>Ga0164243_10000451_pt1 | contig 78041 bp, 69 predicted proteins | sample OricompcompostOP_FD_108781 | JGI IMG/M metagenome (GOLD analysis project Ga0164243, IMG submission 108781) | Organic Plus compost microbial communities from Emeryville, California, USA - Original compost - Organic plus compost (OP) | ecosystem: Engineered > Solid waste > Mixed feedstock >... | reverse complement strand
TTCGGCTCGGTACAATCGCGCAGCGTGTTGGCGTGAAGGCCCGCGGCCCGCGCGATCCCCGCACGAGAAACCTGCCCCTTCGCGACAAGTTCACGCACGCGTTCAATCGTCGAGTTGCTCATGCGCGAGGTTTAATCACATTATAATGTGACGACAAGAGGAAAAAATCACATTACTATGGAGGTTGCGATGTTTGGGCGATCGCCGCATGGGCGGTGCGCAATCGGGAGATTTCATGACTGACGACGCGCTTCTTTCAGATTTCCGGGACGCTATGCGCCATGTCGCGGCGACCGTCTACGCTGTTACTACCGGACATGGCGGTCGGCGATTTGGCATCCTGGCCACGGCAGTCAGTTCGCTCAGCTTTGATCCGCCTTCGCTCCTGGTGTGCGTCAACCGGTCCGCATCGCTTCACGAACCGATGGCGTCAACCGACCGCTTCTGCGTCAATGTGCTGGGGATAGGAAACAGGGATGTGGCGGACTGCTTCATGCAGGGCGTCGCGGATGAACGGTTCTTGACCGGCGCCTGGGAGGAAGAACTGGGCGTCCCGGTGCTTGCCACCGCCCAGTCGAGCTTCATCTGCAAGATCGCGCATCGGCATGCATACGGGACGCATACGATCTTCATCGGCGAGCTACTGGCCTGCCGGCACAGGGAAAATGCCAAGCCGCTGACCTACTATGACGGCCGCTACATCGACATCACCGGAGCGCCCGATCATTCGATCGCTTGAACGGCCGGCGTTGACGCGCTTTGCGAAGCGCGCGCGATGGATGCGGCCGGTTCAGTTCTCTTCCCGCTCGATCTCGATTGCACCGGGCGGGACCAGTTCGACCATGATGCCGTCTACCTCGGGGCCATTGGGAGGTTGTTGATAACCATTCGCGATCAGCCGTGATTGCGGCAGCATCACGCTTGGTACGCTGTCCGGCCAGTAATATTCAGGCACACGGCCACTAACCGGGTTCTTGTAATGGAACCACATCGGCTGGATGCCCGGCCACTGGATCGTCTTGCCCGTTCCGCCCAGGAAATGCTCCGCGCGCCGGCCAAGATCGGTCATCAAAATATCGGGCGGCAGTTTTTCGACCAGCGGACTGGCGCCGCGCCCTTCGCCCAACTCCGGCTCCTTGGCCTTGGCCCAGCCGCCCTTCCAGTCGGTCGTCATCATGTAGTGTTCGTCGACCGTGACGCTCCACAGGCGCCAGATGCCGTCCTCCAGCACTGCCTGGTCGTTGGGATACATGCCTGTGAACAGCAATCCGGTGTAGCGCGCCGGCACCGACGGGTCCCGCTCGTCGGGGAACTGCTTGCCCATAAACGGCTGAAGCAGGCGCGTGCGCAGATTGGCGGAGCGCCCGTCATGCGAGATATGGATCACCGGTTGAAAGCGCCAATGGAAGGTATAGCTCGATCGGGTGTTCTCGGTCCGCTCACCGTACATCGTGGTCGCCGCGGCGCGGATGCGATCCTGCCCGAGATAATAGCCGGCAAAAGGCGAATGCTTGTTGCCGCCTTGCGCGAAAAGCGAAGCCATGCTCCCCCATTTGCCGTCGTCCAGGTAATAGCCATAGGCGGCCGATACGTTCATCACCCCCTCATAGGCGGCCGAGCGGCTCAATCTGCGCTGCGCCTCGAAAAGGCGCTGTCGCGGAGAAAGGGTGGGCTGCTCCACCTGCACTGCCTGCGGGGCGTTTGTCAGCCAATCGGTCCCCACCAACTGCCGCCCATCCAGCGTGATCGGCCTGCCATCGATCGGGCTCGGCTTGAGGAAGGCGGGCAGCATGCCGTCCGCTGGCCGCGTCGCCCCGCCATTGCCCCAGCCTTCGAAGTAGTCCGCCTTCATCAGCGGATAGAGGCGCATCTCCTTGATCTTCCACAGCCCCTGTTCGAACACGAAGCGGTTGCGGAACACGAGGAATTCCCACGCGCCCTCTTCCTTCTGCGCTTCGCCCAGCATGCCGAGCTGCGCGCCGCGCGCCACTGCCTCTGCATTGCCGGGCAGCACTTCCACGATCGTATCGAAGATCGGATAATCGTTGAGCTGCCCGTATTCGAGCCCTGCCGGGCCCATCCGCTCCATTGCTTCGCGGATACCGTTCTTACCCCGGAACACTCCCACCCCGGCGATTTCCAGTGCGCTGTCCTCGGCAAACAGGTCGACCACATCGTCCCACATCTTGCGATCGACGTAATAGCCGTAGGCGTTCTGCAGGTTGCGGACGAGATCTTCCGCATTGAGTGCGCCGATCCGCGTCTCCAACTCCTCCAATGTTGCTGAACTTGCCGGCGCCGCGCCCTCCGGCGGTGGAAGCGGAATACCTGTTTGTTCGAGCGTGAAGTGGTAAGGGCTGAGTTCCAGGTCCTCGCCGCCGATATTCCGCCAGCCCCTCGCGTAAGGCCCCTCGAAATACGGGAAATATCGCAGGGAGATGATCTTCCACTTTCCGTCGCGGAGCGCATATTCGCTCTCGATGATCCCGCCTTCGCTATGCGCCGTGCCGCGGCCGTCGCCGGTCATGGATAGGCGGAGCCAGCGGACCTTCACCGATTTCCCGTCCACCGACAGGTTCGCCAGCGGCTGATCGATCAACTCGTTGTTGAGCGCACCCTCGCTGAGACCGCGCTCACCGCTGCCTTGCCGGGCAAGCCAATCGCCAATCGCTCCGCGCCCGCTGATGCGCTCATCGCCCCAGACCAGCACCGCGTCTTCGGCGAACAGTGCCGCCATTTCGGGCCACAATCCGAACTGGGCGAACTGGGCATAACGGCGCTGCAGGTCCTTCACTTCGCGCAGCGCTTCGACTCGGCCTACATCGCGCACGAGTTCATTGAGCTCCTGCCGGGAAGGTGGGGCATGCTGGGCGTGCACGTTGGTGGCGGACCACATCATGGCGATGGCGACGATTGTCGCCAATTGTCGGGAAAACACATTCCGCTCCCTGCTCGTGCTTGTCTGTCGATCGGCCGCAGCATCAGCAAGGCCGCGGCGGCTGACAAGGGCGGGGGCGAAAAAGTCGTGAAATGGGGCGAAATTCGCACCCGTGCGGTCAATTCCGCGGCGCGTCGGCAAAACCTGCCGTGCTCTTCGGACACGGCGCGTTGCTGCTCAGGGCAGGTAGCTCAAAGCAGCGCAGATGAGCAGATAAACGTACTAACCGGCCGTTCTTGCGTGGGAGGGTGGTGGACGCACTAGGGCTCGAACCTAGGACCCGCTGATTAAGAGAAGGGAATTTCGAGAGGAAATTTCCATTTTATACAGGTATCTAGCTGCGTCTTTGCATTTTCGAACTTAACATTGAGCAACACCGAAAACCAACGCTTCTCAACAGGCCACGGCACAGTTTCACGTCCAGTTGCGATCCGCTGATTCTGACGGCACAGGGTTGGCCTTTATGGAAAATGCTATCTGAGCTGAATTTGAAGTTATCGCCCTTTGCCAATGGCTAGTTGATCGGCCAGTGTTGCGGCGGTGGCGATCCGACTTGATCCATGACGCTCGAGCGCGAGTAGATCGTCCTTGTTTCCCGTGACGAGCCAATCGGCTCTCCCCGCATCGCATAGGCCAAGGAGAAAATCATCCCGGGGATCGGGCGAACGCCTTACGTAGGGCAGGTCGGCGGGCATGTCCGCCACCAGCCCGATTTGGTTTACCAAACGTCCGACCTCGGCGGGGCGGACCAGAGTGCGTATCTTGTCTCGCCGGGAGACATCCCGGATCTCATCAATTTGGAGCGCATGGCTGACGAGCACGAACCGGCGGTCCAGCCATGCTTCGATTAGTCGGGCAGGGATCCCGTTGGGGGATATGAGCCCACTCAACAGTACATTGGTGTCGAGAATGACGCGCACCTGTTAGTGACGGTCCTGTGCCCAGAAAGACTGCCGAGTGGCGCCGACCTCTTCATCGATCAGCCGCTCCAACTCGTCCGGATCAGCATCCGCATTGCGAGCCTGGATATCCCGGACGGTTTCCCGCAGCACTTCTCGATTGACCGCATCTTCAACGAACCGCGACATATCACCCTTCTTGCCGCCGCGCGTGGCAAGCAAAGTGCGAAGCGCAATGTCCGTTTCCCGCGATACTTTCAAACTCCACCGAGCTAGTTCGCCCATTAGCCACCTGTGCGTTTATGTGTTCAAACACATATATCGGCCCGCGTGCTCCTTTTCAAGTGAAGGGCTACACGTTGATAGCATCACCATCAGTGCGGCTAATTAGTTGCCGTCCGTTATCGTGTCACGCACACTGGGACCTATCGGACGCTCGACTCCTTTCTCAGCCTCCCGACGAAGCTCAGGCGTTAGCGCGGTTGCTCGCGCCGGCAGCGCAGAACCGTCACCCATTTCCCCGTTCTCCTCGATGTCTTTAAGTAGCAGCTCCATCTCGGCGATCTCCTTGACCTGAGCCTCGATGATCGAGTCCGCCAGCTTGCGAACACGCGGGTCGGTTATTTCAGCCCGCGCACTCGTCATGATCGCGATGGAATGGTGAGGGATCATCGCCGACATGTACTCTTCGTCGTTGACGGTCGCCTGACTGCGAACCAGCCAGAGAGCCACCGCGAACACCAGCGCGCCAACGCCCAGGATGATGATGTTCTTGGTCTTATCCTTGTACATGCCCCACATGAAAAGGAGCATGACGATCATCATCATGCCGCCCATGACGAAGGTCATCCAGAAGCGCGTTTCGCTCCAGAACACGTGATCGAGTTCATACGTGTTGAGATACATCAGACCGAACATGATCGCGGTCGATGTCGCCACCATCGCCATGAATCGCCAGTAGTTGCCTCCACCACCGTGCTGCTGGTGATCCGCGTTGTGGTCGTCGGCCATTCAATCCTCCTGTTGGCTCATCGTCTTGTATACGTACTGGGCAGTGCAGCTGATCAGGATGAAACCCGTCAGCGACGCGATGCCCGCAATCACCCTCAGGTGATCGGTCGGATAGATGTCGCCCAGACCCACCGTCGTGACGGTGATCAGGGCGAAGTAGTAATAATCCATCGCCGACATGGCGGCTTCCTTGGCGAACCCGCCGAGACCGATCGATGCCGCCCAGGCAAAACCGACCGCGAAGACGACCGCTACCAGCATGTGGCTGACGAGGACGAGCAGCGATCCGCCGGTCAATCGCAATCCGGTCGGCGCAACCCCAGGCGGCGAAACCTTCTTCGCCAGCCGCAGCATGGCGAGATGCAAGGTCAGCGAAGCAAGGAAGAGCGCTATTCCGATTGCCGTTGCCGCGATCACGCCCGACTCTCGCCCAATGTGGGAAGCTTCAGCCCGCGCAGCCGCAAGGCGTTGGCGATGACCGATACCGATGAAAGGCTCATCGCCGCGGCCGCAATCATCGGATTGAGAAGTAGGCCAAAGGCGGGAAACAGCACGCCGGCTGCCACCGGTATGCCGAGCGCATTGTAACCGAACGCGAACACGAGGTTCTGGCGGATGTTTCGCATGGTGGCGCGCGACAGCACGATCGCCTGGAGCACACCGGTCAGGTCGCCGCGCACCAGAGTGACACCGGCGCTTTCGATCGCCACGTCGGTGCCGGTTCCCATTGCAATGCCTACATCCGCTGCCGCGAGCGCCGGCGCGTCGTTGATGCCGTCCCCTGCCATCGCAACACGCTTGCCTGAGGCCTTGAGAGCCTCGACCTTGCGATGTTTGTCTTCGGGCGAGACGTTTGCCTCGACCTCGTCGATACCGAGTTGGCGGGCTACGGCTTCGGCGGTGGCGCGGCTGTCGCCGGTCAGCATGACCACTTCGATCCCGCGCGCGTGCAGCGCCCGAATGGCCGCAGCGCTCGTCGACTTGATCGGATCGGCGACCGCGATCAGCCCTGCCGGTGCGCCATCGATGGCCACGAACATTACCGTCTGACCTTGGGAGCGCCCGGCTTCTGCGGACGCGAGCCATTCCGCATCATCGATACCAAGTCGTCGCATCAGCTTCTCATTGCCGATAGCGACCTTGCGCGATCCCACACGCGCCTCGACACCCTCGCCGGTAGTCGACGATAAATCAGACGCTGCCTCGAACGCCACGCCTCGCGCCTTGGCGCCTTCAACTATTGCGTGGGCGAGCGGATGCTCGCTCCCCGCTTCGACCGCGGCGACGGCGGAAAGGAATTCGGCCTCTTCGAGGCCCACTCGGGGAGTGACCGCGACCAGATCGGGCTTGCCCATGGTGAGAGTACCCGTTTTGTCGACTACCAGGGTGTCGATCTTTTCGAGTGTCTCCAGTGCCTCGGCGTTGCGAATGAGGATGCCATGCTGGGCGCCCTTGCCGGTTCCGGTCATGATCGACATCGGCGTTGCGAGGCCGAGCGCGCATGGACAGGCAATGATGAGAACGGCGATCGCGTTGACCAATGCATAGGCCAGCGCCGGGAAAGGCCCCCAGATGGCCCAGACGATAAAGGTAACGACCGCGATCACGACCACCGAAGGCACGAACCAGGCCGCGACCTGATCGGCCAAGCGCTGGATCGGTGCCCGGCTGCGCTGTGCCTCGGCGACCATCTGGACGATCTTCGACAGCATGGTGTCCTTGCCGACCGCGCCAGCGCGCATCACGAAGCCGCCGGTTTGGTTGACCGTTCCGCCGATCACCTGGTCGCCGGCCCTTTTGGAAACAGGCAGCGGCTCACCGCTGATCATGGACTCGTCGATAGCGCTCGCGCCTTCGGTCACTTTCCCATCGACCGGCACCTTGTCGCCCGGACGGACACGCAGCAGGTCACCGCTCGCCAACTGGTCGAGCGATACTTCGCGCTCGTCGCCGCTGCCGAAGATCTTGAGCGCTGTGGGCGGCGCGAGTTCGAGCAACGCGCGCAAGGCGCTAGAGGTCGAGCCGCGCGCCCTGAGTTCGAGCACCTGGCCCAGCAGAACCAGCGTGGTGATGACCGCTGCTGCTTCGTAATAAACTCCTACCCGGCCCGAGTGATCGCGGAAGGCGGGCGGGAATATGTCCGGCAGGAGCGTCGCGACGAGGCTGAACAGGTATGCGATCGCCACGCCAAAACCGATCAACGTGAACATGTTGAGTTTGCGAGTCTTGAGCGACTGCCATGCGCGTACAAAGAAAGGCCAGCCGCCCCACAGCACGACGGGCGTCGCAAGCAACAGCTGCGCCCATTGCGCGCGTGCCGGTTCAATCAGCCGGTCGAAGCTGATCGCCGGGACCATGTCGCTCATCGCGTAGACGAACAGCGGCAGGGTGAAGAGCGCGCTGATCCAGAAGCGGCGGGTCATGTCGACGAGCTCGGGGTCGGGCCTGTCGTCGAGGCTTACCGTCTCAGGTTCCAACGCCATTCCGCAAATGGGGCAGCTTCCCGGTCCGACCTGGCGGATCTCCGGATGCATCGGGCAGGTATAGATCGTCCCTTCGGGAACGTCATCGACTTGCTCGAGATGCGCTCCCGACAGATAGTGCTCCGGGTCGGCTACGAACTTGTCCTTGCACCGCGCCGAACAGAAGTAGTGGGTTGCGCCATCGTGCTCCGCGACATGCGCCGCGCCCTCGATCGTCACGCTCATGCCGCAGACGGGGTCGATGGCGGTCGCTTCACCTTGCGCGTGGCTTGCGTGGTGGGTGTCGCAACAGCTCATGGATTGCCTCCTCTGCTTCGCAGGAGCGTATGATTGAAATCAGGGATAGGACGCGAAAACCTCGCGGCGGCCATTGCCGAATGCGATGACCTGGTAGGGCTGCATTTTGCCCCCCGCTTCCATGCCGGGCGACCCGAGCGGCATACCAGCCACTGCGAGCCCTTCGACCCAGTCTGGCCTTTCCGCGAGCAGGCGTTCGACGTCGGCGGCGGGCACGTGGCCCTCGATGACGTACCCATCCGCGATCATGGTATGACATGAACGAAGGTCATCGGGGACGCCGTTCTGCGTCTTTACCGACGCCATGTCGGGGTGATCGACCGTGTCGACCTCGTGCTTATCGCCCTGCCGCATGTGCGCGGCCCAGGCTTCGCAGCATCCGCAGCTGGGATCGCGATACATGGTGTAGCTGGCCGCCTGCGCCGCGCCAGTGCAGGCCGCGAGCAAGATCGTGCCAAGTATGGGGAGAAGCGGGCGACGGGTCGGAATTCTGGGTTGGCTCATCAGTTGTGTCCCATTGCTTTCATGTCTTCGTCCGACATAGTCGACATGTCGTGGCCGGCATGCGGATCGGCGGCGGGGGTTGTGGCGGCCGTCGGCGTCGGGGTTGGTACAGGTGCCGGCGCAGCCTTGCGAGCGGAAGGCGCCGGCGTGCGGGTGGTTGCAGGCTGCGGAACCGATGCGGCGACTGGCGTGTCATCTGTTGGCTCAGCGACCAGTTCGGTGACCGGCTCGGAAGCAACCGGAGCCGGCGTGGCGATAATTGCATCAGCTGCTTGAGTTTTCTCTTCCACCGGAGCGGCGGCATCGTCGCACGCTGCCAGCGGAAGCAAGAGCGCTGGCGCAAGCAACGACTTTCCGGCGAATGCGACAGAATTGAAACGCATGGCTGGCTCCTTCAGAGTTTGAGGTGATTGAGGCCGTGAGCGAGTTCGCCGCCCATGTAACCCTGAGCGATCAGTAGGGCCGCAAGCGGGAAAAGCGTGAGGCGAAGAGCAAGCCGCGATTGCGGATTTCCAGACGCGATCCATGCTGCCGCCAGGCCGACGGCCGCGATCAGCATCCCGTTCCATCGATGAAGCTGCATGACGGTTTCGCCGCCGAACCACAGTCCGGTGTGTATCCACCCGAACAGCGCTGCGACGACGGCGCCCGCAGCGCCGCCGTAGATCATGATTTTCACGGCCCCTTCGCGTTCTGGAGTGCGGCGCGCCATTACGAAAAGCTCGGTTATCGCGGCCATTAGCAAAAGCGCTATCGGGAAGTGGACGCTCGCCGGATGCAGGCTCTTGAGAGAGCCAACGATGCCTTCACTCTCAACCTGCTCGGCATCATGGCCTTGCGTGGTTTCGTCGGAAACTGCGACGCTGCCCATCGCTTCCATATCGTGACCGGGCTGAGCAGGGACCGCTGTGGCTGCAGCAGGACGGTTCGGCTCCTCCCCATGCTTCTCGTCGCCATGCGCGAACGCAATCGTCGCAGAGAATAGGAGAAAAACACCAGCGACGAGGCGAAGCACGAAGTTCACCGCTTCGCCTTCTCGAACAGGTCGACCAGTTCGCCGAATTTTTGTTTCTGTTCGTCAGCGTCACCGCTGGCGATCGCTTCAGCCACGCAGCACGCGGCATGCCGCTTGAGAATTTCGCTCTCGGCACGGCCGAGAGCAGCTTTGATCGCCTGGACTTGGTTGAGGACGTCAATGCAGTAACGATCGTCCTCGATCATCTGCGCCACGCCGCGCACCTGTCCCTCGATCCTGCGAAGACGATTGATGATGCGGGAACCATCGGTTGCTGACACGTTTAGCACTCCATCTGCCGCAATACCCTGCGGGGTATCTTGCAATACTCCCAAGGGGTATATATGACAAGGGCCGAAGGAGTTGCAAGACCCATGTCCGAATTGCTGGTTTCACGTCGACGGCTGTTAGGGGCCGGAGCGCTGGGTGCAGGTGCGTTGGCCCTGCCTGCCTGGGCCCGCGGTGCTGATCTGCACGGGGGCGGTTCTATCCGCCCCGGCTTCGACGAAGTGTCGGGCCGTGATATTGCCCTCACCATCGGCGAAGGCCCGCGCTTGGTCCAAGGCCGTCGCGGACACGCGATTGCTGTGAACGGTAGCGTCCCGGGCCCGCTGGTGCGCCTGCGCGAAGGTGAACCGGTCCGCATCGCCGTCACCAACACGCTCGACGAGGACAGCTCGATCCATTGGCATGGTCTGTTGCTGCCGTTCCAGTTCGATGGCGTCCCCGGTGTCAGCTTCCCCGGCATCAAACCGGGGGAGACGTTTGTCTACGACATCCCTGCGCTTCGCCAGCGCGGCACCTACTGGTGGCATAGCCATTCGGGACTGCAGGAACAGGCGGGACACTATGGCCCGATCGTGGTCGATCCGGCCGGAACCGATCCCGTCCAAGCCGACCGCGATTACGTGCTGCTCCTCAGCGAATTCACCCCGCTCCACCCGCACGCAATCATGGAGAAGCTGAAGAAGGGCGAAGGCTACTTCAATTACCAGCAGAACACCTGGACAGACGACTATCCGCTGTCGGGCGAAGACCGGCGGATGTGGGCGCGCATGCGCATGATGGCGACCGACATCCTGGACGTGACGGGCTCGACCTACACGTATCTCGCCAACGGACGCGGCCCGGAAGAGGGTCTCGAGTTCCTGTTTAATCCCGGCGAGCGGGTGCGGCTGCGCGTCATCAACGGCAGCGCGATGACCTTCTTCAACGTCCGCATTCCCGGGGTGAAGTTCTGGGTGGTCGGCGCCGATGGGCAGAACGTGCGCCCGGTCGAGGTCGAGGAGTTCCAGATCGGCACGGCGGAGACCTACGACATCGTTGTCGAGCCGACCGGTGAGGCGCGGACAATCGTGGCCGAGAGCATGGACCGGTCAGGCATGGCGGTGGCGACCCTGGCCTCCCGCCCTGGCGCGCGGGCAAGTGTACCGCCGTTACGCGACCCGCCTCTCCTAACGATGGCAGACATGGGTATGAACCACAGTTCGGGCGGCATGGACCATGGCGGCGGCGACATGGCCGGGATGCACCATTCGGTCATGGGCCATGACATGCCATCGCAAGGTACAACAACCGAACCGATGGCCGGTATGGATATGGGAAGTATGGACATGAGCGGCATGAACATGCGCGACACGTCCCTGCTTCCGCCCAGCGTGGAGGTCGGCCCCGGTATCGATATGGTGTCGATGAACCCGGTCGATCGCATGGGCGATCCCGGCCTTGGCCTCGACAACGTTCCCCACAAGGTCCTGACTTATAAGGATCTCGTGGCGCTCGAACCGAATGACGATTTGCGCCGCCCGTCGCGCCAGATGGAAATCCACCTGACCGGCAACATGGAGCGCTACATGTGGTCGTTCGACGGCAAGAAGTTCACCGCCGTAAGCGACGATCCCATTCGCTTTGCCTATAATGAGCGGGTGCGGGTGAAGCTGGTCAATGACACGATGATGGCGCATCCGATCCATCTGCACGGCCATTTCTTCGAACTGGTCAACGGCGCACCTGCCGACCGGCAGCCGCAGAAACACACCGTGATCGTGCAGCCCGGCGGCAGCGCTACCTTCGATCTCACCGCTGATGAACAGGGGGACTGGGCCTTCCACTGTCACCTGCTCTACCACATGCATTCGGGCATGTTCCAGATCGTGACCGTCGCCAAGCCGGCTTCGGCACCCGATGTGAAGCGGGTGGGAGAAGACTGATGCGCCTGATCGTCGCCATGCTCCTGGCGGGCACCGTCACCCCGGCCTTCGCGCAGGACCATTCGGGCCACGCAATGCCTGCCGCACAAACACCTGCCCAAACCGACTGCGAAAAGGAGGCGGCACGCCACCGCGCCATGGGTCATCCGGTTGCTGAAGGGGCTTGCGCACCCACGGCTCCAGCGGCCGAACCGGGTTCCGCTGATCAGCCCGACGGCCATTCCGGCATGGATCATTCCCAGACGGACCCTGGCCAGATGGAGGGAATGGACCATTCTACCATGGACCACTCGTCGATGGACCATAGCCAGATGCCGGCCATGGACCATTCGACAATGGAAGGTATGGACCACTCGGCGATGGGTCGTGATGGCACGCAACCGCCCGAACAAACGCCGATGGACCATTCGGCGATGGATCATGGCGAAATGGACATGACACCGATCCCGGAAGGCCCGCCTCCGGCTTCGGCAGGATCGGGACCGCCCCGCGCCGCCGATGCAATCTGGGGTGCTGACGCAATGCGCGCTTCACGTAATGCCCTGCGCACCGAGAATGGCGGCATGACCACCTTCTGGTTTCAGGGCGACCGCGCCGAATATCGCGCGCGGGAAGGTGGGGATGGCTACCTGTGGGATGTGCAGGGTTACTACGGCGGCGATCTCGACAAGTTGTGGTTCAAGAGCGAGGGCGAAGGCACCTTTGGCGAAAAACCTGAGTCTGCCGAAATTCAGGGACTGTGGAGCCATGCGATCGGCCCTTGGTGGGACCTGCAGGCTGGTGTCCGGCAGGACCTGACCGGTCCCGAACCCACCCATGCTGTCATCGGTGTGCAGGGCCTTGCGCCTTATATGTTCGAGTTCGACGCGGCGGCTTTCCTGTCGACCAAGGGGGACCTCACGGCACGTGTCGAAGCCGAACTGGACCAGCGCGTTACCCAGCGCCTGATCCTGCAACCCCGCGCCGAAGCGAATCTGTCAGCCCAGGACATTCCCGAACTGGGTGTCGGAGCCGGTCTCGATTCGGTCGAGCTCGGACTGCGACTGCGCTACGAATTCGCCCGTGAATTCGCTCCCTATGTCGGGATCGAACAGGAGTGGAAAGTTGGCCAAAGCGCGGATTATGCTCGCCTAGCGGGCGAAGATCCGAGCGTGACCAACTACGTGGTCGGGGTCCGGTTCTGGTTTTGATGTCCCGATGACCGGGTTGGCTCAGAATAGCCCCCCGTTAAGCCAACCGACAACGGCCCCAATGTCAGCCGGTTCAAGTCTGAGACGACTGATCGCGAAGAGGGGTGCCAAAGTAAGGGACCCCCTTTTCGTCCATGCTTATCTCTTCTCGATCGAAGTAATCTCGCTCCCTGCATCCGACATGCGGAAGCCGAAGGTGACTTCGTCGCCCACCTTGACCTTCATCCGCTCACTTTCATCAGCCTCGAACGCCATTGTCATAGCAGGCCAGTCGACCGCTTCGACCGGGCCGTGATCAATTGTGATCGTTCCGGCCTCATCGTCGATAGCTGTCACGGTGCCTTGCGCATTGGCCATCTGTCCCATGGCCTCGCCCATTTGACCGTCCATCGGCATGGTGCCGTTCTTAGCCATGTCTTGGGACGCCATGGGCATATCTGCGGTGTGATCCGGCTCGCTTTGTTCGCTGCATGCAGCAAGGGCGAATGGAATGATGGCAATCATCAACCTGGTTGGGGTACGCATTCTTCATCTCCTTTTTCTTTCGTGGGATCAGCCTTCGGCTGCCGCATCAGCAGATAGGCTGCAGGAAGCAGAAACATTGAGAGCAGCGGCGCGGTGATCATTCCGCCGACCATGGGCGCGGCAATGCGGCTCATGACTTCTGCGCCGGCTCCGCTGCCAATGAGGATTGGGAACAGGCCGGCAAGGATGACCGCCACGGTCATCGCCTTGGGCCGCACGCGCAGCAGGGCCCCTTCACGGATCGCTTCTGCGACTTCATGGCCGGCGGGGTCTTCGCCACGCCGTTGCAGCGCAGCTTTCAGATAGATGAGCATGACCACGCCGAATTCTGCCGAAACCCCGGCGAGCGCGATAAATCCGACCGCGGTTGCAACCGACTGATTGTAGCCCATCAGGTAAAGAAGCCAGAACCCCCCTGTCAGGGCGAACGGCAGCGTTCCCATTATCAGCAGTGCCTCGTCGACCCGCCGGAAGATGAGATATAGCAGCAGGAAGATGATCGCGAGCGTCGCCGGCACCACGACCTGCAGCCGCTCGTAGGCGCGCGTAAGATATTCGAATTGCCCCGCATAGGACAGGCTGACGCCCGCAGGCAGTTCGAGTTCGTCCGCCACCGCCTTCTGGAGATCGGAAACCACGGCAGCAAGGTCGCGGCCGCGCACATCGACGTAGACATAGCTGGTCAGACGGCCCTGTTCGCTCTTGAGCATCGGCGGCCCGTCGCTCACGCTCAGGGTCGCTACGGTGCCAAGCGTAATCTGCTGGCCAGATGGCGTGAGCACCGGGAGCGCGCGCAATTCGTCGACACTGTCGCGGATTTCGCGCGGATAACGCACGTTTATCGGATAGCGCGCCAGCCCCTCAACCGTCCGGGCAACATTGGCTCCGCCGATTGCGCCCGACACGATCTGCTGCACATCGGCAATGTTGAGGCCATAGCGTGCGGCCGCTGCCCGGTCGATGTCGACATCGACATAGCGCCCCCCCGACAACCGCTCGGCGAGCGCCGAACTGACACCCGGTATATCCCCGGCGATATCTTCGACTCTCAGCGCTACACGCTCGATCTCGCTCAGATCCTCACCGGACACCTTGACGCCAATCGGGCTCTTGATGCCGGTGGCCAGCATATCGATCCGGTTGCGGATGGGAGGGACCCAGACGTTGGCCAGACCCGGCACCTGGACCGCCCTGTCGAGCTCCTCGACGAGCTTGTCGGGCGTCATTCCGGCACGCCACTCGTCGCGCGGCTTGAAGCGGATGGTGGTCTCGAACATCGTCAGGGGAGCAGGATCGGTCGCCGTATCCGCCCTTCCTGCCTTGCCGAAAACCGTCTCGACTTCCGGAACCGACTTTATCAGCCGGTCCGTTCGCTGGAGGAGCGCGGAGGCTTCTGCGGGAGACAGGCCAGGCAGGGCGCTCGGCATGTAAAGCAGGTCACCTTCGTCGAGCGGGGGCAGAAATTCGCCGCCGAGCCGGGTGAAAGGTATGGCCGTGGTGAGGAAAATGGCCCCCGCGATGGCAAGTGTCAGCTTCGGCCGCCGCATGACCCAGTCGAGGCCGGGTCGGTAAGCGCGGGTCAGCCCGCAATTGAGAAAGTTGCTGTCTTCCGGGGGGATCTTGCCGCGGATCAGCCAGCCCATGAGCACCGGCACCAGCGTCACCGAGAGGATCGCAGCCGCCGCCATCGCATAAGTCTTGGTGAAGGCGAGTGGTGCGAACAGCCGCCCTTCCTGTGCCTGGAGGGTGAAAACCGGAAGGAATGACAGCGTGATGATCAGCAGGCTGAAAAACAGTGCCGGGCCTACTTCCTTGGAGGCATCGGCGATGATGCGCCAGCGCTCCCTGACCGACAGGACCAGATCGGGATTTTCCTGTTCCCAGCGTTCCAGATGCTTGTGAGCGTTCTCGATCATCACCACCGCCGCATCGACCATGGCGCCTATGGCGATGGCAATGCCGCCGAGCGACATGATGTTCGCGTTCACGCCCTGGAACCGCATGATTACGAAGGCGGCAAGGACACCAAGTGGCAGCGTCACAATGGCGACAAGAGCCGAGCGCGCGTGCCAGAGAAACAGGGCGCACACGAGCGCAACGACGATGAACTCCTCGATCAGCTTATGGGTCAGGTTTTCGACCGAGGCATCGATCAGCCGTGACCGGTCGTAGGTCGTGACGATTTCGACACCCTGCGGCAGGCTGGCCTGCAGGCTGTCGAGCCTCTGCTCGACCGCTGCGATCGCGCTACGCGCATCCGCGCCCTGGCGCAGAACCACGATCCCACCGGCAACTTCGCCCTGGCCGTCGAGTTCGGCGATGCCGCGCCGCATCTCCGGCCCGACCTGGATCGTCGCGACATCGCCGAGCGTGACCGGAACGCCAGCCCCGACGGTCCTGAGGGGGATCTGCCTGAAGTCGTCGAGTGAGGTGAGATATCCTGATGCCCGGACCATGTATTCGGCCTCGCCCATCTCGACCACCGACCCGCCGGTTTCCTGGTTGGAGGCCTGGATCGCCCGCACAATCTCGGCATGCGTCACCCCGAAGGAGGCCATGCGATAGGGATCGAGCACAATCTGGTACTGCCTGACCATGCCTCCGACACTGGCAACTTCGGCAATGCCCGGAATGGTCTTGAGTTCGTATCGCAGGAACCAGTCCTGAAGCGATCTCAGGCCTGCAAGGTCATGGCCGCCGGACCGGTCGACAAGCGCGTATTCGTAAATCCAACCCACGCCGGTGGCATCCGGTCCCAATGTGCTGGTCACACCGTCGGGAAGCCGGTTCTGCACCTGGTTGAGATATTCAAGGACGCGCGAACGCGCCCAGTAGAGGTCGGTGCCGTCCTCGAAGATGATGTAGACATAGCTGTCGCCGAACATCGAATAGCCACGCACGGTCTTGGCGCCGGGTACCGACAGCATTGTCGTGGCAAGCGGATAGGTAACCTGGTCCTCGACGATCCGCGGTGCCTGGCCGGGATAGTTGGATCGAACCACCACCTGCACATCCGAAAGGTCCGGAATGGCATCCACGGGCGTAGTTCGGACAGCCCAGAGCCCGCCAAGCGTAACGGCAATCGCTGCGAGGACTACGAACAGCCGGTTCGCTATCGACCAGTCGATGAGCCGGCCGATCATTGATCTACCGTCGCGATCGACGCGATGCGTGGTCCGGCCCCGCTCTGCGTAAAGGTGAAGCGAACGCGGTCGCCGCGTTCGAGTCCGCGGAGCTGGGCACTGTCCTCGACGCCGAATGCCATGGTCATCGCTGGCCAGTCGAGCCGCGGTACCGGACCATGCCTCAGCGTGATTGAGCGCTCACCGATCTTTTCGATCGTTCCGGTGGCGCTAAAGGTCGTACGATCAACACCTTGAGAACGCGCCCCGCCTTCACCGCGAGCCTCTCCTGAAACCGCATCGATCGGCCGTATATCGAGACCTGTCAGACTGGCTTCGGAATCGAGCAGGAATTGTCCCGAGGTCACCACCTCCTCGCCGGCGGTGAGTCCGGCGACAATCTCGGTCCGTCCATTCGCCTCCCGGCCGAGCCGAACCTCAGCAGGCGCAAATCCCCCGGCATCCTGCTTCAGCATGACGATAGTGCGCCGGCCGGTGCGGATTACGGCTTCCGACGGGATTAGCAGCGCTTCGCGCCGTTCTGGCATGAGCGAGACTTGCGCAAACATTCCCGGTTTCAGCCGCCCACCGGGGTTGGAGAGTTCCGCGCGAACGGTGATCGTCCGGCTTGCAGCCTGCGTCGTGGGCAGGATGGCGATGACACGGCCGCTGAAACGACTCTCAGGAAAAGCGGTCAGGCTCACTCCGACTGGCTGGCCGACCCTCACGGCGCTAGCCTGCGCCTCCGGAACAGCGGCCTCGAGCCAGATGGGTGAGAACCCACTGATCTCGGCCAGCGTCTGGCCCGAGGCGACCGTCATTCCCGGGCGCACTCCGAGCGCAGTGATTGCACCGCTGATAGGAGCTGTAACCGTAATGGTGGAATGAGGGCGTCCGCTCCTTGCCACCGATGAAATCAGGGATTCGGACATGCCCTGCAACCGCATCCGTTCACGCGCTGCCGCAGCAAGTTCGCTGTTTCCGGTGCGGGCCACTGCGAGGTATTCCTCCTGGGCGCCGCCCCATTCGGGAACGAGAATGTCGGCGATAGGGGCACCGCGGGCCACGACATCGTCAGGAGCGCGGCCATAGGTGCGTTGAATATATCCCCCGGCACGTGGCTGGACGATGGCGACATCACGGCCGTTATAGGCCAGCACCCCGGTGACCGTGATTTCCGGTTCAAGGACGCCATATTCGGCAGCCGAAGTGCGAATGCCAAAGTTCTGGACCAGTCCCGGATCGATGCGCACACCGGCCGACGCCTCTTCACCGGCGCATTTCGGCACCAGTTGCATGTCCATGAATGGTGATTTGCCCGGCTCGTCGAAATGCTGCCCTGGCACCATCGGATCGTACCAGTACAGCACGTCCTCGCAATCGGCGCTTGCGCCATCCATGGCGCCGTCCTGGGTCCCCAGTCGCGCAAGGCCATATCCGGCAGCAAGCGTCGTCAGCGCGACCACACCTGTAACAACCCAAGACTTGTGGCGCGGGGTCAGCCTGTTCCACGCAGTTGTCATTGAACATCCTCCGTGTAGGCGAGGCGGAGCCGCGTGGCAGCTGCCACAGTTGCCTCTTCACGCTCCAAGATTTCGATGTCGAGAAGTGCCAAGTCCCTGATTGCCGCGATCACGTCGAGCAGTTCAGCGCGTCCGGCAGCATAGCTGGCAGTTTCAAGGGTCACTCTGTCCCGGGCGAGTGGCAGCAGTTCCTCGCGCGCGCGCTGCCATCGGCGATATGCGCTTCGCCAGGCGGCCAGATCGGCTTCGAACCGGGCGGCAACAGCGCGCACCTGGTCTTCCCGACTGGCGATTGCGGCCTGGGCCTCTGCTTCGGCGGCAGCAATCAGCGGCTGCTGGCGATGCTTGCCGAAGAGGGGAAGCGTTATGCTTCCCATGACCGTGAACACGTCGCCGTACTGGCGTTCCCGAACACCGTAACTGGCACTCACTCCAAAGTCGGGCCGGTTGTCGGATCGGGCGAGATCGACCCTCGCCTGCATCTCTCGCAACTGAGCGCCCGCAAGCAGGATCTCCGGGTGGTTTGCAAGACTTCGCCGTATGTCTTCGGGAGCGATTTCGGCGGAGGGAGGTTCGCCGACCGCGACAGCATCGGCCTCGCCGATAAAGCGGGCAAGCTGAGCTTGCGCCGCTGCCTCGTCGGCTTCGATGGCAGTTCGTGCGTCCTCAATTTCGAGCACGGCACGGCGAACCTCGAGAGTTTCAGCGGGGCGCGCGGAGCCCGAAGAGACCGCGCTGCGCGAGACAGGCACCAGATCGGTAACCTGGTCGAGCGCGGTATCCGCGACCATCAGCCGACGTTGGGCAAAGGCCAGCTGAACCCAGGCTTCGCCTGCCCCCAATCGCGCCAGATATCGGGTCCGGGCAAGTTCGGCACCGGCCGTTTCGATGTCCGCACCCGCAATGCTCGCCCTTGCGCGCCTCTCGGCAAGGTTGGGAATTTGTTGCTCCACCCCGACCTCGAGCATGGTCATCATGGTCGGATCGAGGAGGTCTGGTCCCGTAACGGGAAGGTTGCGAACGCCCGCGCGCAGTGTCGGATCGGGTAATTCGTCGGCAGCATCGGCGGCGCTGCGACGCGCATCGAGTTGCAGTTCGCGCGATCTTACCTGCGGCTGTTCCACAACAGCGCCGCGCAAGGCTTCTTCGTAGCTGATAGGCTGCGCCACGACCGGCGACATGCCCGACACCAAAGCCCCGCAGAATGCGAGGAAATACCTCATGTCTCAATTCCTGACTCGCCGTTAGCGGCTTTGCCGCCACGGATTCGCACTCCAGCCCAGCACGAAGCTTTGCCGGAGTCGGGGAGCACGGGCAGGGCCCGCACTGACGAAGATCAGGAAATTGTTTCTGGAGGGGGCGGTTCGGGTGCAGAGGCCGAACCCGGGAGCCAGTCCTTACCCGGTGCCTGGTAGAGAGGCCGATAGGGCTGAAGGGCGGCCGCCCCGGATGCCATATCCAACAGGAACAGCGGTGGTATGCAGTTCATCGTAACGAGGCAGTCAAGCGACATGGTCTTGCACGGCCCGCTGTCATCGGGAGCCTGATCTTGCATGCTCATCTGGCCAGGAGCCGATTGATGCATTTCTGCGCAATCCATTTTGGCCATCGGGATTTCCGGGGCCGCCGCTGCGTGGGCGGCAACCTGCACGAACAAGCCGAAGCTTATGCACAATACAGCAAAGGCGCGCAGGATGGTCACGCCACTCCAATACCCCCGGCTGGTACTGCGATCAAGCCGATGCAGGCACACAGGTCTCTGCACCGCGCGATCTAACGCGAGTGATTTCCAGCGAACTCACGTGAAAAGTACGCTTATCGGGCAGTGGGTCGTAAAAAGGCCTCCTTTTACCAGAGGCTGCCTGCATTTATCCCTCTAATCATCTGCATGCTTGTGGTGCAGAACGATTTATAATACTAAATGCTTCGAGGTTTATTATCACTAAACTTGCGGTGGATGCGCAAGACGTTCGACAATCTGGCAATCGCCGATACGACTGGCCTCACAAGATCGAAGCATCTGAATAAGCTCATCCCGAAGGACAATAAGGTTTTCGATCTTCCGGTTCACCTCTTTCACCTGCTGTCGAACCAGTTGATCAACATCGCTACAGGATTTGTCTTCGTGATCCGAAAGGGTTAGCAGTTCCTTCACCTGCGACATACTAAAGCCCAGTCCGCGCGCACGCCGCACGAAAGACAACGTCGCCTGATGTTGGTCCGAATAATCGCGGTAATTGTTATCTGTCCTGTCAGCGGCAGGCAGAATACCCTCACGCTCATAATAGCGAATAGTCTCCGCCTTGGTGCCGGTGGCTTTCGCAAGTTCTCCGATACGCATCGCTTGACCTTGTAGTAACTACAAGGTCCATATGTGCTTGCGACTCGAACGTTGCAAGGAGAGCGGCATGGCCAAGTCCTGCTGCCAGACACCGGAACCCGATACCGCCGCGCACAACGATCCTCACTGGCGCCGCGCCCTATGGATCGCGCTCGTCGCGAACGCAGTTATGTTCATGGTCGAGATGGTAACGGGTATCGCCGCCGATTCCCGCTCCCTTCAGGCCGACGCGCTCGATTTCTTCGGCGATGCAGCAAACTACGCGATCAGCCTGGGTGTTGCCGGGATGGCGCTCGCATGGCGGGCAAAAGCTGCCCTGGTGAAAGCCGCGACCATGCTGGCTTTCGGTATCTGGGTGATTGGTTACGCCATCTATGGCCTCATAGCGGGTGCCGATCCGGAGCCCGCGACGATGGGTATAGTCGGCACGCTGGCGCTGGCGACCAACGTGATCGTCGCACTCATGCTTTTCCGCTTCCGCGAGGGCGATGCGAACATGCGGTCAGTCTGGATCTGCTCGCGCAACGACGCGATCGGGAATATCGCGGTTCTCGGGGCCGCTCTCGGCGTCTTCGGAACGGGCGAGGCATGGCCCGACCTGCTGGTCGCCTCGATCATGGCCGGGCTGGCGTTCTGGGGCAGCATCGAGGTGTTCGGGCAGGCACGTCGGGAGCTGGCTCATGGATAGCGATGCCGTTTCTGGAAAGGATGCGTTCCTCACAGAGGAATACCTACGTGCGGCGACGGCTGCGGAGGAGCAGCGTTTCGACGAGGCCTGGCACCATCTCGAGCGCGCCCACGTGGCCGCTCAAGACCGCTTCGGACCGCACTGCGTCGCGCATTGGCGCATGCTGCGGCTTGCCTGGAGAGCAGGAGATTGGCGCGAACTTCTCGGTCAGATATTCCGGCTTTCCCCTGCGCCGATAGGCAACATCACCGGCAGACTTCCAATCGGAAACAGTAGTCGTTCGAACGTAAGTGCATTCGCCCGGATGGAAATAGAGCCGGAGATCAGACGTGTGCTAGGTCTACCAACAAATCGAAATGATGGGTAAAAAAGAAACGCGCTAGGCAGGACTATCGCTTTGTGATGACATCACATTTCGTCATTCAAAATATTTCTTCCGTAGTGGAGTTCGCGCTGGTATCGGACACGCGATGACCCGGCTCTTCGCCCGCTCCCTCTTGCTGCAGCTGATCACGCTGTGCACCGCATTCGGTGTCCTGTGGGTTCCGGTGGCGGAAGCGGCCGAATGCGCGGGAGAGTCCCCGGTCGCATCTCAGCTTGAGCAGCATGACGAGCCGGGCAACGACGACACCGGTTCGGAGAAGCACGGCACCTGCGCGCATGGTCATTGCCATCACGCGTCGCAGGCCGTCGGTCAGTCGGCGAATCCCGCTGTGCTTGGCAAGGTTGTAGCGGTGCTCCGGGCGGCCGACCAACCCTGGTCCGCCTCTGGCCTGGCGGAACTGGCCACACCCCCTCCTCGAGCCTGACGTTCGCCGCGCGTCGGACCAGTGATCCGATGCCGTCCTGAACGTCAGCAGAGGAATAGTCATTCATGTCCGCCATATCGTGGCGAGCAGTCCCCGTGTGGGGATTGGTACTCGCCCTGTTCACGGGATCTGCCAGCGCGCAGGCCCAGCGTGTCGTCACGCTCGACGACGCCCTCGAGCTCAGCGGGGTCGCCATTGAGACCGATGCCCCCGCGCCCAACCCCCGCCTCGTGGGGCCCCGCGCGGAATCCGAGGCGGCAGCGGCGCTTGTCGATCAGGCTCGCCTTCGGCCCAATCCCGAGGTGTCCTTCGAGGTCGAGAACGTAGCCGGCAGCGGTGCGTTCTCCGGCCTCCGGTCCACCGAATATACGCTCTCGGTCGGCCAGCGTCTCGAGCTTGGGGGAAAGCGCTCCGCTCGGATCGGTGCGGCCGAGGCACAGGCCGAGCTGGCTTCTCTCAGGGCCGACCTGACCACGGTGCAACTCGGGCAACTGGTGCGCGAGCGATACCTAGCGGCGGCGGCGGCCGCCGCCCGGGTCGAACTTGCCGAGGACGTGGTTGCGCGTAGCGAGGAACTGGCTCGCATAGCCGGTGTCTTGGTCGAGGTCGGCCGCGAGCCGCCTCTGCGGGCGTTGCGGGCGGATGCGGCCCTTGCCGAAGCGCGGGCGCGCCTGGTTGAGGCAGAGGCGGAGAGCCTGTCGGCTCGAACAGCGCTCGCATCTCTATGGGCCGGCGGTGAAGCGCCACTCGTTCCGGCCGAATTTCCGAATATCGCCCCGCCCGCTTCGCTGATGTCCCAGGCCACGGGAAGCCTGACCTATCGAGTTGCGCGCGCCGAGAGCACTGCCGCGGCGGCGGAGATGGAGCGGCAGCGAAGCCTGCGTATTCCCGATCCGACGGTCTCTGCAGGCGTTCGGCGCTTCGGGGAAAGCGGCGACAATGCCTTCCTCATCGGCGTATCGATCCCCCTTCCTTTTCGCGACCGGAACCAGGGTAACATCGCCGCTGCCGAGGCTCGGTTCCGTGCAGCGAACGCTCGGGAAGCTGTAGCTCGCGCGGATTACGAGCAGGCGGTCGCCACGGCCCGGGCAAGGTATCTTGGTGCCGAAGCGCGCGTCGAGACCCTTTCGCAGACATCGCTCCCGCAGGCGGAGGAGGCATTGCGCCTCGTTCGCATCGGATATCGCAACGGACGTTTTCCCCTGATCGAAGTTCTCGCGGCCGCCGAGGCACGTGACACGATCCGCGAGGCGCTCATCGCCGCCCGCGAACAGAGGGGCCTGGCCGCAGCCGAACTGATCGGGCTGGCCGCACAATGAAGGATACATCAATGACACGCAGAAATCTGGCGATCCTCGTCGGTATCGTGATCGCGGTTGGCGCTATGGCGCTGATATTCTGGCCAACATCCGAAGTCGACGACCATGCACAGGAGGAAACGGCGGCCGAGACACCCGAAGGGGTGATCACCCTTAGCGAAGAGCAGATTGGCGAGGCTGGGATACAGCTGGCCGCCGTCCGGTCTGGGGCCGCTGTCGAGCTCGTCTTCCCGGCAACGGTCGCGGCGAGCCCCACCGCCTCCGCTCGTATCGATGCTCGCGCCTCGGGTGTCGTCCGCTCCGTCGGCAAGACGCTGGGCGACTATGTGGCACGCGATGAGACCGTCGCCCGCATCGAAAGCGCGGATGCCGCTGCTCTTGCCTCCCAGGTGAGCGCAGCGCGCGCTCGGGTGAACGAACTGTCGGCCGCCTACGAACGCGAACGGCGCCTGTTCGAGGAGAACGTCACGGCCCGCCAGGACCTGGAGGCCGCGCAGGCCAATCTCAGCGTGGCACGTTCGGAACTTCAGCGGGCGCAGGCCGCGGTAGTGGCAGCTGGCGTCAGCGGCGACGGGCGTTCGCTGGCAGTCACCTCTCCCCTAGCTGGCAGGATTACCGCGGCACCGATTGCGCTGGGAGCCTTTGTGGATGCCGGCGAGGAGCTCTACCGCGTGGTCGATCCCAATGGACTCCAAATCGAGGTGGCGCTCCCTTCCGCGGAAGCCTCCCGCATCCAGCCTGGTGACGAGGCCGTGCTGGTCGTCGGCGATGGCCGCGAAATCGGGGCTCGGGTTCGTTCGGTGACGCCCTCGCTCGATCCGGAGAGCCGCAGTGCCACTGCGGTCCTGTCGTTATCGCGCGGCGTTCCGGGGCTTCAGCCGGGTGCCTTCCTTCAGGCACGGATCAGGCCTTCGGGCGAAATCGACCGCGACCGCATCGCAGTGCCGGAGGACGCTATCCAGGTGGTCGAAGGACGTGACGTGGTCTTCGTCCGGACGAAGACCGGCTTCCAGGCTCGCGACGTTGAGCTTGGAACACGATCCGCTGGTCAAGTGACGATCCTCTCCGGTCTTCAGGAGGGATGGCGGATCGCTGTCGCCAACGCCTTCCTGCTCAAGGCCGAACTCGGGAAGGAGGGCGCGACCCATGGTCACTGAGACTCAGACCGAGCCCGCCGTGGACACCCATGCCGATACGGCCAGCCATCGCCAAGGTTTGATCGGGGCCATCCTCGACATCGCCGTGCGGTTCCGCTGGGCTGTGATCGTCCTCACCGTTTTCGCAGCGATTTACGGCGCCATGAACCTTCTGCGCCTTCCCATCGATGCGGTGCCGGACATCACCAACACGCAGGTGCAGATCAACACCAGCGCGCCTGCGCTCTCTCCCTCGCAGGTAGAGACGCAGGTGACTTTCCCCATCGAGACCGGGCTTGCCGGGATCGAGGGGCTGGAGATGACCCGCTCGATCTCGCGCAACGGCTTCAGCCAAGTCACCGCGATCTTCGAAGAAGGCACCGACATCTACTTCGCGCGCCAGCAGGTGAACGAACGGCTCGCCCCGATCGGTGCCTCGCTGCCGGAAGGAGCGGAGCCCACGATGGGACCGATCTCGACGGGCCTCGGCGAGGTGCTCATGTATACGATCGAATACGAGTATCCGGGAGGTCGCGATGCGCCGAAGGGTGATCGAACAGGCTGGCAGTCGGACGGGAGCTTCATCACCGAACGCGGTGATCGCCTCGACACCGGGGTCGCCAAGGCTGCCTATCTTCGCACTGTGCAGGACTGGGTCGTTGCTCCGCTCATGCGCTCCATTGACGGCGTTGCCGGGGTGGATTCGATCGGCGGCTACGAGAAGCAGTTCCTCGTCCAGCCCGATCCTGCTCGTCTAACCGGCTATGGTCTGTCGTTCGACTCCCTGATCGAGGCCCTGGAAGCGGCGAACCTCGCTGAGGGCGCCAACTTCGTCGATCGAGCCGGAGAAGCTCTACTCGTCCGTGTCGATGCGCGGCTTGGGGGCACACAGGATATCGAACAGGCGGTGGTCGCAACCCGCGAGGGCGTTCCGATCCGGATCGGGGATGTCGCCTCGGTTCGCATCGGCGGCGATCTGCGAACCGGTGCTGCCTCGCTCAATGGCGAGGAGGCGGTCGTGGGCACGGTCCTCATGCGCAGCGGCGAGAACAGCCGCACCGTGGCTGCCGCCTCGGCCGAGCGACTGGAAGAAGTCCGCGCATCGCTCCCTGCCGGAGTGGTCGCCGAGATCGTCTACAACCGCTCTTCGCTCGTCGATGCGACCATCGCGACGGTGGAGAAGAACCTCGTCGAGGGCGCGCTGCTCGTAATCGCAGTCCTGTTCCTCATGCTCGGCAATATCCGGGCAGCGATCATCGCCGCATTGGTCATTCCGATATCCATGCTGATGGCCGCCGTGGGAATGAACAGACTAGGTGTCTCAGGCAATTTGATGAGCCTGGGGGCGCTGGACTTCGGACTGATCGTCGATGGCGCAGTCATCATTGTCGAGAACAGCGTCGCGCGGCTCGCGGCCAGACAGCATCGCGAAGGCCGATTGCTCAGCCTCGGCGAACGGCTGACCGAGACACGGCTGGCAGCGCAGGAGATGATCAAGCCGACCGTCTACGGTCAGGCGATCATCCTGCTGGTCTACGCGCCGCTGCTCACGTTTACGGGTGTCGAGGGCAAGACGTTCTCGCCCATGGCCATCACGGTCATGCTGGCGCTTGCCTCCGCCTTCGTGCTGTCCCTGACCTTCGTGCCGGCGATGATCGCGGGGCTCCTCAATCGCAAGCTGACCGAAAAGGAGGTCAAGCCCGTTCGGATGGCGAAGGAACGCTATGGCCCGGCATTGCGCCGCGCCATCGCACGTCCGTGGCCGGTAATAGGAGCCGGCGCCGGGCTCTTCGCCGTAGCGGCCTTCGTGTTCACCTTCCTCGGCAGCGAGTTCACACCGCAGCTGGATGAGCGTGACATCGCGGTTCAGTCGCTGCGCATACCGTCGACCTCGCTCGAGCGCTCGCTCGCCATGCAGAGACAGGTGGAGGACAGGCTCGAGACCTTCCCGCAGGTGGAGCTGGTCTTCTCGCGCACCGGCACGGCCGAGGTCGCGAGCGATCCGATGCCGCCGAACGCGTCAGACGCCTACGTGATCCTGAAGCCGCGCGAAGAGTGGCCCGATCCCGATGTGGCGAAGGACGAACTCGTCGCCCAGATGGAGGAGTCGCTCAGCGGTCTGGTAGGCAACCTCTACGAGTTCAGCCAACCCATCGAACTGCGTTTCAACGAGCTGATCGCGGGTGTTCGTGGCGACGTGGCGGTCAAGCTCTACGGAGACGACCTGACCGCGCTGACCCGGTCAGCCGGAGAAGTGGCCGAGGTGTTGCGCGGCGTCGAGGGTGCTGCCGACGTCAAGGTCCAGCAGGTCACTGGCTTTCCTACACTCGACATCGCCTTCGATCGCCCGACGATCGCCCGATACGGTCTGACCGTGGAGCAGGTCGCGCAATCAGTGGCCATCGCGCTGGGTGGTCGCCCGGCGGGACTGGTATTCGAGGGTGACCGCCGTTTCGATGTCGTCGTGCGGCTCGAGGATGCGACCCGGGACGATTTCGATCAGCTCGGCGCTCTTCCCATGGTCCTCGAAAGCGGGGTCACGGTTCCGCTTCGCACGCTGGCGGATTTTCAGGTGGTCGATGGTCTCGCCGAGGTTCGCCGGGAGCAGGGTCGCCGACTGGTGATCGTGTCGGCGAACGTGCGCGAACGCGATCTCGGGTCGTTTGTCGAGGATGCCCGCGCAGGCGTCTCCGAAAGCGTCGAATTGCCGGCCGCATCCTTCATCGAATGGGGCGGGCAATACCAGAACCTCCAAGCCGCACAGGCGAGGCTAGCCCTTGTCGTTCCGGTCTGTTTCGCGCTGGTGTTGCTGCTGCTGTTCATGGCGCTCGGCGGGTGGGTTCCGGCACTCGCGGTCTTCAGCGCGATCCCGATGGCGCTGGCAGGCGGCGTTTTCGCGCTTGCCTTACGGGGGATGCCGTTCTCGGTTTCCGCCGCGGTGGGCTTCATCGCTCTTTCGGGTGTCGCGGTGCTGAACGGCCTCGTGATGATAACCGCGATCCGCCAGCGCCTGGAGAGAGGCCTCCCTCTCGAGGAGGCGATATGTGATGGGGCGTTGGCCAGGCTGCGGCCGGTGCTGATGACCGCGCTGGTGGCCTCGCTCGGCTTCGTGCCGATGGCCATCGCGACCGGAACCGGCGCCGAAGTGCAGCGTCCATTGGCTACGGTGGTGATCGGCGGATTGATCACCGCGACCGCGCTCACGCTCTTCGTCCTGCCCGCGATCGCACGGCTCGTGCTCCATCGATCGGATGACGAGCGCAGCTGGCGCGAGAAGTGGTGGGATCGCCTGCGCCGGAATGTGACGACCGATGAGCAGAGTGAACTGACGGACATCGCATGACCGTCACCACTAGGAGAGAACGATGCTGGAATTGACCGACGACAACGGAATGATCCGGATACGCGCTGCAGGAAGGTTGGAAGGGCAAGACTACGACCGCTTCGTGCCGCAATTCGAGCGCATCGCTGCGTGCGAGCCATGCACAGTGCCGATGGTCATCGAGCTTCGCCCGATTTCGCGGGCTGGGATCTCGGCGGACTCTGGCGCGATCTCAAGTTCGATGCACGGCACAAGGACAGCTTTGGCCGGATCGCGATCGTCGGAGACGGAAAGTGGGAGGAATGGGGCACGAAGCTTTTGAATCCCCTCTTTAAAGCCGAAATGAGGTTTTTCCAGCCTCCCGAGCTTCGTCACGCCGAAGAGTGGGCCCTGACTGGCCGGGGCACGACATGAGTAGGGACCATGACATCGATCTCGGCTCGTCCGAGAAGCGCCGGACGTTGTGGATCGTCTTGTGGCTCAACGTCGCGATCGCGATCGGGTTCTTCGTGGTCGGTTACTTCGCCGATTCCAACGCGCTGCTGGCAAACGGGCTCGACAATTCCTCGGATGCAATCGTCTACGGGTTGAGTCTTTTGGCACTGACCCGCTCGCGCGTCTGGAAACGGGGTGCCGCACGCTTCTCCGGCATCATGCTGTTTGTATTCGGCGTGGGCGTCATTGCAGATGCCGTGCGCCGGTTCTTGGAAGGGTCGGATCCGGGTGGCGTCATGATGCTGGCGATGGCGGCAGTGGCGGCCGTCGTAAACCTGATCTGCCTGCGGTTGCTTCAGAAGACCAAAGAGAAGGACGTCAGCATGCGCGCTGCGACGACGTTCAGCTTCAACGACTTCATTGCCAATGGCGGGATCATCGTCGCCGGCGTCGTCGTCATGCTGACGGGTGCCAACTGGGCCGATTTGGTCGTGGGCATCGCGGTCGCGTGTATTGCGCTTTACGGCAGTGTTCAAATCCTGCGCGACGCTCACATGGATATCCATGACGAGGAAGGCAGCGAGCATCAGAAGGGCGATCAGTTCCAACGATGAGCGCGAATCACGATCATGGCGGCGGCCACGCCGGGCATAGCCACGGCGAGGCGCTGCATATGCCGCGACATCCGCGACTGGGTTGCACCCAACCGATCCATCAACTCGCAGACACAATGTTCTTCACCGTCCCACACGATCTGCAGCGCGCGCAAGCGGGTGGGCTCTGCCAGGGCATTCAGAAGGCCTTTGATCTCCTCAGTCATACACGTTGTATATGCTGAAACGCGCATATGCGCTTTGACGCAGATCGAGAGCAGTCTTGGTTCGACGATTATCGAATTATCGATTGACGCCTCGTGCGCTCAAACATATTTCGATCAAACTAGAAGGATCGACGAATCATGGTTGAAATGACACCGCAAGACTGGGCTGTCGATGCACTTGGCGCACTTGCCCACGAAACCCGCCTGTCGGTGTTCCGGATGCTGGTGAAGGCCGCGCCCGAGGGCTGCATTGCCGGCGCGATTGCCGAGCGCGCGGGTGTTCCTCCCTCGACCATGTCACATCACCTGGCGACGCTTGAGCGGGCGGGTCTTGTCCAGTCGGAACGTGAGAGCCGTCTCATTCACTACCGCGCTGACTTTGACGGGATGCGCAGGCTACTGGCTTTCATGATGGAGGATTGTTGTCAGGGCGATCCGCTTGTCTGCGCTGACCTGTTCGAACTCACCGCCTGCAAATTCTGAGCTGAAATTCCCGAAACCGCGCGAGGCTTCCATGTCCGACAAAATCTACAATATCCTGTTCCTGTGCACGGGCAATTCTGCCCGTTCGGTGTTGGGCGAAGCCCTGATGAACAAGATGGGTGCAGGCCATTTCCGTGCTTACAGCGCAGGCAGCCAGCCAAAGGGCGAGGTCCATCCCATGTCGCTGGAGGTGTTTGAGAGCTTCGGTTATCCGACCGAGGGCCTGTATTCCAAGAACTGGAATGAGTTCACCAGGCCGGGCGGTCCCGAGTTCGATTTTATCTTCACTGTCTGCGACAACGCCGCTGGCGAAAGCTGCCCTGTCTGGCCGGGCAAGCCGATCACTGCACACTGGGGCGTAGAGGACCCAGCTGCAGTGGAAGGCGCTGGCCAGCGACAGGCATTTGTCGACGCGCTCAGCTATCTGAAGCGCCGGATCGAACTGTTCCTGATGCTGCCGCTCAAGAGCATCGACGAGATGGCGATGCGTAGCAAGCTGGCAGCAATTGGCCGCGAAGAAGGCGCAAGCGCCAAGGCAAGGGAATCCTGAATGACCACCGACATCGTCATCTATCACAATCCCGAGTGCGGCACCTCGCGCAATGCGCTGGCGATGATCCGCAACGCCGGGATCGAACCTCACGTCGTTGAATATTTGAAGACGCCGCCTTCGCGCGTGATGCTCGAAAGCCTGATCGATCGCGCCAGGCTCAGCCCAAGGGAACTGCTTCGCGAAAAGGGCACACCCTATGCCGAACTCGGCCTCGATCATCCCGACCTGACGGATGAGCAGTTGATTGACGCGATGATGGAGTATCCGATCTTCATCAACCGTCCCCTGGTGGTCTCGCCGCTCGGCGTGAAGCTGTGCCGCCCTTCCGAGGAAGTGCTCGACCTGATCCCGGCAGCGCAGCAAGGGGCCTTCGCCAAGGAAGATGGCGAGCAGGTGGTCGATGCCGCCGGCAACCGCGTAACCGGCTGAGCAGAGGACACAAATGACCGCACCTACCAAGCGCGAACGTCTCTCGTTCCTCGACCGCTACCTCACCTTGTGGATTTTCCTCGCCATGGCGATCGGCGTCGGGCTCGGCTCGACCTTCGCCGGGCTGCCCAAGGCGATCGACAGCCTGTCGTGGGGCACGACCAATATTCCCATCGCCATCGGACTGGTGCTGATGATGTACCCGCCGCTCGCGCGGGTGCGCTACGAGGAACTGCCGCGCGTGTTCGAGGACAAACGCGTGCTGGCGATCTCACTCATCCAGAACTGGCTCATCGGCCCGGCGCTGATGTTTGCGCTCGCAGTCATCTTCCTCTCGGACAAGCCCGAATACATGACGGGCCTGATTCTGATCGGCTTGGCTCGTTGCATCGCCATGGTCATCGTCTGGAACCAGCTCGCCAAGGGTGACAACCAGTATGTCGCGGCGCTTGTCGCGTTCAACTCGATCTTCCAGATACTGTTCTTCTCGATTTACGCCTGGTTCTTCCTCGCCTTCCTGCCGCCGCTGTTCGGGCTTGACGGCAGCGTGATCCAGGTCAGCTTCTGGACCATTGCCCAGGCTGTGCTGATTTATCTCGGCATCCCCTTTCTCGCTGGATACCTCACCCGCAAGTGGCTGGCCGCGGCCAAGGGGCAGGAATGGTACGAAGAAACCTTCCTGCCCAAGATCGGGCCGATCACACTGGTGGCGCTGCTGTTCACGATCATGGCCATGTTCAGCCTCAAGGGTAACGAAATCCTGACGCTGCCCGGCGACGCGATCCGAATTGCGATCCCGCTGACGATTTACTTCGTCGTCCAGTTCACGATCAGCTTCTTTATGGGCAAGCTGATCGAGAGCGACTATCCGCGCACGACAGCCGTGGCCTTCACCGCAGCGGGCAACAATTTCGAGCTTGCGATTGCGGTCGCCATTGCCGCGTTCGGGCTGGCTTCGCCAGTGGCCTTTGCCGCCGTGATCGGCCCGCTGGTCGAAGTGCCGGTGCTGATCCTGCTGGTCAATGTCGCCTTTTGGTTCGGGCGCCGCTGGTTCCCATCGACCGTGCCAGCTGAGGCGCGAACGTGAATTTCATTGCCGCCCCTTCGCTTGCGATCTTCCTGGGAGCAGCCTTCTTTGAGATCGCCGGCTGCTTTGGGTTCTGGGCCTGGGCGAGGCTCGGCAAATCGGTCTGGTGGCTCGTACCCGGCGGGTTGTCGCTGTTGATCTTCGCCTGGCTTCTGACGTTTGCTCAGAGTGATGCGGCAGGGCGCGCCTACGCTGCCTATGGCGGGATCTACGTTATGGCCTCACTGCTATGGCTCTGGCTTGTCGAGCGCCAGCAACCCGATCGTTGGGACGTGACCGGCGCTGCGGTCTGCATTGCGGGAGCGGCTATCATCTTGCTCGCGCCGCGTTCCGCTTGAGGAAATTTCTATACAATGTCTGACCATCGTGACCTGCGCTCCTTAGCAGATGCCACCAATCTGCCCGCACTGAAGCCTGAATATGTTCATCGTCGCCCCTCCCTGGGCCTCGGTGACCTCGATCCGCCGCCACGCGTGCTGCTGCTCTACGGCTCCTTGCGCGAACGCTCATACTCGCGACTTGTCGTCGAGGAAGCGGCGCGGCTCCTCCAGTTCTTCGGCTGCGAAACCCGCATCTTCGATCCCTCTGAGCTGCCACTGCCGGATCAGGTCAAGGACGACGATCATCCTGCCGTCCATGCACTGCGCGAACATTCGCTGTGGTCGGAAGCCCAGGTCTGGTGCAGCCCGGAACGCCATGGCCAGATCACCGGGATCATGAAAGCCCAGATCGACCACCTGCCGCTGGCCTATAAGGGTTTGCGCCCGACCCAGGGCCGCACACTGGCGGTGATGCAGGTCAGCGCGGGATCGCAGTCGTTCAACTCGGTCAACACGCTGCGCATTCTCGGACGCTGGATGAGGATGTTCACCATTCCCAACCAGTCCTCGGTGGCTAAGGCCTATGAGGAATTCGACGAGGCCGGGCGGATGAAGCCGTCGAGTTATTACGACCGCATCGTCGACGTAATGGAGGAGCTGGTGCGCTTCACGGTCCTGTTGCGGCCTCATGCAGATCAGCTTGTCGACCGCTATTCCGAGCGCAAAGACCGCGATGAGCCAGTGGCAACCCCCGTCGAAAATGCCGGGATTGCATATATCAGATAGCCTCAAATTTCCACGGCGCTGCGAATGAGACGAAATCTTTGCGCAAATCTTTGCTCCGATCGAAAACGTAATAATTGATAATCGTTCGCAACAGGGCTAGCGTACTAGCCTGGCGATAGCTCGCCGGCGTCATTATGGCGCCAAGGACCGGAACGGATATGGGATCGGAGCATCACAGCAGAAAGCTGAACCTCTATCTCCGCCACCGGGCGGAATTGATCGACTACGCGACGCCGATTGTAGGCGACCGCGCGCTTGCCGAGGATGTGGTTCAGGATGCCTGGCTCCGCTTTTCCGAAATCGGTTTGCGCGATTCCAAAGCACACCTGATCCGTCAACCGGCCGGTTATCTCTATCGTATTGTCCGTAACCTAGCCCTAGATGTTTCGCGTCGTCGGGCTTCGGAAAACTGGGCAGACGAAACACGCTTACCAGAAGTTCCCGATCTTGCGGTGGACGCTGGTCGAGCAATGGAAGGGCGCGAAAAGCTGAAGGCGCTTCATCGCGCTCTGGCCGAACTGCCCGAGCGCAAGCGCTTGGCTTTCGACATGCATCGCATGCAGGGACTGACCTATGCCGAGATCGGCGTGGCACTGGGCCTTTCGCAGACGCGTGCTTATGAGCTCGTTCGCGCTGCGCTCGAACATTGCATGATGACGCTGATGGATGGCGGTCATTTATGAATTCGGCTGCGACACCGAAGATTTCCCTAGCAGTTTCGTCTAGTCCAAAAGGGAACCCGGACGATCTGATGCGCGATGAGTTGAAACATCACGATAGCGGCATGTCCCGCAATCAAATGGTGCGCGAGGCGGCGGGCTTGTGGCTACGGCTTCAGGCCGATCCCGAGCTGCAAAGTGAAGTCGAGGAATGGTGCGCGCAAAGCGTCGATCACGAGCGAGCTTTTTCCGCTGCCAGGGAAAGCTGGACACTCGCAGGGCAATTGGCACTGTCTTCGTCCATCCCGCCGATCAGACACCGGAGCAGGGCGAGCCGATGGCATTTTCGCCCGCGACGAACGGTCACCGCCATGGTCGGCGCTGCCGCCGCAGCGTGTCTTGCCGTCGTCAGTGCTCCGACCTTGTTGCTGATGTGGCAGTCCGATTATCGCACCGGCACCGGAGAAATGCGCAATGTGACTTTGTCCGATGGATCGTCCGTGACGCTTGATGCCGACAGTGCGATTGCCGTGGATTACGGAGATGGCCGGCGTGGCGTGCGTCTGCTCGCAGGGCGCGCCTGGTTCGATGTCGCGCATGACGAGAAGCACCCCTTCACGGTCGCGGCTGCCACCGCTCGGGTTAGGGTCACGGGTACTGCCTTCGATGTCGGTCTTGACGACGACTCGATCGATGTGGCGCTCGCGCGGGGTAGTGTTCAGGTGGCGTCGGATGACAAAGCTCCCATTGCGCTTACACCCGGTGATCGGATTCATCTTACTCGACCGTCCTATTCGGTCGATCGGAGCCGTATGGCCATCTCCTCTATGGGCAGCTGGCGGCGCGGTCGGCTGGTGATCGAGGACGCGCCTCTAGCAGAAGGTATCGATCAACTGCGCCGCTATTATCCGGGAACAATCGTGCTGACTAGTTCGAAGCTTGGGCAGCGCAGGGTCACCGGCGTGTTCGATGCGGACGATCCCGAAGAGGCGCTGCGCCTGATGGTTCGCCAGCACGGCGCCACTGTCCGCTCCGTCACGCCTTGGCTTATGATCGTATCGGTCGACTAGGATTTTAGCGGCCTTTTCAATCCATTAACGAGCGCTCAAAAAAATTGCGCGATCCGACCGAAGATCGCGCGATCCATTTCGTCTCATCCTTGCAAGCAGTTTATGCAACTAACTCGCAAAAGCAATAAGGATGAAAGGACGATTTTGTGAAAGCATCGGGGGGCACGACATATGGCGCACGGATTTCAATAGGGACACTGACAGGCAGTACGGCAGTAGCGCTCGCGCTGATTTCAGCGCCGTGCATGGCGCAGCCTGCCCCTGCGGTTGATGATGAAGAGCAGACACGGAACACGCGCTACTTCGAGATTCCCGCACAGCCCCTGACCAGTGCAGTCACCTCTTTCGGCGACCAGGCCGCAATTCAGGTGACAGTGGACGGCAGTATCCTGTCTGGCCTGACGTCAACGCCCGTCAGCGGCAAGCTCACTCCGGTCGAGGCCCTAAATCGGCTATTGAGCGGCACGGGGATTGGCTTCCGCTGGGTCAATGGCAACAGCATAGCACTCGAGCGCGCCCCGGAAGCGGCGACAAATGGCGACGGCACCATTCAACTCGGCACGCTGCAGATCGAAGGCGCGACCACGGTTGAGCGCGAAACCGGTGCGGAGCGGGATGCGCGCGGCCACAACGAGGTTTATGATCTCGACATTTCATCATCCTTCGCCGGCAGGGAAGAGGTCGAGCGCTACAAAGGCGTGAACACCGCCGACGTACTGAAAGGCATGATCAACGTCTTTAGCGGTGATGCCCGTAATGGCGGTGCGCTCGATCCCAGTATTCGCGGCGTGCAGGGCCCCGGGCGCGTGCCGGTCATCGTCGACGGGACGGAACAGGCGTTGACGGTCTGGCGCGGGTATAACGGTGCAAGCAATCGCAACTACATCGATCCCAGCCTTATCTCGGATGTGCAGGTGCTGAAGGGGCCTGTGTCTGTCCGCGGCGTGAATGGTTCCACCGGTGGCGCGGTTGTCATCAATACGCTCGATGCCGATGACATATTGGAGCCCGGTCGAAATCTTGGTCTCGAACTCAGGCTGGAGGGTGGCAACAACTCGACCAATCCGCGCTTGCCGACGTTGCTCACCGGCCAGGATTACCGCGATATTCCCGGCTTCACCGACGGAGGAATCGGCCCAACATATCCCTATGGAGACTCCTCGCTGCGCGTGAACCTGCGAACGGAAGACGACAATGAGGCATTCTCCTCCGGCGACCGAGCGATCCGGATTGCCACTGCGGGCCGGATCGGCGACTTCGATCTTTTCGGAGCCTATGCCTTCCGTGAGCGCGGCAATTATTTTTCCGGCACGACCGCGCCGGATTACTACCAGCAGGAGGATCTGCCGGCCAATCTCTCCGACAGCTATGTGCGCAGGCTCGGGCTAAACTATGAACCGGGCAATGAGATTCCCAACACGTCGAGTGAGCTGGAATCGTTCCTGCTCAAAGGAACCTGGCGGATCGCCGACGATCAGTATCTCCAGCTCGGTTTCCGGGACAGCCGCACGAAATTCGGCGAGATCATGCCGTCGCGCGTGTTCAGCGGCAGCGTCGCTTCCTTCGGCAATGTGCAATGGCCGCTGAGCGAGGTTCATCTCCAGGCCTATAACGCCGAATATAAATGGCAGCCGGAGAGCCGCTGGATCGATCTCAAGGCCAATCTGTGGGCAACCGATACCGTCAGCGACACGTATAGTGCGGGCGGGTTTCCCAATTCGGCATCGGTGGAAGACCCGATCATCATCAACAGCGCGGTCTCCAATGCCGACAATGACCGTTATGGCTTCACCGCCAGCAATCGGTTCAGCCCTACCTCGACGCTCGATTTTCTGCTGGAAGGCAGCTGGCAGCATGAGAAGCTGCGCTCGGATGATGAATATACCGATGCGGTGGCCGATGGCTGGCGGCAATATCCTCGCTCCGGTCGCCGCGAGGAATATCGCATCAACTTCAGCGGTGAATGGCGACCGGCGCCGTTTCTGAAGCTCAATGCCGGAATCACCTATGCCGGCTACTGGGCGCAGGACGACTTCCTGCCGGAACTTCTGGAGTATGAAGGTGGATCGATCACGCAATATGTGACGCCCAGTTACTGGACCAGCTATGAAACAACAGAGTTCGGCGCGGAGGCTTACGAAGCATCGCTGAGAGAGAGATACGCCTCTACAGGGGCTACGCAGGAACAGATTGATAGGATCGTTGCGAGACGAGTCGAGCGATATCTCGAAAACCCTACTGAGTTTACATGGGAACATACGGGTCCCGACTGGCGGCCCGATGAAAATGGCGATTTCCACCGCGCCGATAATGTCTGCATAAACGGCTCGCTGGCTAGCGTTGGAAATTACATTGACGGCAGTTGCGTAGTTGGGTCCAACAATATGGCCGTCGCCGTCACCGACACTAAGCGCAGGTCCAATCATGGCTGGGCGCCGAGCGCCTCGGCGACGGTCTATCTAAGCGGCAGCAGCCGCGCTTATCTGCGCTATGCGCAAGCCTATCGCTTCCCCAGCATGTTCGAAAGCACGATCGGTTTTTCGGCGTCGTTGAACCCTCTTGAAGACCTCAAGCCGGAACGCATCCATTCCTGGGAGGCTGCCTTCATCCAAGACCTGCGCCCGCTGTTTAAACTCACTGGAGAAAACCAGCACGCCGACCTCAAGCTCACTTGGTATCACAACACTACCCACGACGTAATCGAGCGCAGCACACACCTGCAGTTCAGCAATATGGACAAACAAGTGATCGCGGGTTTCGAGCTGCAGGCGCGCTATGACGATGGCGGCTTCTTCACCGATCTCAGCCTCGGTCATATGACAACCAACAAGGTCTGCGACGAAAGTCGCGCCGCGACCATCGATCCGTCACGAGGGCGCGTGCCCGATTGCGTGAAATACGGTTTTCTCTCCAGCTTCCTGCTGACTCAGGCGATACCAGAGGATTCCGTCAACTGGACGGTCGGCGGGCGCTTTTTCGACCGGCGCCTGGAACTGGGCGGCCGCCTGACCTGGTACAGCAAATATGACAACCCACAGCTCGACGAGTTCACGGACCCGGACGATTGTGTTGGCGGATGCGTGCTGAACATCCCGTTCACCTGGGACGAGATCCTCACCTTCGATGCCTATGCGAAATTTCGGATCAACGAGCGTTTCAGCGCGGAACTGACCGGTCTCAACCTCAACAACCGTTACTATCTGGACCCCTTGTCGCGATCGCTGCTGCCAGCTCCCGGACGCACCGTGCGGTTGAGCCTGACCGGGAGGTTCTGATGCACCGAATTCAGGGCCGCCACCCCATCTATCAATCTTCTCAATCGGAGATGCTGGTGACGACCCTGGATGACAGCGCCCGAATGGTCGGGTGCCTCAACCCAAGGAGGAATACCATGTTGAATACACATCTCAAGCTCGCTGCAGCCGCGCTTCTGGCGTCCGCCGCTCTTGTCGGCAGCGCTCACGCGCAGACGATCGAATGGGAATCCAGCAATACCGCCAAGGTCAAGATCGGCGAGAGCACCGTTGATGGTGGTCCGCACAGCCCTGAAGAAGTCGGAATCAATGTGCCCAATCTCGACACGGACGATTATGTCGATTTCCTAGGCCTGAAAAATGTCATCGGCACCGATGGCAATGGTGTTACGACATTCACGGCCACGACGACCGATGTTGACGATCACAGCACCTATGGTCGCTTCGACTTCGCACAGGTCGGCTCTGAGGACGTTTGGTACGGTGAATGGTCGCAGACCGGCAGCGCTTCGGCGGGGGACCATACCGTCTATTATGGCGGAACTGGTGCAACGTCGGCTGGGAATATGCCGAGCAGCGGTACGGTCAACTACAGTGTGAAGGGCATCAGCGACTATGCCACGAACAGCATTCTGTCCGGCACGTTTACAGCCGATTTCGATTATTCGGAACTGACCGGCTATATTCAAGCATCCAACGGTTATAAGGTCGATATCGGTACCGCGGACATCATCGGGTCGACCATTGACGGCAACGGCGCGGTTGCTTCCAACAGCGGCGGCACCCTTGCAAGCGGCGGTGACGTGCGCGGGCAGTTTTTTGGTTCTTCCGCGCAAGCGCTGGCGGGCATCGTAACATTCAGCAACAATCAATACGACACGGCTTTCGGCGGCAACTAATCGCTTCTGAATGACTCTGGCCGGAACCGAACCCCCAATCGGTTCCGGCCTTTTCCCCTATTGAAACGAACCGCGATTGTATCTGACACCTGACAAACAGGCTGGCTCCGCCCAGTCAATTTCCTTGCTCCGCCTCTGGGGCATGATGCTGTGCGCTGGCGCCATGGCCCTGCCTTCAGCGGCCTTCGCGCAAAGCTCGGTCGATCAGGACACTCGCTTGCGTCTCGACCAGCAAATGGAGGGGCAGAAGCGCGAAACCGAATCCGAACTGCTCGAAGACGCCGATGCGCTCGATGTTCCGACCTCGCTGGAAATCGACGGCCAGACCTATTCGGTCGGCGACAATGTCAATGACATGGGCAAGGCGCTCTATATTTCGATCGCGCGCAAGCAATGGGGCGATGTGCAGCGCTTCCTCGCCGCCTATGAGCGCTATCCCGACCGCGATCCGATGCTGGTCCATTATGCCGAGGGCGGCCTCGCGCGCCAGGGTAACGACCTCACTGCCGCCGAACGAGAGTATCGCGAGCTGTTGGCACTCCAACCGGATTTCCTTCCCGGTCAGCTTGAACTCGCACGCGTCTTGTTCGAAAACCACAAGGATCGCGATGCGCGCAGCGCATTCGAAAATGCGCGCGCACTGCTGACCGAACAGGGCGACGAGGCTGTCAATGTTCGGCGGACAGTGGACGCCTTTCTTGACGCCTTGAAGCGGCGGCGCGGATGGCAAGGCCAGATCGCTCTCGGGCCGACCTACAACACCAATCTCAACCAGTCTTCGGAAAGCTACACCTGCCTGCTTGAAACTGATGACGGCACCTGCCTGTTCGACCGCAAGGTTCCCGATGCGATCGGCGCCGCTGGCATCAATTTCGAGGCGACGCTGGGCAGGGACCTCCCGCTTGGCGGTCATGACGGCATCAGGGTGCGCGCGTTGCTCTATGGCGACATCTATCCCGATGAGCATGACTATTCGCAGTCGACGGCGATCGGCCGCATCGGCTACCGCTACCAGTCCGCACGCAATATCATCGTACTTTCGCCGTCGTTCGAAGTCGGCTCGCTCGGATCTTCGATCCTCTATGACGCGCCCGGCATCAACGCGGAATGGACGCATACGCTGTCCCCTAGGGCCATGTTCCGCGTCGAAGGCCAATATCGTGATTTTCGTTATCGTTTGAAGGCTTACGACGCGCAGAACGGCCCATTGACCGACATCAGCCTTACCGCCTGGTACTCGGTGGCACCGGGCTGGACGCTGTTCGGGGGGGGCGGATTTTTCCGCCAAGAACACCGACGATCCGGTCGACTCCTATGACCAAGGAGGCATGCGGCTTGGCCTCAACAAGTCTTTCGGAACGGACGCCAGCCTGCTGCTGATCGGTTCTTACCGATATCGCAGATACCGGGCCTTTAGCGAGCTGTTCGCAGAGCAGCGCCAGGACGACCAGTTCAATGCCACCGCGATCGCGCGTTTTCCCGCGCTGAAACTTGCCGGCCTCGTGCCGGAGATCGTGGTCCAGCACACTCACATCGAGAGCAACATCGACTGGCTGTATTCCTACGACCGCACCAGCGCCAGCCTGAGGCTCAGCCATGCCTTCTAGCGCCCCGCTTTTCATCGACCAACCCCAGCAGGAGTGATTACCCATGACCACGACAATATCCGCACCGCCACTGAACGAAGCGAGCCGCGCCAAACGCCTCAAGGCACTTACCCACGAAGTACATGAGGGTGTCGACCGGTCCATCATGTCGGCCGCGTCATTCGCCAGCCTGGAACGATATGAGCGGTTTCTCGCCGTCCAGTATCTCTTTCACCATGACGTCGCCGCCTTGTATGAGGACACAGGGCTGCAAGCGCTGTTTCCCGGTCTTGCCGCGCGTCAGCGACTTCATCTGGTCGCGGCGGACCTGACCGATCTGCAATTGGATCCGCCGCAAACGATGGTGCCGATCTTCGTGTCTGGTGACACGGTCGATATCCCCACCGCGCTGGGCTGGCTCTATGTCGCCGAAGGCTCGAACATGGGCGCGGCGCTCCTCCGCAGGGAAGCAGCGAAGATCGGTTTATCGGACGACCACGGCGCTCGGCATCTGGCCCCCGCCCAGGAAGGGCCGGCACCGCACTGGCGCACCTTCACCGCTGCGCTCGACAGTGTGACCCTCGATGAGACTGAGGAGGGCCGTGTGGTCGATGGTGCGATCGCGGCCTTCGCCCGCGTGCAGGATCATGTCGATGCGCGTCTTGGCTGAACCTTCACCCGGCGAGCTCTTGCAACGTGGACGGGCCGTGCGCACCTTCTGGCTGCTGCTGGGGCTGGTGCTCGTCGGTATCGGTTTCATCGGCATTGTGGTGCCCTTGCTTCCCACCACCGACTTCATGCTGCTGGCGGTCCCTTGCTTTGCGCGGTCCTCGCCGAGGCTGGAGGCATGGCTTCTCAATCATCCTCGCTTCGGTCCGGGGCTCAGAGCCTGGCGAAGCGACCGCGCAGTGCCGCGCAACGCCAAGATCATGGCCTGCATCGGGATGACCATCGGCTATTTTGTCTTCTTGCTGCATGCACAGCCGAACTGGATTCTATCGGTCGCGATTGCTCTTTTCATGCTGTTCTGGGCGGTTTGGATCGTCCGTCGGCCCGAGCCGAGGAGCCGCCGATGACGTGGAGGGATCAACTCACCCGCGACCAGATGTCTGATGCCCAGGACTTCGAGGCATTCGGCGATTCTGTTGTATTGAAGAGCTACCTGTATGGCGACGCCGGTATTTCTTCAGACCTCGGAGAATCGCCACCAGTTCTAGCTGTCGAATGGACACCACCAACAAGATATTGCGATCAGCCGACGGACTGGCGCACGAGGCTGGCGGGGCTGGGCGGCACTACGGCGATGCTCGGGCTGGTCGCCGCGGTTGGAATGCTCGGCTGGCATGTGGCCGAGAACGTCATCGTCTCGCCGTCTGCCCCCGTCGTCGTCAACTTGCGAAGCTTCGAAGCGCCACCGGAACCAGCGCGTGAAGTACCCGAAGGCCCGGAGAAAGTCGAACGACAGGAAGCGAAGCCTGAACCGAAGCCGGATATCGTCATTCCCGAGCCATTGATACGGCTTCCCGCCCCTTCCGCAGCGGTTCAGGACATGCCCAAACCAAACATCGAAATCGTCGATCCTGGCCCGACTGTTTCCGAGGCAACGGCGCCAAAAAGTATCGCCGCGCCACAGGGCCGACAGGTTTCGAACGATGCCAAGGCGACGTGGGAGGCGCTGGTATTGGCGCATCTCGAAAAATATCGCCGCTATCCCGCACGTGCCCGGGCAGCCCGTCAGCAAGGCGTCGCCCATATTCGCTTCACCATGAACCGAGCGGGACGGATATTGTCGGCGGAGATAGCTCGGAAATCAGGCTTTTTCGCGCTCGATCAGGCCGCGCTTGCCACACTGCGCCGTGCGGAGCCTCTACCCGCTATTCCCGAAGGAATGCCGGACGAGGTGGAACTCACTGTGCCGGTCGAGTTCTTCATCCGCTGACAAGGGCGCTGCTATCCGCCGCCGATACAGAGCACATAGTTCCTGCAGTCTCCCTGGAACCCGGTCATAATGTTCGCTAGCCCGAGCCTGTCTCTCTGATGGCTTGAACCTACCCGCCGCGTCGACGCATGTTGTTCATGGCGTCCGTCAATAGTCTGTAGTGACCATGGTCACGCATCCATCGCGCGCGCGAAAGATGTGCGGCGTGGATGGCATGAACCTCGCGCGCTTTTTCACCGGGATCGAGGTGAAGGACGATGCGCGCCACGTCGGTCCAATCCGCACCATCCGCTTCGGCATCCAGCAACCGCAAATACACTATCAGCAGGCGATAATCATAGTCGGTGATTTCGTCTGAACAGGGCGGTTCAGGCAGCAGTTCTGGTTGCAGAGTGGGGCGCGGTCGCATGACGCTCTCTCTTCGGCGTTCCACTCTTCCATGGCTCGGAAGAAGCGGTTCGATCCTGCGCTCTTCCACGTCAAAGTCAAGCCATCCTGAAATGGGATAATCCTAGATCGGGATCATGAGTGCGACCGGATTTCACAGATCGCCGGTCAGCATGTCAAAGTCTCTTCGTTCACCTCGCCACAACAAACTCCGGCAATTGCTGGTCGATGCCCGAAAGAAGGGTGGGTGGACGCAGGAGCAAGTCGCCGCCAAGCTGAGTAAACCACAGTCGTTCGTCGCGAAATATGAAGGCGGTGAACGGCGCCTCGATCTGATCGAACTGATCGATGTGCTGCGCGCGCTGGACCACGACCCGATTGCTTTGGTTGAGGAAATCATGCGCGAAGATGGCGGTAGGATTTCAGAGTCGGTCTTGCCTGAAGCGTGATGGCGTCGTGCCCACGAGCCTCCGGAAATGGGCGGCGAAATGACCATGACTGGAAAAGCCCGTCGCATGGGCAATCTGCGTCACCGACGCCTGTGAGGTGAGAAGCAGGGCCTTTGCACGTTCAATTCGGCGCATGATGAGGTAGCGGTGCGGCGGGTGGCCGGTCGATTGCCGGAACGCGAAACCGAAGTGATGGGTGCTCAGCCCTGCAATCGTGGCCAGCTCGCGAACCGACAGATCGTCCGACAAATGCACTTCGATATAGTCGAGAACGCGGTGAAGCCGGGCTGCGCCGAGGCCGCCGCGCATCGGTGTCGGGGTTGGGCTGCCGTCGGAATATTGGCGAAACAGATGGACAATCGTTGCCTTGGCCAGCCCCTCGACAAAGAGCCTGCCACCGGGACCACCGCGGATCAGTTCATCAGTCCAAGCGGGAAGGGCGTTACGAATGTTGCGATCGACACTTCCGACCGTTGGCCGCAGCATGGCCCCAACTTTGCCGAAGATTTCCGTGCCCACTCGGTCAATCATGGCTTGATCGAAAGCCACGATCAGCAACTCCGGTGAACCTCGCCAGCGCTGGAAGAAGGGATTGTCGCCCTGATTGATATGCGCCATCCCCGGTTCGACGCGCGTAACCCGGAGCCGGTCACTTCCGGGTTCCGACCATTCAAGGTCGATCGGATCACCCACATGGATCGCGATGCTGAGCTGCGAGCCGCCGATGATCTTTCCGTCTTCGTTGGGTGTCAGCGCCCCTCGTATGATATGAACGCCGTCATATGACAGGCTGTTGGCGAGCTTCAGCCGGGGTGATCCGCGCGGTGCGCTAAAGTCGATCATCTCGCGTCCGGCCGGCCTCCGGGATTGGGGCATGCCGAAACCCTCCTGACAACAAGACGGATCTGGGCATAAAACCTTCGGTAAGCAGGCCAGTTAATGCAGCCGTCTCGCAGCCGCGTTGTGGCAATCCGAAATCGGGACGGTTAGAGGAACAGGCCTTGGCGAATAGGACAGCGTCAGGATCTGCGTCGCGCGTTGTTCATCGTTTTGGTATGAATTGCGATCCTTGCAGACATGGCCGGTGAAGCGATCGACACGCTCGTGCTGACCGATAATGTGCTATGGATGGTAGCGCAGAGTTCCAGGTGACGCATTCCGGCACTTCGCCGGGCGAATGGAACGATTGCCGTCCTTTCGTGGAAGCGCGTTCGGCAATTCCCGAGAATCATGCAAGTCTGACCGGCCTGCCCTCCGGGGCATCGGCCGCACTGTGCTGCCTCGCCGGTTCCCACCGGTCCCGCTCGACGGGAACGGAAGAGGAGAGGAAGCATGGACGAGGCCAGGACGGCGTCGGGCCATTCGTCATGGGCCGACGACACCGCCTATGTCCCTCTGACAGGGGCCGATCGCGCAATCTTCGCCTGGGAGTTCGCGCGCCGCAAATATGGTTCGCCGGCCTGCGCGCCTTCCTCCGGCACCGCCCTGACCGACAACATTCTGCTCGTGCGGGAAGAGGAGCCATCCACTTTGCCGGGACTCCGCTTTGCGCTCCCGCCGGCCAGCCCGGGCGAGCTTTCCGCCGTGCAATGGGACTGGACATGCGATCCTTCCGTTCTAGCCGTCACCGCGCTTCCCGCCCGCAAGGGCTTCGATCTGCGTGACCTGCGCCTGCCGGCGGTCGTAATGCGTGGCCGCAACGCCGAACATGTGCTGATCGCCGATGGGCCTGTCCGCCTGCGCCTGGCGGTGCTGGACGGAACCTTGCTCGATGGCACGGTGCGTTTTCATTATCATCTCCCGCAGGGGCATGAACCCGCAAATCTGCGGGCGCTCAGGCGCTTGATGATGTTGCGGCGGTGCGGGCATCTTTCCGGGCCGCGGAGCCTTTCGGCGGCACGGGCATCGCGATGGGCTGCGGTGCTGCGCGCCTGGGACGCGCATTGTGCCGGAGCCAGCCAGCGCGATATCGCTTATCTGCTCTGGGGCCGGTCCCGTGTCCTGGAAGACTGGAACGGGCGATCCGACTATCTGCGGATGCGGGTCTACCGCATGATCCATTCCGCGCGCCGGCTGGTGGACGGCGATTGGTGGACGCTGCTGCGATAGGAGAAGGGGCAACCCGGCGTCTCGCCCGCGAACGGGCGACCGCGCTCTACGCCGCTAGGCTCCTTATGTCACCAAGCTCTGCCGGGCCGCTGCGCGTCCCGGTCCATTCGGATGACGATCGCTGACGCATGTCCGGGAGCTGGCGCTCCCGGTAATATGGCCCGCCGCACCTGACCGGCGCGGCGACGCTGTTTGTTGGCAGTCCCTTGGGCGTGCCGGGTGGTCGGCGCGCCCTGCTAGGCCCGCCGCGGCGCGCGGCAAGCCTTCGGCTGCTTCATTGCATTGCGCCCCTGCGCCCACCCCATCGCTAGCGCGATGGGACCCCGGACTTGGGTGCCGCCCGCCGCTTCCTGCGGGCCTTTGCGGACGCTTCTGCCGCCCACCCGCCACGCCCGGCGGGAACTGCGGCGAGGATTTGAGCCGAGACAGGAGGCAGGCAATGGCTAGTTCGGGCAAGCGCCGCGTGGCAGGCGAGGGCAGCAGGGTTTCCACCCGCAAGGGCGATGCAGGCCCGCGCGTCAATCTCTATGACGAGGTGACGCAGCGGATCATAGCCGAGCTTGAGGCGGGCCGCTTTCCGTGGGTGCAGCCGTGGGATTCGCGCGTCACCGGCGGCCCCGGCCTGCCAATGAACGCGCTGACCGGCAGGCGCTATTCAGGCATCAACGTATTGCTGTTGTGGGGCGCGGCCATCGGCGGCGCTTACCCCTCTCAGCACTGGCTCACCTTCAAACAGGCGTTGGAAGCGGGCGGCAATGTCCGCAAGGGCGAGAAGGGCACGATGGTCGTCTATGCCGACCGTTTCGTGCCCGAAGCAGAGAAGACCAAGGCGCGCGAGACAGGCGAGGACGCCAAGGCAGTCCCGTTCCTCAAGAGGTTCACCGTGTTCAACGTGGCGCAATGCGAGGGTTTGCGCCCAGAAACCCTAACCGCGCTGGCGCGTGATCCTGCGCCGCTGCCGACCCGCGAAATTCTCCCCCATGCCGAGGCGCTGATAGAAGCCACCGGCGCCGATTTCCGCATCGGCGGCAGCGAGGCTTTCTATTCGCCCGGCGGCGATTTCGTGGCCGTGCCGCCGCAGCCCGCCTTCCGCGATCAGATCAATTTCTATCGCACCGCCTTTCACGAACTCTCGCACTGGACCGGCCACGCCAAGCGATTGGGCCGCGACCAGTCGGGCCGCTTCGGATCGAAGCCCTATGCGCGCGAGGAATTGTGCGCCGAAATCTCCGCCGCCTTCATCTGCGCCGCGCTCGGCATTGTGCCCACCGTGCGCCACGCCGATTATGTCGGATCGTGGCTCGAGGTTTTGCGCGAAGACAATCGCGCGATCTTCCGCGCCGCCAGCCGCGCCAGCAAGGCCGCCGATTTCGTTCTCGCCTTTGGCGATGCCGAGGAGTCCGACACCACAGACACCGAGCGGTGGGCGGCGGCATGATCCTCCTGACCCCCGAAATCCACGCCGCCTTGCGCGCCAACGATATTGCCCGGATCGCCGCGCAGGCTGACGGCCAACGCGAACCCGACCCGTTGCCCGTGGTCAAATTCTTCAATCCGATGGGCGCGGCGACATGGCTGGCGAGCGAACTGGACGAAGACGGCGACACGCTGTTCGGACTGGCCGACCTTGGTTTCGGCTGCCCGGAACTTGGCGCGTTCAGCCTGTCGGAAATCGAATCCGTTCGCCTGCCCGGCGGGCTCGGCATCGAGCGCGATCTCTATTTCGAGCCGCGCTTTCCGCTGTCCGCCTATGCCGAAGCGGCGCGGATCGCAGGGCGGATCACCGAAGCCGAAGCCCTGCTCGCCACCGCCGCGCGGGCGCGTGATGTGCTCACACCCCGCAATCCCGAAATTCCGCCCACCAAGGACGGATGAGCCCGCGCGGACTCTTTTCCGCGCTTTTCCCGGCTGCATCCGCAACCCTTCCCAAGATCGAGCGATGCAGCCGGTTCACCCCAAGAAGGAGTGCCCAACCATGCAACTCGCAAATATCGAACTTGGCAAGCTCTGTGTCAGCAAGGCCAATATGCGCTATGGCCGCAAGGCCCCGGACGTGTCCGACATTCTCCCCTCGATCCGCGCGCGCGGCGTGCTCGTGCCGCTCTTGGTCCGGCCGGGACCTGTCCCGAGCGATGTCGAGGGAGGCAGCCCGGAGACATTCGAGATCGTCGCCGGATCGCGTCGCTTTCATGCCGCGCAGATCACCGCACAGGAGAGTGGAGAAGCCGATCCGCTGCCCTGCGCGATCATGGAGGACGGCGACGATGCGTCCGCGCTGGAAGCTTCGCTGATCGAGAATATCGCCCGGCTCGATCCCGACGAGGTTTCCCAATGGGAGACCTTCACCCGGCTCGTGCAGAAGGAAGGGCGGACGCCCGAACAGATCGGCCAGACCTTCGGGCTGACCGACCTCTATGTCCGCCGCATTCTCGCGCTCGGCAATCTCGTCCCGCGCATCCGCGATCTCTATCGCAGGGAGAAAATCGACGCGGGGACCGTCCGTCATCTGACCTTGGCCAGCAAGGCGCAGCAGAAGGACTGGCTGGCACTGTTCGACGACGCGCAAACCTATGCGCCGACCGGCGCGCAATTGAAGGCGTGGCTGTTCGGCGGCGCGTCGATAGCGACCAAGGCCGCGATCTTTCCGCTTGGTGATTACAAGGGCCGGATCGTCACCGACCTGTTCGGCGAGGACGGCTATTTCGCCGACAGCGATCAGTTCTGGAGCGCGCAGAACGCCGCCATTGCCGCCAGACGCGAAGCGTTGATCGAAGCGGGCTGGAGCGATGTCGAGGTCATGGAACCGGGGCAATATTTCCATTCATGGGAATATGAAAAGACGCCCAAGGCCAAGGGCGGCAAGGTGTTCATCACCATCAGCCATCGCGGCGAAGTCGAAACGCATGAAGGCTGGCTGTCCGCCAAGGAGGCCCGGAAGGCGCGCGCGCAGGCAGCGAAGGCCGATGGCGAAGCGGACAGTGAAACGGCGAAGAACGCGCGGCCCGAAGTGACGAGCAGCTTGCAGACCTATATCGACCTGCATCGCCATGCCGCCGTGCGCGCCGTGCTGACCGATCATCCCGGCGTGGCGCTGCGGCTGATGATCGCCCATGCCGTGACCGGCTCGCCCTTGTGGAACTTGCGTACCGAGACACAGACCTGCCGCAACGAGGCGGTGGCCGAAAGCGTCGAGACGAGCGCCGCCGAAGCCAGATTCGACGAGAAGCGCCGTGCGGTTCTGGCCCTGCTCGACTTCGCGCCCGACGAGCCGACCGTCATCGGAGGTAACGGCATGGACGAGGATACCAGCGCGATCTTCGCCCGGCTGCTTGCGCTGCCGGACGGCGACGTGCTTGCGGTTCTGGCCGTCATCATGGGCGAGACGCTCGAAGCGGGCAGCGCAGTGGTCGAGGCTGTCGGCGGTTATCTTGGCGTCGACATGGCAAGCCTGTGGACACCCGACGATGCGTTGCTGGACCTGATCCGCGACCGACAGGTGGTCAATGCGGTGCTGCGCGACATTGCGGGCAAGCACACCGCCGACGCCAATGTCGCGGAGAAGATCAAGACGCAGAAATCCATCATCCGCGATCATCTGACCGGCAGCAACGACCGCAGGAAGGTCGAGGGCTGGGTGCCCAAATGGCTGCGCTTTCCCGCCGCCAGCTACACCGCCCGGCCTTTCGCCACACTGGCGAAATGGAAGGATGTGCAGCGCCATATGAAGGGCTTGCCCGCGCCGCAGCCGGTGGAAATGGAGCCGGTCGAACCCTATGCTGTCGCGGCGGAATGATGGAAAGGGGCGGCAATGCCGCCCCTTTCATCTTTGTGATGTCGTGTGAAAAATCGTCGCCGTCCGCGCCCAGTATAGGGCGCGGACGGGAATATGTTCACGTCGTTCTCGGACCCCAAAGAATGATGGCCGCGCCAAGCAGGCAGATAGCGACACCAAGCATATCCCATCTATCTGGCCGGATATCTTCAGCCGCCCACAGCCATAGCAGTGCAGAGGCAATATAGATGCCGCCATAGGCGGCGTAGGTTCTGCCCGCATATTCTGCATCCACAAGTGTCAGCAGATAGGCAAACAGGCATAGCGATCCGATACCCGGCACGATCCACAATGCCGACTTGTCCAGTCTCAGCCACACCCAGAAGGCGAAGCACCCCGCGATTTCCGCCAGTGCGGCTCCAAGATAAATTACATATGTCACTCTTCGCATCTCGCATTCACGGGTGCGCTCCGCAACGCGGTGCGAATATCGCGCACAGATATTATCTCGGCTTGTTTTCCGACTTTACCTCCGCTGCGAGAGGCGGAATAGTCGCGGCATCGTTATTGAATTATCGGAGTCCTGGCCATGCGGCGTACTGCGCTTTTGCTTTCGATTGGTCTGCTCGCTGCCTGTAGCGAGACGTCCACCTCTTCCGGCAGCGAGGCCGCCGCCGCGACGAATGAAAGCGACGCCGTGGCATCAGCTGAAAGCGAGGGAGACGGCAACGCCGCGCCCGTCGCCACGTCTCTTCCGGTGAGTGATGCTGCCGGCGATACGGCCGGAGCCGAACCGCAACAGGCGTCGGCCCCCAAGGGCGAAACCGTCGCCAGTCTCCCCCTGCAGCGTGGCTTCTATGTCGCGGATGGCACATCCTGCGGGCAGGCATCGAATGCGACGCTCATGCTGGTGCGCAAGAGCGGAATCAACACTTCGCGCGTCCCCTGCGATTTCAAATCGATCGAAAAGACCGGCGCGAACAGTTACCGCGTGACCGAAACCTGTTCGGAAGGCGGCGCGGCGTGGGGCACCGAGGAACATATTTCCACCAACGTCTCGACCTACGAAATCCCCAACAACACCAGCTTCACCACGAAATCCGACAGCGGTTGGGAAAGCAGCGCGCGCTATTGCCCGCAATCGAGCCTGCCCGAACCCTGGCGCAACAACGACATTGCCGACCTCATCAATTGATGCCGGGCGCTCCGGACGTCATCACACATCGTCCTCGCCCACCGGGCCGCCTTCGCCTTCCAGCCTGTTGATCGCGCGCACGTCCTTCGCGGTGAACTTGAGGCGCACCCCGGCGCCGCCCGCGTCCTCTTCGGGCAGGAACAGCGCGCCGCTTTCCTCCAGCGCGTGACGCAGGCGGGCCTTGGCACCGTCATCGAGCTCGGCGCGGCCTGCCTCGAAATCGGCCAGCACGCTTGCGTCCAGCGCGGCGAGGCGGGCGACATGATCGCGCGGCAATTGCACCAGCGCCCGCGCCGCGCGGGCCAGCGATCCGGTAATCGTCATGGGGCCTCCGTTGGAATTGCGGCCTGCAACATATCGGACATGGCGCGCGGAGCGACTCCTTTCGCCTCTTTTCTGATCGCGGTTCGGAAGCGGGCGACGCAGCCATAGGGCAGAAGCTCGCTTGCTTTTGATGGCCGCCGGAGCGACCCATGGCTCTTTCCCGCTGGACCTATGGCCGGTCCCGGCCTGCCCGCAACCGCCGGTTGCCGGCTATTTTCCCCGCCTCCGCTTCGCTGCGGCTCCTCGCGCCGCTGCGCTTCAAAATAGCCCGCCCCGGCGGTCCTCCGCTTCGCTGCGGTCCTTCGGATGCAGCCCGTCCGTGCCGTCCATCACGGTCCGCTCATCGCCGGGGATCGGCTCCGGCGAACACACGAAAGGACCTACACCATGCCCGCAATCGGCTATGTCACTCGCGATCCCGATACCGATGTCTACAAGGGCCAGATCAGGACGCTCTCGATCCGCACCGATGTCGAAATCGTCCCCAACCGCGCCAAATCCGCGCCCAACCAGCCCGATTACAGGGTGCTGTCCGGGCCGGTCGAACTCGGCGCGGGCTGGATCCGGACCGGCGAACGTTCGGGCAAGGAATATGTCTCGCTCGCCATCGCCGCGCCGGAATTCGGGCCGCGCCGCATCTACGTCAATCTCGGCCGCGCCGCCGAGCAGGACGATGACGATGTCTATGCCCTGATCTGGAATCCGGCCGACTGAATGCGTCGATGCCCCCACGCCCGAGCGCGTGGGGGCCTTCGCGGCGTTCTCCTCCCGTTCTCTAACGATTTTGCAAATCGCGGAATCGAGCGCTCACAGCCCGCCTGTCTGCGCGCATCGTCGCTTCGTCACGCGGTCGTTTGCCCCCTTCGGCCGCGTGACACCCCCAAAGTGAACCTGGCGGGAGACCGGCGATGGACGATGCGAGAGAGGCGCGGGCGGGAAGCCCATTCCTGAACACCAAGCAGGCGGCCGCATGGCTGAGCCTGTCCGCACGCACGCTCGAGAAGATGCGCGTTCGCGGCCGTGGGCCGCGCTATCGCAAGCATGGCGGCGTCGTGCGCTACCATATCGCCGACCTTGAAAGCTGGTCGGCCGGACGCGCCAAGACGAGGACATCGGAATGACCCGGCCGCCTCTGCCGCCGCTCGCCGGGCGCCCGCGTCGCCGCCGCGTGATCCTGATTGCCGGTGTCGTCGGCCTCGCCTTGCTTGGCGCGTCCGCCGTGCTCGACTTCGCGGTCAATCCCGCTCCACGCCTCGTCTGGAATGCCTCGGCCAGCGCGCCCATCGGCTTCTGGCGCATCGATCCCCGTGCGCGCATCGATCGCGGCGACATGGTATTGGTGCAGACGCCCGACAGCGTTCGCCAGCTTGCCGCCAGGCGTCATTATCTGCCCGCCAATGTGCCGCTGCTGAAAAGTGTCGCCGCGCGCAAGGGGAGCGAAGTCTGCGCGCTCGGGCCGGCTATTTTCATCGACGGGCGTTTGACGGCGACGCGGAAAAAGGTGGATCGGCAAGGCCGTCCGCTGCCCTGGTGGCATGGCTGCGAACGCCTGCATCAAGGACGATTGTTCCTGCTGATGGGTCATCCGGATTCTTTCGACGGCCGTTATTTCGGGCCGGTCGATGAGGCAAGCGTGATCGGCAAGGCGACACCATTATGGTTGCGCTGAGCCGTGTCGTTTCGTCCGTGCTGGCGGCGTCGATGGCGCTCGCTATGCCTGCCGTGGCCCAGACCGCAGATGCGCCTGAAATATCTTTCCATGCCGCACCGGCGGTCGAACGCTGGCGGGCCTATATCGCCGAAGCCTCGCGCCGTTTCGGGATTCCGCCAGGCTGGATCGCCGCCGCCATGCAGGCCGAAAGCGCCGGGCTGACCCATTTGCATGGCCGTCCGATCACCAGCCGTGCCGGTGCTATGGGGCTGATGCAGCTCATGCCCGGCACCTGGGCGGCAATGCGGCAGCAACATGGTCTGGGTGGCGATCCCTATGATCCGCGCGACAATATCCTTGCGGGCGCGGCCTATCTGCGCGCCATGTATGACCGGTTCGGCTATCCCGGATTGTTCGCCGCCTACAATGCCGGACCGGCACGCTACGAGCGCCATCTGCGCACCGGGCAGGCGCTTCCCACCGAAACGCGGGACTATATCGCGCAGCTTACCAAGGTTCCGGCGACGCCCTCGATGCCGCCTGCGATCCTGTCGGGAACGCGGCTGTCTTTTCCGCTCGGCGGCGCCGAAAATGCGGCGCGGAAGGAAGCTGGACCGTCTCCCGACCGGACAGATTCCGTCATCGAACAACCGGCATCGGGCGGGCTGTTCGTGCCGTTGAACCCGCCACCGACTGACCCGAAACCATCGTCATCGCGCGAGAGGAAGTAGGGTTGTCCGCTCAATTCCACCCAGTATCCGGCATGGATCGAACCGCCTCAAGGACGATGGTTCCCCCAATTTTGCTGACGCAAAATCGGCACCCCCATCGCCGCTGGCGCGGCCGCTGCGCGGCCCTTGACCCGGTTCGCTCCATACCGGGCGCCGCCTTCCGTCTTTCACATGACGGAGGAAATCATGACAGTCGAACAGCATATCGAGGAACTGCGCGCCGAGCTTCGCGGCATCACCGATCCGGTCGAACTTCGCCAGATCGAAGCGGAGTTGCAGACGGCGCTTTCGAAAGCTGCGGAACTGGAAGCGACAATCGATCCATGGCCGGATTGATCGTCCGCTATGAAGGCGGGGGCGGCATCGCCGGGAGATCGCCTTGGCTTTCCGGGTGGCTGCGGAGAGCGGAATTGCGTGGATTCGGGCATTTTGAGGGGGAAGGGCGCGGGAGTGCAAGATTAAAGCTCGGTCTCGTGGGCGAGCCCAAGCCATTGTCTGCACATCGTTTTTTCACGAGACAGGTGGCCGGTGCGGCGAGACAGGGCGCGGCTAAGCCGTTGATTCTACAGGCGAGTGAACGAGACTCGTTGATGTGCTTGGGGCTCCTGGCGCTGCCTTCCTGTTCTACCACGATCTCCGCATCACGCGAGCCGCTGCGATGAGCGACGACGACGATTTCACACCGAGGCTTGGCAAGCCGCGCAATGCCGGTGGCAGGAAAGCGCGCACCTATCTTCAGCGGGTGCTTCAGGCGCGCACTCTGGCGGGCGGAGCACGCCGCATCACCCGTGCCTTTACCGGCAGCCGCATCGCGCGCGGCAATGTCGCGGGCCGGCAGCTCGCGAGCCGCGACCGGTTCGCCACCTGGCGCCACCGCCGCGTCATGGTGAAGTCGCGGATCGTCCGGTTCGACAAGGCCAAGGGGCTGGGCGCGGCCCGCGCGCATCTGCGTTACATCCAGCGCGACGGCGTCACCCGCGATGGTGAACGCGGTCAGCTCTACTCGGCCGAGAGCGATCGGGCGGACGGCAAGGCATTTATCGAGCGGCAGACGGGCGATCGCCACCAGTTCCGCTTCATCGTCTCGCCGGAGGATGGCGAACAATATGACGACCTGAAGCCGCTCACGCGCCGGCTGATGGCGCAGATGGAACAGGATTTGGGAACGAAATTCGACTGGGTCGCGGTCGATCATTTCAACACGGGCCATCCCCACACCCATATCGTTATTCGCGGAAAGGACGAGCAGGGCAGGGATCTCGTCATCGGCCGCGAATATCTGACGCAGGGCCTTCGCGAGCGTGCCGCCGAACTGGTCTCGCTCGACCTCGGGCCGCGTACCGATATTGAAATCGAAAACCGCCTGGCCCTTGAGATCGAGCAGGAACGACTGACCAGCATCGACCGGCGCTTGCTGCGCAGCATGGACGACGACCGCATCGTGGCCGTGACGGACCGCGATCCTTTCCATCAATCCTTGCGCGCGGGCCGATTGCAGAAACTCGGGCACCTTGGTCTTGCCGACGAGATCGAACCGGGACGCTGGCAGCTCGCCGAAGGCATGGACCTTACGCTTCGCCGTATGGGTGAGCGCGGCGACATTATTCGGACCATGCAGCGCGCCTTTTCCGAGCATGGCCTTCAGCGCGCGGCGGCCGACTATGCGATCGCCGAACCGGCGCGCATGACACCAATCATCGGACGTGTCGTCGAGCGCGGCCTGTCCGATGAGGCGAATGATCGCCACTATCTAATCGTCGACGGCACCGATGGGCGCAGCCATTATGTCGATATCGGCAGGGGCGATGCGACCGGCGTCATTCCTGAGAACGCCGTCGTCCGGATCGCGCCGAAGCCGACCGAGGCGCGCGCCGTCGATCGCACCGTTGCGGAGATCGCGGCGGCCAATGATGGGCGCTACAGCGTGGACATCCACCTGCGCCACGATTCCACGGCGACCCAGACCTTCGCCGAAACCCATGTGCGGCGTCTGGAAGCGATGCGCCGGACGATGCGAGGCGTTGAGCGCGATGTGGACGGGACATGGGCCATCACGCCCGACCATGTCGAGCGGGCCGCGGCGTTCGAAGCACAGCGGGCGAGGGCCGCTCCGGTCATTGTCGATACGCTGTCCGCAATCCCACTCGACCGGCAGGTCGCAACAGATGGCGCGACCTGGCTGGACCGGGAACTTGTCGCCGCCGATCCCGAACCGCTGCGCGATGCCGGGTTCGGGAGGGAAACACGCGCGGCACTCGCCCGGCGTCGCCAATGGCTGATGGCCGAAGGGCTGGCACAGGAGGAACAGGGCCGCATGATCTACCGCTCCAATCTGCTGGCGATGCTCCGGCGGCGTGAGCTGAACCGGGTCGCGGGGCAGCTATCGGGCGAACTGGGCCTGGCCTATGCCGAAGCCAGGCCCGGCGAGCGCATCGAAGGTGTCTACCGGCGTCCGGTCGAACTGGCGTCGGGACGCCATGCGCTAATCGAAAAAGCCCGTGAATTCACGCTGGTTCCCTGGCGGCCGGTGCTGGAGCGGCATCTGGACAAGCAAGTGTCCGGCATCATGCGCGGCGACAGCATCAATTGGACCATCGGCCGTCAGCGCGGACCGTCGATTTCGTGAATGGGAATGGCTGCTGGGCGGACGATCCGGAACGGTCGCTTTTGGTGGCGCGGCAGATCATCCTGCCGTTCGTTCAGATCGGCGAAGCGCGGCAGCTTCGCACCTAAACAGCAGAGGCATAGCAGTTCCTTTGTCAGTGTTGATTTCCCAGCAATCTTTCCACTTGTCTCACCACAACTCAGCAACTCGTAAGTCTTGCTGTTCGACTTCTGTTCCTTCATAGATGCAACGGGCAATCACCGAGCAGCGAAGAAGCAGGGGGCTTGAGATGAAGCTGAAGGAGTACAGGGTCCGCGAGTTCCGCAGCATCTGGGATTCCGGGCCGATTGAGGTCGACGATCAGACCACCTGCTTCGTCGGTAAGAACGAGGCAGGAAAGACCAGCATCTTGGACGCGCTCTACCGCACGAATCCGATCCGTACGGGCGATGCGGTCTTTGACCTCACGTACGACTACCCTAAGCGAGAGGTCGAGGACTACCGCTTCGCCGTCGAAAACAATGAACGCGATGAGGCCGCGATTGTTGAATGCACCTACGAGTTAGATAAGGCCGACCTGCTGGCTGTTGAGGACGTGTTCGGCCCGAATGTGCTCAAGGGCAAATCCTTCAAGCGGACGACCTACTACGGAAAGGCGAACAGCCGGTATAGCCTGTCCTGCGACAGCACCGCTGCACGCAAACACCTCGCGAGCAACCCGGCGTTAGCCGACGACCTGCGCGCGACATTGGGGGGCGCTGCAGATTGGGCCGCATTCGCAACCGCGCTAAACGAGGCCGAGGCGACAGACGCCGTTAACGCGCTCAGGAAGCTGGTCGCGAACGTGCAGGAGGAGGGCCTAAGCTACTACATCTTCAATTCTTTGATCTGGCCACGCGCGCCCAAGTTCCTGTACTTTGATGAGTACTATCAGATGGAGGGGCAGGCCAACCTGAACGCCCTTATCACCCGCGAGGACAACGAGAACCTACAGGATTCGGACTATCCGCTAATCGGCCTCATCAATCTTGCCCGCCTCGATCACCGCAAGCTCGTGGCCACCAATAATACGACGGAACTCAAGAACAAGCTGGAGGGTGCGGGCAACCACCTGACCCAACGCATCGTCAAATACTGGTCGCAGAACCGCCACATCCAGATGCGCTTCGACGTGCGCGATGCCCGCGCCGAAGACCCCGAAGGCATGCGCCAAGGCGTGAACGTGTGGGGCGAGGTGTACGACACCGTCCACTGGGCTACGACCCCGCTGCGCAACCGCTCACGCGGTTTCGTATGGTTCTTCTCATTCTTGGCATGGTACGAGGATGTGAAGCGCAGGGGCGAAAACGTAATACTGCTGCTCGACGAGCCAGGTTTGTCGCTGCACGGTCGCGCCCAGGCAGATTTGCTGCGCTACTTTGACGTGGAACTGTCCGGCCATCAGCTTCTGTACACCACACACTCCCCGTTCATGATCGACCCAACCAAGTTCGAGCGGGTACGAATCGTACAAGACCTTGGCATCGACGCGACCGAAGCGCTGCCCAAGGACGAGGACGGCACCAAAGTGTTGGCTAACGTGTTCGACGCCACCGACGACAGCCTGTTCCCGTTGCAGGGCGCGCTGGGCTATGAGATTCAGCAAACGCTGTTCATCGGGCCGAACTCGCTCATCGTCGAGGGCGTCGCGGACATGCTCTATCTACGCGCAGTCTCGGCTCAGCTGGAGCGCGAAGATCGCGAGGGTTTGTCCGAGGAATGGGTGATCACCCCCGTGGGCGGCAGCGGGAAGGTGCCCACTTTTGTAGCGCTGCTGGGCTCGCAGAAGGGCATCAACTTGGCCACGCTGCTGGACATCCAGAACAGCGACAAGCAGCTCATCGAGGACCTGTACAAAAAGAAGCTGCTCACCAAGAAGCAGGTCTCGACTTACGCAGACTTCGCCGGCACCGCGGAAGCAGACGTGGAGGACATGTTCGACAGGACGTTCTATCTTGAGCTCGTCAACGGCGAGTTCGCCGGGCAGCTGTCGGAGAAGATTACGAAGACGAAGCTCAACGCAAAGGAGCCGCGGACGCTGCGGGCTATCGAAGCGTGGTTGACGGAAAACCCGATGAAGTCGGGGTCATTCGGCCACTACCGCCCTGCGCGCTACTTCACCGAACAACTCGCCAAGCTATGGCCGAAGGTGTCCGACGAGACCAAGGACCGATTCGAAGCGGCTTTCAAGCATCTGAACAGACTACTGAAATAGGAAAGATGGGGAGCGGTGGCAGCTTTGGCCCCAACGGACGCTTTCGGGCAGGTGCATTCTTGGCTCACCGCCATGGGGCTGCGATGACGGGCGCTCGTCCTTTGAGCGTGCCATGGTGAAAGTCTCACGCACCGCCAGCGACGAGCACGAATTTCACACGCTCGGATCACGCCCGTTCGAGCATTTCGTGCGCGCGCTGCACGAGGCGCAGCCCGGAATCCTGTCCACCAACCTTTATGGTCCCGATGGCCAAGGGCAGTTCGGGGCGGATCACATCGCCTTTCGGGCAGAAGGCACACACAGCCTTGAGGTCGGCCAGAGCAAGGCGCACCGGACGTTCGGCCCATCAGACTTGCGAAAGGCGGCCGATGCGTTTCTCGAAAACTGGGACGATCATTGGCACGCCAAGGACGTAAAGCGCTTCATTCTGTTCGTCGGCTGCGTGATCAAGTCGCGCCAGGCGGCTGATGAGATCATTACACTGACACGCCGCTTCGCCAACCACGGCATCGAATTCGTCGTCTGGGATGCAAGCGGTATCTATGACCGTCTTGGCGCGGCTCCCGATGTCGTACGCACCCATTTGGGCCAGGACTGGTATGAAAAACTCTTCGGCGAACCAGTAGGCCCTCTGACCGGGCTTCAACGCGATCTCCAGCGCGGTGACTTCGGGGCGCTCAATGTTGCCGCCTTTGTGGGACGACTGAGTCAGGCAGAAAACGCAGAAATCAAGGAACTGCGCCGCCGCGCGCGTCGCGGTGAAACCACCGCGGTCATTCAAGAGATAGAAGAATCCTGTGCCTTTGGCCCCGTGGCGCAGGCGACCGCCCCCGAGGTCCGGGCGGACAAGCTCCGACTTCTCGCCGGCCTGCTCATCCCAAGAGGCCATTTCGAGCGGGTCAAAGCCCTGCTGGACGAGGCAGACGCGCTAGGCGGCGATTCCACCCGGCTGCGAAGCGTCCTGACGCTGGAAGCGCTCGGCCCCGCCGCCGCGCTCGCTTATGTCCCGGCAGATTGCGAAGCCAATCTTGCTGAAGTGCGAGCCGTCGCGCAATTGCGCGACCACAAGCCGGACGCAGCGCTTGCCGAGTTGCAGCGCCATCTCGACGGAGGAGACCCGTCAGCCGAAACCCTCCGCATCGCGGCGCTGGCCAAGCTCATGGCCGGGCACGCGAGTGCTGCGGTTGACCTTGCCCGCACGGCCATTGCGAAGGACAGCGATTCCCGGGCGTGTCGGCAAGCGCTCGGGATCAGCCTCTTCCAGATGGCGGTGTCACCGGTTGCGCAGATCGGTGCGGGAGAGTGGCCGCAACCGGTGGACCAGCCCCTCGTGATGACATCCGACGCGGCTCGCGCCGCGCTCGAGGAGGCGCTTTCCATCTTTGCCGAGCTCATGGAGAGCGAAGCTGCCGACGATACGCGCGCCATGCTGCTTTGGCACTTCGGCGTGCTGGCGTGCATGCCGTGGCGACGGGCGGAAGCGGAAGCGCGAATTGCGGCTCTGGAAGCGGACGGCGAGCTCCCACCGCCAGCGGCGGCTTGGGCGATGTCGCGAGGCCTGTCCTTCGACGCGGAAAAAGCCGACGCGGTCTGCGCTGCCAGAACTGCCGAAAATCCCGACGACTTCGAAACCCTGCTCATCCAGGTCGCCGTCGCCAGCTACCGACGCGATCTGAAGCAAGCGCGCGCTCTGCTGGATGGCGGACGGGCTCGCCTCGACACGGCGGGCCACGCCTCCCTCTATTTATATTGGTCGGCCGTCCTCGATATGGAGGCACGCCGAACGCCAACGGAAGAGGCGTTGGCAGCGCACCCCTGGCTTCGGCTGCGCGTTGCGCTCGACATCCGCAAACGAAAGCCTCGCCTGCAGATGATCGGCAAGGTGTTGGAAGACGCCATCGCGGAGGAAGGCGACCCCCGCGTCATGCTGGCGGCCGCACAGTTCCTTCTCGATGGTGGCTGGCACAATAGCGCGGCGAAAGCCGCTCCGGCGCTGCTTGGACGAATCGGCACGGGGGAGGCCATCGGCCTCGCGGGCCATGCGCTGTACCGTGCTGGCCAATATGGCGATGCGCTGACCGCATTGGAGAATGTCGATGCGTTCCCGGGCAAGAAGCTTCCAGTGGATCTCCAGCGCCTCAGGATCGAGTGTCTGGCAGGCGCGGGCGAGATCGTGCGGGCGCGCGAAACAAGTATCGAAATCGCCAAGTCGACCGGAGTGGTGGCCGACCTCTGGCGATCGATCGAGTTTCAACTGGCGAGCGGAGCAGCCCCAGCAGCCCTCGCGTTTTACAACGAACATGCCGAAAAGCTCTCCGCCCCGACGCCCGGCCACATCCTGCTTGCCCGCGCCATTCTTCATTTCGATCCCGATGCCGCAGCCCGCATCACGCGGCATATTTCCGCCGATGCGCCCGACGATCTGGTCACGGCGGCATTCGAACTCGCCAGCAAGCTGCGCCTCGCCGACGAACAGCGGATATTGATGGGCCGCATCCAGCAGCTTGGCGTCGAGGGTGCGGCTGGCGTCCAGCTCCTCAGTCTGGACGACGTGAAGGCGATGATCGCCGAGCGGCACGAGCAGGTGGAACAGCTGCTTGATCAGTACCGGCGCGGCCACACGCCGGTTCATACCATCACTCATCTTCGCCCGGCGGCACTTGCTGCCACTTATCTCGGCCCGTTGCTGCACCCCCCAGCACCGCATGAACGAAGCTTCATTCTGTCGACACGCTATGGGCGCCGGTTCGAGGCCGAGAATTGGCCGGCCGACAGCGCCGACGTGGTCCTCTTCGCGGACGTCACGGCCTTGTTAACGGCCCATGGCCTCGGGATTCTCGACAAGATCGAAAGAGTCTTCAAACCGATCCGGATCGCCACCGATACACTGCCGTTTCTCACAAGTCTTAGAAGCGATCTCGAACCCATCCAGCCGGAGCGAATCGAAGCCGCGCGCCGTGTCCTGCATGCCCATGACGATGGCGAGATCGTCGACCAAAGCGAAGTCTGCCAGATCGACACATTCACGGTGCGCTGGGACGTGAAGGGCGGCGAACCGAGCGCGACGCTCAACTTCAGCCAGCTGTTCCTGTCGCTCATCGAGGGGGCGGAACCGGCGGCCGTCGATGCGCTCCGGCTCGCTTTGGGCAATACGCTCGATCCGCCACCCGCGGGACCGACGCCGCCAGACGCAAGCACCGTCAACCTCGAACCGGGCATTGCCGTCACCTTAGAAGAATGCGGCGCACTCCGCGCGTTGATGCGGCGCTTCACAATCACAATCACCCGCGAGGATGTCGAGCAGATGCGGGCTGCCGTGGCGGACGCCGAAGCGCAGGTGCAGTTGGTCGATTCCCTCACGGGTCTGATCAAGCAGCTGAGCACAGGGCTCGACGAAAATATCTACCAAGCGGTGCCCGTTCAGCGCGATGGACCTCAAGACCCCTTGCGCCGGGCATCGCTGCAATTGATGGCGGCGCTGGCGAAGAATGGTAACGGCATTCTGTGGGTTGACGATCGATTTCTGTCGTCGATCGAGCATGATCAGTTCCGGGTCGAGACTACCGTTGAAGTGATCGACGCGCTGGTACGCTATGGGCGGCTCACATTACCCGCAGCTTATGATTGTCGGCAGAAGTTGCGACGCGCCAGATGGATGTTCATGCCGATCGACGGTGAAGAGATCGCATATTTCCTGCGTCCTGCCGTCAAGGAGGCCGTCCTCACAGAATCGGAAGATCTCAGGACGTTACGGAGAGCCGTCGCGGATATGTTGCTCGAGCGCCGCAATCTACAGTGGCCTACACCGCAGGAGGCAGAGCGGGGCGCTCGCGGTGAAATTCCCTTTCTGCTCGATGCGGGCCACGCCGTCACGGGTGCGTTGAAGGCCATTTGGGGATCACGCGAATGGACCATCGCTGACGCCGAGGTCGCGTCGGCCTGGCTGCTGGAATATCTTGAAATCGATCTTTTTCCGATGCCCCCATTGGCTGCCAATGACCCCCGATCCGATCATCTCATCGGCATCCACCTCGCATCGCTGTTGTTGACCGTCCTCCAGATGCTGCCCGCCGAGGCCGGCAAAGGCAAACGAAAGGCCTATCTGGAATGGCTCTGGAATTATCTTGTGCGCGAAAGTCTGCGCGTGAGGCCGGAACTTCGCGATTCCATGGAGGCGATGCTCGAACATCATCTGACGCATGATCTGACGGATGGACCGGACGAAAGAGTGTGGCTGCAATTTGTCGGCCGGACTCTGAACCATTTCCCGATCGATCTGCGAATGCGACTGTTCGAAAGAGAGGCCGTGCGCACCGCATTCGATCTGCCCGATCATGGGCAGGTCAGCGTCGATGATTATGATTTCGATGAACTCGAATTCTGGTCTGCGATCGCCGATGCCGTGCCCGGCGTCGAGACAAGGCTGAAAACTACGGCGGACGTGGATGCCGTGATGGTTCTCACCGGCGATGACGCGCAACAGCACGTCAACATGACCATCGGCCAGACCGCGATGCGCCTCGACGCCTGGCCCTGGCGCGTCGGCAATGACGATCTGGCGATCCGACGCGCGGCACTGGAAGAGCGATCCGATCGTTTTGACCTCTCACCCAGCGAACTGGATGTCCTCGCCGAGGAGTTAGGATATTCATCGACGCGCGCGGCGAGGGTGCAGATTGCCCTTCGCAAGTCCCGTGAATCAATCGCCCATTGGTATGCGGATTTGCGCGATGCGATCGAAAGGCAAAAGCCGGTCCGCTTTTCCGAGTTCGCGCCGGAGGATGTCGGCAAGGTCACCCGTTATCTGCGGCTGGATGACACGGATGACGACTGGTGCGGTCCGGCGATGAGGCTCATCGACGACCACGGTCTCGCGATTGCGGTCAGGCGATTGAGCGGGCTCCCCATTCCCCTGCCCGAACCGATTGCGACCGCGCTGCAAGCATTGGACGAGCAGGCCTTGCGTCAGCTCCTCGACGATGTTGGAGGCGATCAGGCCAGCCCCTGGTCACAACTGCTTCTAGCTAGGCCGATCCTGGCCCGCGCTGATTTGTCTACCGAGCTTCGCGAACGCCTGTCCGTATGGCTGACCGCGCCGGTGGTTGATCCCTTGAAGCGCAGTTTCTGGGATCTCTACGCGATGCTCGCCCGGTTCATCGCCAGCGAAGGCCCCAGCCTCACAGGCTGGAAAGAACTGAATGGTCGCCAGCAACTCGCGGTCTGCTGGGGCCATGCCGCAGCCGCGGCGGATGCCATCATAAACGGTCATGTCCGCGCCGACACACTGATCGCATTCCTGGAAGACCATCGTCACATATCGCCGCGCGGGCTTGTCGAAGATCTGATCCGCTTCGCCGGCGACCGCGCTGATCCGCAAAATATGAACGCCGACCGGTTGATGCTGTTCTCGGCCGCGCCCGGTTTGCTCGACGCGGTCAAATCAGCCCCGACAGACAGCGTCCGGGAAGCACTTGCCCAATTGCTGCTCGATGAAGAAGACGGGACGCCGCAGGCCCGGTTGAACTGCGCTCAGGGTGGACTGGTGGAAGAGGATCGGCTCGGCTCGGTCTTTTCGGCCGACATTGGGCCGTGTCTGGACGCAGTTCAGAAGGGTGCCGGCACATTGTTTGGCAAGGGATTGAAGGATTTCTTGCGAACATTGCTGCGCGAGCCTGTTGGCGCGTCACCGCAGAATGCGGTTTGGAGCATTCTTCGTCTTGCGAGCAATGATGGCCCCTTGCCGGCCGATATCAGCGGAGACGCCCTTCGTATTGCCCTGACACTTCCCCTGGCGGACGCGGGGTCGGATATACGTGACGCCCGCCGGCTATTGCTGTCGGTCACCGTCAACGCCGCGGCCAACGGCTGGGTGGAGCTCGCGCAGTCCATAGATCGTGCCGCAGAGACCCTTGGTCCCGATCAGGGTTACACAGAAGAAGAAGCCCTGCTGTTTTTCGAGACCGCGATCTGGCGCGCACGGCTCGAACCCGATCGCCTGGCACGCACCCGCAAAATGGCTGAGGATCTGCAACGGCTGGGCCGAGATCCCGAGTTGCAGGCGCAAGCCGAACGGATTGCGTTCATTTTTGCTCGGAGCCTGTCCGGACAATTCTCCGAAGCATTTGTCGATGCTCTCGCACGGTTTCGCGCGTGCCGCTAATAGTTCATCAACTGCAGTGAAGTGCTTCGGCTTCGATTTCCGGAAGGCGACGCGTTCAACGCCAAAACCCGGACCAACGGCTTCCCGTCCATCTAGGTGATTCCACGCAAGCGGACATGCGGTGAATGTACAACCGGTTTCGACAGGCCAATTTGGGCCAGCGAATGTCGCTATGTCGGCGCTTGTGCCACCTGCTCAAACGAACCTCGGGCCTAGAAGTCATTGGAGAAGCATCCTCTATGGCCGGTAACGTCGACGCAGCTCGGCCATACGGGGATCCAGGGCGGTGGCGGGTGCTTGCGCGAGGAGATCCAACACGTCTTCGACCTTATGCGGTCGAGGCGACGATTGATCCGGCAGAACAGCCCACAGAAGATCGAGCGTCGCTGCCGGATGCACTCGCGCCGGATGATCCGCCTGCTCGGTTTCCCAGAAGAAGCGATGTAGAACCCCATCACGACCGGCGACGATCCGCGGAACGATCAATGCCACGATGGCGGGCATCAACTCGCCGCTCGATACGGCAAACTCCGCAAGCTGTGCTGATACGCTTTCTGAATAGACGGCCCGCTGCTTCGGCCAGGCGTCTTCGAGAAAGCGCATGACAAGATCGGCCCATGTGCCATTCTCCCCCGCGGTTCGGTTCTCCAGACTGCGTATGACCTTCCGCCGTAAGTCATCATTGGCAGCAACAAGCACGTTTCGGACGTCCTCGTCAGAGAATACCGGATCGCTGTTCTCGTCTCCTCGCCAGCCAATGAGCAGGAAAACCGCCGCGATCTCCGTATAGGCTTCCTTGTATCGCGACTGGCTCACCCGCGCGATGAAAGGTTCCTTCAGCCTTGCAAGCAGGTCGCGCGTTCCGGTTTTGCCACCCCAGAAATATCCTTCCCAGAAGGCATCGCCATCCGCGTCGTCGACGTCCGCAAACCCGAGGAGCGCGGTCTCGGTCCAGGTGGGGTCAACATAATGCAACCAGCTCGTCTGAAAGGCGATCCGCACGATCGCCTGCTGCCGCAAGCCGCCGGGCGCAGCGAGAAGCTGCTCGAGGCGGTTCAGCCAATCGGTCGGAAAGCCCGCGCCCGCCGCCAGTCCTTGCTTGGCAGGATCTTCCATGTGGGTCTCGAAGAGACGCCCCAGGGAACTGTTCAACGCCTCGAATGGCAGGTCTCGCCTGTCCGTCGGCCCCTCAATGACGGGGGGCTGGAGAGACGCCACGCTGCGATCCCACAGCGGCTGGAAAAGGTCGTTGCTCTCGGCAAAGAAGCGCGCCGCGGTGGCGCGCATCCATTGGGAAATCGGATTGACGACTGCGCGGAAATTGTCATCCGACAGGCGCAGAACGCGCGCGGCGATGGCGCGATGGAATCGCGTGCCATCGGCCGCTCGTGCGGTTGACGTTAGGAATTGCGCCCAGAGATTCTCGTCGAACTCACCGCAGCGAACCGCGTAAGCCAGCGCTAGATAGGCCCGCCTAGGAGATGACACCGCCAGACCGCTGAAGGGCCGGCGATACTCGGTTACGAAAAAGTCGCCTGCTTGCATCTCACGGGCAATCCCAGGAATATCCGCGATCGGCGCCCCTTCCAGGCCATCGGGTGCATCGTTGGTGCCTACCCAGCGCACGGCCGGCGCGTCGGACTCGGCGGCCTGCTCAGCCGCTTCCGGTCGCCAATCGGGTGCCTTCAAGCGAAGCTCGGCAATTTCCGTTTCGACATCGAAGGAGAATTGCACGTTCTGTGTGTGCAGCCAGTGGAGATAATGGAGCCGATAGAATGCCCTTGCACTGTCCGCCCCGCCGGGCGTTTCCTCGGGCCAGGCACGCGAGCCGGTCCGCAAGCGGCCTTCAATCTGCCCACGATCTCCGGCATCAAGCTCCGCCCATCGGTCTCGCAGGGCATAGAGCAAGTCACGCCTGTGGCGTGAACTCCAGAAGGCCTCATCATCGAGACCGAGAAAAATCGCGGTAGCTTCCTGGGGAGTCGTCAAATCGCGTTGCGCTGAGGCCCAGACGTTCAGCCGCTCATAGATCGCCGACCCTTGAAGCGACCACTCCGATCGTTGCGCTCGAGCCGCGTCCAGGTCGATAGCAACGAGGCGCGACATGAGGTTCTGGAACTGGACGAGACTGCCGGTCAGCTGGAAACTGTCTTCCGAAAGCGCCGGACCATCGTCATCCGCCCGTGTCGTTTGCAGATATAGCTCAGTCGGGGGTCTGCCGGTGAACTCGTTCTCGAGCGCGGCCGCAAGATCCAGATTCGTGCGGAATTGACCTACCGCATAGGCCACAAACTCTGCGGGAACAGGTGTCGGCTCATGCGGGCGCGGATAGTCCACATCCGAATGCAAGAGCCGCTCGGCTGTGGCCTCAGTCCAGAACAATGGATGAGGACTGCTCGCATGCGACGCCGTCAACCGCGGCCGATACAGCGCTGCGAACTCACGGACGAGCGAATAGGTCCAACCGTCCTGTTCCGCGCGTGCCCTCACATCGAAGACGAGCATCCGCGGATCGTCGCGCCGATCGGCCCAGGCCGCGAACAAGGCGTGCCAGCCCTTTCGGACAGCCTCAGGAAAGAGTGCAGGGTCGCGGCGGATCAGCCGCTCGACATGTGTCACGATGTTAGGGTGCAGACCCGATTGATGCGCCGCCCACCATAGTGTGATCGGCTGGTGCGCAATGCGCGCGATCCACACGCCGATATCGGCAAGCCGCGCAGGAAGCGGCGTGTTCTGGACGGCTTTGTATCCGCGTAACTCGGCTGCCGTCTCGAGGTTAGCTTTCTCGGCCTCGGTCAGGGCGAAGGGGTCGAACGCGCCGGGCTTGGGGTCGCGGCGCACGAACGGGCTGGAGTCGTCCGGCGGCGGCGGTGGCGGCGGATCGTCATCGAGCGACAAGCGCTCAAATGGATCGAGCCGCTCGGTCGCCGTGTCATGAGGCACCTTGAAGGACGGGGCCGCATAGCGCTGGGCCGGATCGGCAACGAGCAGCCAACGGGCATCGGGTGGATTATCCGCCGTCGCGAACTTACGGGCGCCTTGGGCCGTCGAAAGCAGCTTGATGACCATGCTTCGTTTCGCGCGGTCGAGCTGTTCCGGCCCGTGCGCGGCGGTTTTCAGGACGTCGCCGTACCAGCTTTCTTCGTCGCGGGCACGCTCCGCCCATTTGTCCAGCGAACCCCAGAGAACGTCAAAGCTGTCGCAAGAAATCGCGGTGACCCCGCGATGCTGCCAGAGCTCCGTCGCATCGTCGGGACTGCCGTTGTGGAAGGCATAGAGTCGGCTCTCGCCGCCCGACTTAAGATGCAGGGCTTCGAGCAGATACTGGATCGGCGGATCGTCTGCCGTGAAACCCACAAAGACGACACAGAACCGGCTGAGCAGCTTCCGCATGAACCGGGTCGCCCACCCGTCGGAGAGATAGGCTCGGCCGAAATCTGCGCTCGAAATCACGAACTCGTCGCCAAAGGCCTGCCCATAGTGCTCGTCGACGCAGCCGTGCAGATGGACGATCCCGCGGAACTCCCGCTCGTCCAGCGGGTCCGGCAGACGGGGCGGCGTATGCTGCGGCAGACCTGCCCGGCATTCCTGAAACAGCCTGTCAAAGTTGGTAGTGACCAACCGGACTACGCCGGTCTGGTTGGTCGCCAGGTCGAGCATGGTGCGGTGTGCATCGAGTCGGTAACCGTCTTGCGGCCGCAAGGCTTCGGCAACGGCGTGCCGCACGTCATGCGGCCAGAACTCTCGCTCGAGCAGCCCGAATATCCGGTCGGTTGCGACCAGGCTGCCAATGCCGGGAATTGCCGATCCAGGCGCCTCGGCGATACTCTTCGCTGTCTCGAAGAGCTGTCGAGCCGGACTTTTTCTGGCCGAGCCGAGCTTGTCGATCACGTGTTGCGCGAGGCGGTTGAAATTCGGCAGACTTGCCGCCTGCTGCGAAACGCCTGCGCCACAAAAGAAAACTACGTCGCCCTTGTCGCGCGCAATGATAAGCTCTTCAGGTATATCGGGGCCGCCAAGAATGAACCGCATAGTTTACCTTAGCTATTTATGCATGGTGGCTGAAGGTATTAGGCACTTAGGCTGGCCATTATTGCAAATTAGCGCAATGCTGCACCTCCCCTTGCCGAAGTGCGGCTATCCGCACCTCGTCGGCTGAAATTCGCCAGTTCGCGCTCAGCCCAGAATAGGCCAATCTGTGGTTAAGAGCGCCGTAAAGTTAGGCGAGTCATTGCATGAAAAATTCCACCGGCACTACGAGTTCGATTGTCGCGCCTTGAACCTCCGTTGGAGGTTTGGGCAGCGGCTGCGCCCGGTTAGGAAGTTTCACAGCCTCGTCATCGAGCGAGCGGAAACCCGATGACCGTTCTAGCCGTACCGACAGTACTCTGCCTTCCCGGTCGATCACGACACGTATCCAGGGAACGCCCTGCTGGCGGCGGCTCTGCGCGTATACCGGATAGCGTTTCACCTGATTGAGCGCGCCCAGTACGAGCCCCTCCCATGTAGGCTGGCCAGTGGAGACTTGCGGAGCGGGCGGTAGCGGCTTTGCTTCCGGCGCAGTCGTTCTCTCGATGGGCGGGCCGAGATCGGGAATTTGTCTCGGTCTCGGAGGAGAAATCGGATTGTCATTGCGGAGCAGGATTTCCGGTGGCTCGATCTTCGGCATTTCCGGGTCGGGCAGGGGCTTCTCCTTCTGCACGACTTCTGGTCCGGGTGGCACCTCACTCACAGGCTCTGGAGGTGCTGCCGGCGGAGTAACGTCGAATATGCTGAGCGCGGCAGGGGCGGGCGCTGCTGTATAGGTCCGCCAGGTGAACAGCGATCCGACGACGATCAGCAGCGCGATCATGGAAACGCCGCCGATGCCGAACAGGCGGGTGCCAAGACTCATTGGCTGATCGGCGTAGCGGGTGGGTGATCGCCAATCGGACGCTGAAACAGATGAAGGTGTCGCAGTTTGCGCTTGAGTGTCGTCACGGAAGGGCGAGGCTAAATGCGGCGCCACGGTGTCAATCAGGTTCATTCGCCCCTCCTGCGAAAAAGCAGGAAGCCAGGTGCAGGGATGCGTTTCCGGTAGGTCAGTAGCATAGCCACCGCCAATGCGGAGACGGTGATGACCCCGAACCAGAGCACGATGCCGACGGAGATGCCTTGATCGAGGATCGCCGGAAGGATGGAAGCGGTCAGCAATATCCAACCACTTCCCCGCAACCTCAACTCCCGCGACCGCCCGGGCACATTCCCGAAAAGATCCCGGTGATGCTGGGGCATCGACAACGCCAATGCCGCAAAGCTTGCGAACGACAGCAGGAGAGCGGCGAACGGCATCATGCACTCGCTCCTGGCGGCAGCAGCAGGACAACGATCCCCAATGCCAGGGAAGCACCTACAAGCCACGCCCATGCCGACATTGCGCTGCGGGCATGGAAGACAGCCATGATGATCGCGGCATACAGTAGAAAGCCGGCCATCATTGTAGTGATCAGCGCTTGCGAACGATCCACGCCCATGGTCTCGAGCAGAAGCGGCAGAGCGATCGTGGCAAGGCTCGTAAGCGCATAGCCGCCCAATGCTGCGGCCAGTGTGCGCGAAGCGATGGACCATCGTGTGGCGTTTGGTCCGGTGCGGCTCATGCCACCGCCTCAATTGACCTACGGTCCACTCGACCTTCTGCTTGCACCCTGGTCCCGCTTGCGGCCTTGCGAGCGAGAAGCACGAAAAACAGGCCGGTGACGAAGGTCGACAGATCGAATCCCGCTAGAATCGAGTCGCCGGCAGGAACACTTGCGCCAAGATGCCGATCGGTGGTAAGTGCATTGAGAACCGGGATCAGGCCCCACGCTCCTGCCGCAAACCAGCACAATTCCGGCCAGGCACTCGCCTTTGGCCGCCAGAGAGCGAAGACGAACGTGCATCCCCAAGCAATGAAGATGCTGTGCATCTCCCATGCGGCCCGATCCTCCATCCCCACTGGAAGAAGTCGGTTCGCCCAGAAATAGGCAGCGATGCCAATCGGTAGGCCGATGATTGTGCCGAGATTAAGCGTGTCGACGAGGATCAGCCCGGCATGCGCCTTGCCGCTCCTTGCCAGCTTCGCCCGGCGCTTGGCCGACCAGAGCAAAAGCCCGGTGGCGATCATGGCGGTCCCGGCCAGACCGGCGCCGACGAAGAGCAGCCGGAGGACGGGGCCGGCAAAACTCGCCTCGTGCAGCCCAAGCATCACCGCATTGAATTTGCCCGGCCACATCTCACGATGGGGCTCGGCCTCGATGGAGTTGCCCGTCACGCCATCGAACCGGAGCAGAGGCGTGTCGCGGCGCCCTTGTCGGCCGAGTGTCGGCGTCTCGCGCGATTGCAAGGTGACGTTGGCGCCGACGCGACCAGGGTGTTCGATCATCAAGGCGCCAACCTTGCCAGTGCCCCAGCGAGCCTCTGCGTCCGCGAGCATCGGCGCGAGCGGCGCAAGCGGTGTCGCTGATGACAAGGAAGTCGCTGGCGGTTCTGCCGCATGATCGACGGTCGCTCGTTTGGCGGCGGGTATGCCATAGCCATATTCGCGGAACTCTTCATGCGCCGCCCTGTCGGGATAGAGCGTATTCAATCCCGCCGGCAAATAGGCGAACATATAGAAGATCAGACCGGACCACGTAATCATCAGGAAGAAGGGCAGCGCCGTGACGCCGAGAAGATTGTGCGCGTCGAGCCAACTTCGCTGCGCCTTGCCAGGACGAAAAGTGAAGAAGTCACGGAATATTCTTCGGTGGGCGACGATCCCGGTCAGGATCGCCACCAGCATCATCATCGAACAGGCACCGACGATCTGTATGCCGACCTCCTGCGGAACATAATGCAGGAAGAAATGCATCCAGTAGAGCGTGAAGCCGCCGCCGGTTTCCCTGACCTCGTATTCGACCGGCTGGCCGCTCATCAGATCGAGCGTTTCGGACCGGGTCTCGCCGCGTGCGCTGCCATCGGAAGGGCGCTCGCGCCACCGTATCTGCAGTTCCTGGCCGCCCCTGCCGCCAGGCAGGACGATCGACCAGCTCTCGGCATCCCTCGCTTGAAGAGCCAATCGTGCTTCGGCCCTGGTCAGCAGGTCGGCGGCGGGAGGAAGCGCCGTGATCATCGGCTCTTCCGGCTGCATCCAGTGGCTGACCTCGGCGTTCACATAGCCGAATGTGCCCGTGAGGAAAACGAAGAACAGCACCCAGCCGACGAGCAGTCCGGTCCAGGTATGCAGCCAGGCCATCGACTGCCGAAACCCCTCCTTCATGGGATGTGCCCGGCCACGTCGCCGCCGCGCTAGAATTTGATACTGGCCGAAGCCAGCACGGTGCGGGCGTCTCCGAGATACTGGCTGTTGATCCAGTAGCGCTCGTTCGCGATGTTGGTGACGTTGAGCCGGAGCATGAGCGGCCTGCCGTCCGCGTCGATCATGTACCGCACACCTGCATCGACGATGGCATAGCCCGGCAGCCGATCGGTATTGGTCGCATTCGCCCAGGCCGCACCGACATAGCTGACACCGCCAGTCAGTGTGAGGCCGGGAACCGGGGCAATGTCATATTCGGCATAGAGTTTGATCATGTGCTCGGAGACGCCGGCGGGGCGATTGCCCTCCAGCGCCGGATTCTGCTTCTGATCCTTGACCTCGGCGTCGAGCAGCGTGATGCCTCCGATCAGCGTCAGATCGGGGGTGAGCCTACCCGTCGCGGTCAGCTCGGCGCCCTGATGAATCTGTCGGCCATCCTGAACATAGATCGGCCGGGTCGGATCGGTGACGTCGTAATATTGGAGACCCTTGTCGATCCGGAACAGCGCGCCTGTCAGGAGTATGCCGCCAACCGTGGCCTTGACCCCCGCCTCGATCTGATCACTGACAAGCGGGGATAGCACTTCGCGTGCGTTGACGACGGGATAGCCCCCGAACTGCTCCGCCGCTTCGCCGCCTTGTTCGAGCGATTCCATATACGTTGCGTAAAGGCTGATGGCTGGCACCGGCTTGTAGATGAGAGAGACCGTCGGCGTGACAGCGCTCTTCTCATAGGTCTGCGTCCAGGCGGCAGTCGGACCCGTTCGTCGTTCCTGCGCGATCGTCGCCCGCGTCACGCCCGCCAGAACGGAAAACTGGTCGTTCAGGGTGATGTCGTCACCGATTGTCCAGCTCTGCTGCCGGCCGATCAGCCCGTTGAAACGCGGCAGTTGTCCGTGGGAGGGCCAAGCCGGTTCAGGCACATAGCCTGGCGTCGAAAGCGGCTGGCCGGCGAGCGTGTTTACGGAGACCTCGCCATCCTGATGATCATATCGGGTTGTGCGCGTCGTAAGATAGCCAGCCGTCAGCTTGTGCTCGATCATGCCAGTCGAGAATGAGAAGTCTACATAGGCGTTCCAGGCCCTACCTCGAACGTCCTGCGGGGGTGTCTGGTAGCTGATCTGGTTATAGGTGCCGTCGGCCTGAATGGAATTGATGGGCAGCGCATATTCCCGAAGGTCGCGCCGGTTGAGCCAGGCAGCCCGCAGGGTGATCGCGTCGGTCGCCTCCCAGCGCAGATTAGCACCGAGGCGGCTGCTCTCGACATCCTGATAAGCCCATTTTTGAGACCACAGGACATTGGGATCGATGCTGTCGGCCGGTGGCCTGACCACTCCGGCGGCAAGCCCCCAATAAGCTTGGCGCTGGGAACGATAGTCGCGATAGGAACCATCGACCTGGAGCAGCAGACGCTCGGTCGGCTTCCAGTCGAACGCGCCGCTGATGAAATATTTGCGCAGACCATAATCTTCGATGACGGTGTCGCCGTCCTGGACAATCGCATTGATCCGGTAGCCGAGCCTTCCATCGGTATCGATCGGGCCGCCGAAATCGCCCTGCGCATAGAAATTGCTGCCGCCGGCGTAGCCCAGCGTGACCGCATTGTAGCGCTCGGCAGTCGGGCGCTTGGAAATGTAGTTGATGATCCCGCCGACGTTGCCGGGACCGTAGAGAAAGCCTGACAGACCGGTGAGGATTTCGATCCGCTCGATATCCTCGGTGGTCGAAGCATGGGAATACATGCCGCCCTGAAGTCCGTTCCGGGCCGGCGGATTGATTGAGAAGCCCCGCATATAGACAGATGGTGTGTCGTTCTGCGACTGCGGCCAACTGAGCTGCACGGTCGGACTTAGCCGATAGAGCTGATCGGGCGTGAGCGCCTGCACATTCTCAATGAGTTCGGCGGGAACGATCGCGACCGAATAAGGTGTATCTTGCAGGCTGCGGCCTTCCCAGGGGCCGATCGCAGCCGGTTTCTCGGAAACATATCCGTTTGCGGTAGTGCCAGTCCCGGCGGCGGAAGCGGAGAACATGCCCCGCGCAGCGCCTTCACCTTCCACCCGCACCGGTCCGAGCTGGATTGCATCGCCCGATGTTTGCGGCGCCGGTTCGAGTATCACGGTGGAGCCGACCACTCGGAAGGTCAGACCGGTCCCAGTAAGCAGCTGGCTGAGCGCCTGTATCGGGGATAACGCGCCCCGAACCGCACTCGATGTCCTGCCTTCGATCAATGGCGCCTGCGCGCTGACTTGCAGACCCGACTGTTGACCGAATGCAGCAAGCGCCGTTGCGAGGGGTTGTGCGGGAATATCGAAGCTGCGCGTCGCTTGCTGCGCGTAGGCCGGGATTGCCGTCCCCGCAGCCGCAAGGCTGCTTGTGAGCATCAACATTGCGGCCACGACACGTCGCACCCGCTTTGCCCGCGGGTTTCCAATTTCGAAACTACCCCCCAAACCCATTAATCTGCTCCTTTGCGCGCCGACCCGATCCAGAGGCATATCGCTAATGCTTCGCAACAACGCCTCTCACCTGAATTGACGCACGCCCCCGATCGTTTTTCCGGCGAGGGAGCGAAAGACAGCAGATTTTCTGGAATCTTTCTCGCTATCGAGCTGATTTATATGAATAACTAATTTCTCGATCCCTCATTCCCGTGGGGAGGACGAACGGGAGGACAGGACGATCACCCAGGGCGTCACCGTCGATACCGAGCCGCCATAGGCCTGCGTCAGGCCTTTCAGCGCCTCGACCGGATCAGCTGCGTTGTAGATCCCCGTCACGCGCTGGCGCGCAAAACCATCGCCGCGCACTATGATGACGCCCGCAAACCAGGGGCGCAGCGCGTCGACCACATCCGTGATTGGACGATCGCGTACAGCAATCTGGCGGTTGCGCCATGCCGCCACCTGATCCGCCGGTCGTGCATCGCGTTGCACTGTACCGTCGAACGAAACGCGCACAGCCTCCCCGGGCGCCAATTGTTCGGAGACAGGCGGTGCGGCGCGGTCATAGGCGACGCGAACCTGCCCGCGCGCCACCTCCGTCGTTGCGCCCTCCGCATCGAGGCGTACATCGAACGCGGTGCCGAGAACGGTGGTGGTGATGCCGTTCGCATCCACGTAAAAGGGCCGGGCGGGATCACGCCGCACATCGAACCAGGCTTCGCCTTTCAGCAAGCGAATTTGACGGCGATTGGCGGCATAGGTGACCGTGATGGCACTTTCCGGCGCGAGGCGGATCTTGCTGCCGTCATCGAGCGCCACTTCGTTCACTTCGGCGGTACCGGTCAGATGATCGGCCTCCACGCGCAGCGAGATCGATGGTGTCACGATTATTGCGAGACAGGCAGCCGCCGCACCAGCCACCAGCGTGCGTGATCGCCGCAGCCAGAGCTTGAAGTCCATCGAAGCGCGGCGGCGATCTTCTCCGCGGCGGCGCATGTAAGGAATTGGCCCATGTGGTAGAACTGGCCTCTCTTCAGCAACTCTTACCGGACGTGAGAAAACCGGCCGCGCATCACCCGCCCGGTCATAGGCATGGGCCGTCGTCGCCCAGACATCAGCATTGATCGGCGAAGCAGCTAGCCATGCGTCGAACCGGGCGCGGACTTCAGGGTTATTGGGTTCCTCGCGGAGCAGGATGACCCATTCCACTGCATCGTCATCTGCGCGGCGCGCTTCGTCGTCAGAAGCTCCCATCATCGCTCGCCTGTCGTCCTCTCTGGGGCCGAAGTTCATCGTCATTTCTGACGAACAATCCTCATCCCTCTAACTGACAGACGCACGGAGGGGAGATTTTTTCGGGCGAAGAAGAACCAGGAGTATCAATCCTGCCGGACGGTTTCCCGAACCAGACGCATCGCGGTTGCCACCAGGCCGTGCGCGGTGGTGATGGAAACGCCGAGGCGCACGGCAATTTCGCGCAGCTTCGCGCCCTCGAAGCGGTGCATCTCGAAAGCGGCGCGGGTCCGTGGCTCAAGCCCGTTCAGCACACGCTGGATAGCTGCCAACTCACTTCGCGCAATCAACATGTCCTCGACGGAAGGCTGATCGTCGGACAGGGTCTCCCATTGCGGGTCGTGCCGACAGCCGAGCAAGGTGCGGCCCTCGTGGGCAATTCGGCGTCCCCGGTCGATGGATAGGTTGCGCAGGATACGCCACAACAGATGCGCGGGCTTTTCGACGGACTGGTTTTGCGCCGCCTGATCACAGCGCAGCCAAGCCTCCTGGACCAGATCTTCCGCGCCGGCATCATCGCCGCTTACCGCGCCGGCATATTTGACCATTTCGCCCCGCCGCTCTTCGACCAGGTCGGCTATTAGCTTACTGCGCGGCACCAACTCGCCTTTCTCTTGCGACAATCTGCGCATGCAATTATTGCGAACGAGTCGCATTACGATACGCTTGCGCGTTCCGCAACATCAAGTTTAATTCGCAGCAAAATGCTAACGGGATGCAGGATGTTCCTGACCTCCTTCGCACCGGGTTGTAGAACATCTCAATGTAATCGAACTCGTCCTGCTTCCTCGCATGTTTTGTAGTTGCTGCGCCTGCGCCGGACGCGCTCACGCTTGAGTGAGGAGAAGAAGCGCGCGGACACGGTTGCCGCGTCGGCTCATCGAAGCGCTGTCACCCGGCGATTCTTAGAGAAAGGCCTCCGGGCGCTAGCTGAAACCGGTTCTTCGTTATCGGTTCTGATTGCATGAACGGACACTGGCTTTCAGGAAGCCGGTTTAGACGGCTGAATGAATGCTCCTAAGAGAAATTCGTCACGGACGGTGCCGCCAACAACATCGTCAGACATTCGGCAAGCATCATGCCTTGCTGCACCTGATCAAGTTGCCAAACGATTCGTTTTCTAAGCGTTTCCGTCTGACGCACCACGGGCTCCTGGATCAGAATTCGGTCGAAATGTCTGCGCGCATCGTAGACTGGCGCACGTTGGGCACATGGTGAGCGGCAGAGAATGAACAGACAATAGGGCCGACAGTCGGAGGCGCGCTTTTGCGCCTTTCGCCAGGAGGCCCGCATGACCCCTACCAAGCTGCTCGTCGGCCAGATTTTCATCGTTTTCGCCATCGTCATTCTGGGATTGTGGGCGGCGACCCAATGGGCGGCGTCCATGCTGGGCTATCAGGCTCAGCTTGGTGCCCCGTGGACGGTCGCATTCGACACGCCGATCTACCGCCCCTGGCAGCTCTTCCGCTGGTGGTACCATTACGAGGCCTATGCTCCGGAAGTGTTCGACAAGGCGGGAACACTGGCCGGTGCCAGCGGTTTTCTCGGCTGCGCCTCGGCCATCGCCGGCTCGCTCTGGCGCGCCCGGCAGAAGCGCAATGTCACCACCTATGGCTCTTCCCGCTGGGCGAAACGCTGGGAAATTGCGCGCGCCGGACTGTTTCGCAATGCTGGTGTGTTCCTTGGGCGCCACGGCAGCGAGTATCTCCGTCACGACGGACCTGAGCATGTCATGGCTTTCGCGCCGACCCGTTCGGGCAAGGGCGTTGGGCTTGTCGTTCCCTCGCTGCTGTCCTGGACCGGCAGCGTCGTTGTCCACGACATCAAGGGGGAGAACTGGACCCTGACCGCGGGATGGCGGGCGCGCTTTTCGCATTGCCTGCTGTTCAACCCGACCGATGCGCGTTCGGCACGCTACAATCCGTTACTGGAGGTTCGACAAGGCCCGGACGAAGTGCGCGATGTCCAGAACATCGCGGACATTCTCGTAGACCCGGAAGGCGCACTGGAGCGTCGGTCGCATTGGGAAAAAACGTCCCATTCGCTGCTTGTCGGCGCGATCCTCCACGTTCTCTATGCGGAGGAAGAGAAGACGCTGGCACGCGTTGCCACCTTTCTGTCCGATCCACAGCGAAGCTTTGCGCACACCCTGCGCCGGATGATGGCGACCAACCATCTCGGGACGAAAGAACATCCGCAGGTTCACCCGGTCGTCGCCAGCGCGGCGCGCGAAGTCCTGAACAAGTCGGAGAATGAACGATCCGGCGTCCTTTCCACCGCCATGTCGTTCCTGGGCCTATACCGCGATCCGATCGTCGCGCGGAACACAAGCTCATGTGACTGGCGCATTGCCGACCTGGTCGATGCGAAGTCCCCGGTATCGCTCTATCTCGTCATTCCACCATCCGACATCAGCCGTACCAAGCCACTGGTCCGGTTGGTGTTGAACCAGATCGGCCGCCGCCTGACCGAACGGCTCGAAGGCGACCCCAAGAAAAGCCGCAAACATCAGCTCCTCATGATGCTGGACGAGTTTCCGGCGCTGGGGCGGCTCGATTTCTTCGAGACCGCGCTCGCCTTCATGGCGGGCTACGGCATCCGCGCATACTTGATCGCCCAAAGCCTCAACCAGATCAGCAAAGCCTATGGCGAGAACAACGCCATCCTCGACAATTGCCATGTCCGCATCGCGTTTTCATCCAACGACGAGCGCACGGCCAAGCGGATCAGCGACGCGCTCGGCACCGCGACCGAACTGCGTGCGCAGCGTAACTATGCCGGGCACCGCCTCGCGCCATGGCTCAGCCATGTCATGGTGTCCCGTCAGGAGACCGCCCGTCCGTTGTTGACGCCGGGCGAGGTGATGCAGTTGCCGCCTGCCGACGAACTGGTGCTGGTTTCCGGCCTGGCTCCGATCCGCGCGAAGAAGCTGCGCTATTACGAGGATCGCAATTTCACATCGCGCGTGATGCCGCCGCCCGAACTCTCGGAGGGGGGCTGGCGTGACCGTCCCGCGCTGCGACCCGACGACTGGAGCGGTCAGGTACGCGGCCTCCATGAAAAATTGGCGGTTGAGGCCGAAGACGACGGCCTTAACGAGGACGGGGAAGGCGGCTTGCAGCAGCAGCGCCATCCCGGCCTTCCCGAAGAGCAATCCGCCAAATCGGCCGAACGCACGCCTGAAGCCACACCGGTCGATGATGACGATGGCGATCCTGCCGCCGATCGGCGCGCCATGACCACGCTCAGCAATGTCGCACGCGCGGTCGCGGTCAACGAAGGCAAGGATCGCGGCGACCTGATCCCTAGCTTCGGAGGGGATCAGTAATGCTGAACCGCGATAAGGTACGTTATCAGCTCTTCCTCGAACCCCGGCTCGCGGAGCGGCTGGAAGAAATGGCAGCACAGCCGGGCGTGGCTCGCTCGGACATATTGGTGGCCGCACTCGACGCCTGGCTCACCCGGCAGGGAAGCAACGAACTGGATGAGCGGTTCGGTCCCCGGCTCGACCGGATGAGCTTGCAGATCGGACGCCTTGGCCGCGACCTCCAGGTGTTGCTCGAAAGCCTGTCGCTCTTCGTCCATCAGCAATTCTGCCTCAACGCCCATATTCCCGAGCCCGATGCAGCCGCGCGTGCCGTGGGCCGCGAACGCTTCGACAGGTTCATCGAACAGATCGGCCGTCAGATGGCTTCCGGCG
>Ga0164243_10000450_pt1 | contig 78044 bp, 97 predicted proteins | sample OricompcompostOP_FD_108781 | JGI IMG/M metagenome (GOLD analysis project Ga0164243, IMG submission 108781) | Organic Plus compost microbial communities from Emeryville, California, USA - Original compost - Organic plus compost (OP) | ecosystem: Engineered > Solid waste > Mixed feedstock >... | reverse complement strand
GAGTCGGGGATCTTGTTCCCCGACCGGATCAGCTACATCGACGGCTCGACCCCGGGGGTGATCGGCCCGGCCGCCGCCTATCAGGCCAAGCAGCACCCCAGCCACTACGGGGCCGGGCACTGGCTGCACTACGACATCGACGTGTCCCCGGTGACCACCCGCAAGCTGCGGTTGCAGGGGACGCGCAACTTCGGCTCCCGCAAGGGCTCTCCCAAGACGCCGAGTGGGAAGGACGCCGCCTACTCCCTGGGCGTGCGCAATCTGGACTTCGGCTGGCGGGTGCGCAAGAAGGAGGACGTGCCCCGCACGCCGCGCGACCCCGACATCCTCACCGAGAACCAGAGCTTCACCCAGACGCTGGACCTGCTGGGCAACCCGGTCGAGCTGAAGATGCGCGAGAACCGGGCCAGCGACCTGCTGCGGGGGCACCCGTGGAAGTCCGAGCCGATGCCGGTGCCCTACGCGGTGGTGAACTTCTACGTGGACGCCCGGGACGCGGCGGGCAACGCGCAGATCATCGACCGGTTCGACATCACCCCGCTCCAGAGCGGGGCCAGCCTGAACCTGTACTACGCCGACCAGATGCCCGACGCCGACTTCGGGGCCTCGGACGCGCCGCTGGTGTTCCCGTTCCTGCGCCCGGCCGGGGAGGTCGAGCCCCGGGTGGAGGAGTCGGGGATCTTGTTCCCCGACCGGATCAGCTACATCGACGTGATCAACCAGGGCGTGCAGTGGGACCCGGCCAAGCCGTACTGGATCGCCCTGGAGTTCCAGCCGCAGTGGTCGTCTGCCGACACCACCCCGCACATCATCTTCGACGCCGGGGACCTCCAGCTCGCCTGGAACGAGGGGGTGTTCCGGCTGGCCTACGGCGGCGGCGCGCTCTACCAGCAGCCGCTGGCGTTCGACATCAATTCGCGGCTGCGCGCGGTGGTCGCCTACGACGGTGACCGGCTGAGCTTCTACATGCCCGAGACCGGCATGGTGGCCAACGTGTCGGGCTCGGCGGCGGGGATGACCAGCCAGGCCATCCGGCTCGGCGGCGAGCTGGGCGACTCCACCGCCCCGGTCGTGTTCACCGGGCACTACCGGTTGAACGCGATGGTGATCAAGCAGGAGCCGCTGACCTTCGTCGCCAGCGACACCGAGGGGCTGGTCATCCCCGCCACGCTGCGGCAGTTCCTGGACGATCCGGCCACCTACCTGGACAAGCCGCAGTACCAGGTGGACGAGGACGGCTCCACCAACAATGCCCTGCTGCGGTACCTGCCGTCCTTCGCGGTCAGCACCTCGCCGGAGTCCACCAACCGGCACGGCTTCGTCGGCGGGCCGGGGACGATCTTCGAGGACGTGGTCTGGACGCCGATCATGCGCGACTACACGCTGCGCGCGGGCATGCTGCACTTCCACCCGGTACGGGCCAAGTTTTTTAAATTCGAGTTCACCAACCTGACGCCGGAGCCCTACCAGACCTTCATGCCGGTCTCCCGGCGGGTGAAGACCTTTTCCCAGCAGGCCACCAAGCCGCCGGTCAACCCGCAGAAGACCACGCAGATCACCCAGAGCGCAACCAGCCCGGGGCTGGAGGCCAACGCCGACGCCACCATGCAGACGGTGCGCTACGCCGACACCCCGGCCATCACCAATCCCAGCGAGGCCGACGTGCTGCCCACCGAGGCGCTGCACGCCATCGACCTGGGCACGCAGTCCCAGCTCGACCAGCGCGGCGGGCTGCACCGCTTCGACTCCTGGCAGCCGGGCGGGGCCGCGCCCCGCTACGCCGAGACCTCCCAGCACGTCTACGAGGAGGTCGAGGTCACCCACGCCAAGCGGATCGCCTACTTCGCCGGGCTGTCGGCGCTGAAGATGTACCGGGTCAACTACAGCGCGCCCGACGACACCGAGCAGTACATCGAGCTGTTCGACGACACCGCCAACATCGACCCGGCGTACCTGGAGGAGAGGGTCGTCCTGGGGACGACCAACCACGTCACCAACCCCTCCTTCGAGGACGGCACCACCGGCTACACGCTGTACACCAGCGGCACCGCGACCGGCGGAGCCATCGCCACCGTGGCGGGCGGCCTGCTCGGCGAGGACGCGCTGAAGGTCTCGGCGACCGCGCTGGGCGGCACCGGGACCGACCGGGTCGGCTGGCACAGCACCTTCACCGACCTGGACTTCACCGACCAGGTGGCCTACAGCGTCCATGCCCGGCAGGTCGCCGGGAGCGCCACGCTGCGCCTGCACGTGGAGTACTACGACGACGGCGCGGTGTTCCTGGCCTCCGACAGCCGGGCCTTCGACCCCGGCCCCGAGTGGGAGCGCGTGTTCGCGGTGATGCTGCCGCCGCAGGGCACCGCCTCGGCCAAGGTGCACTGGTGGCTGGAGGCCGGGGGCGGCGCGGTGGAGTACCACTTCGACGGCTACCAGGTGGAGGGCGCGCACCTGACCGACTACTGCGACGGCGACCAGGAGGGGTGCGCCTGGACCGGCGACCCGCACGAGTCAGCCTCGGTGCGCGCGGACGTCAACATCCGGCCGTGGCACTGGGACGGGGACCGGCTGATCACCAGCTCGACCGTGGGCGACTCGGTCACCACGATGAGCCGCCGGTTCCCCTCTAAGCGGCGAGTGCGCGGCGTGCAGTTCGCCACCCAGCAATCCGGTCCGGTGCAGCTCGTGCCCGACCCCGATTTCGCCGCGCCGCTGGCCACGCACTGGGTGCCGGTCGGCGACGTGGTGGCCATGGAGCACAGCGAGGACTTCGCCACCACGCTGGGCACGGCGGTGCGGGTGCTGCGCTCCTCGGGCCTGAACACCTGGGCCGAGCTGGGGGATGCCTATCCCACCTGGGCCGACCTGGAGGCCGGGGATCCCAGCACCGGGGATCCCACCTGGGAGTTCCTGGAGGGTGACTCCACGGTGATCGGTGGCGGCGGCATCGAGCAGCGCACGGCGGTGCAGGTGTCGGGCTCGGGCCGGGTGCGTGCCGCCGCGCGGGTGTACGCCGACCACGCCCTGGCGGCCCCGCTGACCCTCCAGATCCTGTCCGCCAACGGCGACGTGCTGGCCGAGCGGGACCAGGTCGTCACGGCGGGCAAGATCGTGGAATGGTCGGTCGGCTACACCGTCGGGGAGGTGCCGACCCTCCATCAGACCTGGGCGGACATCATGCAGCGTGATCCGTCCCCGGGGCTGCCGACCTATGCCGACCTGGAGGCGGGCCTGTGGGCCGACCTCACCGACGCCGAGGTGACCCAGTCCCGGAACCTGAAGGTGCGCGTCATCCAGCGCAGCGCGGGCGAGGACACCTGGTACGTGGACTCGATCGCCCTGTTCGAGGAGGCGATCTTGTGGGAGTTCTCCAACGATGACGGGCTCACCTGGTGGCCCGCGCTGGACATCCGCAACAACCCACGCGGCGTGCTGATCTTCCCCAACTCCGACGCCCCGGCCCCTACCGACCCGACCGGGCTGCGCTGGCGGGTGACCGGGTTCCGGCCGGGCCTGCACGTCAGTGCGCTGGACATCCGGCCGTGGTACGCCGAGACGGTGTTCGGCATCCCGCGCCGCGAGCCGGGGGTGTCGGGCGGCCCGAACATCCAGCCCACCGACCACTACCCGCCGATCGAGGACGACCCGTTCTTCCGGCAGTGGTCGGACCCGGTTCCCCAGGACTGGTACTACACCTACCGGCAGCTCCTGCTGCTGGATCGCCAGGAGGTCCCGGTCACGCCGGTGTTCCGGCCCGACGTCTTCGTCAACCGGTTCGCGCTGCTGGTCAGCGTGCAGCACATCACGCCGCCCGAGCCCTACCTGGACCTCTACAGCGAGAACTACTCGGCCAACTACGGTGTGCCCAACCAGGCGGGGCTGGGCGTCTACGAGGACGTCTACGACCCGGCCGACGACTACTAGAACAGGATTCGGAAATGGCTCGTGCGCATCTCTACGCGGTGGCGCAGGACCCGGCAGGCAACGCGATCGAGAACGCGGTCGTCCGGATTCTTCAGCCCGGCACCGAAAATCTGCTGGCCGACCCGATCTACGCCACCGACACCGACGTCACCGCGATGCCCAACCCGTTCACGACCCCCAGCGGGGCGATCTCGGTCTATCTCAACACCCCGCAGCGGGTGCGGATCGGCATCACCCCGCCGAACGCGGCCGAGCGGTTCATCGAGGACATCGACGTCGGCTCGGCGGGCGGCGGCACCGGCGACTCCGACCACATCGGCTCGGGCTCGGGCTCGACCAGGGTGGGGCTGGACGCCACCAGCGCCGGGGACAACTCGCTGGCCATCGCCCAGCAGGCCAGCTCGGGCGGCGAGAACGCCACCGCCGCCGGGTTCGGGGCGGTCGCCTCGGGGCTGAACGCCACCGCGCTGGGCTCGGCGGCGGTGGCCGCCGGAGAGCGCGGCACGGCGGTCGGCCGGGCCGCCAACGCGCCCGCCTTGGGCTCGGTCAGCGTCGGCGGGACCAGCGCGGGCTCGGGCCTCCAGGCCACCGCGCTGGGGGACACCGCCGTGGCCAACTCCCAGCGCGCCACCGCGCTGGGGGCCAACGCCACCGCTGGGCACACCCACGCCACCGCCGTGGGGTCCGAGGCGGTCACCACCGAGGCCAACCAGATCATGCTGGGCACCGCCGCCGACGTGGCCGAGGCCCCCGGCGGCCTGGTGATGACGGCGGTGGACGGCAAGAAGGGCCGCCTGCGGATGCTGCCGGACGGCACGCTGACCACCACCTGGCACGTCCCGGCCGGGGCCGTCAATCTGCTGCCGGTCGAGGAGCAGGACTTCGAGGCGGGCATCGGGGACTGGGCGGCGGTCTCCGGGCTCACCAGCGTGACGCAGAGCGCCGACTACGCGGCCTCGGGTACCAATTCCCTCAAGGCCGTCCTGAGCGGCTCTGGGGCCGCCTCAGCGCGTTCGGGGAAGGTGCTGGCGCTGCCCGACGCGGTCTACGTGGGGCTGGCGCGGATGTTCTATCACGCGGGCGACATGGCCGACGGCCTGGACGGCACGCTGTGGCTGGAGTTCTACGACGACTCCGACGCCCTGATCGGCTCGGCGGTCGCCGGGCGCAGCCGCACGTTCTTCGCCGACTGCTGGATCTGGTTCGATGTGCGGGCGGTCGCCCCGGCGGGCACCGAGACCGTCGCGTTGGCGGCGGGGCTGCCGACCGGCGGCGGGGCTTCCGCCGAGGAGTTCCACCTCGATCAGGCGGGGATCTTCCAGCTCCCGGTGTAGCGTGGGAGCGTCGTGTTCTGCACACACGCGAAGAGCCCCGGGGCACCTGTCCCCCCGGGGCTCTTTGTTTCGGGTCAGCCGGTCGCGTGCGGCTCCATACAGCTTTCGGGGGCGGGACAGTCCCCGGGGGTGTGCAGGGGCTCGGGCTTGACGACGTAGGGGCGCTCGTCGGCGGCGACCGTGTCGGCCTCCTCCAGGATCCGCCGCATGTGCGCGATCCGGGCGGCGCGCATCTTGATCAGCAGGTCGCGGATGTGGTCCACGATCTCCTCGTAGGTGGGGATCGGGGTGTCCACGAAGAACGCCTGAGTGATGTACTCACCCGGAACGGCCGCGTTCAGCCGCAGCGCGATGACGGTGACCACGGCCGGGATGCCCGCCTCGTTGTTGGCCACGGTCATGTTGGCCAGGTAGCCCACCAGCTCGTCGGGGTGGGAGTGCTCCTTGACGGCCCGCTCGATGGCCGCGCTCACCTCGGTGCTCAGGTTCATGTGCTCTCTCAGGTTTGTTGATGGATTTAAAAATCAGCGGCGCTTCTGGCGGGCCTCGTGCCGCTGCCGGGCCTGGCGCAGGATCTCCCGCCGGTCGGCGGCCGAGACGAACTCCCCGCCCGCCTCGGCATCCCCGGCGAAGTGGTCGTGGTCCTCGTTGCGGCGCAGCACCGAGTTGAAGATTGACTCCTCGATGGTGCCCTCGGCGATCAGGGTCAGCGCGGTGACCGGGCCGAGCGCGGAGTTGATCCGGTGCGCCCGCTCGCGCCGCTGGATCCGGGCGGCATGGGTGAGGGCCGATTCGAACTCGATCACGTAGGTGGCCTCGGGCAGGTTGATGCCGCGCGCCCCGGCGTCGGAGGCCAGGAAGACCCCGGCCCCCTCGGACTCCTTGAAGAGCTTCTTGCTCAGCTCGTTCTCGGCAGCGGTCTGGCCGCCGTGGTAGGGGAAGACCGGGTAGCCCAGCTCGCGCAGGCGGCCCTCGATCTCGGGCAGCACACTCTGGCCGAAGAAGCTGAAGACCACCGCCTTGGCTCCTTGATCCTTGACCACCAGCCGCAGGTAGCCCTCCAGCTCGGCCAGCTTGGCGCTGGGCAGGCTGCGCAGGAACTCGGTCCCGAGCGCCTCCACGATCGCCTTGGCGTACCGGGAGCTGCCGCTGGCGGCCGAGTGGACCAGCGAGGCCGGGTGCCCGGCGATCTGCCGCAGCAGCATCCACACACCCATGTCCTGACCGTCCTGGGTGCCCATCTCGAAGGCCAGGTCCTCGGCCATGTTGTAAAAATCCCGCTGCGCCTGCGGCAGCTCGACCAGCCGGTACTCCTCCACCAGCGGCGGGAACTGGTCGATCACGTCGGGATCGGTCTTGCGCTTGCGGGTCAGGTGCGGCCCGACCCGCTCGACGAACTCGTTGATGGCGATCTTGTCGTAGGTGGGCCGCCCGAAGGGGTCCCGGGAGAGCACGTAGCGGGATTCGAACTCCTTCACCAGCGGCATGTGCTCAGGGACGATCAGCCGAAGCTGGTTGAAACCGTCCTCGTAGCCGCGCTCCAGCGGGGTCGCGGTGAGCCCGAGCACTTTGACCCGCCCGGCCTTGCGCAGCTCCCCCAGCGCGTACTGATGGGCCTTGTAGTTGCCGCTGGAGCGGTTGCGCAGCTTGGCGGACTCGTCGTAGACCACCAGGATGTTCTTGCCCTTCAGCGCCGCCAGCAGCGGGCCGGGGCTGAAGCTGCGCGGGCCCCTGGGAGCCGCCAGGTCGCGCTTGGCGGTCTCGTAGGTGGTGACCAGGACCGGGGGCACTCCGCCGGTCTCCAGCTTCTTCAGGCGGCCGGAGCCGTGGTGCCTGCGGGTCTGAAGGTCGGTGTCGGTCTCGAAGTCGGCCACCCACTCGCGCACCTTGTTGCGCTCGCAGACGACCAGGACGTGCTCGACCAGGCCCTCCTGGACGCACAGCACGGCCAGCGCGATCGCCCCTACCGATTTGCCCAGCCCGCAATCCCAGACCAGGACGTGCCCATCGCGCTGGAACGCGGTGAGCACGCCGGATGCCTGGAATTCGGTGAGTCGCTTGGTCTTCAAGAAGCCCTGACGGGCTCCGTCAGCGACAGCCGCCACGTCAGCCTCTCCCCCTTGCTGAAGTCGGCGGTGGCCATGGTGACGAAGTCCCCGGCCGCGTGCAGCTCGACGACGCCGTCCGCCGACGGCCGGACGATGCCGGTGAAGACGATCTCGGCGCGCTCCCGGTCGATGACGCGGTGGGCCGGGGTGGTTCCCTCGGAAGTGCGGAAGGTCCACGCCCCGTCCTCGTGCAGCGCCCGCTCGATGACGCGCGCCCAGGCGACCGTCCGGCCGACCATCAGTTCTAGCTTCATGGCCTCCCCCTTCCCGTCTCGTTACCAAAGAATCTGGGGAGAGTCTAGGGGGCAGCCCGGGGAATGTCCATTACTGGATGATCGAGGGCCCGATCAGTCTCCGGAGAGAGGGCCTTGCGGTTCGCACAGCCTGGTGTGCGCCAGCACCTCGGGAGTCGTCGAGCAGTAGCCCCGGTACTTCGGCCCGAGGATGTAGGTCCACAAGGTGCCCGGCTCGACCGGCTCGGCATTGTTCCGTCCACCGTCCACGATCTGGAGCGCCCCATCGCAGCGGATGCAGCGCTGATAGGTGAACTCCTCGCCCTCCGGCCTGGTCGGCGGACCCGCCACGTGGGTGACGTAGCGGTGTCCTTCCAGGTGCGGTGGCAGCCCGGGGCGGGATCCCTCGGGCTCAGTGGCCATTGCGGCACCACCGGCACCGGTTGGAGGGGTGTGGCAGGTCGCTTTTGTTCCAGCAGGGCTGGCCCCGGTGGACCTCGTCCTGGCACTGGCAGTCGTCGGACGGCGGTGGCTGGACGCTGCTGCCCATGGTTCCCCCGGTGGCGGAGACGGTGGAGGGGTTGGCGTGGCGCGTGGTGACGGGTCTAGGATGATCCGCGTTCCACACGCTGGGCGTTTCCACTCCGGAAACGCCTCGGGGCCGACCTTCGCGTCCAGGGCGAGCTACCCACTCGCTGGCTGGACAGGCCGACCCCGACTAGCTCCAACAATCGGAGGCGATAGTACGTGCCTGCTCCGCACATCCGCAAGTTCCGCTCCCCCATCGAGGGCGAGTACGAGGAGCCGTGGTACCGGCTCCCGCAGATGGCCGCCGGTTGGATCATCGAGAAGGTCAGCCTCTTGTGCCAGGCCAGGCTGGACGCCATGCCCGAGGGCTACCACCGCGACCGGGTCGCCCAGGGCAACCAGACCCTCATGAAGGCCGTGCGCTACATCGTGGCCCAGGTCGAGCACGGTCACGGACGCCGGTTCCAGATCAGCACGCGCTCGCTGGCGATGGTGATCGGCATGAGCCAGTCCACCGCCTCGCGCTGCCTGAAGCGCCTGCGGGAGATGGGCATCCTGCACCGGTACCGCGCCCACCGGGTCACCCGCCACAAGCGCCGCTGGCTGGGCAAGGCCGCCATCCACGAGGTCGTGACTCACGAGAAAGAGGCGATCCCTGAAGGGGATGAGTCGCGACCGGTGACCTGCGAAAAGACCCTCTCCGAAGAGCATTCAGATGGGTCGGGCACGGCGGGCGGGGCCCCCGACTACGGGGCCGCAAGCGGCCCCTTCGTCGGACCCACCCACCGCACCCGACCCACCAGCCGCGCCTGCGGCGCGGAAGACTCGCGTTACGCCGGATTGAGAGCCCTGCCGACCAGGAGGACGCCGTGATCGCCCTGACGGCCTTCACTGCGCGCTCGATCACTGCGATTCTTCATAGCCAAAGTGGGGAACCGTGGTGTAGGGTCGGGATCCCCCGAGAGAGAGGACGCGGCGATGATCAACCTTGACCGCCCGCTGGGCGAGCTGTCCGATGACGCGCTGGCCGCCCACCACGACGCGGTGGTCCTGCGTCTGGAGGAGCTGGAGGGCATGGCGCGGGCCAGCATGGTCGGGCTGCCCCCGGCGCAGTACCACGAGCGTCTCGGCCTGATGGCCCGCAACGCCGAGATCGAGAACGAGCAGCGCCGCCGCGAGGACCAGAGGCCCCTGGACGTGGCCAGCGAGTACCACCGCCAGTCGCCGGAGCTGCTGGAGGTGCTGGCGTCCGGATCCACGATCGCGCTGGCCAAGTACCTGCACGACCGGACCCCCCAGGAGCTGCACCTGCTGGCCGACCGGGGCCCGACCGTGGCCATGCTGGCGGGCCGCATCCTGCGGCACCGGCGCGAGCAGGAGCAGGAGAGCGCGTGATCCGGCCGGTGCTGCTGGTGCTGGGCACCGGCATGGTGGTCGCCGCGTTGGTGACCGGGTGCACCGCCTCCCCCGAGGGGGTGGTGATGAGCACCCGCTACCAGCCGCCCGGCGTCAAGACCCCGGCCCCGGCGGTCTCGGACCTGATGCTGCGGTGCGACAACGGCGAGATCGCCACCGTCCGGGTGGCGGGCCCCGCCATCGAGCGGTGCCGGGTGGGAGCCCGGTACCCCCAGTGCACGAAGGGATGACGCCGATGCCCAGGCCCGAGACGCCGTACATGGAGACCGAGGCGCTGCTGGCGGTCATGAACGAGGACCACCAGCGCCTCAAGAGCCTGCTGGACGACATGCGCCCCGGCGAGGTCCAGGAGCTGTACGAGCAGGTCGGCAAGCTCGGCAGCGCGCTGTGGGAGCGGATCCAGGACGGCACGGCGGGCGATTACCGACCCCGCCACCGGCGCACCACCGTCCCGGAGAGCGCTGGCCTCACCGAGGTCGCCAGCCCCGGCGACCGCGACTGGTGACCGACCCGCCCAAGAGAGTGGAAGGTGATCCAGGGCGAGGGCGGGCCGAGCCCCGCCCAGGAGGACTGACGGGATTAAAAAATCTGAGAAACCCGGGGATTCGGCTACCGTTCCCCGGGTTTCTTGGGATAGACTGCCGGTAGGCAGTCAAGGTCGAGCCCAAGGGAGAGCAGGATGAAGACGTTCGCGGAGGCGGAGCAGCGACTGGCGCAGGTGCTGCCGGGCTACACCGAGCGCCCGCAGCAGCAGCGGCTGGCGGCGGCGGTCGAGAACCTGTTCGCCGCCCCCGACACCCCCGTCACCCTGCTGGGCGAGGCGGGGTGCGGCACGGGCAAGTCGATCGCCTCGGTCGTCCCGGCGGTGCTGGCCCGCAAGGTGGACGAGGAGACCGGCAAGATCGTCCCGCAGCGGATCGTCGTCGCCACCGCCACCAAGGCGCTCCAGGAGCAGTACGCGGGCAAGGACCTGCCGTTCCTCCAGGCAAACCTGGGCGTCCCCTTCACCTGGGCGCTGCTCAAGGGCCGCAGCAACTACGTCTGCCACGCCAAGCTCTCCGAGGTCACCACGCTGGACCTGCCCAACATCGAGCAGATCCGCGCGGAGCTGGAGGACGAGGCGCACTCCGGCGACTTCGAGCACCTGGCCAACCCGGTCCCCGAGGAGAAGAAGCACCTGCTGAGCACGTCCTCGGCCGAGTGCCCCGGCAAGACCGACTGCCCCTTCGGCAAGATCTGCTTCGCCGAGCGCGCCAAGGAGGTCGCCAAGGAGTCCAACGTCGTCATCACCAACACCGCGATGCTGATGACCGACCTGAAGATCCGCGAGATCTCCGACGGCCAGGTGGCGATGCTCGGCGAGTACGACGGCGTGATCATCGACGAGGCCCACGAGGTCCCCGAGATCGCCGCCAGCGCGCTGGCCGACCAGTTCAGCCGCCGGGGCATCGAGAACATCATCAGCGGCGCGGAGAACTTCCTGGGCGAGCAGGACGGCCCCTCGGCCACCCAGCTCGCCGGGGAGCTGCGCGGCAACGTCGAGGCGATCTGGACCCACCTGGAGGGCCTGGCCCAGGGCGAGCAGGTCGAGCTGAAGCTCGACGAGCTGGCCGCTCACCTGGAGCCCTACATCGAGCTGGTGGAGGGCCTGCGGATGCTGGAGGGCATGGTCTCCGGCGCGCAGATCAAGAACGGCCACCCGGTGCGCGAGACCGCCCGCCAGCGCCGCACCGCCCGCCGGATCATCTCCCTGGCGCAGAAGCTCACCGAGTTCCTCACCAGCGAGGGCCTGGTGCGCTGGATCGAGACCGAGGAGCGCGGCAAGGGCCGCAACCGCCGCCAGGTCACCGTGCTGAAGTACAGCCCGATCGAGGTCGGCCCGTTCCTGAACCGGTTCCTGTGGACCCGGGTCCCGGCCGCGCTGGTGTCGGCCACCCTCAGCGTCGGCGGTGACTTCAGCTACATCTCCGAGACCCTCGGCCTGGAGGACCCGGTCACCCTGGACGTGGGCACCCCCTTCGACTACGAGAAGCAGGCCAAGCTGTTCGTCCCGGCCAAGGGTCAGCCCGACCCCTCCCGGCAGCGCTCGCAGTGGCTGTCCTACGCGCAGAACACCACCCGCGACCTGATCCAGGCGGCGGGCGGCGGCGCGCTGCTGCTGTTCACCTCGCGCCGGGCGATGCACGACTCCTACGAGATGCTGCGCGACGTGCTGGAGATGGCGGGGTACACCTGCCTGATGCAGGGCGAGCACGGCACCAACAAGGAGATCGCCGCCCGGTTCTCCGAGGACACCCACTCGGTGCTGTTCGCGCTCAAGAGCTTCTTCACCGGGGTGGACTTCGCCGGGGAGACCTGCCGCCTGGTGGTCATCGACAAGCTGCCCTTCCCGGTGCCGACCGACATCCTGTACGCCGCCCGCGCCGCCAAGGTGGACCGGCAGTACGGCGACTGGGCCAGCTTCAACCGGCTGTCCATCCCGATGATGAGCCTCACCCTCACCCAGGGCTTCGGCCGCCTGATCCGGTCGGTCAACGACCGGGGCGTGGTGGCCATCCTGGACCCGCGCCTGACCTCCAAGGGCTACGGCAAGCGGATCCTGTCGGCCCTGCCGCCCGCGCCGATGACCCACGACCTGGCCGAGGTCGCCGACTTTTACGCCGCCTGACCCCTACGCTGGACCCGGGGCCCCTGTCGACGCGCACCGCAGGGGCCCCGGCGCGTTTCCCGCCCGCCCCACCACCACGAGGACCCATCCCGTGTTCCGTCGCACGCCTGCCGCCCCCAACCCGTACGCCGACCTGCTCGACGAGGACTTCACCGACACCCAGACGATCGACCCGGTGGCCGCCTGCGCCGGGGACACCGCCGTGATCCCCCGCGTCGAGCCCGAGGGCCCCTCGGCCAGCACCGGGCCCGCCACCGTGGTCTACGGTGCGCTGGACCTCACCCGGTCCGGCCCCGCCCCCTCCCCGACGCCGCCCCTGGCTCGGCCCCGGCGCTCCCACCGCTGGGCGCGCGGCTGGGCCCAGACGCTGCGGGACGTGCGCCGCGACCCGATGAGCGCGATTTACCTGATCCTCATCGTGGTGGCCGCCGCCACCACCTGCTGGGGCACCATGGTGGCGTTGCGCCCCGAGTGGGTGCCCCCGGCGATCAACCCTCGGCCGGTGCCCCGGCCCAGCACCCAGCCGGTGCAGTACCGGCCGCCGCAGGAGCCGCGCGCCCCTCAGCGGCCCGCACAGGCCCCGGGAACGCCGACCCCGGCTCCGAGTACGGCCGAGCCTTCCCCGGCCCCTCAGGAGCCGACCGAGCCGCCGTCAGAGCCCACCGCGCCGCCCTCGCCCACCCCGGCCGGGACCGAGCCGCCGACCCGGGCTCCCCAGACGCCGCCCCCGCCGCCCGCACCTGACCCGGGGTCCTCCGAGCCGGAACCGACCGAGCCGCCCCCGGCGACCGAGCTGGGGCCCCCTGCGACGCCCCCGGCGACCGAGCTGGGGCCCCCTGCGACGTCCCTGCCGGTGACCCCGAGCCAGACCCACCCGGGGCCGACTCCCACTCCCCAGGGATCTGCTACCTAGCCTTTTGGGGAATGTGCCGAGTATTCTCTCGAACAGGTAAAGGGAGGGATGCGAATGGAGCCTGACAGGGACGATCCCGGCTTCGAGGAGATCGAGGTCCCTCATGTGCCCGAACCCGGGGAGGAGGGCGGCCAGCCCGACCCCGACGAGGACGACGACGACGGCTACGCGGAGGGAGTGGACGCCGCGTGAAGCTGGTCACTCGCACCTCGCTGGGGTGGCCCAAGCACCCCCGTGCCGGAAAGGCCCCGTGCAAGAACGGGATCGTGTTGCACTATGACGGGTCGCGGCAGAACCTGGCGGGCAAGGCGCACTCGGCCTGCGTGCAGTACTGGCGCAACACCCGGGCCTTCCACATGGGGCCCTCCCGTGGCTGGAACGATCTGGGGTACTCCTTTGGGATTTGCCCGCACGGGTATGTCTTCGAGGGGCGCGGCTTCGGCTACCAGCAGGCCGCCCAGCCGGGCGGCAACTCCACCTGGACCTCGTGCACCTTCATGAGCGGGGAGGGCGAGCAGCCCACCTCCGCCCAGCTCCGGGCCTTCCAGGAGTTCCGGGCCTGGCTGCGGGGCAAGGGCGTGGCGTCGCGGATCCGGGGGCACCGCGATTTCATCTCCACCTCGTGCCCCGGCAGCGTGCTGTACAAGCTGGTCACCAACACCTCCAGCGCGCTGTACAAGAGCGCGGCGGTGCAGAACAAGGAGGACGACATGCCCGAGTACATCTCGGCCGGGAAGAAGGACAACACCCAGGCGCTGCCACCGTCTACCTGGGTGACGGTCAACTGGGAGGAGGAGTACTCCGACCGGTACGACCACCACGCCGACAAGGGCGGCCCGGCGTTCCTCAGCGGTCCCGCGCGGTACGCGTGCACGGTGGGCATCCGGATCAAGGGGCTCACCCCCGGGACCGAGCTTCAGGCCCGGGTCATCGAGGTGCCCAAGAGCGGCAAGCCAGCCTCGGGCCCGATCGGGGAGTACGTCGCCAGCAAGGGCGACACCTTCATCAAGTACGACATCGGGGCCGACACCGTCCCCGAGGGTCGGACCGTCCAGTTCCAGGTCATCCACTACGGCACCGAGACCGGGACCATCGTCAGCGGCTCGGTCAAGGCGCACGCCTGGCCCACCTGAGCCCTGGCCCACCTGAGCAAGGAGGAACCCCCATGACCTCTCCCGTCCCCTCGGCCCCCGCGCCCGCAGACAAGAGGCCGATCGAGAAGAAGGTCACCTGGAGCGCGGTCGGGACCTACCTGGGCAGCGTCGCGGCGGTGGCGGTGCTCACCACGGTGAGCGACGACCCCGGGCTGATCTCCGGCCTGCCGGACTGGCTGGAGGCGCTGCTGCTCCCGCTGATCCCCACGGCGGTCGCGTTCTTCAGCGGGTACAGCGCGCAGCACACCCCGCGCCCCGACCTGGCCGATCCCCCGGCCCCCGGTCCGCTCGGCCGATAGCGCTCACTCTCCGCAAGGGGCCCGAATCCGCGTGGGTTCGGGCCCCTCGTCATCCTCCCGGATTGATAGGGAAGGCCGGTTGTGTTTTCCCCAGAATCCTTGGTAACCTGAGGCCACCCGAGAGAAGGACCGGCAGGAGGACGAGGACACGATGGGTGAGATCGAGAAGGTCGTCGAGATCGGCAAGCTGGCGCTGCGTCGGCAGGGCGCGACGGCGCTGACGGTGGCCGACGCGCTGCTGGACCAGGTGGACTACGAGAAGGCCAAGGAGCCCAAGGCCCCGGCCGCCGTGGCGATGACCGACGAGCTGCGCGAGGCGCTGGAGATGCTGCCGAAGGTCTTCGGCCAGGCGCAGGTGACCGAGATCCGCCAGCTCACCGAGACCGAGCGCCGGGCGCTCGGCGAGGAGCAGCGGGTCGTCGAGGCCATCCTGAAGCCCCTGGAGATGCGCGCCGAGGCGATCAAGGAGACGGTCCGGCACCACATGGACCAGGTCGCCCTCGCCGAGGGCAAGGTGGACCAGGACACCGAGACCGACCGGCACGGCCACTACGTCATCGCCGCCAAGGGCGAGCCGGAGCGGGTCGCCATCCCCGGCACCGACAAGGAGTGGAGCCGGGAGTACCGTGCCGGTGCCGTCAGCATCGAGGGCCACCGCCTGCTGGAGATGTACGAGGCGGGTGAGATCGACCGCAAGACCTACCTGGCGATGACCCGCCAGGTGCGCGTCTTCGACGAGCACAAGGCGCTGGCGGCGATGGAGAAGGACCCGGGCCTGCTGCCGGTCTTCCGCAAGCTGATCAAGCGGGGTCGGCCGGTGCTCTCGCTGTACGTGCGCAAGGCCAAGAAGAAGTAGCAGTGATCAGACCAGAGGGACCCAGCCTGGCCACGGGGGCGGGCTGGGTCCCTCTGCTACCGAATATCGAAAGGGTGGGACAACGATGGGGGACCACGAGGGAATCCGCCGGGCACAGCGGGCGGTAATGGTCGATCCCGGCGTGCTGACGTTCAGCGTCGAGCCGCCCGGGGGCCGCAAGTACTGGCTCGACGAGTCGATGCTCCCCCTGGACAAGCTGGGCAAGGTCAAGCCGACCTTCCGGATCGGCGAGGTGGCGCGGATCTTCTTCGCCCGCTCGTCGGACTGGTTGAGGCTGATGGGCCAGCAGCAGTCCGACGATTCAGTGCTGGACGTCAAGCGCACCGAATCGGGCAGCCGGATCTACACCCTGGTGGACGTGGAGAAGATCGCCCACACGCTGTTGGAGGCCGGGCGGATCAGCATGCGGCAGTTCGTCGGGGCGATCAGCATCATCCGCTGGATGGCTTACTCCTACGGGATCCTGTCCGACCAGGACATGGTCCCGCCCGAGCCCGCCGAGGACGGCGACGTGCAGCCGCCGATCACCGGTGTGGACGAGGAGATCCGCAGGGTGCTGATGCGCAACGGGAGCTGTGACGCCTGCCAGCGGGACCAGCATCAGGACTGCGAGACGGCGGCGCAGGTGGCGGAGCTGACCTGGCGGGGGCACAACGTCCTCCAGATCGGCGACCCTTGCCCCTGCTACGCCGACGACCCCGAGCGGCACCAGTAGGGGTGCTCGCGAGCAAGAGGAAGGGATCGGGCTGTGGAGTCTGAAGAGCAGGACGTCCGGGGAGGGGAGGTCGAGCCGGTGATCTCCTGGGAGGCGCGCTACGTGCCGATCCCCCGCGCGGTCGGAGAGCTGGGGTTCGAGGAGATCCTCACCCGGATCAGCGAGGTGGTGTACGCCAGCCCGCCCCCCGAGCCCCTGCGCCGGTGGGGCGACGTCGGCCTGTACGGTCGCCTCCAGCGGGTGGTCAGCTTCGACATCGCCGAGCCGCAGGCGGGCACCCTCGCCGAGTTCCAGGATGACGTCGGCCGGTTCGTGGCCGGGCTCGGGCTGGAGGGCGACATCGTCGTCCAGCGGGTGGTCACCACGATGCGCACGCCGGTGTGCCACGACGAGGACGAGGGCTGATGGTCGGCCCGGTGATGCTCGTGGACGGCAACAACCTCCTCGTCCGTTGCATCAAGGCGATGGAGTACTCCGGCCTGCGCAACGGCGAGAGCTGGGAGACCGGCCCGCTGACCGCCTTCATCGGCGCGCTGGGGCGGCTCACGCGGGCGCACGAGCCCAGTGCCGTGGTGGTCTGCTGGGACGCCGGTCCCTCGGTGCGGCGCAAGGCCCTCTACGACGGCTACAAGGCCGCCCGCGCCGAGCACCCCTCGCCCCAGTACGAGGAGCGCAAGGAGACGGCCTTCGGGATGGCCAAGGCGTTCCTGAAGGCGTGCCGCATCCAGCAGGTGGCCGTCTCCGGCTACGAGGCCGACGACGTGGTGGCCGCCTACTGGCACCAGACCCCGGGCCGGGCCAAGCTCATCGTGTCCGGCGATAAGGACTTCCTTCAGCTCGTGGACGAGCACACCATCCAGCTCCGGCCCGACAACGCCGGGACCTACAAGGTCTGGGGCCGCGAGGAGGTCCAGGAGGAGTACGGCTGCCCGCCCGAGTGCCTGCCGCTGCTGATGGCGCTCATGGGCGACCCGATCGACGGCATCCCCGGGGTGCGCGGCCTCGGCCCCAAAAAGGCCCTCAAGGGCCTGGAGGAGGCCGGGTGGTCCCTCCAATCGGTCGCGGCCCTCAAAGACCCGGAGAAGCTCTGTGACGCCGTCCTGAGCCATGCTCTGGTCGATCTGCGCGACCCCGAGTACCACCCGCAGGTGCCGCCGCTGAAGCCGTTCGCCCCGCTGGACCCGTCCGAGGGCGGGGCGTGCCTGGAGCTGGTGAACTTCCTGCGGGCGCTGGACCTGGAGACTGTTCTTAACCGCTTCTATACCGGCACTTTGTGGAAATAATTTACCGGCGTGACCGGCGCATCGTGTGAGCTTGACCCGCCTTGGCGAGGTGCCTAGTCTCACTAGGGCCCTCCGGATCCCCCCGGGGAGGCACTCGCTTCGACCGCCAGCGGAGCACCGAGATCCGATCTCCACTGCTCTCTGGCGGCGGTGGGGATTTTTAAATCTTGGAGGAGAAGCGAGTGAACCCGACCACGATATTGCGGCGGGCGGCTGAGGGTCGCCGCCGGATCAGCGTTCTCACCCCCGAGGGCCGCCTGGTCGGTTACCTGGCCGGGCTCGACGAGACCCACGTGGCGCTCTACGCCCAGTACGTGGTTCCCCAGAAGGGCGAGGCGGCCCAGGTGGTGTGGTCGATCACCGTCGTCCCCCGGACCATGGCGATGATCATCGAAGACCAGACGATCATGGCCGAACCCCAGGACGTCCGGTCCGTCTATCAGGACCTTGCCCAGGAGTTCCTGGACATGATCGACGACCTCATGAGGCGCGAAGACCGCAGGAAGGAAGAGGGATGATCGATTTCGGGCAGCTCTACCGTCCCCGTACCGAGGCCGAGGTGCTCGGCCAGGCCCCGGCCGAGGTGACCCAGCAGGTCACCACCGCCCGCACCGGCACCGCCGAGGCGGCCTACCTGCTCAAGCCCGCCACCCAGTGGACCTGGCAGGACCTGCGCGACTACGTGGTGACGGAGGCCGAGAAGCGCTTCGGCCCGCAGGCCCGCGACCCCAAGAAGGAGGCCGGGATCTTCAAGGGCTTCATCCAGCGCCACGGCACCGAGGACGCCGTCATGGTCGCCATGGCCGCCTACGAGGTCTACGAGGGCGTCTGGCGGTCGGCCCCGGTCACCGTCAACCGCTTCTGCCGCAACTCCGACCCGTTCTTCGCCGACGTCATTCTCGCCCGGCTGAAGGGATAGCACCCACCCATGGAAGTCGTCCCGTCCGCCAGCGGGGCTCCCTATCCGTACACGCTGGCCCCCCTGAACGAAGCACTCGACACTCCCCCGATCACCTCCGACTCGGAGATGATCAATCGCATCCACGGCCCCGCCGTGCACTGGAAGGAGTCCTGCCTCACCTGCCACGGGCGCAAGTTCTTCCGGACCCGGCTGCGGGACGGCGAGGTCGTCACCGTCGAATGCAACTGCCGGGAGCAGTGGGTGCTCAACCGGCGCATGCAGGCCGCCAACATCGACGCCAACTACGCCCGGCTGTCCTGGCACCAGGTGCGCGGCGTGCCGGACGACGTCGTCGAGACGGTTCGGGCCTACATCCGGGAGATCGTCCAGCACCGCCAGTCCGGGCTCGGCCTGACGCTGTGGGGCACCCGGCGTGGCACCGGCAAGACGCTGCTGACCACGCTCATCCTGAAGGAGGCGATGGCGGCCCAGCCGGGCACCAGGGTTTACTTCGCCCGCTTCTACGACCTGATCAACCTCTACTCGCGGACCTGGAAGGACGAGTCGGCCGAGCGCTGGTTCGTGCAGAGCGTGGAGAACGCGCACTTCCTGGGCATCGACGACATCGGCAAGGAGAGCGCGCAGTCCACCGCCGCCATCGGTATGGTGGACCAGCTCCTGGACCGGATGCTGCGCGGCCGGATCGCCAACCACCGCGTGAACATCGTCAACTCCAACCTGGACCCCGAGTCCGACGTCGTCGGGACCGGCTTCGAGCGCTACCAGCAGGACGTGCTGGAGCTGCTCAGCGAGGTCAACGAGGCCATCGAACTGACCGGCCCCAGCTTCCGCAAGATCCGGCGCGAGCAGAAGCTCGCCGACGCCCGCGACGGCGTCGTCTACCCGGTGGTGGTGCGCTAGTGACCAGCAGGCCGGAAACCGTTCTGTACTCCAGCCTGCTCGACGTGGACCGGCTGGAGTACCTCGCCCGCGAGGGCATCGACACCGACATCCTGCCCACCGCGCCGATGCGTCCGGTGGTGGAGTGGGCGATCAATTACTATTTCGACTCCGGCTGCAAGCAGGCCCCCTCCGAGGAGGCGCTGCGGCTGGAGTGGGGCTCGGTCCTGGAGGCCGAGGAGATCGTCCTGGAGCCGCCCGAGGACGAGTACGAGACGGCCGAGTGGGCGCTGAAGTACCTGCGCAGCCAGCACGTCCATCTCCAGTGGCAGCAGTGGATCAAGAGGGCCGCCGAGGAGATGGCGACCTCCTTCACCGACGACCGGCTGGAGATCTTCGACAAGCACGCCGCCGAGCTGGCCGAGTTGCGCGCCACGGTGCGCTCCCGGACCGCCGAGGCGGTTGGGGCCGACTCGCTCACCGACGCGCTGCGCCGGTACGAGGAGCGCCGCCTGCGGGGCGACGAGCCGCACGGCATGATGCTCGGGCTCGCCCACCTGGACGCGCACACCAACGGCATCCACCCCGGCGAGCTGGCGGTGATGGCGGCCGGACCCAAGGCGGGGAAGAGCTGGGTGCTGGCCAAGGCGGTGCTGCACGAGTGGCGGCGGGGCCGCCGGGCGATCTTGTTCACCTTGGAGAACAGCGTCGAGATGACCATGGACCGGATCGTCTGCCTGGACGCCCGGGTGAACTACCGGGACTGGCAGCGGGCCCGGTGCACCGAGGAGGAACTGCACCGGGTGCAGGTCAGCCGGGACGTGCTCGCCGAGGCCGCCGGAGAGCTAATCGTGGTGATGCCGCCTCGGGGGCAGCGCACCGTGGAGTCGATGACCCGCGAGGCCCGGATCCGGGGTGCGGATTCGCTGGCGATCGACCAGCTCACCTTCGTGGAGGCCGTGACCGTCAAGGGCAAGGCCCGGCATGAGGTGGTGCGCGACATCATGCACGACCTGAAGACCGAGATCTCCACCGGCAATGACAAGCTGCCCTGCCTGCTGGCGCACCAGATCAACCGGGAGGGCGTCAAGGCCGCCGACAAGACCGGGTACCTGGAGATGTACATGCTGGCCGAGTCCAGCGAGGTCGAGCGGACGGCGGACTGGGTGTTCGGGTTGTACCGCAGCCATGACGAGCGGATCGCCGAGCTGGCCAAGCTCCAGGTGCTGGCGGCCCGGCGCGAGGACATCACCTCCTGGCTGATGCGCTACGACCCGGCCAGCGGCCTGATCGAGACGCACCGGGAGATCGCCCTGGGTACGGAGGATTAAAAAATGAAGTTCCCCGAATGCGGTTCGGTCACCGACTGCCCCAAGTGCGCGGCGCTGGAGGCGGTCATCCGGACCTCCTACCACCAGGAGCCCCGCCCGCTGCTGGGGCAGGAGCCCGACCCGTGCGCCGAGTTGGTGATGCAGACGCCCAGTGAGGAGCTGGAGGACTTCGGCGAGCACCTGTGCCGCCGGTGCCGCCGGTGCGGCTACGGCTGGGTGGAGCAGGTCAGCCAGAGCGGGCCGCCGTACCAGGACTCGGAGGGCTGAGTGGCCGTCTTCGAGCCCGCGATGCTCCCGGAGCCGATCAAGGAACAGCTCTGCCGGGAGCTGCTGGAGGAGTTCGGGGCGGTGTCCATCCGGCACCGCCCCGTCCAGCAGGAGCTGACGCATGGCTGCCTGATCAATCCCGATCAGCACAGCGATCAGGTGCGCAACCCCACGGCCAGCCTCAATTACGGCAAGCTGACCTACAAGTGCCTGGGGTGCAACGCCCAGGGCGGGCTGCTGTGGCTGATCACCCGGGTGCGCGGCTGCACGCACGAGGAGGCCCGTGCGTGGCTGTCGAAGGAGACCGGCACCGGGGAGACGGTGATGCCGCTCCAGCAGCTCCTGGACTACTACGACGCGCTCTACAGCCAGGCCGCCCGGCAGCCCGCCCCCATCCCGACGTACTCCCCGGCCGTGCTGGAGCCCTGGCTGGAGCCGGTGGGGGAGTACCGGGTGCACCCCTGGCTCACCACCGGCCTGCCCGAGCTGGACATCGAGGGCCGGGGCATCCCTGAGCAGACCGCCATCGAGATGAAGATCGGTTGGGATCGCAAGGACGACACCATCGTGATCCCGCATTTCTGGAAGGGCCAGCTCGTCGGCTGGCAGAAACGGCGGCTGTCGGGGTCGGGGCCCAAGTACGAGTCCACCCCCGACATGCCCAAGGGCCAGACGCTCTACGACTACGACCCGGGGCGCAAGAGCGCGATCATTGTCGAGTCGCCGATGAGCGTTCTGAAGCACCGGCACGCGCTGCCGATGGAGGCCGTCTTTGGGGCGGCGGTCACCGACCGGCAGATCAGGCTGATGGCGGCGCATTACGAGAAGCTGATCTTCTGGATGGACAACGACGAGGGCGGCTGGACGGCTCTGGAGGGGACCGGGAGCGCCCCCGGCATGATCGAGCGGGCCTCGCAGTACTGCCCCGTCTGGGTGGTAGACAGCCCGTTCGCCGGGGACCCGGGCGACCTGCCCACCGCCGTGGCGGTGGACGTGGCCGAGATGTGTGCCAAGCCCGCCGCGCTGTGGCGGCGGCCCCGGCATCTGTGCTGCCCGTCCTGCGGTGATCCGGTGCATGATGGCCCGTGTCGAAAGGAGTGAGGCGATGGCCTTGCGCAAGTACGGGACCGACGTCACCCAGCGGGTGACCGGCGTGGAGAGCACTGAGGAGGCCGAGCGGATCAAGACGACCGCCTCGGCCCGGCCGTGGACCGAGGAGGACGAGCGCGACCTCCAGGACGAGGTGGAGGACTGACCCGTGGGATTCCGCGAGGACGTGCCGCTGGACGGCCTCCTCAGCGCCATGCCGCTGATGGATCTGCTGACCCCCGCGCGGCCGGGCCAGGCCGCGTCCGGCGGCACGCCCTCGCTCGACCGAACCCCGCCGGAGCCGGTGCTCTACCCGTCCCCCCACCGCGACGGCGGCGGGCCGCTGACGTGCTCCACCTCCCTGGCCCTGGAGCCCTGGCCGTCGGTGGTCTGGGACGTCAACGGCTATTACCACGCGCTGGGGGTCGGCCATAAAGCTACTCGAAAGCAGCTCAAAGCTGCGTATCAGCGGCTCAACGGCCCGAATGACGTTTACTTGACGTATGTCCTCAAGCAGCTCCTGAACCCCGAGGTCCGGCGCAAGTACGACGCCGCGCCATTCGGTAGTCGGTACCTGGACAAGTACGTCGAGGAGGAGCTGAAGCAGCGGGCGCAGGCGCTGGCCAAGCGTCATGCCCGGGATCCGCGCGACATCCTGGAGGAGTGGGGTTTCGAGGTCGAGCGCGAGGAGGACGAGCCGGTGCACGGACACTTCTCCGAGACCCCGTCCGAGGGCGGAGATCCGCTTGACATTCCCCAGGAAGTTCGGGAGGATGGGACCACTCCGGACGAAGAGCCGGAGCCCTCCCCCTGGCCGTACAGCTACTACCTTTGGAATCTCCGGCATCGGCATTGGTCGCTGGATTTCCCCGGGGTCATGCGCTCCTGGCAGGCGGCGGTCGCCGCCGAATGCCATCGGCAGGGGGTAACGGCCGCATTCGCAGTCGGCCTCACCAGCGAAGGGGGTAACGGCGCTCGTTTCCTGACGATGTCGGTGGCCGGATCTACGGTGGTTTTCATCGTCGCCGACCACGCCGACGACATCGACGACATCGCTCCGCACGCAGCACGCAGGCTCACCATCCGGGATTAAAAGATCCCGGCAGACACAAGCCCAGACACAGCACAGAACGGAGAGCACATGGGACTCGCCAAGGGCGTTTCCGCCATCGAGCAGTCTGAGAAGCAGGAGGCGGCGGCGCGCAAGGCCGCCTACGCCGCCGACCGGATCGACTACCTCAAGATCGAGCCGGACGGCGTCGCCTACGTCCGGCTGGTCACCCCCGCCTCTGAGTGGATCAAGGTCGCCCAGCACAACTACGTCAAGACCAAGCCCGCCCCCGAGGGCGTCAAGAGCTGGCCCAAGGGCATGAGCGCGGTCTGCCGCAACGACCGGGGGCTCGGCTACAACGACTGCTACATCTGCGCCCACAGCCTCCCCTCGGCGGGGCGCAACGAGTTCGCCAAGCCCTCCTCGCGCTGCTGGGCGCTGGGCGTCCTGCGCGAGCAGGTCCGGGGCGACGGCAGCGAGGCCCTCGGCGGCGAGGAGATGCGCGGCAAGCTGCTCGGCTACCGCAACGTCCTGGAGGAGTACGAGATCCTGGACGCCGACAAGAAGCCGACCGGCAAGAAGGCCGAGCGGCTGGCCCTGGTGATCCTGAACTTCACCTGGAAGCAGCTGTTCGCGACCCTGGCGCACGCCGAGGAGAACTACGTCGGCGGCGTGCTGGGCAGGGACTTCAAGATCATGCGCAGCGGTTCGGGCACCGACACCGAGTACAGCGTGCTGGCGATGGACCCGGCCGAGGAGGACGCCGAGGGCACCATCCTCAAGCCGGGGAGCCCCGGCTGGCAGCTCTACACCGACGAGCTGAAGCGCCGGGGCATCGACCCCGACGACCAGCTCGAAAAGCTGATCCTGGAACAGGCGAGCGAGCTGCACTACGCCCGCTGGTTCAACCCGAACCTGAACGTGGACAAGGACGGCAAGATCGTCCCGGCGTCCGGCTCCAGCGCCGGTGCTGCGGTCCCCGCTCCGGCCCCGGCGTCGGACGACGTCAGCCCCGAGCACCAGGAGCGCATGGCCGCGATGAAGGCCAAGCTCCTGGGCGGCTGACCCGCTGATCCATCACGAAGCGTGCCCCGCCCCGCCACCTGCCCCGAGGCGACAGCCTCACGACCGCTGCGGTCGTCTCTGGCGGGGCGGGGCACTTCCCTCTCCGTCCCCCCGAGGAAGATTTCGTGTACAGGACCGTCCAGGAATTCAAGCTCGGCGTCGAGAATGCTCGCGCCGCCATCATCGAGACCGAGGACTCCGAGCGCTGGCTCTACCTCAGCAGCCGCTCCCTGCTGACCGCCCACCTGTGGGAGCGGGCCGTCGAGGAGGACGCCGCCGGGATCGTCGCCGACAACGAGCTGCGCAGCTTCTCGGTGGTCCTCGCCGAGGACGCCGAGGAGGCGCTGAGCGGCTCGGAGAGCGTTTGGGAGACGTTCCCCAGTCCGCCGACCTACGTGGAGGCCGCCGAGCGCCGCAGGCAGCCTCCTGTGACCCCGCAGGGCACCTTCGTGCACCTGCACACGCACTCCGAATACAGCGCGCTGGACGGGTTGTCCACCGTTGCCGAGCTGGCCGAGCTGGCGGCGGCCGACGGCAACCCCGCGCTCGCCCTCACCGACCACGGCACCTGCGCCGGGCACCCGGCCCTTCAGCGCGCCTGCGATGAGGCCGGGATCAAGCCGATCTTCGGCATGGAGGCGTACTTCATCGACGACCGGCTGGAGCGCCCCGGAGCCCGGCCGACCCGGACCGGCGACGCTGCGGTGGACGAGCCCGCGATGGAGGCCCACAACGCGACCGTGAAGCGGCTGCGCGACTACAACCACCTGATTCTGCTGGCCAAGGACGACCAGGGCCTGCACAACCTGTGGGCGCTGAGCACGGAGGGCTACCGCGATGGTTTCTACTACAAGCCCAGGATCGACTGGGACTCCCTGCGGCGTCACGCTGGAGGACTGGTCGCGACGTCTGCATGCCTCGGCGGCCCGCTCTCCCGGCTCCTCCTGGACGGCCATCGGGACCGCGCCGTCGCCCGCCTTTCTCGATTCCTGGACATCTTCGGAGCCGATTTCTACCTGGAAATCCAGCCCGGTGACCAGGACGATCAGCGTCAGCTCAACCGCCTGCTTGTGGAGCTGGCCCGTGAGCTGAACGTCCCGCTGGTGGCGGCGGCCGACGGGCACTACCCGGCTGACGTTGACAAGGAGGTCCACAAGACCTGGCTGGCCTGCCAGACCAGCGCCGACAATGAGGCGTACTGGCACTTCGACCACTCCATGGGCGAGGCCGAGATGCGCCAGCGGCTGGCCTACCTGGATCCCCAGGCTGTGGACGAGGCTGTGGAGAACACGGTCAAGATCGCCGAGCAGTGCGACGCCCGGATCGAGTCCAAGATCGTCATGCCGATCTACCACCGGGGCGGAGAGGGCGATGGCCGGGAGCGCGATGCTCAGCGGATGCGGGAGATCTGCGAGGCCAACTGGGGCCGGATCAAGAGCACCGCGCACCCTCAGGAGGTCTACCGCGAGCGCTTCGAGCGCGAGTACGACCTGATCGTCCGCAAGGGCTACCCGGGGTACTTCCTGATGGTCGCCGACTACGTCTGCTGGGCCAAGGACAACGGCATCCTGGTCGGCCCCGGGCGCGGCTCGGGCGCGGGCTCGTTGATTGCCTACCTGATGCGGATCACCGAGGTGGACCCGGTCGAGTACGACATCCTGTTCGAGCGGTTCATCACCGAGGGCCGCGAGACGCTGCCGGATTTTGACGTGGACTTCCCCGCCTCCAAGCGCGGCGAGATCCAGCGGTACATCCGGGAGAAGTACGGCGACGACCGGGTCCTGCGGGTGGGCACCCACCTGCGGTACAAGTCCAAGGGGATCATCAACAAGCTGTTCGGGGTGTTCCGGGACCGGGGCGAGCTGGACGCCGAGGGGTTCGCCGACGCGCGCAAGATCTCCGCCATCATCGCCGAGGCCGAGGCCGGAACGGCGGGCCTGGGGCTGAGCTGGGACGAGCTGTGGGCCCAGGAGGGCGACCAGCTCGAACCCTACCGGCAGCGCTACCCGGAGATCTTCGCCCTCGCCGAGCGGCTGGTGGGACGGCTCCACTCCTACGGCCAGCACCCGGCCGGGATGATCATCTCCACCGAGGGCCCACTGCTGGACCGGCTGCCGCTGCGCAACGGCGACGACGGCCTGATGATCAGCCAGTTCGAATTCGACGACCTGGACTCGATGGGCCTGATCAAGTTCGACATCCTCACCATCAGGACGCTGGACACCCTCCAGGCCACCGTGGACGGGGCCCGCGCGCATTTCGGCATCGAGGTAGATGTCTACGACTTCGCCGAGGAGTACGACGACCCGATGGTCTGGGACGAGATCGCCCAGGGCCACACCCTGGGGATGTTCCAGATCGAGACGGCGGCGGGCACCAAGCTGGTACGCCGCTTCCGGCCGCAGTCGGTGCTGGAGCTGTCCGACATCGGCGCGCTGGTGCGCCCCGGCCCGATGCGCTCAGGGCTGACCGAGGCGTACCTGCGCCGCCGGGCGGGCGAGGAGCCGGTGCACTACGCCGACCCCCGGCTGGAGCGGTTCCTTGCGCCCACCCAGGGCGTGATGATCTACCAGGAGCAGGTCATGCAGGCGTGCATGACCTTGGCGGGCTACGACAGCACCGAGGCGGACGGCGTCCGCAAGATCCTCGGCAAGAAGAAGGTGGACCAGGTCGTCGCGGCCGGGCACCAGTTCGTGGACGGCTGCGTGGCGCACGGCATGGACAAGGCCGACGCGACGGTGCTGTGGGACCAGATGGCCGAGTTCGCTAAATATGGGTTCGGCAAGGCGCACAGCGTCTCGTACGCGATGATCACCTACTGGACGGCGTGGTGGAAGGTGCACTACCCCGTCGCGGCCCTCACGGCGCTGCTGAGCACCGTGGACAAGGAGAGGGTCCCGGAGTTCGTCAAGGAGGCCCGCAGGCTCTCTGTGGCCGTCCTGCCGCCGGACGTCAACGCCTCCGGACGCGGCTTCAAGCCGGACGGCAGCGCCATTCGCTACGGGCTCGACGCGATCAAGGGCGTGGGGGCCAAGGCGGTGGAGTCCATCGTCGCGGGCCAGCCGTACGCCTCCTACGACGACTTCGCCGAGCGCAAGGTCGCCAACTCCGGCGTCGCGATGCTGCTGGCCAAGGTCGGTGCGTTCGACTCGGTCACCCCGCAGCGGCGCGGCCTGGTGCAGCGGCTGGAGGGCGAGAGGGACGGCACCCTGGCGCGCTGTGTCTTCAAGCAGGCCGACGGCAGCGACCCCGCCCTGGTGTGCACCTTCGACTGGGCCAGCGAGCCCCGGCCGGTCAACAAGCGCACCGGCAAGCTGCTCAAGGCCAAGCCGCCGCCCAAGCGGTGCACCAAGGGGTGCCGCCAGTACACCGCCCCCGAGCCGGTCTCCCTGGATCTGGTGCCCGACTACACCGACAAGGAGATCCGCGACATCGAGCAGGAGATGCTCGGCGTCCAGCTCTCCAGCACGGTCTTCGACCTGCTGGACCCGGCCGACCGCGAGGAGCTGCGGGGGCAGGCCGAGCTGCTGGACCAGGGCCTGCCGGGCGGCTACCTGGTCGCTGGTACGATCACCCGGCTCCGGAAGATCCGTGACCGCACGGACCGGGACATGGCATTTTTTAATTTGTCCACCGAGACGGTGGACATCGACGTCGCCTGCTTCGCCGACGCCTACGCCCTGCACGGCCGCTCCCTGAAAGTCGGCAGCTTCGTCGTGTGTGACCTGCGCAGGGACGGGCGCGGCAGCCAGCTCAAGAACATCAGCATTCTGGACGCCTAGGAGACGCCAAGTGACCCCTCCGTCGATGGCCGCCTTCCGCAAGCAGCTCGAAAAGCGCTTCGGTGAGCGGCTGACCGAGATGCCCGAGGTCGCCAAGCGGGAGATCATCTCCACCGGCTCGCTCACCCTGGACCTGGCGCTGCGTACCGGCGGCTGGGTGCGCGGCCGGACGCACGAGCTGATCGGCCCCGAGGGGGTCTGCAAGACGACCCTGTCCATCCTCACCGCGATCGAGCACCAGAAGGCCACCGGCAAGGCCGTCGGCTGGGTGGACATGGAGCAGAGTTTCGACCCGGTCTGGGCCGCCAGCCTCGGGCTCGACCTGTCCCCGGAGATGTTCACGCACATCTACCCCGACGACTCCGAGGACGTCTCGGACATGCTCAAGCTGATGTCCCAGTCCGAGCTGTACGGGCTGATGGTGATCGACTCCATCGGCGGCATGGAGAGCCGTAAGGCGTTCGAGAAGGACGCCTCGGAGAGCACCATGGGCCGCAACGCCCAGGTGATCACCCGGATGGTCAAGCACGCCGCCGCGCTGGCCCGGCAGAATCACATCACGGTGATCTACGTCAACCAGCTCCGCGCCAACCTGTCGGGCATGGGCATGGGCGATATCGCCGCCGGGCCCCGCGCGCTGCGTTACAACACCACGATGTCGGTCCGGCTGTCGCGCAAGGGCGGCCCCGCCTCGGAGACCATCCGCAAGGTCAAGGATGGCGAGATCGAGGACGAGGTGGGCCGCCTGTTCGTGGCCCGGGTGCAGCGCTCCCGGGTCAGCCCGCAGGGCCGCCAGGCCGAGTTCTGGCTGAACAACCAGGCCACCGCCGAGCACGGGCCGATCGGCATCGACAAGGTGGACGAGGCCATCTCCATCGGCATCCGGATGGGCGTGATCCAGAGGTCGGGGGCGTTCTACACGCTGCCGGGCGAGGACAGGAGCTTCCAGGGCCGGGCTAAGGTCGCCGCCGAGCTGCGCCAGCGCCCCGAGGTGGTCGAGACGATCCGCGCCGAGGCGCTCAAGCTGGTGGCCCACGAGGTCAAGGAGGACGAGGATGAATGAGGACATAGCCATCGCGCTGGTCGCTCTGGCCATCGTGATCATCGTCTGCTTCACGATCATCACGGCCCTGGTGATGATCGGCGTCATCAGGGCGGTGCCCAACCGGCGCGAGGCGCTCGCTAAGTTCGTGCACGGCCCCGACCAGCAGGACCGGCGTGAGGAGCCGCAGGCCGAGCCTGAGCAGCGGCAGGAGTCCGCCTCGCCGCCCGACGGCGGCCTGCCGGTGCCGGTGGACCCCGACCGGCCGCCGACGATGAAGATCTACCGGCCCCGGCCGGGCAGCACGGCCGAGACGCCCCGGTGCGCCTGCCACCAGCGCCCGGTGAACCCCGGCGACAAGGTGTTGTGGTGGCCCGTGCCGGGCTCTGAGGAGGTCCGGGTGTTCTGCCAGCGGGGAGCGGACCTGTGAGCCTGAACCACAAGATGGGCCGGGCGCACGAGCAGTTCCTGGCCACCCTGCTGGGCGGTCGCCGGACCCGGGCGTCCGGAGCCACCTGGAAGGACCAGATGGACGGCCGCCACAGCCGGGAGGACCTGGCCTTCGCGTTCGCCTGGGACGGCAAGTCCACCCGGAACCGCTCGATCGGCGTCACCCGGCAGATGTGGGACAAGGCCCGCGAGCAGGCGGGCGGCGAGCGCCCCCTGCTGGCCCTGCGGTGGTACACCACCGACCGGCTGGACGTCGGGGAGGACCTGGTGGTGCTGGACGCCCATGATTTCGTCGAGCTGCTCCAGGCGGCCAACAGCAACCGGCCGCCCACCCGGGTGATCTTCCCGGTGGTCGCTCCGGATAGCCTCCCGAGGCCCGGGCAGAAGCCCCTGATCCTCTGGCCGGACGGCCGGGCCGAGGTCGGCGGTCGGCTGGTGGTGACCTGGAAGCAGGAGGATTCGGTCCGCGTCACCCTGGACGGTCGCGAGCTGCGCTACGAGGACGGCCTGATCGAGATCTACGTCGGTACCGTGCTCAAGTACAGCGTGGTGCCCGGGGCCCTGGAGCGCCTGCGGGTGCACCCGTGACCTTCTCCGGAGACCATTTCGTCTGTACCACGTGCAAGGCTCGGTCCGAGCTGAACGAGATCCATCTGTGCCCCGGTCCGCCTCCCCCCAAGGGGCGGCCGGGTCGTCCCAAAGGGTCCAAAAACGCCAAGAAGAAGGAGCCCCCGCACCCCCATGAAACCCTCCCCTCGCCTCCAGAAGGTCATCGACGCCACTGAGGGCGGCACCGAGATCATTCCGATTCTGTACGGGTACCTGGACGCCGGGAAGCTGCCGGATCCTTTCACGATCAGGGTCCGGGGCGGCACCGGGGACCGGGAGCCGGACGGGTGGTTCCACCCCTCCACGCACCCGCTTTTCGACGAGCGGCAGCTCTACTTCTACCTGGTCGAGCCGGAGCGGTGGGAGCCCGAGCCGTTCTCCTACACGATCAAGATGAGCGCGCTGATCGGCACGGTGGTGCACGACGTGGTGGAGACCGCGCTCACCGACCTGGGCTACCTGATCCGGCCCAAGGGGGTCTGCCTGGCCTGCGGGCTCAAGCAGCCCTCCCAGTGCCGCGAGCACGGCGCGATCGACCCCGAGACCGGCACCCGGGGCCACATGGACGGCCGCATGGAGCACGAGGGCTTCGAATTCAAGACCGCCAACCCGTTCGCGCTCACCAACATCCGGAACAACGACGTCGCGGAATTCCGCCGGAAATGGCCGTACTACTACGCCCAGGTGCAGGAGTACATGCGCATGACCGGTCTGCTCTCCTACAAGGTCGTCTTCTGGGCGATGGGCAACCCCTGGGAAATGCGCGAATTCACCATCACGGCCGACCCGGCCTTCCAGGCCGAGACCAGGCGCAAGTACCTCAACGTCCGCCGGGCGGTCGAGCTGGGGCAGATGCCCGAGCCCTGCTGCAACCCCGGCTCGGCCAAGTCCCGGAGCTGCCCCGCTCAGGGCTGCCCGATCAAGAGGATGTGACCATGACCAGCGCGCTGGAGCGCTACCAGGCCAAGAAGACCGCCGCGAAGGCGGCCTGGACGCCGCCGACGCTGGCCGACTTCGCCCAGGACGTCGCGGTGCTCAGCTTCGACCAGAGCCTGTCCAGGACCGGCTGGGTGTACCTGCGGGTGCTCGACGGCCGGATGGACGTCATGGCCAAGAACACCATCAGGACCAGGACCGAGGTCGCGGGCTGGCGCGGGAACTTCGACAAGGCCCGTCAGATCAGGCGCGAGATGGAATCCATCGACGACTTCCTGATGCGCTTCTCTCCCGACCAGATGCCGCGCTGGCCGGACGTGGTGCTGCTGGAGATGCCCAACGTCCACGGGCACCGCACCGAGTCCTCCATGATGGCCGCCTACGAGATCGACGGCTACAGCAATACCTGGTGGCGGCCGACCGAATTCATCTCCATTCAGCAGTCCCGGACCATCATCGGCGGCTCGGATGCCCGCAACGACAAGAAGGGCGGCTGGAAGGCCCTCACCCGGTACGTGGAGGAGAGCGGGGGCCGCCAGTGGAACGAGCATCAGCGGGACGCCGCGATCAATGCCCTGGGGCACCTGTACAACCTGAAGAGGGCGGATGATGACCGACAGTGAGGCCCGGGCCGAGGCCCGCCGGATCGAGCGGGCGATGAGCGAGGTCGCCGAGGGCCACGACGAGCCGCTGGAGCCCGACCCGGCCCCCGACCGCACCCGGGTCTTCGAGCCGGTGCTGTTCACCCGGATGCGCACCCGCTGGTCCAGGGACGAGCAGGACGTCGTGGAGATGGCCGCCCAGCAGGTCGAGAGGGAGCTGAACGTCGAGTTCGCCGACGCCTACCGGATCCTCAATCGCGTCTACTCCCTGGTCCGGGACGTGGCGCGCGACCCCCACACCGGCGAACCCCTGACCGACGAGCAGGGGTTCGCGATCTGGGTCAAGGACGAGAACGGAATGTACCGGGAGGACTGGTCCCGGCTCACCGACCGTGACAAGGAGGACCTGCTGCACCAGATCACCACGCGGCTGGTGCTCTGGGAGCAGCGCTCGGAGGAGCTGCGGGCCGAGGCGCTGTTCGCCAAGGCCATGTGGGAGGAGCGCTTCGCCCTGTCGTTCGCGGAGGCGACGGCCCCCGAGGGGGCCCGCCGTCCCACCGAGGCCGACCGCACCCAGCACGCCCAGGCGGCGGCCCGCGAGCAGCGGTACCTGGCCGTCTACATGACGGTGCGCTCCAACAAGGCGCAGGCGCTGGTCCGGTCGATGGAGCGGTGGGCGATGCGCCTGCACCATACGCTCCGGTAACGTCACGCCCACCTGGGGGGAGGTTCAAGAAAGGACTTCTCCCCAGCCCTATTGGTAATGAGCTACTCTGCTGTCAGTCCGGAGATCATCCGGCTCACCCGCTGTCGGGTGTCTCTCACGTGTTGGGGCCAGAGGGGCGATGGTAGGGCGAGAGTGGACGTAAGCACGTTGCGGCATCTGTTCCGCAGTCTCCAGCTCTTTCAGGCTCTGCGGGAGTCTGACAACCTCGTCGAGGTGACCCTCCCCGGAGGGGAAACCCATTCGATCTACGACATCGAGTATCTGTACGAGTGCCGAAACCGGCTGTCCCCCCGGCAGCGGCAGGCCATCGAGCTTTTCTTGTACTGCAACATCCGCGAGCGCGACGTCGCCCGGATGATGGGCGTGGCCGAGACCAACCCCATCGCCATCTACGCCACCCAGGGCCTGGCGCGGCTCTGCGACATGATCGAGAATGGCGAGCTGCCGGGGTACCGCAACGACTCGGCGCGGGTGTGACCGTGGACCGCGTCTATTCCGGAGTGCACAAGGAGCTGGAAGCGGCGGCCGACGAGCTGTTGCGCCAGGCGGTGGCCGACCTCCCGCGCAGCGAGAAGATGGACATCCTCACCCCCTGGAAGGAGCGGGACCGGCTCTCCCGGGAGGTCTACACCTCCGACGGAGTGCCCGACCCCGCTGTCCGGCTGGGGATGTACAACCGGTCCTGGAACCCCGGCGCGGCGCACCTCAACAGCCGGGACGGCCACGTGCGGGCGCGGCGGACCGAGGAGTCGTCGGTCTACGTCCCCGAGACCTCGTACCGGGACTGGGCGGGCCAGGTCATCATCGGCTGGACGCAGCGTCCGCTGAGTGACTGCCGGGTGGTGCGCTGGGGTAACCAGGTCCGGCTGCAATGCGTGCCGTGCCGCCGGTACTTGGCCGTCCGCAGCCCGGTGCAGTGCAGGCGGTGCCGCACCACCTACGTGGAGGAGGGCAACGCCGATGACTGAAGAGGACGCCGGACGCCACGGCGTCATGCTGGTGAGGGTGGGCGGCCGGACCTACCCGGCCAAGCACGTGCAGCAGTGCCGCACGTGCCGGAGCAAGTACCGGACCCAGATCGAGCAGGCTCTACTCAGCGGGATGACCTACCAGGCGATCGTGTCGCAGGTGGTGGAGCCCTTCGATGACCACTCGCCGATCGGGGCACCGGGCTACCAGTCGATCATGAACCACGTGCGCCGGGGGCACATGCCGATGCCCTACTCGGCGCAGCGGCGGGTAATCGAGGACCGCGCCGAAGAGATGGGCAGGTCGGTGGAGGAGGGCATGGCCTCCCTCGCCGACTCCACCGCGATCCTGCGCACGATCGTGCGGACCGGGTTCGAGCTGATCAATCAGGGCGAGCTGCGCCCGTCCATGAACGACCTGATGAAGGCGCTCCAGCTCCAGGCCGCGCTGGAGGGCGATCAGGACGAGGAGGCGAACGAGGAGGCGTGGCGGACGGCGCTGATCACTTACATGGAGATCGTGCAGCGCGCCGTCGCCCCCGAGGTCTTCCAGCGCATCAGCCGGGAGTTCGCCGCGTCCCCGGTGATGAAGGAGGCGATGGCCCCCAAGCGCGGTACGGTGGGGGAGTTGGAAGGCGGGAAATAAAAAAATCCTTGTCTTCCCCGGGAAGCTGGGGTAGATTGTCCCCATACCAACTACCCAGGAGGTAAGGCCGATGGCTCTGTACCTGCGCGATCTGCCCGGCACCACGCTGGCGGACCTCGCCGACGAGTTCAGCACCGACACCCGCACGTGGGGCGGCACCACCAACGAGATCGCCGTCCGGCAGGAGGGTGACTCCGCGATCATCCAGCTCGGCGACAGCGTCGAGCTGCCCGCCACCAGCGACGGGATGGAGCAGCTCGCCACCTTCATCGACTTCCCCCGCGCGTTCCTCAACCGGCTCGACCCGGACCTGCGGGCGTCCTGGATGACCGAGCTGCTGCGCCGCCAGACCAGCAACGTCACGGTGCGGCACACCGACGGCGGCGTGCACGAGGTCTACAAGCCCGGCCAGGTCCGGCTGGAGCCCGCCCAGATCCTGGACAAGGCCATGGCGGTCATGACGCCGCAGGCCGAGGTCGCCGAGTGGAGCATCAGCTCCGACGAGCTGGCCATCAACGTCATGGTCCCCGAGAACTTCGACCGGGGCATCGGCGGTGACCCGCAGGTGGACGACATCACCCGGGGCGGCCTGCGGCTCTACCAGAACCGCAAGCTCAACCACGCCCCGCAGGTGAACACCTTCCTGTACCGGCTCATCTGCACCAACGGGATGGTCGTGCCCGAGACCGGGCTCACGATCGACGCCCGGGGGCAGAGCGTCGAGCAGGTGCTGGCCGAGCTGGAGATGGCCGCGCAGCGCGCCTTCTCCCAGGTCGAGGAGCAGATCGAGCACTTCTACTCGATGCGCGAGCAGCGGATCGAGGGCGACGTCACCCAGGCGGTCATCCGCGTCGCCCAGGAGCGCGGGCTGCCGGACCGCACCGCGATGGCGCTCAGCCGCCGGGTGCCCGAGCTGATGGACCCCGAGTTCCTCGGCCACGCTCCGTCCATGTTCGACATCACCAACCTGATCACCAACCAGGCCAACCACCCGGACCTGCGCCGCCGCCCCGGCCCGCGCCGGGTGCTGGAGCAGGCGGGTGGGGCCCTGGTCCGGCAGGTTCAGGACCGCTGCAACACCTGTCACCAGTCGCTCAACTGAGCGGCTGTCCACATAGATGCAAGATCGCCCTCGCGGCCTCATACTGGTCGCGAGGGCGTCTTGGTGGAGGAATTCATGTCAGAACTAGCGAACGTGCTGGACTCCGAGGTCGCCGACCTGCAAAGGGTGCTCAGCACCCTGAACGAACGCACTTACAAGCCGCACAACCTGCACAGCTTCGAGCGGGAGATCGTCGAGCGGTGCCAGGAGATCGGCTTCGTGGCCGACGTGAAGTGGTACGAGACCAACGCCGAGGGGGTCTTCTCCCCGGTGGTGGAGATCGTGGGCCGGTGCGAGCCGATCAAGCCCGGCGAGTTCGACCACGACAGGATGCGTTACGAGGTGGTCAACAACGTCCTCGGGCTGCCCTCCGAGGACGCAGGCGTGATCAAGACGCCGGAGAGGTGGACCCAGGAGCGGGCCAAGGAGATCCACAAGCACGGGCCGGACTGCGGGCACTGAGGCATGGCCCTGGTCTCGCGCCGGGCGGTCCCGACCTCGGCTCTGAGCCCGGCGGACATCCTGGATGCCTTCGCGGGCCCCGAGGTGCCCGACCCGATCACCTTCGTGATTGGGGAGCAGTGGCTGGACCGAGGCAACCTCTACCCCCGCCAGGCCACGCTGATCAAGTTGATCTTCCTGCGGGACGATCTGTTCACCAGTTACGACCACATGGTCCTGAACGAGTGGATCACCTCGTTCGCCGAGACCGGGGACAACGGCACCCAGACCGACGTCTACCGCCGGATCGAGATCCTCAAGGCCGACGGCTACCGGTGGTTCCGCGAGGTCCTGCTGGTGATGGGCCGCCGCGCGGGCAAGGGGCACGTCAGCGGGCTGGCCAAGGCTTACGTGCTGTGGAACTACTTGGCCAAGGGCGACCCGCAGGGCTACTACGGGGTGGACCGGGACAAGCAGCTCGCCTGCTTCGTCTTCGCGGGCAAGAAGGAGCAGGCCCGGCTCAACCTGTTCGCCGACCTGTACAACGTGATCAACTCTGGCCCCTGCTTCGCCAAGTACATCTCCCGGGCTCAGACCGACTCCCTGACCATCTACGCGCCGCACGACTTCCTGCGGATGCGCAAGCTCGCCGAGCGCGGAGTCACCTCCAGCAAGGACATGGCGACCTTCCTGCTCCAGCCCAAGGAGTCCACCCTGATGGCCGGTCGAGGCCCGGCGTCCTTTATGCAGGGCTACGACGAGATGGCCCACGTGGTGGCCTCAGGAGCCAACCGCAGCGCCGAAGACGTCTACGGCGCTGCCACCCCGGCCCTGGACCAGTTCGGCAAGGACGCCTTCATCATCGCGCCGTCCAGCCCGTGGCAGAAGGCGGGCCAATTCTACGAGAACTACGTGCAGGGCCTGGAGGTGGACGCCGAGACCGGCGACCCCGTCTACCCCGAGCGGCTGATCCTCCAGCTCACGAGCTGGGATATCTACAAGGACTGGGAGATCGCCCACGAGATCGACCTGTTCCCCGAGGGCTTCCAGGGCGACCTGGGCGAGTACGCCGACCGGCCGCTGCCGCGCCTGCGCCCGCTCAAGGGCGCGATCCAGACCTACGACCTGGCCATGCAGCGGCTGGAGAAGGCCAACCCGGAGACCTTCGCCGTCGAGCGAAGGGCGCGGTGGGCGACCGTCATGGACGCCTACCTCAACGAGGCCAAGGTCGAGCAGATCTTCAAGCCATGGCTGGAGCGCCCGGAGGAGTACGGGCGGCCGATGCTGGAGATGCAGGAGTCCGGCCTGCTGATCTACACCTACAAGGCTCACGCCGACCCCAGCAAGTCCAACTGCAACTTCGGCTTGGCGATCGGGCACGCCGAGCGGGACGCCAACGGCGTGCTGCACTGTGTGTTCGATCGGCTGCACCACTGGGAGCCGTCCTCGTGGGAGGACGGGATCGTCGATTACGACGAGATCGGCGATTACATGGTGGACGAGGTCGCTCACAAGTTCTATCCGGACGAGATCACCTTCGACCAGTTCAACTCCGTGGCGACCATTCAGAAGATCAACAAGAGGCTGCTCAAGGAGGAGGGCCCGAAGAAGGTCGTCGCCTATGAGCGCACCGCCACCAAGGAGCTGAACTGGTCCCGGGCCGAGGTCTTCAAGACCGCGATCAACATGGGGCTGGTGCACGCGCCCTACTACGAGCAGGCCGAGAACGAGCTGAAGTTCCTGATCGACAAGGGCAACAAGACGGTGGACTGCCCCGACACCGGCCCGGTCCAGACCAAGGACGTCGCGGACTGCATGTTCGAGGTCGTCTACTACTTCCTGGGCAAGCAGGTCCAGGAGATGCTCGCCGCGCTGGGCGCGGAGCGAATTCGCGGTGGCATGCAGGGCGGTACTCTGGGTATCCAGAAGACTCCGCAGACGCACCAGCCGTCTCCCAATGATCTGTTCAGTGACTTCGGCGTGGGCAGGCGGATGGCCGTCCAGCAGATGGGCGGACTGAACCGGGGCTACCGGCGACGCTACTGAACTAAGATTTTTTGCTTTCCCCGTTCGCCTTTGGCAGTATGGGGCCCTGGGTGCTAAGGCACACGACTTCTGGCGGAGTCTCGTGTCCTTGCGCGATGGCCCCGGTCCTGCCTGGATCGGGGCCATCGTCATGTCTGGAGCAAGATCCCTTGAGACCTCATCCGCACGACCCCGAGCAGCTTGCCAAGGAGCTGCACCGAAGCGACATGGGGGACGTGACCCCCGCCGAGATCCTCGGCGACATGCGGGCGCACCCCGACCTGTACTTCCCCGATCACATGGCGGCCTGCAAGCGCAACGGCACGCTGCCGATGTCGGAACTGGCGTGGCGCAGGGCCTGCCGATCGGCCTGAAACGCCTCGGAAGGGGCGGAGGACCACCCCGGAGGAGAGCCGATGCTGGAGTACTTCACCGCCGCGCTGCGCGAGGGCGACACCACCAGCCACGGCGAGTACGAGCTGCGGTACACCCACGAGTACACCGGGGCGCGGGGCGGCAGGCACGTCATCGAGGCCCACCACCCCGAGGACGGCAGGGCCGGTCGGATGGAATGGATGGGCAGGCCCCCTTACGCCATTCACAACATCACGGTGGAGCCCGAGCACCAGAGGCGGGGACTGGCGACGGCCATGTGGAACTGGGCTCAGGAGAACGCCCGGCCCAAGCCCCGGCACTCCGAGCAGCGCACCGATGCCGGAGACGCCTGGGCGCGTTCGGTCGGCGGCCGTCTGCCGCGCCGGACCTCCCGGCTCTCCCCGGCCCAAGCCGAAGGGTTGTTCCCCAGCAATCCTGGGCATATAGTGAGTGCAGGTATCAGCGAGTACTTCGGAGGCGGACATGGCGCAGCAGCTCACCCGGGCCGCACGGCGGGTCGTGGCAAGCCTCGCCGTGATCGGAACCGCCAAGCTCCACCCGGAGGTGGAGAAGGAGGTCCTGCGGCGGGCCAGCAGCGGGGACAAGCCGGTGAAGGCGGAGCACGTCTGGAAGGACCTCGGCCTGTAGAGTTCCACCCCGCCGCGCACAAGGACCTCAAGGCGCTCGACAAGCCCGTCCAGAAGCAGATCAAGGGCGTGATCGAGGGCCTGGCCCGAGGCGACCAGGGTCTCCAGACCCACGCCCTCACCCAGAAGCTCAGCGGCTGGTACTCCACCAAGGCGTCCCGGGGCCACCGGGTCGTGCATCGGCCCACCGACGACGGCGGCATCCACGTCGGCTACATCGGCCTGCACGACTACGACAAGGCCATCCGGAGGCTGACGAGCCGGGGGAGCACGATTTGTCATGTTCCGCCGGAGGAGTACCGCCGACCCGCTGAGGGAGTCTCGTGGAAGGGATCGGTCCGCAAGCGGGCAGTCAAGGTCACCAAGCGGGATGTCATGGAGGTCGCGCCCTACCTGGGCGACGTCTGGCGCGATAATGCGGCCGAGGATTTCCGCCGGGTGGTCTTCACCAGTCCGTTGAGCCAGTTCACCCTGATGACTCTCCAGCCCGGCGAGGACATTGGCGAGGAGACCCACGCTGATGTCGATCAGATCCTGGTGCTTTTGGAGGGCTCGGGACGCTGCCTGCTGGAGACTGACGAGATGCCCTTCACCGGCAATGCCGTGCTGTGCGTACCCCGGGGTGTCCGGCACAACATCATGAACGGCGAGGACGGGCCGATGAGGCTGGCCACCGTCTACGCTCCGGCCCATCACGCTGCGGGCACCGTGCATCACACCAAGGACGATGCCGCCAAGGACACCAAGGACGAGTACCGCAAGAGGGCGCTGGGCCACCGGGAGGCGATGAACGCCTCCCCCGGCAAGGGGCCGCTGCCGATCAACCCCGGCAAGACCTGGTACCGGCTGCACTACCGGCCGCGCGCCTGGAGCGACGCCACCAGCGCGGAGATGAGCGCCTACGACCCGACCCGGCGCATGGAGCACACCCGCCAGGAGGGGTTCTCGGCGTTCGGCGATCCGCACACCCTGGACGCCTACCTGGAGGAGATGCGCTGGTACGACCACCTGCGCGAGCACGACCCCGAGCACCGCAACCACGTGATCGTGCAGTTCCCCGGCGAGCACACCGGCAGGCACGGGGCCAACGGCGAGCCGCTGGTCAAGCCGGGACCGCGCGCTGACCGGGTGGAGATCCCGATCGAGGAGTTCTGGAACCGGCTGGAGGAGACGCCGCGCGACGACGAGCCGGGCAGCTACCGGCACCAGCGCGACGCGCCCCGGCGGCAGATGATCGAGCATTTGCAGACCCACCACCCGGCGGCAGCCCGGCTGGACGCCTCCCACTACACCGCCGACTTCAGCCCGTGGTCCTACCACGACGTGCTGCACGGACCCAAGGGCGAGGGGATAGAGCACGACCACACGGGGCTGGTGCTAGAGGACCCGCAGCGCCGCCGGGGCAAGACGGCCGCCCACCCCCGGCCCACTTCCCGGATCTTCGGCCCCACTTACGGGCTCGACCACCGGCTGTTCGCCGGGGGGAAGCTCAAGCCGGAGGTGCGGGCCGCCGTGATGGCCCGCCTGGGGCCCGTCATCGAGCCTCTGCTGGGCGACGACTGGCAGAGGTACACCAAGGTGTACCTGGCGGGCTCCGAGGCGTCTGAGTGGACCTCAGAGACGCTGGAGGGCAATGGGGACTTCGACACCCTCATCGGAGTGGACTACGACGCCCTGAAGGGCAAGCCCGGCGTCCCGGTGGCCCACCTGGACGACCAGGACATTACCGATGCCCTGAACAAGGCCCTGCGCGAGGACTACAACGCCAGCCCCTGGAAGGCCCCGTTCGGCGGCGAGTGGGATCTCACCGGTTACTGTAACGCCGGGGCATATGACATCCGCCGGATCAAGCCGTACGCCGCCTACAACATCACCGACGACGAGTGGGCCGTCCGGCCGATCCACGACCCCGAATGGGGACTGAGCAAGTTCCCCGAGGGCGGTGACAACCTCGTCGCCGAGGCCGAGGGGTATGCGGCGGTGGTGGAGGCCATCTCTAAGATGCCCGAGCCCTTCCAGACCCAGCAGGGCAAGGCGCTGTGGAAGCACCTGCACTCGGATCGGAGCCGGGCCTTTTCCGACGAGGGCGAAGGGTTCGTCGATCCCGGCAACGCGATCGAGAAGATCCTGGTCGAGTGGGGCGTCTGGGACAAGCTCGTGGAGTGGCAGTATGGCCCGCAGAAGACGGCGGCCGGGGGGTATGGCATTCAGCACCGCCCGCAACGCGGCGGCGCGGCGCTGCACGAGGTGGATCGCTCGCTGCCGGACGCCTACCTCCGCCCGCAGCAGTACCTGTGGGGCGACGAGGACGGCGAGGCCCTGGCCCAGGTGCGTCAGGCACGCGGCAACCCCGAGCATCTGGTGACGATCTACCGGGCCGCGCCGCGCAGGTCCGGCGGCGAGTTCAACCCGGGCGACTGGGTCTCACTCAGCCACGCCTACGCCCAGGAGCACGCGGACGCGCGCAACCCCGACCCGGACGCCGACCCCGACGACTTCTTGCTCTCCGACCCGCCGCCGCCCGAGGAGCACTATCACGTCTACCGGGCCCAGGTCCCGGCCGCCCACGTCCGCACCGGCGGCAACGACCTGGTGGAGTGGGGTTACTGGGGTGACGCGCTGAAGGGTGAGCACAGTCCTGCGTGCGCGACGCCGCATCAGACCGGCAAGACCGCCGCCCACCAGGAGCCCTGGGTCGAGCACGTCCGGGTGGACAAGCTCTTCCCGCACCGCGAGTGGCAGCACCAGCCGGGCGGCTTCAGCTACACCATGGATGGCGACGGCCCCTACGCCCCCAAGTACGACGCCGAGAGCTGGGAGGCCAACAAGCGGTCGGTGGCCGAGGAGGGCGTCCGCGAACCGCTGACGCTGAAGTACAACCCCACCACGCATTCGGCCTACCTGGGCGAGGGCAACCACCGGCTGCACTGGGCCCGCGAGCTGGGCCACCAGACCGTCCCGGTGCGGATGTGGCGGACCTCCGAGGAGATGCCCGAGCGCTACCGTCTCCAGGGGAGGCCCAAGCTCACCAAGGACGAGCACGGCTACTTCCCGCAGGGCGGCTTCAAGCCCTCTGACGTGCTGCCCGCCGACTATTTCCCGAGTCAGGAGAAGACGGCAGCGATCGGACCCGACGGCAAGCGGCGGGACCGGGCGCGGCAGATCCAGCCTGATGTCTACCATTCTGACGCCCTCACCTCGGATGATGCGGGTTGGGCCAGGAAGGTCTCGATGCTGGAGTACTTCACCGCCGCCGACGATGACGAGCACGACTACCGGATGCAGCACCGGCCGCCGGACACCGACTTCGGCTCTCCGCACCACGACATCAGCGAGGACGTCATGCCGGGCCTCTACGACAACCCGGAATGGCACGACCACTCCGGGGAGCCAAGCTACTGGGATGCCTTCCGGCATGTCTTGCGCACCCGGGGCAAGCCCGAGGCCAAGGTGACGATCTACCGGTCGCTTCCCGCCGAGCACGCCCATCAGGGGTTCCGGCCGGGCGACTGGGTGAGCACCTCCGAGGAGTACGCCCGGCGGCACGGCCAGCAGTCCGACCCCGAGCACGACTGGCCGGTAATCCGTACCACGGTGCCCGCCAAGCACCTTCAGACCGAAGGCAACGACCTGCGCGAATGGGGCTATACCGGACCGCACAAGGACATGCCGACGATCTCCTACAAAGGCGGTTACCACCAGGAGATCCGCACCGATCCGGAGGGGCGGATCAAGGTGGTGAAGCGGCGCAAGCCCAAGACTGCCTCGGCTGAGCTGGAGATGCGTACCCGCAAGGGCAGGCGCAAGGGCATCGGCCACACCTTCGAGCCCGAGGAGGACCGGGGCCCGGGCTACATGGTCCGGTATCCCGGCACCGCCAAGACGGCCGACTACCGACTTCAGCACCAGGCCCCCGACGAGGAGAGCGGCAAGCCCTACCACCACTTCTTCGGCGGCGACCCCGACGAGGAGGTTCGGATCTACAGGGCCGCTCCGCACGGGGTGAACAGCTTGCACAGCGGTTCCTGGGTGACCACCGACCCCGACTATGCCCATCAGCACGCCGAGCAGTACGACGGATCGGAGAAGTGGCCGGTGATGAGCGCTACTGTTCCGGCCCGCCACCTGTACTGGGATGAGAACGACGAGCACGAGTTCGGCTACCAGGGGCCCGCGCTGGAGTCGCGGTACCTGGAGGAACACGACCAGGAGACGGGCGGTCTCCAGCCTTTCCGCGACCGCGAGGGTGTGTACGAGGAACAGGCTCCGGCCGCCCCCGCGCCGACCCCCAAGCGGCGCGTTCGTTCCATTTGGGGGTCGTCGGTGGCGCACCTGAGCCCCCAGGACCATGCCGACTCGCTGATGGGCCCCACCCGCGAGCACGTGAACAAGGTGCTCCAGGGCATGGGGCCGGTGAAGTGGGCAGAGCACCACTCGCACGCGGAGAGGGACGCCATCAGCGGTCTGGACGAGGCGCGCACCACCCCCCGCCCCGGCACCAAGCCCGTGGGGGTGCTGGTGCGCAGGCAGGGCGACCAGATCACCGGGGTGCAGCTCAAGCACCACGGCGGGGACCTGCCGGAGGGCCACATGTTCGCCGGGATGGACATCCCGGGGTTCGGGGCCATCCACGACCTGAGCGACGACCCCCGGCCGGTGCGCAAGCAGGCCAGCATGAGCGACTACTTCGGGATGACGGCATGAACGGCCGGTGGATCCGCAAGGAAGGCTCGCACGTCTTCGTCCCGCAGGACCACAGCGGGACCGGGATCATGGCGGCCTTTGCGCCGCCCAAGCACGTCACCGACCACCTGGCGCTGCCCGACGAGCACGCCGAGCCCGAGCACGACCTGCACGTGACGCTGGCCTACCTGGGGTCCAAGGACGAGTACAAGCCGGGTCACCTGCGCGACCTGCCCGAGGTGATGGACGCCTGGGCCGAGGGGCACAAGCCGCTCCGGCTCAAGATCGCCGGGGCGGGGCACTTCCTGCCCTCCGACGACAGCGACGGGGCCCACCCGCTGATCACGCTGGTGAATGCGCCGGGCCTGCACCGGATGCAGTCGCACCTGGTGGACCACCTCAAGCGCTACGGCTACAACCCCCGCGAGAACCACGGCTACATCCCACATCTGACCTTGGGTTACTCCAAGCACCATGTGCGGTTCCTGCCCAAGGTCGAGCCCCGGAGCTGGGTCGCCAGGGACGTGTGGTCGGCCATCGGGGAGGAGCGCCGCCCGCACCGGTTCGGGGGCTGAAACTTGCGCTGGGCGACGGTCGTAGGTTACATTCCCAATCAAGATGGGGAAAACATGGAGTAGAGACCGAGATACGTAGCACGAGGAGCTGAGGATCATGTACGACGTCCCTGGTAGTGGCAAGCACCACCGTCGCCCCGGTGGCAATGGCAAGCACGTCAAGTACCACCGGCCGTGCCTGTCGAGGTCGGACAAGATCTGGCTGGCGGGTCTGGGCGGGTACGTGATCCTGATGACCCAGCTCGGCGGCTACGGCCGGGTCTTCCTGACGGCGGCGGCCTTCACGGCGTTCTTCTGGCGGTTGTGCCACCACGGCGGCGACCGGTACATCGACGGCGTCAACCCCACGCCGCAGGAGCAGAAGGAGTTCCGGCGCATCACCGGGGAGATGCCGGTGATCGAGCCCACCGCCGTCTACAGTGAGCCGGTCCCGCAGCCGCCGGTCTCGGTGGCGATGCAGTCCCCGGGGCGGCCGTCCTGGATGCCGCAGATGCTGGCGGTCGGCGGGGGGATCCTGCTCGCTGGCCTCGCCGAGGTCAGCCAGCACCGGGTGGAGCAGGCCCGCAGGATCGAGGCCGACACCGACGCCCTGCTCGGCATCCCCGGCCAGTGGAACAACTACCAGCCGACCCAGCCCTCCCACGGCACGCGCGGCTGGGGCCCGGCCCCGCAGATCCCCAGCTACAGCCGGGTGGACCTCCAGAAGCGCCAGCAGGCGGCCCTGATGGGTTACGACCGCGACCGCTTCAGCGGGGCCAACCGCGAGAAGTGGGAGCAGTACTTCCGGTGAATACCATCGTTGCCCGTTTCCGCACCAACGCGCGGGCGGTCCGGGCCTACTTCGAGCTGGAACTGGTGGCCAAGCCCACCCTGCCCGAGCTGAACCGGGACAGCCCGGCCTATCCGTGGGAGATGACGATTACCTACTCCGAGGCCCAGCAGCCGCTCGTGCTGGCTACCGTGGGGCGCTACGGAGGCGTGACCTTCCAGGAGGGCGATCGTGGAGAAGGCGGTATTCCCGCAGCGCACCTGCCGTGAGCCGGTGTGGGGGAGCGAGCAGGCGTACTGGTGCGAGATCGTGGACCTGCACCCCGGGCCCTGCGCGAGCTTCTCGGTGAAGGACAGCGTGGAACGCAGGGACGCCTGGGAGGCGGCCAACCCCGACTGGAGGAAGGACATCGGGTCCTCCGACATCATCATCTGATCCCTTACCCACTTACCCAGGAGAGAGCATGGCCAAGAGGAGGGGGAAGCAGCCCCGCCCCCGGTCCGGGAGCCGCCAGGCCACCGGCACCTACCTTCGGCGGGTGCCCCGGGGTGCACCCCTGAAGAGGCCGGTGTGCATCGTCACCGGCAAGGAGTGCTTCCAGGACGAGGACGCGTGCTGGGATTGGATCACCGAGTCCGGCCGGTACGGGACCTGCGTGCCCTACCGCTGCTTCGACTGCGGGTGGATCCACCTGACCAGCAACGAGGTGACCGTGGGCAGGCGGATGCGCGAGCGGGAGGCCGAGCCGCAGAGCAACGGCGTCTGGAGTTTTTAAAATCTCTTGCGTTCCCCGGGAACCTTATGCAAGACTCGGGGGCACCCGAGAGAGAGGCCGATCATGAAGGCTCGAAGGCTCAGCGTTGGCAAGACGGTCCTGTGGGAGGGCGAGGTCGTTCGCATCCACGCGGTCAACAGGGGTGTGAACGTGCGGATCTCCGGCGAGGTCTGGCTCCGGCCGGGCCGCAAGGAGGTCACCTACTGCCTTGCCCCCGACACCGAGGTCCCGCTGTGCACCATCGACGGCGTCCGGACCGAGGGCAAGACCAAGGCCGAGATCGAGGCCGAGACCGTCGTCGCCTCGCTGGCCCGCTACGGCATCACCGCCGAGGTGAGGGTCGAGCACCGGCACGGCGCGGTCTGGGCGACCGTCACCCTGCCGCGCGAGCACGGGATCCTCAGCGACCTGTACACCGGCATGTGGTACACGCGCACCGAGGGCCGCAAGACCACCGGGTTCACCGGGTTCGTCCTGCGGGGCCTGTACCGGGGCCGCAAGCACCACAAGGCCAACATCACCCGCAGGCAGTTCCACTCCGAGGTCGGTTCGCGGATCTCCATGGTCCAGCACCGGATGCACAAGGTGCAGCAGGAGGCGAAGGCCGGATGAAGCGCAAGCTGCTGAGCCTGGCCGACTGGCTGCTGCTGCGGCTGCGGTACCCGTTCATCGGCCGCTTCGGCTGGACGCCGGACTGGGTGCTGAGGATCCACCTGGTGCCCAGGAAGCCCTTCCTGGCCCTCTCTCGGGTCATCGACGAGCGCTTGATCGAGATGGATTTGGCGAACCTGGAGGAGCTGGGATGAGGGTTTGGTTGGTCTGCGACATGGATGACGGCGTGTTGCGCCGGGAGCCCACCCGGCGCAAGGCGCTCGACTGGTGGAAGAGTCTGAACGAGGCTCCCCGGGTGCTGGGCAGCCACCGGTACGCCGAGGGAAGTTACTCCTACACGGTCGGTCACAGCGCCGAGGATCACGCGGGCAGCGTCGCCATTGTCCGCGCCGACGTGGCCCACTACGACGGCTGGGACGCTGATCAGCAGCCGCTCTATCCCTACGACGACGACCGCCGGTTCGAGCGCGAGGAGCGCGAGGAGCCGGACCTGTACTCGGCTGAGGACGCCGAGCCCGAGAGGCCCCGGGACCTCGAAGCCTGAGGAAGTCTTTACCGTGTTCCCAAGCTCCCTAGGGAACGCGATGCGATAGTCCTACCCAAGAGGAAAGTCCTGACCGCTGGAGGGTGGCATGGGCAACGACACGATCGAGGATCGAATCCGCAGGTACTACGAGCAGGTGGCGGCCGACCTCCGGGGCGACGCCAGCGCCGAGGCTGGCGCGGACGCCGCGCTGATGCAGGCGCAACGGCTTGCCGCCGAGCATTCCATCGACCTGGAGGTGCTCCGGCAGCGAGCCAAAGCGCGGGGTGAGAGGGTCGCCAGACCCACCCGGCGGCGGTTCTACCTGGCCGAGGGACCCTACGTCCGGTCGCGCGCCAACCTGGCCAGCCGGGTCGTGATGGCGATGGGGATGTGCGTGATGATCGCCATCGACGGGTCCTTCATCGACGTCATCGGCTTCTCCGAGGACATCGAGATGGCCTGGCAGATCTTCGGTCTGGTCGAGGTCCAGATGACCGGCGCGGCGCAGTGCCGGATCGACCAGGGCCAGCACCGGAGGATCCCCGACCCGGGTGGGCGGAGCGGGCACCTCAGCGCCAGGACTTTCAAGATCAACTATTTCACTGGCTACACCGAGCGGGTAGCCCGGCGGATCAAGGAGATCCGCCGGGAGGCCGAGCAGGGCGTGGTCTTCGCTGAGGGCGTCGAGCTGGAGGACGGCACCGTCACCGGCCGGGTGACCGGCGCGCTGGTGCTCGTCAGCCGCCGGGCCGAGGTAGAGCGGCGCTTCCGGGAGCTGTACCCGGCTGAGCGGTTCAAGAACGGCAGGCCCAAGAGGGCCAGGTACTGGAGGGCTCCACAGACGTCGGTTTCGGTGGACGCGGCTCAGTGGGCCGGGGTCCTGGACGGCAGCCGGGCGCGCATCCAGCTCGGGGAGGGGGTCGGCAAGAGGCGCAGGGTGCTGCGCTGAGGAAGAGTCTATGGGCCCGGCAGGATGTGACCCGCCGGGCCCATAGGGTTTGTGGGACACGACCTCGGAAGGGTTCATGATGAGGGTGATCGACGACTGGCTGGCCCGGCGTCGCAGGATCGAGGCGATGCGGCGGCAGGCGTTCCGCCGCGAGGCCCGGATGCAGGAGCTGGCGCAGAGGATCGTCGAGTTGCACGAGAGGCACATGGCGTCCGAGGCTTGGCACGTGGAGGTCCGGGAGCACCTGGAGCACGTGGTGACCCGGCTCGGCAAGCGCCTGAACCATCGTGACGAGCTGCTGGGCCAGCTCCTCATCGCGGTCGGTCGCGTCCAGGTGCTGGAGGATCAGCCGGTCTCCAGCTTCGAGGGGTTGCCCCGGCTGGTCTCCATGGTGGTGGACGATCACGAGGACCTCGAAGGCCGGATCCAGGCGGTGGTGGAGTACTTGCGCGGCGTCGACGAGGAGCTTCTGGTGGCCGGACCCACGGAGACGCCGGTCCGGGTCGAGGACGTCCGGGAGACGGTCGGCAAGCTGCTCCAGGGCGCGGAGCCGCAGATCGTGGACCTTCAGGGCGGCAACGAGATGATCAAGGAGGGATAGGAGAGTGAGAGTCGTACTGCCGTGGGTGCTGGCCATGGTGGTGATGATGATGATCGCCGTGCTGGCGGTCTATCTGCTGATATGGGCGGTGGCCTGGATGGTCCTCCAGCCCTTTGTGGGCACGCTGGAGATCCTGGCCCTGGGACTCTGCTAAAGAGATTTAAAAATCTCTCGACAACCTATACGTGCTCAGACCCTCTCGGTAAATCCGGGCCGGTGCCGGGAGCCCGGGGCCTGTGGCATGGTCGTGGTGTGAAATTCGGGCAACCAGGAGATCTGGGGACTCCCGAGCGATGGATCTTGGTGGAAGGACCGATCATCATGAGCAAGACCTGCACGGACCCCGACCTGCACGAGCTGTACCCCGGCAACTGCCCGAGCTGCAACCCCGAGGGCTACCGGGCATTGCTGGCGCAGGCTCCCCAGGGCATTCCCTCCGCGCCGGAGCGCGAGGCCCGGCCGACCCGGCGCACCGAGCCGCTCGGTACGCACGACGCGGGTTACTCGGACAGCTACTGAACCCCCTTTCAAGAAAGCCGGGGAACAGCGTTTGATTCCCAGGCTTTCCTATGAGAGACTTTCCGGCATGACCACGAATGAAGATCTGGACGATGTCGCCGCGTTGTTGTTCGACACCGGCGTGCAGATCTTGGCGGATGTATCGAGGTCCAGCGCCCTGAGCTGGAGCAAGAGGGTCTTCCTGCGGTCCTGGGGGTCGCGCCTCCAGGACGCCTCGCGCTTCGTGGCCTCCCAGAAGGAGGCGGGCCTTTTGGACTCGGGCGACATCGTCGCCCTGGTTCGGATGGACGTCGAGGTCGCGGCGACCTACCGCGACCGGCGGGATGTCGCTCTCGCTTGACCCCCTTACCCAAGAGATCGGAGAGTCGATGGAGCACGTGCACAAGGGAGCGGAGGAGCCGACCGAGAAGGTCTACGACGAGCTGGTGGTGAAGGTCTGCCTCATCACCCCGGATCTCGCGGCGCAGTGGCTGGAGGCCAACTACAGGAACCGCCCGCTGCGTGAGCGCGGCTCCGACGCCTACGGCCGGGACGCCGAGGGCGGGAAGTGGGTGCTCACCGGCGACACCATCAAGTTCGACTGGTTCGGACGCCTGGTGGACGGCCAGCACCGGCTGACGGCGGTGGTCAAGTCCGGCAGGTCGATCGAGTCCCTGGTGGTCTGGGGGGTGGACCCCGAGGCCCGGAAGTTCACCGACACCGGTATGGCCCGGCTGTTCCGGGACGTCCTGCTGATGGACGGCGTCGAGCACAGCGACATCCTCGCCCCGGCCGTCCGCCGGGTCGCGCTGTGGAACAACGGCGAGCGGGTCGATTTCAAGCGGGACAAGGTCACCCCGGCCGAGCACGAGGAGACGCTGGAGAAGCACCCCGAGCTGATCCACTGCGTGCAGTTCGCGGCCAGCCTGGCGCTGAACGGCATTCGGGTCTCCCGGAGCCTGCTGGCCTTCATGTACTGGGTGCTGCTGCACGCCAACCCCGAGGAGGCCGAGGAGTTCATGACCAGGGTCGGCACCGGGGCCAACCTGCCTGACGACGACCCCATCCTGCGCCTGCGCACGTGGGTCAGTGAATACGGCAGGCGGGACCGCCGGTTCGACATCGAGTTCGTCTGGAAGGCCGCCGTCGCCTGGAACGCCTGGATGGAGGGCCGCACGCTGAAGAAGGTGCAGCTCCCCAGGGGCGGCATCCAGCAGGACAACTTCCCGACCCTGCGCACCACCCGCAAGGAGCGCAAGGCCGCCTAGAAGGCGCGTCCGGCAATGGGGACAGGGGGCGAGGAAACTCGCCCCCTTTTCCTTTGGATCTTCTTCCCTTCCCAAGGTTCCTGGGGTAGAGTGGGGGTCACCCAAGAGCGAAGGAGCCCCCATGACGTCTCCTCAGAAGATCGAGTCCATCACCCTTCAGATCGCCAAGTGCGCCGCCCTGCTGGACTCCAAGGCCCCCGGATGGGCCCACCGGGTCCCGATCGGCGAGGTCAACGTCGCCGACGTCCGCAAGTCCCCGCTGGCGTTCATCATCGGCCCGCACTGGGAGACGGTGATCACCTCCAAGAGCGCGGTGGAGATGGGCGCGCTGCTGCTCACCCCCTACACCTCCCAGGTCGAGGCGGCCAACCGCGCCTGGCAGCGCCAGATCTCCACTCGGCGCGTCCGGCACCGCTAGACCCCCGAACCCGGGGCCGGTGCCCGCCCGCACGGGCACCGGCCCCTCCCCCCCCCGGAGGAGCGTGACATGGCCAGAAGCAAGGACGCCAAGTTCTGGAACCAGGTTCTAAAGGAGGTCCAGGCGCAGGGGCTCACGGTCGAGCGGCCGGGCGAGCGGCGCAACAGGGATGGCAGCAAGAAGAAAGGTGGCCGTCATATTCGGGTGAGCAATCCGGAGACGGGCGATTTCTGCTTCGTCTCCAGCACGCCAAGCGACTACCGAGGGATCCTCAACGAGATCTCATGGATGCGTCGCAAGGTGGGCTTTACGTGGAAGGGTCACTGACGAGCTGAGAAGGTAGGACGGCCGCGAGCGCGGCCGTCCCCTTTCTTCCCTTCCCATTTCGAGGAGTACCGTGATCAACCTGCGTCGCCTGCGGGAGCGCATGGCCGAGGGCCAGGAGCTGACCCTCTCGCGTGACGAGGCGCTGGAGGTTCTGGCCGAGCTGGAGACCAGCCGCCGGGTGATCGAGCAGCCGGTGGAGAGTCTCTACACCACGCTGCTGATGCACCGGGAGATGCTGGCCCAGCTCCTGGTCTGCCTGGCGGCCGATGTGAGCACGCCCCAGGAGGCCCGGCTGGTGGCCGGGGTCGTCGTTCAGGAGCTGGCGGGGTTGATACGGCTCCAGGTCAAGTCTGAGAGGATCTAGGAGAAGCACATGAAGATCGACACCCCTCTGATGGAGGAGGCGCTGGCGAACATGAGCGGAGTCGTGGCTTCGATGAAGCTCCCCGACCTGCCCGCCCAGCGCGAGTTCCAGGGCCTGAGGTACTACGAGGTGCACGGCCCGCTCGGGGAGCCGCTGCTGCTGGCCTTCGGGCTCGTCCCGCTGGTGGAGTGGCTGGCGCTGGTCAACCACCACTACCAGGAGACCGGGCTCGGCGAGCAGCCCTGGGACCCCGAGGACCCCGACAAGGTGGTGGACTCGCTCAACCGCCTGCACTACGAGCGGGTGGCGGTCGACCTGAACGAGGAGGGGGCCGAGACTCCCTTCACCATCCAGTGGGGCACCGGGGGGATCGTCCCGGTGACGCTCTGGGCGATCGCCTTCGAGTCGCCGGAGGAGGAGTCGGACTGATGATCTGGAAGGGCAAGCACCGCCTCACCGCCTCCCAGGCGGATCGCGGGATCAAGGAGAACGCGAAGAACACCGACGACCCGCGCACCTGCGGCCACGGCAAGCGGTCCAAGACCAAGCTCTCCGACGAGCGCGGAGGGTACATCCACTGGTGCCGGACCTGCGACAGCCAGTGGTGGACGCCGGAGTGACCGCCACCTGAGGGTTTGCTGAATACTGGTACTTCCCCAGGGACGTTGGTAATCTTCTGACCATCGGGATGACATGGGCCGCCCCCGTGCCCAAACGATCTCCCGAAGGGTCGCCCGGCATCCCCGGCAGGCACGGATGCCGGGCGACTTGCTTTCGTATGCCCCCCCCGTTCCCACACCGGAAGGTGATCGACCGATGCCCGATGAGCCGAGGTTCGACGAGGAGCCCACCGGCGAGCAGCTCGTCCAGAACGTCGCTTACCTCAAAGGTGCCCGGCAGGACCCCCTGCCCTGGGAGGAGCAGGGCGGCGTGCCGACGGGGCCCATGGCGGCCCTCACGCCGACCCTGCTGGCCGACCTGGACCAGCGGCAGGCCGATCCGCTGCGGGTGCCGCAGCACCCGGCTCCGCGCCTCACGCGCATGCAGGAGCGGCGGCGGCGCAAGGCCCAGCGGCGGCAGTTCGTCCTCGCCCTGGGTGCGGCGGCCCTGGTGGTGTTCGTCGCCTCCTTTGTGGTCGGCTACCTCTACTGAGATTTAAAAATCTCTTGGAAGGAGGCGTTCGAGACCCGGGGTCGCCTGTGGGCCACCGAGATCAGCGGCTCGACCTTCTCGATCACCACGGGCGACCTGCCCAGTGCCTTGGCCGAGGAGCTGAAGCGCGCCATCCGGATGCGCATGGTGACCTACGTGGTGTACTCCGGCCGCACCCCGATCGCCTGGGCGAGGGAGGTCAACCTCGGGCGGCTGGAGCCGGAGGTCCCCGAGGTCCTCAACTACCCCGATCTCGTCTACCGCCACACCGACCTCGTCCGCCGCGCCTGGGACCTGAAGAAGGTCTAGACTTCGTTCATCCGTAGCGGACGGATGCTCTGTCCACGGGAGCCGAGGGCCCTGGGGGTGATCCCGGGGCCCTTCCTGCTGTGCGGCCACTCCTCAGGTCCCCGAAGGGGCGAGGAGCTTTCGAGGAGGACGGCCGTGGCACTACCGGACAGCGTGACGACCCGCGTGGTGCGGGGCACCTACGTGGACGGCGCGGGCACACCGCAGCGCGGCTCGATCACCTTCCGGGTGGACCAGCCGCTGATCGCCACGGTGGAGTCCTGGGGTGTCACGCCGGGCCCGATCGAGGTCACCCTGGACAGCTCGGGCAGCTTCAGCGTGACCCTGCTGGCCTCCGACGACATCGAGCTGTTCCCCTCGGGCTTCCGCTACATCGTCCAGGAGCGCTTCCTGAAGGGCTACGTGCGCACCTACGCGGTCGAGGTGCCCAGTGGGTCCTCCCCGCTGGACCTGCCGACCGCGACCCAGTACGACCCTGGGGACATCGGGCTGGCGGTGGTGCACTCGATCAACGGGATGACCGGCATCGTCCAGATCACCCCCGGCTCGCTGGGGGCCATCCCGGCGGCCCAGAAGGGCGCGGCGCTGGGGGTGCCCACGCTGGACTCCAGCGGCAAGATCCCGGTGGCCCAGCTCCCGGCGGGCACCGCCGGGGTCACCTCGGTGGACGGCCGGACCAACGAGGTCACGCTGACCGACCTGTACGCCTCGGCCGGGCACTCCCACGCCTACCCGGTCACCTCCGTCAACGGCAAGACGGCGGCGGTCACCCTCACCCCGGGGGACGTGGGAGCCGTCTCAGCGGACCTCCTGGGCGCGAACGGCGGCGTGGCCACCCTGGACTCCGGGGGCAAGCTGCTGGGCGCTCAGGTGCCCGCTGTGGCGATCCTGGACGTGCACGACGCCGAGGACGAGGCCGCGATGCTGGGGCTGGCCGCCCAGCGCGGCGACATCGCCCGGCGCACCGATGTGTCCCGGTGCTACGTGCTGACCACCAACGACCCCTCGGTGCTGGCCAACTGGCGGGAGCTGCTCACCCCGCCGGACGCGGTCGCCTCGGTCAACGGCCGGACCGGCGCGGTGGTGCTGGACGCCGACGACGTGGACGCGGTCCCGGCGGCCCACCGGGCGGCGGCCAACGGCGTGGCCTCCCTGGACGGCTCGGCCCTGGTGCCGGTGGCGCAGATCCCCGCGCTGCCCGCCAGCAAGGTCGCCTCGGGCGTGCTGAGTTACGCCCGCCTGCCGGTGGGCACCTCCGCCAATACGGTGGCGATCGGCAACCACACCCACGACTACCTGCCCACCTCGGCCCGGGGGCAGGCCGACGGCGTTGCCAGCCTGGACGGCAGCGCGTTGGTCCCGGCCTCCCAGATACCCGCGCTGGACGCCGCCAAGGTCGCCAGCGGCACCCTCGGCATCGCCCGGCTGCCGGTGGGCACCACGGCCAGCACGGTGGCGGCGGGCGACCACACCCACGACTACCTGCCCGCCGCCGACAAGGGGCAGGCCGACGGCGTGGCCCCGCTGGACGGCGACACCCGGCTGCCGGTCGCCCACCTGCCGCTGCACGTGACCCACAGCGTGCTGGTGGGGCCCGGGGACGAGGTGCCCGCCACCCTCCCGGTGGGCGGGCTGGTGCTGCGCTACGACCAGGTCCCCTGGACTCAGATCGTGCTGGAGGGCGTCTGGGACGGCACGGCCGTCATCCCGGTCGGCGTGGCCACCGAGTAGACGTCGCCCCTGGAGGTCATGACTGGCGCTGGCCTCCGGGGGCGGCTTTAAAAAATCTCTCTCTTCCGACTTGTGTTCCCCAGCAGGCTTATGAAAGACTGGGGTCACCCAAGAGAGAGAAGGACCCCATGCAGACCGACATCAAGGCGCTGGCCCAGAACATCGACAACGAGCTGCTGGAGAACTCGGCCCTCCTTGCGTCCCTGATGGCGCGGCACGAGGCGGCCAAGACGAGGTTCCACGCCACCTCGGCGGACGACACCGAGGACCTGCTGAGCGGGCTCGCCCGGGAGATGGACAGCTTGGAGCCCAAGCTGAACGAGGTCTCCTCCCGGATCCGCGCGCTGAACGGGGTCTACCTGGCCTACAACTGGAACCGCGCCTACATCGTCTCCGGGGGCCACGTGCACAACACGCCCAACCGCTGCCCCGGCCTCCAGGCCGGGACCGTCACCCACATGCTGCCGGAGTGCTCGGCGCTCACCGAGGCTGAGGTCGTCGAGCTGGCCGGGGAGCGCGCCTGCACCCACTGCTACCCCAGCGCGCCGCTCAGCGCCCGTCAGCAGGCCAGCAAGCTGTTCGCCCCCGACGAGGAGGCCAAGGCCGAGCGCAAGATCGAGCGGCAGCGCAAGGCCGACGAGAAGGAGGCCAGGGAGGTCCGGGTGCCCGAGGGTCCCTCCGGTCCCGGGCGGGTCTTCGGCACGGTGCGCTCGGCGCGGATCGAGGCTGCCAACCAGCTCTGGTGGGCGCTCTACGCCCTGGTCTACAACCCCAACGGCACCAGCCCTGAGAACCGCGAGGCGGTGGCCCGGAACCGCGTCATGATCGCCCGCGACATCATGGCGGCCATCGCCGGGCACCGGGACGGCGGCGTCGCCAGCGTGGACGAGCTGGAGGCCGAGCTGCTGATCAAGGCTCGGCAGAAGTTCATCCGCGAGGGCAAGGCCCCGGAGATCTGCAAGCAGTGGGGCATGACGCCGGAGGAGTTCACCCAGAGGGCCAAGGACGCGGCCGACAAGCTCGCCTCCCTCTGACCCATCCACAGCGGCCGGGGCCTGCGGGCTCCGGCCCTTTTCCCCTTTGGAGGAGCCATGCGCAAGAAGTACGACGTGCTGGTCAAGTACACCGGCAAGGTGCACGTGTCGCTGCGCCAGCGCATCCGCAAGTCGGTGGTGGCCCGCGTCGAGGAAGCGACCGGGTTCACCTGGGAACCCCGGAGGGAGACGTTCTCCGGCGGCTCGATCCAAGAGGTCGAGACCCTTCAGGAGATCTTCGCCCAGGAGTACCCCGACTGGGAGTGCACCTGGCGGGACGAGCGCCCGCGCTACCGCAGTAGGCAGGACCGGGTCGCCTGGTCCGACATCCGCTCGGAGGGCTATCTTGGCGGCGGCTGGCGGGGCTTTGTGAAGGGTCGCAGGCTGTTTCGGGTCTATTCGATCTACACCACCAAGGACGGGGAGGTCTGGCACCTGCACACCAGTCTGCCCGGCTTCGAGGTCCGCAAGGAGAACGGCACGGGCGGCTGGGCGATGTCCGGGGCCTCTCGGGAGGAGATGCAGGACGCGGCCGAGGAGATCCTGCGGGAGTTCGTCGAGAGCATCGGCGCGGTGTTCGCGGACGGGAAGGAATAAAAAATCCCTCCCCCTTGTGTTCCCCAGAAGGCTTATGAAAGACTGGGGGCACCCAAGAGAGAGAGGGGCCGGAAATGGCTCGCAGGCAGTACACCCAGGAGCTGCGCAAGGCGCAGGCGAAGGGCTTCAACATCGTGGTCGCCCTCAGCATCCACGAGCCCACCACCCGCACGCACCAGGTGCACGTCCGGTACGCCCCGCGCCACAAGACCGACGCCCACCCGTGGATCGAGGTCTGGAACGGCAAGGAGACCGAGCACGGCATCCGCCACAGCGGCCGGGAGTGCACCGTCGAGAACCGCTACGTCGTCGAGCAGACCTCGGACGGGCACGCGGTGCTGGACGTCGCCACGGGCGTGCATGTTACGCGGTTCTGCGGCGTGCAGACCTACCAGAAGGCCGACAGCTACGCCTGGGAGGCCAACCGGCGGCACATCCGCAAGGCCATCCACGGCATCGAGATCACCGAGCCCATCGGATGAGCGGGGGAATCGTGCAGACCGAGCACTTCAACTGGCGGCAGCACGCGAACGGCGCGATGCGCTGGACCGGATCGCGCAACGCCACGGCGCTCATGACGATCAGCTACGATCCCACCCGCGTGCGCGAGGACGGCAGGCCGTACGTGCTGGCCTCTTCGTTGCCGGGGCACACCAGCTACCGCCAGGGCTTCGAGACCCTGGCCCAGGCCCAGGAGGGGGCCGACAAGCGCTGGGCGGAGTGGGTCCACATGATGGGCCTCAAGCTCGGCGACGCCTGATCCGTAGACTCGTCCATGCGAAGGCCCCCGGTCATGCGGGGGCCTTCGTCGTTCCCGGGATGATCACAATTTCCGGGGGTAGGCCAAGGGGAGCTTCAAGGAGGAGCCATGATCGTACTGATCGTTCTTTTGCTGGTCATCGGGCTGATCTTGGCCCTGGTGGACGCTGCGGTGCCCACCCGCCCGTCCTGGCTGCTCAATGCGGCCTTCATCTGCCTCGCCCTCGCGGTGCTGTTCATGATTTTCACGGGAGAAAGCACTCTCCAGATCGAGACCTGACCATTGTCAAGGAAAATGGGGAGCGTGTTACCGTAAGCGTCTTGCCCAAGAAGAGAAAGGATCGATCCCATGTCGCAGGCTGCGCCTGAGCGCGCCGAGATCGCCGAGGACGACTGGCCGACCCCCAAGCTGGCGATGCTGCTGGGCCACAAGAGCGACCTGTTCGAGGACTCGCAGGTCTGGGGCACCGGCCCGATCCGGGAGGAGGGGGACCTGTCCCCCTACACCAGCGGCCCGCCGGACCTGCCGCCCGAGGACAGGGTCACCCACCAGGTCGAGACGATGATCATGCACGTGGCGCACTGGGACCGCGTGGTGTGGGCGATCAAGACCACCGAGGGCCGCATCATCGCGGTCATGCAGCAGCGCCACGACGCCGACCAGAGCCGCGTCGGCGGGGAGGTCGAGATCATCAATGCCCCCTTCCGGGAGACCGCCGTCAAGGGCCTGGAGGAGGACATCATCAACCTCCAGTACCTGCTGGGGCACGTGTGCGAGGTCCGGGGCGTCTGAGATTAAATAATCTCTTGCCTTCCCCACTTAGCTGGGGTAGTCTCGGGGGTACCCGAGAGAGAGGCACGGAGATGAGCACCAACACCCGGATCGTCTGGAAGCGGATCGGCGAGGCCCACTACGAGGCCGAGGTCGGCGGCAAGCGGTACCACCTGAAGAAGTCGGCCCTCGGCCTGTACTTCATGCACGTCTTCTCGCCCGAGGCCGCCGAGAACAACCGGCGGGCCCGCGAGGACCTGAGCCTGCGCCTCCAGTCCCAGTGGAAGGTCGTCAAGCCGCACCCGCACCTGTTCGACTTCGGCTCCAACCTCGCCAAGGCCAAGGCCAACGCGCGGCTGTGGCTGGTGGAGGGCCGGGGCGGCGACGACCCCGCGTGGCAGGACTGAGGACTCCCAAGAAGCCTGGGGAAACCGATTGTGGTTCCCCAGGCTTCTTGGGTAAAGTGGACCTTACCCAAGAGAGCGGAGGATGAAGGCGATGAGCAAGTCCAAGCGCCGCTACGACGTTCCTGCCGTGATGAGAGTTCTGGACGCGCTGATCGCCCAGGACCCCGGGCGCAGGGACCGCAGGGCCGCCAGCGGCGAGCTGGAGTGCCGCTACGTCGAGCACGGACGCCCCGCCTGCCTGGCCGCCGCCGTCCTGGACGGCCTCGGCGTCTCGATGGGCCTGCTGAAGAGCCTGGACCGCGAGCTGAAGGATGGCAGCGTCCAGCTGGTAGGCAGCCGGTCCCCGATCCGCAAGCGGTTCACCGACAGCGCTTGGGAGCTGCTCAGCGCGCTCCAGTGGTGCAACGACTACGGGTTGAGCTGGGCCGAGGCCAAGGAGCGGGTGCTCGACCCGGGTTCCTGGGTCGGCCGCCGCTGGGGTCTGTACCACCGTGGCGGTGACGTCTACATCGTCCCGTTCGGGTCGATTGGACGTCCCTGGATGGAAGACCTGGAGACCCATGAGTGACGAACTGAACCCCCCGACCGACAGGCCGCTGTCGGAGGAGGAGCTGGCCGAACTGGAGGATCTGCACGAGCGGGCCACCGCAGCCCCGTGGTGGTTCGACGAGAACGAGCACTACTACCGGCTGCACGGCACCGGGGGCTGGACGCCGGAGCAGGGCTGCGGAGAGTTCAAGATCCCCTCGCAGCCGCTCAACCACCAGATCATCAAGGCGGCGAAGCAGAGCGAGATCTTCATGCCGTACTGGCCCAATGAGCCGGACGGCATGCTGATCCCCAAGATGCGCAACGCCCTGCCCCGGCTGCTCAAGGAGCTGCGCAAGCTGCGGGAGGCCGCCCAGAAGTGCACGTGCGAGCAGGAGGGCACCACGCACACCTGCCCCCTGCACGGCCTGGTCTCCCTGCTGAGGGAGGCCCACGAGGAGATCAAGGAACTCAGGGAGCACCTGGACGCCTACGAGAGGTGGGCCCGGCAGGCACCCGTCCGGGTCGACGTCGAGATCACCGAGGACGGCGAGGATGGCTGACCGCAGGGTCTGCGGGGCGGAGCATCCGGATAAGCCGGGGGTGTACTGCGAGCGCAAGATCTGCGTGGAGTACCACCGCAGTGGCACCGAGATCTGGGACAACCCCCGGCGGATGCCGCCGAAGAAGAGCGACCCGGTGAAGATGGCCGACGTCATCCGCCGGACCCGGGCCAGGGCCCGCCGCACCGACCCGGGCACCTCGCACGAGGCGGCGGCCTCGGTGGGCGACCTGACCCAGGCCCAGCAGGCGATCCTGGAGATCATCGCCGAGCGCCCGCGCACCGACGAGGAGGTCTACGCGGTGGTGGTGGCGCGGGGTCTGCGGATCAGCGTGTCCGGTACCCGCACCCGCCGCCGCGAGCTGGTGGACGCCGGGCTGGTGCAGGAGTCCGGCCAGTACAAGCTGACCGGGGCGGGACGCAGGACGATCGTATGGAGAGCGGTCTGATGCAGGCTGGGCTCCCCACTTAGATGGGGAATGATGGCTTCGTACCCGAGAGAGAGGTGATCGAATGAGCGGTGAGCAGATCGAACTGCGGGTGACGGCCAAGCTGGACGCCGAGTCCCTGGCCGAGGAGATCGTGGGCGCGGTCGGCACCGACGAGGACGGCACCTCCATGGTGAAGGGGCTGTCGGACGCCCTGCGGCGCGAGATGCAGATCTCGCTCAGCCGCAAGGAGTAGTAAGGCAAGCCTTAGTCATAATCCGAATCCGATTCTGGCTTTGTTCCCCAGGATTCTTCGTAATCCCGCTGCGGCACTGCGGCACAGTAAGTCAGAATCGGATTCGGTCTCACCCGAGAGAGAGGGAGGTGCGCCGTGGGGAACAGTCCTGACGGCTACCTGTACTACGGCTACGTCCTCGGCACCGAGGACAAGGGGGGGCTTCGCCGAGTACGACAAAGGCCCCCAGGGCTTCATCACCAAGGCCGAGGAGCGGCTGGAGCGGCAGTGGCCCGACGGCCCGGTGGAGATCGCCCGGGTCGGCCACCGGGAGTACGGCACCGGCTACATCCTGGCGGTCGAGGCGAGCCGCCTGCGGGTGAGCTGGTCGCAGACCGAGCTGCTGGACCTGGGTGAGATGAGCTGGCGGCCCGCCTGGGAGGACTGGGACGCCGAGCTGAAGCGGGCACTGGAGATTCTCCAGATCACCCCGGCCCAGGAGCGGCCCGGCTGGCTGCTGGCCTGCGGCTACGGCTGAGCGGGCCGCAGAGCGCCGCACAGGCCCGGGGGCACCCCTGACTGCCCTCATGGTCTGTGCGGCGCTCTGTGTCTCGCTGAGGCACCCCCACAGACGTATGGAGCGAGAGGACGGATCGGATGAGGTACCTGCGTAAGTTCGCCCGGCGACTCACCCCGATCGTGCAGGGCGGCGAGCGCTGCTGCACCGACGGCCTGGTGTGCCAGTGCGACCTGCGCACCTGCACGTGCACGTGCCCCGGCTGCCCGGCTTGCCCGGCGGACTGACGAGAGGGCGAGGACATGAGGACCCCCTGCAAGCACACCTCCGGCAAGACCCGGATGGCGGACATCTCCCGGCTGACCGGCGGCCCGCCGGACCTGCGCGAGACCGAGGACTGGCGGGACTGGGCCGTCGAGCGCACGTGCCAGGACTGGATCCCCTACCGCGACATGCGGGCCAAGCCGAAGGTCGCGGTCGAGCCAAGCCTGCGTACCACCGGGGTCCGCAGGCGCATGAGCAGGAAGGTGAAGTGATGGGCTGGGGAGAGGCCAAGGACAAGGCGGCCAAGGCCAACCAGATCAACAGCAAGGCCCGCCGGTTCCACGAGGCCGGGCGCGGTGAGCAGGAGCGCCTGCTCGACGAGCTGAAGGACCTGACCGGCAGCCAGAAGGGTGCCGAGAACGCCATCAAGGACGCGGGCGGCGCGGGCCGCACGGCGCTGCGAAAGTTCCTGGGCCGGTGAGCCCCAACCTGCGCGTCCCGGGGCACGTGCTGGTCGGCAACGGCACGCCGCACGAGTACGACGCCTCGGGCCGCCTGGTGCCGCTGGGGACGCGCCACGGTCCCGGCCGGGCGGTGTGCTCGTGCGGCGCGGCCTCGCCGCCGCTGCCCAGCTACTCCCGCCGGTACAAGTGGATGCGCGAGATCCACAAGCCCGAGGTGATCGAGCGGGCGGCTCCGCCCGAATGGCCGCCCGAGCGGGTGCGCGAGGCGATGCTGAAGGTGAATCCCTCCCTGGGCGTCAGCACTTTCACCGACGTCTACGGGAAGGTGCAGGTCACGATGTCCTTCGAGGATCTGTGCTCGTTCGCCGAATGGATTTGTGGTTCGATGAGCGAGCACGACCTGACCGGCTTCGTCAAGCAGGAGCTGGCCAAGGTCTCGGAGATCGGAGGTGGCGAGACCTAGACAAAGACGTGGTGCCCTGTCCCCGAGTACGGAGATCGCAACCCATGTCCGAGCGGCTGAGCGGCCCTGTCGCGGCCTCGCCGATGGTCTCGCATTCCCAGTCACCCTGAACACGCGAACGGCCCTCCTGCGCCAACAGGAGGGCCGTCGTCGCCTACCTCACCACGATCGTCCACCACGACGAGAACACGAGAGAGAAGGAAGGCATCTCCATGATGGCCCGTAACCTGTCGTCCGCGCTCGTTCTGAGCGCGCTGTTCGCCTCCGGTGTCGGCGCGTACTCGGCCGCTGAGAACGCCAGTACCTCCGATACCGGCCCGGTCACGCTGGAGGTGGCCCGTGCCACGCCGGTCGCGGCCAAGAAGAAGACGACCGTCAGCAACGCCAGGGCGGCCAAGGCGCTGTCGAAGGCCAAGACCCGCAAGGGCAAGAAGAACTACCGCTACGGCGGCACCGGGCCGACCAAGTTCGACTGCTCGGGGCTGACCCAGTGGGCCTACCGCCAGGCGGGCGTGAAGCTGCCCCGCACTTCGGGCCAGCAGCGGGCCTCCCGCAACACCGTGCACGTGAGCCGGTACAAGGCCCGCCCGGGGGACCTGGTGTTCTGGGGCAAGGGCCACGTCGAGCTGCTGGCCAAGAAGCCCTACAAGAAGAAGGGCAAGTGGTACACCCAGACCTTCGGCGCGGGCAGCCGGGCCACCGGCATCCGGTACCGCACCGTCAAGGGCGTGCCGCACATCGAGCGGGTCAAGCACACGCGCTGAATATTCCCCACATCCCTGGGGAGTGTGTGTTAGAGTCTGGGGACCGGGTCGGGGAGACTCGATCCGGTCCCCGGGCCCGCAGGGTCTGGGGTCGGTACGGGTCGAACGACCGTGGGTTATCACTCCTTTGAAAATGGACACATCCCCGTGGTCACTTCCCATATCCGTACCGGCCCCAGGCTCTACGGGCCGGGTCCGCAGTTCCTGAAGTCGGCACGGGTCGAACGCTCGTCGGTTACCACGCTTAATGGAGAGGTCGCGGGTTCGAGTCCCGCCCCGGCTCCGGCCGGGTAGCTCAGCTGGCAGAGCGCTTAACCCCGGTGAGCACACCCACATCCGTGCTGGCCTCAGGCTCTACGAGCCGCAGACGGGAGCAGGACGGGTCGAACGCCCGTCGGTTATCGAATGCAAATCGAGAGGCCCCGGTTCGAATCCGGGCGGGCTCCCTTCCATGGAGCCCGTGGTGTAGCGGCAGCACGTTAAAGCCCGGTGGGCACCACCACATCCGTCCTGCTCTCTCCCGCCCATCCCCCGCCTGCATCCGCTTCGTGCGGGTCGAACCCATGGAGGCACCATGCGCGATCCCCTGGCGCGCGTGACCGGCCTGACCGGTACGCCGCAGTCCCAGCCGATCCCCGGCCGGGAGGCCGAGATGACCCGCAACAACGCGGGCGGCTTCACCTTCGCCAAGGACCTGTGGACCAAGCTGGAGGACTTCATCGTCCTGGGCACCGAGGGCGGCACCTACTACCTCGGGGAGGACAGGCTGACCTCGCTGAACGTTAGCGTCGTCACCCAGGCGATCAAGACCGACGGCGTCCGCGCCGTGGAGCTGGCCACCGAGATCTCCACCGCGCGTCCGCCCCGGGCCTTCAAGAACAAGCCCGCGATCTTCGTGCTGGCGGCTGCGCTGGCCCAGGGCGACCTGGAGACGCGCCGGGCCGTGCGGGCGAGGATGTACCAGGTCGCGCGCACCACCGACCACCTCAGCGCCTTCTGGGGCTACTACAAGGCTCTGAGCGGCAAGCGCATCGGCCGCATCGCACGCGGCACCCTGGCGGGCTGGTTCCTCAACGGCACCACCGAGCAGGTGGCCTGGAAGGCGCTCAAGGCCCGTCAGCGCAGGACCCCGCAGGGCGAGCCGCTGGCGCTGCGTGACGTGCTGCGCATCGCCCACCCGCAGGCCGACACCTGCGAGCGCGAGGCGCTGTTCGGCTGGCTGGCGGGCAACGTGCCCGACGACATCGCCCGGCAGCGCGTGGAGGCGATCGACGACTACCTGACCGCGCAGGCGGTGCGCACGATCCGGCAGGCCGTGCAGGTGGTCACCGAGCGCAAGGTGCCGTGGGAGTACCTGCCTGATCAGATGCAGGCCCAGCCGGAGGTCTGGGACGCGCTGATCGACACGGTGGGCATCACCGCGCTGATCCGCAACCTGGCCCGGATGACCCAGATGGGCCTGCTCAAGCCGATGTCGGCGGCCAACGCCCGGGTGGCCCGGCGGCTGACCGACGCCGACGAGCTGGCCCGGGGCCGGATCCACCCGATGGACGTCTTCCTGGCGCTGCGGGTGTACAACTCCGGCCAGGCGCAGCCGAGCCCCAAGGCCCCGGTGCGCCGGTGGAGGCCGGTGGCGCTGATCAGCGACGCGCTGGAGGAGGGCTACGAGCTGGCCTTCGGCAACGTGCAGCCGACCGGCAAGCGGCTGCTGGTGCCGGTGGACTCCTCGGGCTCGATGAGCAACACGTGGAGCGGCACGCTGTCCTACGGCGGCTCGCCGCTGGGCAGCCCGTACGAGATCGGCTGTGCGATGGCGGCCATGCTGGCGCGGATTGAGCCCAACGTGCACGTGATCGACGTGGACACCTCGGTGCACGCCTCCAAGGTGACCCGGCGCACCAACCTGCGCGAGATCGCCTCGTGGCGGCCCTCCGGCGGCGGCACCAACCTGTCGCTGCCGTTCGAGTACGCGCAGCGCGAGCGGCTGGAGGTGGACGGCTTCATCGTGTTCACCGACAACGAGACCTGGGCGGGCTACTACAACCACCCGGGTCAGGCGCTGGAGTCCTACCGGCGTCGCATCAACCCGGCCGCCCGCGCGGTGGTCGCGTCGATGACGGCGGCGGGCCACACCATCGCCGACCCCAAGGACGAGGGCGTCCTCCAGATGGCGGGCATGGACGCCAGCCTGCCGAAGGTGGCGACCGGTTTCGTCAGGGGCTGATGCCACAGTGGGCCTGGAGATCATTCTCCGGGCCCCTTCGCGTTTCCCGGCCCCAGGGGATATCTGTGACGCTGAAGCAGCCGCAGGTGGGGACGGGAATCGAGTACCAGGGCGAGATGTGAACGGTGCGCCAGGTGATCTGGCTGGCCGACGAGACTCACGGTTCCTGGACGGCCCTGGACGTCCGGGTCGAGAAGGAGGATTGATGCCCAGACTCGGCAGGGCCATCGAGCCGGGCGGCACCGGCCCGTGGTTCACCGCCCGCTACGACGGGGAGTGTGCCGACTGCGGCTTCCCGATCGAGTACGGCGAGACGATCTGCGCCGACGGCTACGGCGACTGGCTGTGCGAGGACTGCGGCGAGAAGGCCAAGGAGCGCGAGCGCAAGGGGATGCGTTGACCAAGCGGGTCTGCCTGGTCAAGGACCCGCGCTGCGGCACGCGGGCGGGGGCGCAGGCGCACGCCAAGCACGGCGAGTACCTGTGCCCTCCCTGCCTGGCCGCCAACCGGGCCTATCACCGCGAGCACAACAAGATCTCCAGCCGGGTCCGGCAGCGCACCCTGGCCGAGCTGAGAAAGCGCCATCCCGAGCGGTTCGCCGAGCTGCTGGAGGTCTACCGGACCGAGGTGGACAAGGAGGTCGCCGAGCGCGGGGAGCAGATCGGCCCCAAGACGCGCTCCAACCGGATCCGCCAGCGCGCCCTGGCCGCTCTCGGCAAGGAGTACCCGGGCCAGTACCAGCGGATCTACACCGACAAGCTGATGCAGACCATGGTGGAGGAGGATTGATGGTCGCCGGAGAGATGCCCAGGCCGATCACCACCGCGACCCGTTATCGGGTGTCGTGCCTGCCGCCCGAGGACGTCAACGCGCAGGTGTTCACGATCGTCGTGGAGGAGCGCGCGGACGAGACGGGCCTGCGCTGGGCGGTGACCCGCAACGGCGTGCAGTACTACGACGCCGAGGGCAACCTGTCGACGGGCGTCCGCTGGCCCACGCAGGACGGCGTCGAGCGCGAGCCGGTCACCGACGAGGAGTGGGACGACTACCACCGCCGCCACGCCCAGTGGCTGGACGCGCACCGGTTCACCGAGGCCGAGGCGCTGGCGCTGGCCCGCAGGCTCGCGCCCAAGATGGTCTTCCGGGGTAAGACGGTGGCCGACGCCCTGGCCGAGAGCCGGAGGTCGGCGAGGGCTGCCCTGATGGGGGGCCGACAGGCGGGAGACGCCCGTGGAACGCGCTGAGAGCGCCGCTGAGGCCCCGAGGGGTCCGGAGGCCATCCGGTGGACCGGGGACAACGACGAGGCCGTCCAGGGCTTCCTGGGGCCGCGTTTCGAGGGCATCCGGGGCGGGCCTCAGGACGACGACCCCCGGGTGCTGTGGTTCCGCAGCGGCGTGGTGATCGGCTACCTGTCCTGGGCGCGGCCGGGGGACTGGCTGGTGCGCCAGGACGACCGCGTCAACACCGTGACCGACGAGCACCACCCGGCCCCGCGCCCGCTGCCGGTGCGCAACTGAGTGATCGTCACTCTGTGTAGATGAAAACCTCCCTGGGGCGTCGATCCGTCCCAGGGAGGGGCCGCCCGGATTCTTCCTCCGAGAGCCCGTCTGTCCCAAATGTCTGACTACCCAGCGTGATATTTCGCGCTGTTCGGCCTCCCCGGTCCGCAAAGCCGCAGGTCACATCCACTTTGCCCCCGGGGAGGGACGCAGAAATCGCGAGAGGAGCGAGCATGGCCGACCGTACGTGCCCGACGTGCCACGGGCGCAAGAAGGTGACCGACTACGACGACCGGGAGGTCCGCTGCGACACCTGCGACGGCACCGGCAAGGTCCCCGACCGGGGCTCCCTGGACAACCCGAAGGACTGAGCGCATGTCCCAGTCTCTGTGGCTGGACGCCTTCGTCCCGCCGGATGAGAAGTGGCAGCAGATGGCCGACGTCTACTTCGCGTGCAAGAAGGCCAAACTCGACCCGCCGCCCGAGGTCGAGGAGTACTTCGAGGACGGCGAGCCCGAGCCGCACGGCAAGCAGGTGAACCTGAACCACCTGACCCGCGAGCACAGGGCCGACATGCAGTGGGGCCTGGAGATCGAGGTGGACAAGATCCCCGAGGGTGCCAAGCTGCTCCGCTTTCGCATCTCCTACTAGGAGGTACATCGCATGAACGAATCCCCCTACATCCCGCCCGCCGTCCTCCAGTGCGTGGACCAGATCGAGGAGGACCTGGGCCAGCGCCCGCGCCTGGTCTCCCCCGCGCCGCGCCACTGGGAAATCCGCCTGGAGGGCCAGCACGTGCTGGCCACCAACAAGGTCCGGCTGCGCGGCATGGACGGCAAGCTGGTCTTCCGGGCCGGAGTGCTGGAGGTGGACGGCAAGCCCCGCCCCACCGCCCGCAGCCGGGCGGAGCTGATCTCCATCTGGCGGCGCTACGAGCTGGGCGAGATCGCCGAGATCCCCGACCTGCCGCCGTACGAGGGCCCGCCGGAGGAAATGCCCGCCGCGATCCGCAAGATCTACGACAAGCTCTGTGCGGAGGACCACCCGGCCCACTACCGGCTGGTGGTGTCGCTGCACGGCGGGCTGTGGTACATCGGCGCGGTGGTGGAGTACGGCGAGGGCGCGGGCTGCATCCTGATGGCCTTCCGCCGCGCGTCCGGCCTGCCGGAGGCGTGGGTGCCCGACGCCGCCGCCTCGGTCCTGATCCGGGACGGCATCCGGATGCCGTTCCTGTCGATCGACGAGCTGCTGCGCAAGCTGATGGAGATGCTCCACGCCCAGCGGGCGCAGCCCGCCTCCGCCAGCGCGGGGCCGATCCGGCAGGGCTCGCCCGCCACCCCCGCCATGTCCAACTCGGTCGCGGCCCGGCGCGCGAGCGTCATCCGGGTGTGACGCCATGGACGGTCATCGCTGCGTGGTCTGCCAGACCCCGGTGCTCGACCCCGGCCGGTGCCACAGGTGTGAGCGGGCCGAGCGCAGGCTGCTCGATGATCTGCGCCGCCAGCGCGAGAGTCTGGCGGAGGCGCGCAGGCGCGGGCGCGGTCGCCGGACGTCCAAGAATTAAAAATCCCTCGCACAGTGCCCTCGGGAAGTATCCCGGGAGCACTGCTGTATGCCCGCCCCCCATTCCGCCGAAGGGTCGGAGGAGGTGAGGGCGTGACCGAGAGCTTCTGGTTCCTGACGGGCGAGGACGGCCCTGAGGGCGACGCAGAGCGCCTGGACCTGTCCGGGCTGCCCTTCGATGCCCGCGACGGCTTCGCGCCCTACCAGGAGCCGATGAGGGCCCACCGCAGCGGCCCCCGCCGCGCCCCCTCCACCGACCAGAAGAAGATCCGCCGCCAAATCCACCGCTCTGGCGAGCTGGAGAGCAAGAAGGCTGCCTACGGCACCGACCGCCTGCCGCCGCACGAGCGGGTCACCGACTGGGACGACGTCGTCGGCGACCACGACACCAGCGACTGGCGGATCCACCGGGGCATCAAACTGTGGCCCAAGGGCGATCTGTGGGACCGCGTCAACGATGAGTCGCGTCCCGTCCACGAGCGGGCGCACGAGCTGATCAAGCACATCACCTCCGAGCGCGGCAACCTCGGCATGCACTGGAGCAGCGACGAGGATTTCGCCAAGCAGGTGGCCAAGGACGGCGGCTGGTCGGCGATCGGCAACAACGGTGCTCCCAAGGACATGGAGCACGCCCTGAGCATGCCGGTGGTGGTGCACGCCCGCTGGCCGCACAAGGAGCACTTCGAGACCGACCCGAACGAGCTACACGCCAATCACGTGCTGCCTTACGGGTACAGCGAGAACCTCGCCAACGAGTGGGAGACGCCGCTGAAGAAGCACGCTCCCGTGCACATCACCGGCGTCACCTGGGCGGCCTACGACAACCCCCGCAAGCACGAGTGGGTGCACCACACCTTCGACGAGCCGATCAGGCATCAGGCGGGGCTGACCAGCACCGCCGCCGGATACATGGACGCCAACGACTGGGACGCCAACCTCCAGCGGATCGACTCCATCCACCGAGGCATCGGCGTGCACCTGCCGCCCGAGTTGCACAACCTGGTGCACGACGAGTCCCAGCCGGTGGAGGACCGCGCGCACGCGCTGCTGCGCCACCTGGCCGGGGAGCGCACCGACGACCCGCGCAGCGGGCTGGGCCCGCACTGGACTTCCGAGAAGTCGGTGGCCGAGGACTTCGCCGAGAAGGACGCCCAGCACCGCGCCAACACCGCGCACCCGCACCAGGGCGAGGGTGCACCCTGGGGCAGCTCGCCCGGCGAGCGCGACGGCGACGCGCTGTGGGAGCACCTCACCCAGGGCCACGGCATCCACGAGGACCGCCTGCACGACAGCGACGAGTGGCTGCACGGCGCGCACGTCCACCTGCACAGCTCGGGCGGCCAGAAGGTCGCCCACCCCGACCTGGAGCACGACCACGACGACCTGGACGGCGAGTTCCGCGCGCCGCCGGTCAAGCACGGCCAGCCCGCCACCGCCGTGGTGCTGCACGGGCCGACCCCGCAGCGTGAGGACATCAGCGACGCGGGCCAGGGCGAGGGCGGCATGACCTACAACTGGGACAGCCACGGCGAGCGCGAGGTCACCCTGAACAAGGGGGCGAGCGTGCCCGTCACCGGCATCTCCTGGGCCCTCATCCGCGCAGAGGACCATCCCGACAAGGAGTGGCTGCCCCAGTACACCCGGCACACCTTCCACACGCCCCAGCCGCACCATGCGGCCCGCACCGCCACTGTGCTCAACACCCAGGTGGAGCGGCTCAACAAGGGCGACCGGGTCCGCAACGCCACCGGGCAGACCTTCGAGGTCAAGCGGATCCGGCCGCACGAGACCGACTCCACCCTGATGTACCTGGACACCGACCTGGGCACCTCCACGGTCAAGCGCGGCACCGACTTCCAGGTCATCCCGCGCAACTCCCAGCAGCAGGAGCTGCCCGACACCGGCAACCCGATGGGCGGCAACTTCAACGTGCTGCCCGGCGCGGGCCGCACCCCCGGCGGCGGCGGGCTGTCCTCCGGCGAGATCGGCAGCACCTGCCCCAACTGCGGCAACACCGGCACGCTGCACGTGCAGGGCGGCGACTTCGTGTGCTCGGTGTGCGGCTTCACCATCTCGTCCACCGGCTCGCCGGGGGACTTGACGTTCACCAACCAGCCGAGCGGACACCTGCCTGCCCGGCGCAGGCCGGGTGAGGTACCCCGGGCTCACATATGGGCCAGCAAGTACGTCACCAGCAATGACAGCAGCAGCCAGATCGCCCGCCGAGCCCGGCAGGTATCAGGAGGAGACCAGTGACCAGCAGGGACCAGATCATGCAGCGTCTGGCGTCGGCGCAGCGGTTTGACGAGCAGATCCAGCTCGTGGCCGAGCTGGATGCGCTGGATGCCGCCGCCGCCAAGACCGCCCAGGCCGAGCGCTCGCTCGACTGGGCCGACACCGTCGTGCGCGAGACCCTCGCGCCAGGCCGCACGCTGGACCGGCACACCGCCTCCAGCGACTGGCTGGCCGTTGCCGACACCGACCCCGGCGAGGACCACCACCACAAGGTGATCGCCGAGGCCAGCGTCTGGTTCCAGCGGCTGGATGACGACGTCAAGGCCGACGCGCACGAGTTCGTCGAGCAGGCGAGGGGCGTCGCCCGGCGCACGGCGGGCAAGTACGGCGAGCAGGCCGAGGCCGCCGCCGACGCCTTCCTCCAGTACGTCGCCTTCCTCAACCGGCAGGTGCTGGCCGCCTCCGGCCTGCCGCAGATCCAGCAGCGCGTGGACTCCTTCGAGAACGAGGCCCCCACCCCGCTGCCCACCGACGTCTTCCCCAACTTCGCGCCGCCGGTGCACCCGGTCAACGAGGGCGTGGAGGGCACCCAGATCAACTCCCTCGCGCCCGGCGCGGAGGAGGCGATGGTCGAGAGCCAGGACGAGCCGGTGGCGGGCCGCCCCTCCCAGCACGACGACTTCCAGGCCCCCGTCGGCCAGCCCTATTACCTGCCGCCGTCGGCCAGGCAGGGCAGCCACAAGCACGCCGGGGCGCTGGAGCGCGCGAAGGACCAGACCGCCCGCAAGGGCCACAACATGATCTGGAGCGCAGCGACCGGTCCCAACGACCCCCACACTGGCCGCTGCGCCGGATGCGGCGAGTCGATACACGTCACCACGGCGGGCATCACCGACGGCTCCACCGCGCACGCCGTGCCTTGCAGGAACCGCAGCCACGGCTCACTGGTCGGTCCGCCCTCGGTGGCCATCGGCTACGAGATGAACATGGACGACTTCCTGCGCGCCGAGGCCGCCGCCCAGGCCCGCCGCAGGACCGAGCGCCCCCGGGCCGGTGGTGCCCCTTTCTCCCGCCAGGCCGAGCGGACCGGCGGTGACGACGACGGCTCGATGCCCGGCGGCGACCTGAACCTGCCCAACGACGGCCGCCACGACGGCGACGGCGGCAAGGACGAGGACACCACCAAGAACACCAGGCGCAAGGAGGCCGCCTCCGGGCTGGACCAGATCCAGCAGACCACCGCGCCCGACGGCGTCTCCGTCCGGCCGACGTCCCTGCCGCTGGGCACCATGTTCCCGATCGTGCAGCCGTGGGACGAGGAGGAGGCCGACTACAGCGGCGGCGGCCAGGGCGGCGAGTCCCAGGGCGGCAGTGAGGTCTTCGGGCGGCCCTCCGCGCACAACGCCGAGCCCGCCGTCCCGCTGGCCGCGCCGTTGCCGGGCACCCCGCGCCAGGCGATGCGCCGCCAGGCCGACACTTGGAGCGGCGGTGACGTGCCCAAGGCGGTGCCGGGCGGCGAGACCCCGGTGGCCAACAGCCCGGCCACCACGCCGCCCAGCTCGAACGACGGCAACTTCCAGCAGGGCGTGCAGCGCGGCCAGGCCGACGCGGCGGCCGGGCAGCGCCCCTCCTTCGCCGACAACTCCTCGGCCGTCAGCGACTTCGTCCGGGGTTACGTGGAGGGGTACGGCGGCGGGCAGCCTGCCGCCAACCCGCAGGACGTGCCCCGCTCGATGGGCGGCGACTCCGGCCAGGCGTTCAACTTCGCGCGGATCGAGCGGCAGCGCGAGAAGCCGCTGCTGAACGTCGCCGCCAAGGGCATGACCGTCTCGGCGTCCCTGGTGTCCAAGGACGTCTCGGCCGACGCCGACTTCCAGCGCGGCTACCGCTACGGCCGGTCCTGGAAGCCGGGTCGGCAGCTCGTGGCGATGGGTTCCCAGGGCGAGGAGGCCGGGATCTACGCGGGCATCACCGATAACCCCGGTTACCAGAAGGCGTGGGTCGCCGCACACCGCAAGCACGGCCGCCGGTATCCCGAGCTGAACGCCCGGCTGCGCGAGCACCGCCGGGTCACCGCCAGCCTGTGCAAGCGCAACGAGGACCTGATCGTGCGGGGCCTGTACGTGCAGGCGGCCACCTCGCTGGACCTGGACACCATGAGCCCGGTCACCACCCCCGACCCGCAGGGGGCCACGCCCTCGGAGGGGCCGGGCAGTGAGCCGCCGCTGCTGAACGCGCCGGGTACCCCGGCGGCCCCCGGCGGCCCCGCGCCCTACAACGGAGCCGAGCCGTTCGGGCAGCCGGTGGTGCCCGACCCGATGATCCCCGAGCCCGAAGAGGGCGGCATCCCGATGGTGCGCGAGCAGGGCGAGGTGCACCTGGAGGGCGACAGCTCGCTGCTGAGCAAGAACCCCACCGCGATGGCCTTCCGCCAGCGCGTGCAGGCCAACAAGCTGGCCCTGCGGCAGAGGAAGGGAAACTGAACCATGTTCAGCCTGTTCGAGGAGGCGGCCCGGGACTACGAGGCCGAGGCCGCCGAGCGCCGCGCCGCGCTGGTGCGCGCCGCCGTGAAGGAGGAGGTCTTCCCGTTCCTGGCGATGGCCGCCTCCGAGGTCGAGTACGGGCACCGCAGGGCGCTGGCGGCCGAGTCGCTGAAGCGCATCGCGGTGCGCTGTGGGGCGTCGGTGGCCGAGGTGGGAGACGTGGCTGACCGGATGTACCGGCTGCTCGCCCAGGCCCGGCAGGGCCAGCCTCAGGCTCGGCTGGAGCGCACGGCGGCGATGGTGTGCGGCAACTGCGATCACGCCTCGGTGGACCATTCCGAGGGGCTGAGCTGCAACACCTGCGGCTGTGCCAACTTCACCCCCAAGTCCGACGGGAAGGAGGCCCGCCGGGTAACGGCTGAGGGAGGCGAGGGCCCTTTTACGTAGTGGACCGCCTCACCCACGCCGAGGTGGGTGGTCCCTACGCCAGCCAAGAGGACGCCGAACGCGCCATCCTGCGCGGCGGCTTCGACCAGGCTCCGGCCGAGCTGCTGGTGAGCGAGGGCAACGGCGACGACGGCGGCGACACCTCCCGGGAGGCCCGCCGGACGGCGGCCTGGGGCCCGTTCGAGACGCCGGTCAGCGACGCCACGCCCAGCCCGGCCACGCCGCAGGTGCCAGAGCTGCGCGACCCCATGCCCGCGCAGAACGTCATGCCCAAGACCACCAAGCCGTCCCAGGTGCCGGGCGGCTCGGCGGGGCTGCCGCAGGACCCGGCCAGCCCGCAGTTCGACGCGGGTGCTGGGCAGACCGTCAATGCCGACCCCGACCCACTCGGCTCCGCCACCGCCTCGGTAGTGGCCGAGATTCGCGCGGCCAACCCCGGCATAGACGACGAGACCCTGATCCGGGTAGCCAGCCGGACGGTGGCCCGGCTGGTGGAGGCCGACTTCGACCCGCTCTCGATGGGGCCGCACATCGAGGACCCGCTGGCCAACCGGACGCCCTGGCAGCTCGTGCAGGACGTGCGCCGGGCGTTCCCCCGCCAGCCGATCACCGATCCCACCCGGCGCGTCCAGGACTGGGCGGAGCGGCGCTGGCGGCAGCGCCGTCCCGATCTGTGGTTCGGCGAGGAGGAGGGCGGGCAGCGCACGTTGTTCCCCGAGCCGCCGCGCCAGCCGTTCCGGTCGCAGCCGCAGCCCGAGCCCGAGGCCGAGGCCCCCGAGGGGCCGATGCAGGGGCAGCAGCGGCTGTTTGACGACCCCGACGAGGTGCCCGACCCGCCCACGCCGCCCACGCCGCCCGCTGCGCCCGCGCGGCGGCGTCGCCGCCCGCCCCGGCCGCGTCTGCTGCCCGGCGAGAACGACCCGCCGCCGCTGCCGGACCTGAGCCGGTTCGACCAGCCGGAGACCCCGCCGGAGGGCCCCGGCGGTCAGCAGGCCCTCTTCGACCCGGCGAACCCGGAGGCGGTCCGGCGGCTGCCCTCGATGCTGACCTGAGAGGACCAGATGCACAACGGCGGCACGGTGAGGTACATCGGCGACGGACCGGACGGGCCGGAGTTCGGCACGTCCGGCCGGGTGCTGAGCTGCACGGCCGCCTACGGGCATGTGCAGTGGCTGGAGGGGGCCTGGCGCGGACAGGTGGGGCTGTATCCGGCCGAGGAGCTGGACAGCGAGTCGCACGCCCACACCGTGGCCGCCTCCCTGGACGACTCGCTGGAGGTCGGCTCGCTGGTCTCCATGGCCAGCGCCCAGGAGGTGTACGAGGAGAGCGGCGGCGAGGGCCTGGTGTCCCACCTGGCCTCTACCGGCTACCTGGCCTCTTATTCCTCGGTGGCTGAGGAGGCGCTCCAGCTCATCGCCGCCCGGCTGCAACAAGACCCTGTACTTCGCCAGCTCACTACCTCGATGGACCCGGAGGAGGCCGACGAGGTTTACCGGGTGGCGGCACGGATGCTTCTTAGTGATTCGGGAGATTTTTAAATGACGATTCCCCCGCACCGGGCACCGGGTGACATCGGACACATCGGCGACCACAACGACATCGCCGACGTGCTCACCGGGCACCAGGCCGACATCGCCAGCAACTCCAATTCGATCATCAGCCACACCACCGGCAACGACCCGCACGGCGACCGGGCCTACGCCAACGAGACCTTCTCCCCGATCGACCACACCCACGACCAGGCGGTGCAGTCGGTCAACGGGCAGACCGGCGAGGTTAGCCTGGACGCCGACGACGTCGGCGCGGTCTCTGCGGGGGTGGTCGGCCTGCCCAACGGCGTCGCCGCGCTGGACGCCAACGGGAAGGTGCCCTCCGGCCAGCTCCCGGCGGGCGGCGGTGGCACGGCGGTGGTCACCCCGCGCCCCGCGCTGGCGGTGGTGTACGCCAACGGCTACCCCACCGGCTGGCGCTCCGACATCGACTCGCTGACCTTTGTGTGCAGCGGCTCGGGCGACCAGAGCGAGATCAACAGCGCGATCAGCGCCGTCACCGCCCAGGGCGGTGGAGACGTGATGCTGGCCGGACCGCAGTTCAACCTGTCCGGCTCGGTCCTGATGCAGACCGGCATCTGGTTGCGTGGCGGGGGCTTCATGACCGAGCTGCGGGCCTCCACCGGCTTCGAAGACGGCATGATCAAGCTCGCCAACGCCGACGTGCACATGATCACCATCTCCGACTTGTTCATCAACGGCGCGGGGCAGGCCGTGCACGGCATGGTGATCGACAACACCGATGGGAACCTCGGGGCCAAGCCATCCTCTTCGCCTGACTCGGGGCATGTTATCGAGCGGCTTTTCGTCCGGGGTACCGGGACCAGCACGTTCGCAGGACACGGCATCGTCATTCGCGGGAACAACTCCCGGGCCAATAAGCTGAGCACCATTCGGATGCTGCTCACCCGAGGGTGCGGGCTATGGGTGGACAACTCCCCGGATTCGCACTACACCAACATCGAAATCGGATCGTCGGGCAATGGTGGCCCGGCTGTGAGCTGGAGTGCGAGCGCCCCTGTAGGCCATGGGTTCTTCATCCGTGGCGGGAACAACATGCTCGCCAACTGCAAATCCTGGTACAGCCGGGGCGATGGCTTCGTGCTGTCGTCCACCAGCCGCACTCAGCTCGTCAACTGTCAATCACAGGACAACTACGGTTACGGCTTCGAGGTCACCGGCAAATCCATGCTCACTGGTTGCGAGGCTGATAGCAATGGCCAGGCCGCCGGAGCGGGCGGCCTGGGCCGGGCGGGATTCCACCTCACCACCGCTAGTGTCTTGGTCGCCGGGTGCATGTCCTTCGACCGGGGCGGCCAGAGTTGGCAGCAGCAGTACGGCTTCTCGGTCACCAGCGGCTGCTCGCGCTCGCTGATCACCGGGGTGACCTACGGCAACGCGGTGGGTTCGGTCACCGGCACCCCCGGGGCCGGGACCATCGTGGAGGTCGTCGCCGACTCCAACGGCAAGTGACCGCCTGCCCGGCACCCCCTCGTCCCTCCTAAGGGGTGGAGGAGGTGCCGGGTGAGGACGTGTGAGCAGTGCCATGGCCGGATGCAACCCTTCGTGGCGCGCAGGACCGTGAACGGCAAGAGGGTCTGCGAGGGCTGCGCGAGCGCCCCGATGACGGGCCGCGCCCGGCGCTCTGCCGGATTTAAAAATATCGCCGCGTTGGAGAACCCCATCCACGAGCGGACCGGCGGGCACCCGGAGGAGTGGTACCACGGTTCTCCGCATGACTTCGAGCACTTCGGCGACCCGGCCGACCACCAGGACCTGGCGATGGAGGAGTACACCGACCGGTACAAGCACTGGAACACGCTGGTCGGCAACCACTTCGCGTCCGACCACGCCGTGGCCAAGGAGTTCTCCGGCGGTGACTACACCCACCCCGACGACCTGCCCGAGGACTACGAGGGTCCGATGGGCCACGTCGTGCACGTCAAGCTGCACCTGAAGAACCCCAAGGTCTACGACTCCGAGCACGACATGGACCAGGAGGTCTACGAGCACGAGTGGGAGGCGGGCAACCACCACGACAAGTACATGGCCCCGCCGCCCGAGGACGACGACGAGTACGAGGAGTGGGCCGACGAGTACGGCCACCGCCACCACTACGCGGGCGACTCCCAGCACAAGTACTCCAAGGGCGAGCCGGACCCCAACTACGCCTACGGCTTCCATCCCAAGGCCACCGGCTGGCTGAACACCCATCCCGACAAGGAGGGGATCGCCCGGCGGTACAAGGACCGGATGAAGCGCGCCGGGTACGACGGGGTGATCTACGGCAATGAGTACGAGGGCGGCGGCAAGAGCGCCATCGCCTTCGAGCCGCACCAGATCGAGATCACCCAGCACCACTACGGTGAGCAGGAGTGCTTGCACCCCGACGAGGCCAAGCGCCGCGCGGTGCACCCCGGCCAGCAGGTGCTGCCCGGCCTGGAGGACGTCAAGCGCAAGATCCCCGAGCGCCAGCGTCCCGACCTCTCCAAGCACTGGCCGACGACCTTCACGCCGTCCTTCACCGACAACATCCCCCGGTACGCCGCCAGGGGTGCTCAGCGCCATGACACGGGCCGACTGTGGGCTCCCCTGCCCCAGGAGTGCTGGGACCGCTACCACGGCCGCCACACGGGCGCTCAGCGCCGTACAGCGGCCATGGGGGACCCGACTGACTGGGATACCCACTACGACCCCGGAATGGAAGTGCACCGGGGCATGGTCGTCAAGGTGCCCTACAAGCTCTACGACAAGCTGCACGACCCGGGTTCGGTGGCCGAGGCCGCCCAGGAGCTGGTCGAGCGCACTGCCAAGCGCGCCTCCACCGGCATGCACTGGTCGGCCGACCTGGAGCGGGCCCGCGACTTCCCCACCCGCAACGTCAACCAGGGCAGCACGGTGCCGGTGATCCTGCACGCCCAGGTGCCCGCCCGGGAGGGCATCGAGACCCGGCCCTCGGTGCTCAAGCGCAACCAGGTCTTCCCGCATGACCACTGGGAGCGTGAGGTGCCGCTGCGCAAGGGCACCGGGGTGGAGGTCTTCGGCATCTCCTGGAAGCCCGAGGGGGAGCACCCGCACGCCGATGAGCAGGGGTGGGTGCGGCATGACTTCACCGCGCCGGTCCGGCACACCGCCAAGTCCTGGACGATGAAGTACGCCACCTACGGCCCCGTCACCCCGGGCAAGACGGCGGTCCTCGGTGAGGAGAGCGCCCGCCAGCACGCGGGTCAGCAGGACGTCTACGCCGTTCGCTCGGGCAACACCGTGGTGAACCTGTGCGCGTATCACCGAGACGTCCATGTGGGCAACGCCAGCGCCGCCGACGCCCTGGGCGACCAGCTCGGGCTGTCCGGCCGCGAGCGGAGCGCTGAGAGCTTCGGAGAGGCCCGCAAGGGCTCGTGCGCCGCTTGCAACCGCGACACCGGCTACCAGCTCAAGCTGCTCACCCCGCGCTGGATGCAGAACGCCGAGGACTCGCGCGCCCGCCGCCGCCCCGACAAGCCGATGAGGACCAAGCCGTTGCCGACGCTGAAGCAGTCCGAGAACATTCGCTGGGCCTCCCGGGGCGACGCCTTCTACGCGGACACCGGCTACGAGAGCGGCGTCCGTTTCCACCCGGACGGCACGCCCACGGGCCGGGGCGACCACACCGTCCCGGCCGGGGCCGAAGTGCACCACGACGAGAACGAGGCGTGGAACAAGGCGATCGAGCACTGGAAGAACGGCGCATCGGACTTCCCGCGCGTCTACGTCCTGCACAACCCCAAGCACGAAGGCGGCAGGCTCACCCACGAGAGCGAAGCCTCCGAGCTGGACTACGACCACACCCGGCACCCGGCGATCCGCAGCGACGACGAAGAGCCGCACGAGCCGATCCTGTACCACGGCACCACGCGGTCTGAGGACGACGAGGTCCCCGAGGAGATCATCCCGTCCGGTGGCAGCCAGTCCTTCGGCCCCGGGGTAGCCGACCCCAACTACGCCTATGCCACCCCGAGCCTGAAGGACGCCTGGAGCTACGCCCACAAGCGGGTGGAGAACGGCCGGGGCGGCAAGCCCACCGTCTATCGGGTGACCCCGCACGACCCCGAGGACGTGGAGGAGGACCCCAGCTACGAGGGCGACTACAGCCGGGGCACCATGGCCCACGACAAGCGCTCCAAGAAGGGCTTCGAGGTCCTGGACGAGGTGCCGATGAGCCAGCACCAGGAGCACGAGTGGTCGCAGAACCCGTTCAACGACGAGGCCAGTGACGACTGGGACGAGGACGACCACCACTTCGCCTC
>Ga0164243_10000448_pt1 | contig 78254 bp, 66 predicted proteins | sample OricompcompostOP_FD_108781 | JGI IMG/M metagenome (GOLD analysis project Ga0164243, IMG submission 108781) | Organic Plus compost microbial communities from Emeryville, California, USA - Original compost - Organic plus compost (OP) | ecosystem: Engineered > Solid waste > Mixed feedstock >... | reverse complement strand
TGGAAGACTTACTTCATCGTGCAGGTCTTCGTCTTTTTGTCCCACGTGCCCTTGGCCTTCTTGCAGGCGGCCTTCGTCTTCGGCGCATCTGCAGCATAGGCTACGACAGGAGCGGAAACGGCCATCAGAAGACCGGCCATAACAGCGGCGCTCACAACTTTGGAAATCATATGTCTCTCCTTCGCATCTCTTCCGGCCATTGCGACCGTCAGGCAGGGCTGCATAAGGAAGGTTCTTTGCCGGTTTCTGGCTGCCAGCATACATTTGCGTAAGGTTGCGATGCACGCTGATCAAACCAGCGAAAATACGATATTTTTTAATTTATCTTCCGCGATCACAAATGTCGTTCAGGTCCCCACCCGCTCGAAATCGTGGCACGAAACGACAGGTCATCAGCCCACGGCTCTTACGACGAGAACGGTCGCATTATCCTGGTAGGGCTCACGAACCGCTTCGATCGATCGGATGATTGCTTTGGCGACGGCTGCCGCGCCATCTTTGGCATAGCCTTGGATGACACGGGCGATCTCGCCGGTTTCGAGCGTCGCGATGCCATCGCTCGCCAGGATGACATAATCGTCGGGCTCGAGCTTGAGCGGCTGGCGCGAGACGTCGAGAAGATCAATCTCCTCACCGGTCACGGCGGACCGGAGCATATGCCGACGCGGATCATTTCGCGCTTCGCTAGCCGTCAGCCTACCCTCGGCAACCATACGGTCGAGTTCGGGCGCGAGGGAGTGATCTTCGTTTAAAAGCGCGACCTCTCCGCGGCGGAAGAGATAGAGGGGGCTATCGCCGACGCTAACCCATTCGACGCCCTCGGGACTGAAGGCTGCGCCGATGAGCGTCGAGCCCATTCCGGCGAGCAGAGGATTCTCCGCGATCTTGTCGGCGATGGCCGCATTCGCAGCGCCGAGACCTGCGATCAGGCGGTCGCTCATTTCTCCGGTTGTTGCGGCGGCGGACTTCAAAAAATGATCGCAGACGGTGCGACTCGCGAGCGCCCCGCCGGTGTGCCCGCCCATGCCATCTGCAAGCACGGCGAAGCCGCAGCGGTCATAGCCGGGGCCGTCGCTTGACAAGACGACAGGCTCGCCGCCATCCGACAAGAAAGCAGCAGTATCTTCCTGATAGTCGCGGGCTCCGCGCGTTGCGGCGACTGCATGCTCGAACGGCGGCATTCGATCCTTAAGCTTCGGAAATCTCGGACCAGTCAAACTCGCTTCCGCAGAACGGCAGGAATGCGACTTGGGTGCGCCCGAGCGTTATGACATCCATCGGCTGCAGCGGCACCGGGCCGGCCGGTCGCTTCTCGTTTACGGAAACGACATTTGTCTTAGCAAGATTTGGCACAAAGAGGAAAGAGCGGTCGCTCGAATCGTAGCGCAGGAAGGCTTGCGCTTCATTCGAAATCGCTTCATCGCCGAAATCGAGCGGGATGCGGTTTTGGGACGACCGTCCCACCGTATTATTGCCTTCGAAAATCGGGCGAAACGAGCCGAGACCGGGTCCACCGACGACGATCAGGAAGCCGACGACGGGATCGCGTTCGAAAACGCCGTGCTCGATCTTCTGCTTACCGCGGATCAGAACGGTGCGCGGCCCGGCCTCCAGCTCCAGTGGACGGGGCCTCGGAGATTCGGGTCGGACCACGCGCGTGGTGGGTGGCGCGTCTGCTTCCGGCGCCCGACTGAGCCGCTCGGGGATCTTGGGTTCCGGACCGGTGCGCGCAAGTCGCGCGGCCTCTTCAGCGCTCAAAACTTCCGGCTTCGCTGCGATCGGTGGAGGGGAAGGATTTTCTTCACTTGTCGGTGTCGGGACCGGCGCAGCGCTGAGGGGCTTGGCGCGAACGGGGCCGGGCGCAGGCGTGGGGCCAGGAATGGTATCATCGCGGCCGGCGGCCAGCAGCGCATCCCTCAGCGAGCCAAGAAACTTATGAGCTTTCGGACCTTTCGCTTCGTTGCCCGCAGTGGTCTCGCCTCGCTCGACAGCCATTGATCGATCTCCCTCAGATTGGACGCGCGCAGAGTTCCGCAGAATCGCGCCACGATGTGATACGCATGAACTGGAACCTGGACAGAACCTTGGCGGCGTCGGGAGTATTACCCGGCGCCAGCACGAAAACGCAGCTTTCCGGGACCAAGCTGGATGAGATCGCCGTCGCGGAGGCGCGCCCCGCAGCAGCGTTTGCCATTGACGATCAAGCCGTTGCTTTCGACGCCCGTTAAATCCGTGATGTGCCAATCGTCGGGATCTTCGCGATGAATGGCAGCATGATAGCGGTGGACATATCGGCTGGGGATACGGACGTCGTTGTCGTCTTCCCGACCAATTCTCAGCATGTCGCGCCGTATGGCGCAGCGCATGCCTCGCCCGTTTTCGATCTCGACGAAAGGACGCCGATAAAGACCGCCAACATTCTCCGCTGCATCCGCATCGAATTTGTCGTTCCTTCCCGGTCGATAGCGTCGCGTCGCATCCCTCCCCCGCCCAAGCGGCTTCAAGGTTTGGGTGAGCATCGCGAGCAGAGGCAGAGCGACGGCTACAAAGACTCCCAGTATCAAAGCGGGAACCGCCTCGAAGCTTTCCCAGAATGCGGCCTTCATGCGAATGGCGAATGGGCCAGGCGCATCGAACAAATTTTTTGCGCCGTCGTGAGACGTGGATAAAGTCAAGACTGCCATCACGAAAAGAATCGCCGTACCCGCTATGGCGGTTTGCATCGTTCGTGACCGCTCGTGCCTCATGATTCGGGTTCCCATCGCGCCATCCCAAGTTGGCGGAGAGATGTCGGCGGCAACATGGCTGGAAAGCGACACCTTGAGGAATTATTCATCAGGGGTTCATCCCCCGTCGATACGCCACATTCTTGCGCCATGGGATCAAAACAGAGACAAGATATGGGCGGCGGGCTAAGACATCAGTCCAGGACCGGCGCAGAGGCGTGTAATTACAAGCGCGCGGAGGCCCGCGCACGAGGACAATGACGCAGCTTGTCGCTTTACCGGATGGCACGGAGCTCGCGGGCGATTATAAGATCGTGCGTGTCCTCGGTGCGGGCGGTTTTGGCGTCACCTATCTCGCCGACGAACCGGAGCTGACGCGCAAGGTCAGCATCAAAGAATATTTCCCGAGCGATTTCGCCCTCCGAACGGAAAGCCTTGAGGCCACACCGCGCTCGGAAAGTTGCAAGGGCGATTACAACTGGGGTCTTGAGCGCTTCGTCGAAGAAGCGCAGACGCTCGCGAAATTCGACCATCACAACATCGTCAAGGTGCATCGCATCTTCCGGGCGAACAACACCGCCTACATGGTGCTGCGCTTCGAGGAAGGCAAAAACTTCAAGACGTGGCTGAAGGATCTCGGCCGGGCCCCGCGGCAGAAGGAACTCGACCAGATCGTGGCGCCGCTGCTCGATGCGCTGGAAGAAATTCACAAAGCAGATTTCCTGCACCGTGACATCGCACCCGATAACATCATCATCCGGAACACCGGCGACCCCGTTCTGATCGATTTCGGAGCAGCGCGGAGCGATATCGCCGCCCATTCCAAAACGAAAACCGTATCGGCGCTCGTCAAGCCCGGCTACAGCCCCTACGAGCAATATGCCGAGACGAGCCGCCAGCAGGGACCCTGGAGCGACATCTACGCTTTCGCGGCGACGCTCTACCATGCGGTGACCGGAAAGCGACCACCCGATTCGCCATCGCGCATGCTGAAAGATGAGATGGTGCCGGTCCGTGATGCGGCGCTGGCGAGCTATCGTGCATCCTTTCTCAATGCCATTCAGCAGGCGCTTGCGCTCTCGGTCGATGCCCGTCCTAGATCGGTCGCCGAGTGGCGCGGTGCTCTTCTCGCGCCAGAGCCGGAACGGCCCGGTCTCTTTCAACGTCTCAGAGAAAAAACGGAAGTCCGGCGACGCAAGGACGAAGATCAAGACGTCGCGCACGCCATCGCCAATGCACCTGTTCCGCCGCCACCCGATGCGCCAGGACCGAAGGGCGGGCTTCTCGATTTCGTCGATTCCCTGAGAATGCCGCCGGCCGCAAAGGAGAACGCACCAGCACCTGCTATTGGGCAGGCTGCGGCGCCGAAGAAAACCGCAATTGCGGAAAAAGCTAAAGCGAAAGCTGAGAAGGCAAAGGCAGAGAAAGCTAAACCCGCCGAGAGGAAACTTCCTGCGCTTCCGCCACCCCCACGCGCCGCCGCGGAAAAGGCGAAGGCGCGACAGAAGGTTCGTCCGAAACCCGACGTTGCGCGGCGTCCCTTTACGCGCTGGCTGAAGACGCGCCTGGTCATTGCGGCAGCACTTGCCGGTGTCATCTTCGCTTTCCATGATCGGCTTCCACAGCTCCTCTCCGGACGCGGTAACCTCATCACGACGGGTGCGATCACAAAGACGGCGAGTGCAGATCCTACTCTGCACGAGACGGGCGAGATCAAAGCCTACGACATGCCAATCGAACGGCTCGCGCTCAGCGGCGACGGACGCCTGATCGTGACGGCTGCGCATGAGCCGCAGCTTAAGATCTGGTCATATGATTCTCATTACCAGCTGGGCACGATCGCCCTCGAGGACGGGCCGGCAGTTTCGCTCGCTGTGCGCAACAACCGTGTAGCAACGGGGCACGCGAATGGCGCGATCGATATTTATGATCTCGACTCGAAGCGCCGTCTTTATCGGTTCAAGCGCAACGACGCGACGATCTGGGCCGTAGATTTCATAAACTCGGAGGACCGCGTCGCGGCTGCGAGCCACGACTGGACGGTCGCGCTCTGGGAGACGGCGTTCCAAAATGCGCCGGTCGCCGTTCTTGAAGGGCACGACAATGCGGTGCAGGCTCTCGCGGTCGATCCTTCCGGCCGCTGGATCGCTTCGGGCGGCGCGGACCGCGTGGTCCGGATCTGGAGCGTCGAGACGAAAGATACGCGTCGGATCTATCGTAACAATACCGATTTCATCTCGGCGCTCGCCTTCTCTCCGGACGGAAGCCTGCTCGCGACGGGTAATCTCGACGGCACCGTGAAGCTTCTGTCGATGAACTCATATCGGATGCAGCGCATGCTCGGCGGACATAACGCACGCATCACGTCGCTCGCCTTTTCCGGCGCGGGCGATCTGATGGCGTCGGCATCTGAGGACGGCGTCGTGCGCGTCAGGAGTCTGAAGCGGCTGCGCACATCCCTGCCTCTGACAGGCCTCGGATCCGGTGCGAAGTCCGTGACATTTTCCAACGACGGGCGCACGCTGCTGACCGGCGGACAAGACGGCGTCATCCGCTTGTGGGCGCTGCCAGAAGCTCAGGTTGCGCAGCGCAACTGAACTCAAGCATCTTGCCGGATGTACCCCACTTCGATAGATCGTCTTGAAACGCTTGTGGGCAGCTTTTCTCAAGACAAAGGGCCGCCATCATTCACCTCAGAATATTCAGATTGGTCAATGCCAGGAGGTGCGCTCGATGTTCGGGTGGCGCAGACGCAGCGAAGGCTTTGAATGGAAGGAGTACGTGCGGACCACCGTCCTGGTGCGTCGCGCCGACCGTCAACGCCGTCTGGAGGACGCGCGACTTGCCGCGATCGAGAAGGTCAAAAACGTCGCCGATGCCGGTGTCGATGCGGGCCGCGCAAGTGCATCCGCTGCGAAATCGGGATTGTTCCGCCTTCTCTCTTTCATCGGAGAAGTCCTTGCCGATATCGTTGTCACGGCCTTCTGGGCACTCGTGCGCGGAGTGACCTTTGCTTGGCGCGTCACGAAGGATGCGATGATTGCTCTTCTCGCCCCGTTGCGCGAAACCATTCGAATTCCCACCGACGCGGCGCGTGACAAACTCAAACTCATGCCGGACGTGGCGCGAAAATCTCCGATCAAGGCGCATCATCTCATCAGCGCAGCATTATTCCTCGGTCTCGTCTACGTCGCCGGCCCGATGCTGCGCAGCGCCGACAGCATCGGTGCGCCGACGATCGATATTTCCGCAAATTCTTCAGACCCGGCGAAGCAAACCCGCCAAGTCACGATTTCAACCGAGATCTCGGGTCCCGCTGCGGCACTGACTGGAGATACGATGCGGGTCGACGGCACGCTCGTTCGTCTTGAGGGCATCGAAGCACCTGCATCCGCTCAGCCCTGCCATCGCGCAAACGGACGGCTGTGGAATTGCGCGTCGGCAGCGCGTGTGGGCCTTAACAGGATCGTGCGCGGGCATAAGATCACGTGCACGTCTTCGGGTCAGGACAGCGCGGGGCGCACACTTGCGCATTGCCTTGTCGATGACGGCAAAGACGTCGCGACGGAGCTGGTTCGTGGCGGCTATGTGTTCGCGACTGATACTTCCTTCTTCGGTTCCCTCAGGAGCGAAGAAACTGCGGCCCGGGAGGACAAGCGCGGCATCTGGCAGGGCAGCGTCATGCGACCGCAGGACTGGCGCGAGCAGACCTGGGAAGCCGCAAAGCACGACGCGCCGGACGGTTGCCCGATCAAGGGTATCGTACGCGCCTCCGAGAAGATCTACGCTTTGCCCTGGTCGAACGCGTACGCAAACACGCGTGTCCGCCCCGAGCGTGGCGGACGCTGGTTCTGCAGTGAAGACGACGCAAAAGCTGCCGGTTTCGTCGCCTGGGAAAAGTCCTGAGCCGCGACGGCGGTGCGGCGCGCAAAAAAAATCCCGCAGCCGGGGGAGACTGCGGGTCGCAAGTTGATCTGCGCCTCGGGGTCGTGGGACGGCGCAAGAGATCAATACGGGGACAATACACTCAATGGTGGTGGCGATTGCAAGGCGCGAGGTCTATTGGTCCGCCTCATCCGGCCTGCATGTGACGTTTTTGAATCTCTCCGATGCAGGACCGCAACGCACTTAATCGATGTACTCCGATGACTCCTTATTCTGTTGTGGCACGCAAGCATCATCTGATGGGATGCGCGAGCCGTAAGATGCGAAGGCGGTTGGTTTTCGAGGCGTGAGCGAGCGTACAACCCAAGGTCCATCTCGAGCTAAAGCACGGGTATCAGCGAAGACTGCTCCTCACGAACGATATTGAAGCGATGGAAGACGGCGCGGCGGAACAAAGTTTTTCCGTTCGGCAACTCGAGATTTCCGATCCAAGTGCCACGCAAAAATCGTGCGCAAATTTCCGCCGGGAATGGAAGAAAGCAATTCTCCTTCAACTGAACAATTCTCCGCCGCGTCGGCGATAAGTCTGTGTTGCAGATTCACACCATCGTTTTTTCTGAACAGGCGAACCTTGGGCTCACCGCTCCCTTTTCGGACAGCTGCCGCTAAAGTGCGCCCGCAGGGGCACGGGCGTCAGTGTAACCAGAGGGGTTCTTATTTATGTTGCGCAGACTGGTACTGGGGCTGTGCGCCATTTTGGCCGCGGCCACCGCGCCTTTGGCCGAACTCGGATCCGGAATTTTCGTTGGAACGGTGGCGGGCGTTGCGGCGCTGACGAGCGTTGCCCCGGGGGCAGAGGCTCAATCGTGGCGGTACCGTTATCACCGCCATCGGCATCGCTATCACTATCGCCATGGGGATCAGCTTATTCTCATCGCTGAGACCGATGTGGATCTGTCTCTCGACCGGTACACGATCGACGTGCGACAGGCGAAAGGCGCCTACAAAGGCATTCGAATCAAGAACGCGATGGGCAAGCTCTTCGATGTCCGGCGCGTTCAGATCGTCTACAGCGACGGTTCGGTCTGGAACGAAGATCGCCAAATCGACATGTACTGGGGCGAGCGCAGCCGGCCCATCAATCCGACCTTCGACAGCAAGTTCATCGATCAGATTACCATTGAACAGGCGCCGGGCTATGGTCGCGGCCGGCTGCAGATCATCGGCATTCAAGACCGCGAAGGTCGTGAGATGGATCGCGGCGGTGGCACCGGTGCGCGGCCTTACAGACCGGATCGTCCTGTCTCGGACAACGGCAACATTACCGTCCGGCCGACCGTGCCCGTTGCCTCACAGGCGACCCCCGGCCAGCCAACCGCTGGCGGGGACGTTCTGTTCGGCGCTCAGTATGTCGGGTTTCTGACCGATCGCGACGTTATCCGCGTCGGCAGCGAAGTCGGCAAGTTCGCGAAAATTCGCCTCCGGGTGCTCGACAACGACATTCATATCAACGAGATGAAAATCGTCTACATGAACGGGGAGAGCGATACCCTCGCGATCAACGCCGACATTCCGAAGAATTCGCGGACGAACTGGATCGACCTCAGAGGCGATCGTTTCATCAAGGAGATCCAGCTCGTCTATCGGTCAAGGCCGAGCTTCAGCGGGCAAGCGCGAATTGAGCTCTTCGGGCGCTACGCGCCTGGCTGGCTCGGACCCAATGGGGAGGGTCGCAAATATAACCAGGGCTGGGTGCTTCTTGGTGCACAAACTGCGGGCTTCATCGGGTTCGACAAAGACATCATTCCCGTCGGCAGCAACGAAGGTGGCTTTCGCCGCATTCGCGTTACGGTGCGGGACCGCGCCATTACGCTCAACGAAATCAAGGTCGTCTACGCGAACGGCGAGGAAGAGACGATCCCGGTTCGCACGCGCGTCGACGCTGGCGGCACATTCGGACCGATCGACCTTAGAGGCGGTCGGCGCGGGGCCATCGACCACATCGAAGCCAAATACCGGTCGCGGTTCTTCGACTCTTCGGCGAAGGGCAAAGGTTCCGCCATCGTCGAGATCTGGGGCCAGCATTACTAGGTTTTGGGCCGAATGGCTGACAACCAGCGAATTACGGGGGCCGGGCACAATCCGGCCCTCTTTTTTTCGCACCAATGCATGCCGACCCGAGATCACGACGGTTTTGCGCAGGAATTGCGTCATAACTCACGCTTATCTGCCTTAAATGACGTCAGCGGCGTTTCGTGGAGCACATCGAATATGCTACGCGACGCAGAGGTGCGGGCGGCCTTCGATTCCGCTTTCAGGGGAACAAAGCTGTGAACGTGAGCCTCAAGCAGCCGCTACAGGCGGAGAGCCGCGCCGATATCTCGGTGCGCGAGCGACTGCCATCTGGTCCTCCGACGTCAATGCCCGAAACGCAGAAACAACGCGTCCGTCGGCTCGCCGCGCATTGCCAAAAATATCGCGGAGCGGTGCCGCATCTCGCGATACAGCAGATCGCCACAACAATCTTGCCGCTCATCGTGATCGTCGGTGCAATGTTTGCGACTGTCGAATATGCGTATTGGGCGACGTTGCTTCTTGCGCTTCCGGCCTCCGGCCTCCTTGTCCGGGCCTTCATCATCCAGCACGATTGCGGACATGGGTCTTTCTTCCTATCGCGCGCGCTCAATGATTTCGTCGGGCGGGCGATGAGCGTGTTGACGCTCACCCCTTATGGGTTATGGCGTCGCGAGCATGCGCAGCATCACGCAACGTCGGGAAATCTCGATCGTCGCGGAGCCGGCGATATCAACACGATGACCGTGAGAGAATATCTCAAGCTCTCAAGGCTCGGTAAGCTGCACTACAAGCTTTACCGCCATCCGCTCTTCTTGTTCGGCCTTGGTGTTCCCACTTACTTCGTGATCCTTCAACGACTGCCGTGGTTCCATGCGCTTCCGCCGCGCGAGACCTGGAAGAGCGTGCTCACGCTGAATATCGGCCTCGTCGTGCTTTATGCGCCGCTCTGCTATTTCTTCGGCGCCTTGAACGTCCTCTGGGTCGGTCTGCCGGTCTTGCACCTTGCGGCCGCATTGGGTGGCTGGCTGTTCTTTATCCAGCATCAATTCGAAGAGACGACATGGGACAAGGCGGAGGGCTGGGATTTCCAGGTCGCAGCGCTCCTGGGTTCGTCCTATTACGATCTGCCAAAGGTGTTCAACTGGTTCACAGGCAATATCGGTTTGCATCACATTCACCACCTCAACAGCATGATTCCCAACTACAGGCTGTCGGCGTGCCTCGAAGCGAGCCCCGAACTCAAGTCGATCAATCGGCTGACACTGCGGGACAGCATCCGGTGCGCGCGGTTAAAGCTGTGGGATGAAGATCAGCGTCGCCTCGTCGGCTTCGACGAACTTCCCGCGACAGCCTGAGCAGTTTCCTTCGTCAGTCCGATCCTATGGCATCTGAGAGCGAGCGAGCGCCGATCGACGATCTCATCACTGTTCGTGACTGGTTGAGGTACGCCGTCACAATCATGTCCCGGGCGCATCTCACATATGGACATGGTACGTCGGACGCTGTCGACGAGGCGGCGTTTCTCATTCTCTCATCGCTCGACCTGCCAATCGACGACATCAATCCGTGGCTCGACTGCCGGTTGACGCCCGCCGAACGCGAAGGCATCGCTAACCTCATCGCGCGGCGGATCGAAACGCGAAAACCCGCAGCTTATCTTACCAACGCTGCCTATATTCGCGGACATCGGTTTTATGTCGATGAACGTGTGATCGTGCCCCGCTCGTTCATCGGTGAATTGCTGGTTGAGGATGGTCTGGCGGCAGTTGTTCCCGATCCACTCGCCGTCACGCGCGTGCTCGACCTCTGCACGGGCTCGGGGTGCTTGGCCATTCTTGCGGCGGAAGCCTTTCCGAATGCCGAGATCGATGCGAGCGACATTTCCTGCGATGCACTGGCGGTCGCGGAGCGGAATATCCGCGACTATGGCTTCGAGAAGCGCATTCGCACCTTCAAAGGCGATTTGTTCGACGGGCTTCCAGCGACCGAATACGACCTGATCATCTCCAACCCGCCGTATGTCACCGCGGCATCGGTCACGGCGTTTCTGCCGGAATATCGAGCCGAGCCGAAGCTTGCGCACCTGGGCGGGGAGAATGGCCTCGATCTCGTGCACCGCATCTTGCGTGGCGCGCCGGAGCGGCTGGCACCGAATGGCGGACTGGTCGTCGAGATCGGCGCGGGCAAGGAGGCCCTCGAAGCGTCACGGCCCGACCTACCGTTTTTATGGCTGGATACCGAAACGAGCCAAGGCGAGGTTTTCGCGCTCTTCGCGGATGAGTTCAATCCCGCGCATTCGGAAAGACGCGAACGTCAGAACCGAGAGTGATCGTCGGTCAACCGAAGGCGCCGAAGTGATGAGAGATCCCGGTGCCGATCTCGCGGACGAATTCGTACGAGATTTCCATGGGCGTCAGGATTTCCGTTTCGAGACGGGCATAATCATCGATGCCGCGCGGACGATAGCTCGCCTGCTCGTCAAAGGATTTCGCCGTAAGGTTTTTTTCGTCGTGGGGGAACGCCTTGCGAAGAACACTCAGAACTTCAGGAATCTCGAGGCTCAGCGCCATCTCGAGAACCTGCGCATGGGATAGCCCATCCTGTGGCGCGAAGCGGGGAAGCTGCGCCGCCAGGATAAAGATCCGCATGATCAGCGCGAGTCGGATCGCCTGCAGGAGATCAAGCTCGAGCCGGTTCTCGTCGGGAACCATGCCGTCTTCGATATTCAAATCGGCGAGAATGGCGTGAAGGTCGATCGCGTCGAGACGTAGAAGATGGACCAGCTCGGAGATATCGCCATAGCGGTCGTCGGGCAGCAAATGCGTCGCGAGCGTGCGGAAGGCGCTGTTCAAAGCTTCCTCGCGCCCCCAGGATGCGCGCGAGGCCCAAAGTCCGGCATTAAAGACCTGGGCATTGGCGCCCATGGCATTGAGACTCGAAATGGTTTTGCCATGCGCGATCATCGCGAGCAGCGACTGCAACCGCTTCGATGATTTGACTAATTTGTAGAAGCGATCGCGGTCGGGTCCGACTGCCGCACCAAGGCCCGCGACGACGTTTGCGATATAGCCGAACTGCTGCAGAATCGCGTTGTTCGGAATCGCGCGCATCCGCGCCGGGTTCCCGCGATCGGACGCGTGATCGCCCTGGCGCTTCACGGGTCGCGACCCCGTCTTGAAAAGCAGGTTCGGACCGAAAGCACCGAGAACCGCCCTGTACCCATCATGCGCGAAAAGTGTCTGCTGAAATTCGCGAAGGCGCAGGAAGAAGTCGAGGCTGAAATCCTGCGCCGAATAGAACGGATCCTTCTCAGCGGGCGGGATATCGCCGTCCATCACGATCGTCGCCAACGCACGCGTCGTCAGCGCACGGTTGCCAAAGAATACGTAGCCGTCACCACCTTGGAAGCTCGTTTCGTGCTTGACCGGAATCTTGGCGGAGCCAAAGCGGCGGCGTGCCTCATTGGTCATGACATAGTGGAGACGCCGGTAGAGCGTGCCGGGATGGGCGCCGCGGCCCATCGATTCACCGTGGGTTGAGAACAGCAGCGTCTCGACGCCTTCGATATCGGCCTTGGCAACGAGCGCCGCGAGACCGTGATAATAGCGCTCAACCGCGAGCGTCGCCGAGATCTGGCCGATGAAACGCCCGGCGTCGGAAAAGCCGGTCTGGATACTGAGGCGCTTCCTGCCTTGCACATACGCGCGATATGTCTCCTCCTCAAGGAGACGCTCCATGATGCGCGCCCCGTTTTCGAGACCAGTCGGCGTTTCGAAAAGCGGGGAAATATCGGTGATGTGATCGACGCCGAAAAGCTTCGCGAAGAACACGGCAATCAGCACCGTCGCCGGAGATTCGCATTCGGCGATGAGGAACCGAATGGGTGTCTCCTTGTCGATGTGCTTCATGATCTGGGCAGTCAGCGCGAACTGGCGGATCGCGGTTGCCGTTTCGAGATCAAGCGTCGCGAAGTTCACCGTTTCGCGCGGGCAGTTCTTGATCATCTCGACGATGCGCGCCAGCGACTGGCTTTCCGTCAGATCCCGTGTCCACGGCTCGTGAACGTAGGCACGGAAAGCGTTGTGCAGCTGCAGGGCATTGATGCGCAGATGAATGTGCGACATGCCAAGGCCAGTCGCGTCTAGGAGACCGGCAAGAGCCGCCGCCGCGCGTTTCATTTGAGGCGCTTGGACGGTATCAATCAGCGTATTGAACAACGTCTGCAGCGGCTCGACCGTCAGAAGGTTGTACCCGTCGGTCTTGGTGATGACGTTCGCGACTTTCGCGAGACCTTCGGTTTTGTTAGTGAAACTCTCAAGCGCCTTGATCTGCTCGTCCACTGCGGCAATACCGAGATCGAGCTTACCGACGATTTGGCGCGCGACACGCTGGGCGGCGTCGCCACTTTCGAGCTTGTGCTTCAGAACGACAAAGCGCTCGCGGATATCCGCGAGGGCGGCGCGTTTTTCGCGAAGGCGAACTTCCAACGAGAACGTCCAGGCGATGTCCGTGCGCCCGTCGAGGTCGTAGCCGACCCAGGAGGCGAATGTCGTCAGCTTCGGGCGCAGCTTGAATGCGGCGTCGCCGAACTTCTTCGATGCGACGCTGAAGAAGCCGTGCAGCAGCTCCTCGTAGGCATTCCGCAAGTTGCGGATCGCATCCTGAGCGCATTTGTGTTCGTGCTGCAGCGTCAGCTTATCTTCGGGACGTTGCGGAAGCGCGATCGTCACGTCGGCGTTTGGATCGGCGACTGCAATCTCGACCATGCGCCGATAGAGCGCGTCCGAAAGTCCAAAGGTCGGATGGGCGGTCAAAACGATGCCGGTGCGGGCGCGCGACCAACGCTCGGCAAAGGTTTCGAGAGACTCGCCAGACTCGCTGACTGTTTTTTCGACGTACGCCGTGAAGTCTTTGAGCGTGGTCGCCTGATCGACGTAGCCGACTTTTTCGCGGAGCCCCCGGGCGCGCCGAACGAAAGCGCGATCCATCAGGCGCGCGGCGAGGCCCTTCACCTCGTCGAACGTCACCGCATTCGATTCGAGACGGCGCGAGAGGTCGAATGCGACGTTCAGAATCGGATTGAGCGAAGGGTTATCGGGAATCTGGGTCCGAAGACGCTTCAGCTCATTGATCAGCTCGGTCTCGTCGAGCTTGCTCGAGCCAACAGCCGCCATCGTGTCCTGCATCACCAAGGCTCCGGGTCCCTGCGCGGGACAGAATTCACATGTAATTTCATAGTGTAGCGGAGAGGGCGGCCGGAGGCAAAAGTTGCTCTCCGGCCGATACCAACTCAGGCAACTTTCCGCTGCTGGCCGAGGACCTGAGCGACCGTTGAGCCCATCTCCGACGGCGTCGGCGCGATCGTCACGCCGCACCCTTTCAGGATCTCGACCTTCTCAGCGGCCGATTCACCGAATGCCGAAACGATGGCGCCAGCATGGCCCATGCGTCGGCCTTTCGGGGCCGAAAGGCCGGCAATATAGGCGATCACCGGTTTCTTCATGTGCTCTTTGGCAAACACGCCGGCTTCAGCTTCCTGAGGACCGCCGATCTCACCGATCATCAAAACGGCATCCGTCTCCGGGTCTTTCTCGAAAGCTTCGAGAACGTCGCGATGCGACGAGCCGTTGATCGGATCGCCGCCGATGCCAACCGACGTCGACACGCCAATGCCGAGCGCCTTCAACTGCTCGGCGGCTTCATAGCCGAGCGTACCCGATCGTCCGACGATGCCGACGCGGCCCGGCAGGTAGATATGCCCCGGCATGATGCCGAGCATCGCTTTACCGGGCGAAATCGTGCCGGCGCAGTTGGGGCCAGTCAGAACCATGCGCCCCTCTTTCTTGTAGCGGCGCATGTAGCGCTTCACGCGGATCATGTCTTGCGCCGGAATTCCGTCGGTGATGCAGACGCAGTATTTGATGCCGGCGTCCGCCGCTTCCATGATCGCATCGGCTGCGAACGGCGGCGGCACGAAGACGATCGAAGCTTCGGCGCCCGTTTCATCGACCGCGCCCTTTACCGTGTTGAAGACGGGGCGGCCCAAGTGGGACGTGCCGCCCTTGCCGGGCGTGACGCCGCCGACGACGTTCGAACCGTAGTCGATCATCTCCTGGGCGTGGAATGTGCCAATGCGTCCGGTGAAGCCCTGGATCAGGATCGGCGTCTTTTCATTTATAAAGATTGCCATTGGTGCGTTTCTCCGGATTTAGGCCGCTTTTTTTGCTGCTTCGACCGCTTTCTTGGCCGCGTCCGCCAACGTCTCTGCGCTGATGACGGTCAGACCGCTGTTGTCGATGATCTTGCGGCCTTCCTCGACGTTCGTGCCGGCGAGCCGGACGACGATCGGCATCTTGATATCGAGTTCCTTCACGGCATCGACGACGCCCTTCGCAACCCAATCGCAGCGGTTGATGCCGGCGAAGACGTTGACGAGGATCGCGCGAACGTTCTTGTCGCGAAGAACGGCTTTGAACGATTTCGTCACGCGTTCGGGCGACGCACCGCCACCAATATCAAGGAAGTTTGCTGGCTCGCCACCGGCAAGCTTGATCATGTCCAGCGTCGCCATCGCAAGGCCTGCACCGTTGACGATGCAGCCGATGTCGCCGTCGAGGCCGACATAGGACAGCCCACGATCGGAGGCGTAGGTTTCGCGCGGATCTTCCTGGCTCTTGTCGCGCAGCTCGGCGATGTGCGGACGACGGAACAATGCGTTCTCGTCGAACGACATCTTGGCGTCGAGCGCCAAAACCTGCTTCTCCTTCGTGATGACGAGCGGATTGATTTCCACCATCATCGCGTCGAGATCGCGAAATGCACGGTAACAACCCATGATCGCCGGTACGAGCTTGTTGACGATATCAGGGTCAACGCCCAAGCCGAATGCAAGTTCACGTGCCTGGAACTGTTGCATGCCGACCGCGGGGTCAACCGTAACCCGGATGATAGTGTCCGGCTGGGTCGCCGAAATTTCTTCGATGTCCATGCCGCCTGCAGCAGAGGCAACGACAACGATGCGTTCGGACGCGCGATCCATCACGAAGCCGAGATAAATCTCACGGTCGATGTTTGTCGCTTCTTCGATGTAGAGGCGCGAGACCAGCTTTCCGGCCGGTCCCGTCTGATGGGTGACGAGCTTGCGGCCGAGCATCGATTCGGCCGCTTCTTCGATCTCCCGCTCGTTGCGGCAGAGCTTGACGCCACCCGCCTTGCCGCGCGCACCAGAGTGAATCTGCGCCTTCACGACGACGGGGCCGCCAAGCTCGCTGGCGCGGTAGGTCGCCTGCTCAGGACTATAGGCCAATCCACCGCGCGGAATCGGCACGCCAAACTTCGTAAGAAGCTCTTTCGCCTGGTATTCGTGAATGTCCATTTATTTGGACCTCCTTAGTCCTGTTCGACGTTTCCTGGCTTTTCTTATTTCGCTCGGGCGGCCTCGGCGGCCTTGATCGCAGCAGCCGTGACGAGCAAGTTCTTCGCCATTTTCTCGGACGCGGCGTCGATCATCTTGCCATCGAGAGACGCTGCACCCTTGCCTTGCGCCTCGGCTTCTTTCAGGGCCACCAGGATGCGCTCGGCGCGCTCGACTTCCTTGGCGGTCGGCGAATAGATCTCGTTGGCGAGTTCGATCTGCGAGGGATGGATGGCCCACTTGCCTTCCATGCCGAGAGCTGCACCGCGGCGAGCCGCTGCCTTGTAGCCTTCCGGATCATCGATGCCGCCGAACGGACCGTCGATCGGGCGGAGACCAAAAGCGCGGCAGGCGACCGTCATGCGCGACAGTGGGAAGTGCCACTGGTCGCCGGGATAATCGGGGTTCAAGCCGCCGATGACGACGGTGCGCGCCTTGTTGAAGGCCGAATAGTCGGCGACGCCGAAGTGCATCGATTCCAATCGGCTCGGGGCGGCTGCGATGGCTTCGACGTTCGCCATGCCGAGCGGGGTTTCGATGAGGGCCTCAGTGCCGATCTGGTTTTTCAGACCCTTGGCAACTTCGATCTGGCTGACGATGCACTCGACTGTGTAGACATCGGCCGGAACGCCAACCTTCGGGATCAGGATCGTGTCGAGCTTGGCGCCAGCCTGCTCGACGATATCGACGACATCGCGATACATGTAATGCGTGTCGAGTCCGTTGATGCGGACCGAGACGCTCTTGCCCGCGCCCTTCCAGTCGAGATCATTGAGTGCCTGGATGATGTTCTTGCGCGCCTGCTCCTTCTCGGGCGGCGCGACGGCATCCTCGCAATCGAGGAAGACGTAATCGGCAGCGCTCTTCAGCGCACGGTCGATCATCGTCGGGTTGGATCCCGGAACCGCCAGATAAGAACGCTGCAGGCGCTGTTTGCGGAGCGGGTAATGCGTAAAGCTCATTGGGAGTCTGCCTTCCTAGGTCTCGGTTCGCGTTTGTTATGGTTGCCTGGTGATCGTCACATCGGCAGCGTGCCCAGCCCTCTCATCGAGGGCCGGGCACGAATTCCTAAGCTGCCTTCGCCTGCTTCGGTGTTGCGCCCGTCGCCGACTTCGTCGCCGTCTTCGAGAAGTATTCGGCGGCAGCGCCCGTACCGGAGCCGAGCTTGATGTTGATACCGGAGTCCTTCAACGCCATCTCGACGGCAAAGAGAACGCCACCGATCATGAATTCATCGACGGCACCGAGGTGGCCGATGCGGAAGACCTTGCCGGCGACCTTATTTAGGCCCGTTCCGAGCGAGGTGTTGTAGCGGTAGTAAGCCGTCTTCAGAACGGCATTCGCATCGGCACCTTCCGGAACGAGGATCGCCGACACCGTATCGGAGTACCACTTCGGCTCCTTGGCGCAGAGCTTCAGGCCCCATGCGTCGACGGCAGCACGAACGCCCGAGGCCATGCGGTGATGACGCGCGACGACATTGTCGATCCCTTCGGCAAGGATCAGATCGAGTGACGCGCGCAGACCCCGGATCAGCTGCGTCGCTGGCGTATACGGGAAGTAGCCAAGATCGTTGGTCTTGATCATGTCTTCCCAGGAGAAGAAGCAACGGTTCATGCGGCCGTTGACGCTCTTGTTGACGTCAAGCGCCTTCTGGCTGACGGCGAGAATGCCGAGGCCGGTCGGAAGCATGAAGCCCTTCTGCGAACCCGAGACGCAGCAGTCGACGCCCCATTCGCCCATGCGCATTTCGAGCGAGCCGACAGAAGAAACACCGTCGACGAAGAGAAGTGCCGGATGCTTCGCAGCGTCGAGCGCCTTGCGGACGCCGGCGACATCAGACGTGACGCCCGTCGCCGTTTCGTTGTGCGTGGCGAAGACGGCCTTGATCTCGTGGTTCTTATCCTTTGCGAGAATGTCCGCGTATTTTTCGAGCGGCACGCCCGTGCCCCACTCTTCGTCGCAAAGCTCGACTTTGAGGCCAAGACGCTCCGCCATATCGACCCAGAGAAGCGAGAACTGACCGAAGCGGCTCATCAGAACCTTATCGCCAGGTGCGAGCGTGTTCTCGATGGCCGATTCCCACGCGCCGGTGCCGGACGACGGGAAAATGAAAACGCGGCCGTCCTTCATTTTGAAAACCTTCTTCAGGTCTTCGAAGATCGGGAGCGTGAACTTCGGGAATTCCGGCGAGCGCATGTCTTCCATAGGGACGTTCATGGCCATCCGGACGGCATCCGGAATCGTCGTCGGGCCGGGGATAAAAAGATGTGGCGTGATCATAGAAGCGTTTCCTCCACGCTGCGTTGAGCCAAGCCGACGATCCCCGACGCAGGAGGGGAGACGTTCCGGCATGCTTTTGCTGATCCTTCCGCCCGATCGCAGATGCGGGCGTCAGTCTTAACTAGCAGGGCGACAGTGACGGTGGGAACGCAAATCTATCAACACCCTGTTGGGCAGGCTGAGCTACCCACCTCGTCATGCTTTCGTCTGGCAGCAAGGTCTCGTTTGCGATACCGCTATTGCTGTTCGGAACGGTTAACCGAAACATGCAGCGCAACAGCCATGGCGCGGTTCGAGACGCCAAGCTTATCGTATAAATTTTTCAGATGATATTTCACCGTGTTGCGCGAGATGCCGGTACGCGCCGCGATCTGAAGGTTGGTCCAGCCGTTCGCAAGTGCAGCAAGCAACTCGCGCTCGCGCGCCGTCAGGCCCTCGAGGGGATCGTGATTAAGAAGATCGATGTCGACATACGGCAGCGACAAGCGGCCACGCGCGACCGAAACGACCGCCTCCAATAAAACTTGCGGATCTTCTGTCTTCGAGACAAACCCCCACGCACCGCCTTTGATCGCATGACGAAGAACGTCGTTCGAGCGCTCACCAGTATAGATGATGATTCGCGTTTGCCACTTCTCCTGCTTCACGCGCTGAAGCACTGCGCCGCCCGTCATGTCCGGTAAGGTCCATCCGACGATCGCGATCTCTGCGGGCTTCACTTTGAGAGCGTTCAGGAATGCTTCGCCCGTTCCGTGAACTCCGCACACGCTGAAGCGCCCGTCGCGCTCGATCAGCGCCTCGAGCCCTGCGCGCACAACCGGGTTTTGATCGGCGATGGTTACCTCGATCTTGGCGGCCATTCGCGCGACGCTCTCCTCAAATGCTGACACGGCTTCAAAGGGGCCTCGTATGCCCACTCCGGAGATGGCGACCCTTCGTGGAACAGTTTAAAACGATGCTGCTCCACCCCAGCGTCGAAATCCAGCTGCTATTTCAGAAACTTAGCTTGCTAGAAATACCCGAAGCGGCGTGCCCACGCTGCACATAAGCTATGTTCTCCCGACAAAAACAAGTCGCATGCGGTGGGCGACGAAACTCTATCTGAAGTTGCGGAAATGCGGCAAGTCGCTTTCTTTTCTGAAAAAGCGAATGTTTCCAATGCTTTGCTTTAGGCGCTTTGAAGTGAGTGCATGCTACGACGTGGCTCGCAGCCCCATTCGCAATGGGGGTCCGGTGCCAGAAATGAATCCATGCCCACGCCATTGAGAAAACTGAAGACGTTCATGTCGCCGCGGTCGACCGATCCGGCTTTCGGGTTCATTTGACGTAGAAGCGTGGAGACGCCTAGCAACGCCGCGCCCAACGACACGAACCCTACTGAAAACAGAGGTGGTTCCTTTGTAGCGAGCGTCTGCACCGACGCCTCGGCAACGGTGCCGCACTGCGGGCTATCGAGCCATGCCTGCACGGCTGCCGGGTCGCAACCACTCTCAAGGAGAAACTCGTATCTTGCTTTGGCCGACATTTCCCGAAGGCGCTTTTCCAGAGCCCGAATTTTCTCTCCGTCCTTTTCGGCGGGATTGAAACACGAAAGACATGCTGCCCCCTGCCGGTCGGGATAGACGTTCGATCGGGCCACAAGATCGAGTGTGCTCGCGCCGATCAATAATTGAGGGGACAGGCCCTGGACGTGTTGACGAGAAACTCCACGATCCACACAGGACAGAACGACCTCAAAAATCAGATTGTCGACATTTTGGGCCACGTCGCTTCGGAGCCCAATGCGACCAGAAGCGATATATTCATTCACGGTCCCCGGAAATCCGAAAAACCCAATCCCTGTCGCCGTTAGAGCTCGGCCAATGGCATTCACCTTCGGATGCCCGAGATCCTGCCATCCCGCCAACAAGCACCTGTTTAAATTTGTGCCATCGTAGGTGTCGTCGTCCAGCCCGACGACATAGGCATCCAGTAAATTCATATTTGCGAGAATGTATGCAACGTCATTGCCGACGGCGCCTGCGCCGATCAAGTGGAGTGGCGGAAGCGATTGTCCTTCGACTGCGGGGCCTTCTTCCAAATCGGTCCAGCTCTCCGATGAGCATCCGGACCACAATGAATAGCCGTTCGCGTCGAACATTCGGCCGCGGACGATGCCACGAGCCTTCTTGAAAATCTCCCCAGCCACGAGTGCGGCTGCCAGGAACGGCCCCAGGGGATTCGCTGTGCGCGGCAGCGCCTCTCGAGGAGCATTGTCCGGATGACCGACCCAGGCCGTCCATCCTGTTCCGACAACCGAGAGAACGTCGATCGGAGGTTTTTGAGCGACATCGCCAATAACGACGGTTTGATCGACCACCAAAGCAGTTTCTGTCGTGGAAATTGGGATCAAGGCATTTGTTGCCCAGGCCCCGATCCGCTGAAGACAACCCGGAAATTCTCCTGCCGCTTCGCCGTTGGGTAGGCGGATCAGCGACGGCCCCATCGTCGCGACGATTTCGATCGATTTCACGGTGCCGGGCTGCCGGCAAAGCAGGTTCACAAGGCACGAGGCCAATAACTGACCTGCCGCCGACTGGCACCATGCGTCCGAAATAATGATGCGCACGGCCAGCGCCGGCCGATCACGATGCTCACTCAACCCGGAGGCATTGAGGAAATGACGATTGGCCATATCGAACAGGTCGATCATCGCAGGTCCTCGACTTTCTCCAGAACACCTTCAAAAACGGCCACGCGGCGACGCGCGTCGGCATCATCTAGGAGATGCCAATAATCGTCTTGCCATTCGTGCACACCGATACCGACGGGAAAAGGCGAAGTCAGATTCCCATATAAAGGAAAAACGATCGACAAAATGCGACGGCTGCTGATCGCCGTATCGTCGTAGCGGGAGTGCTCGACATAGACGCCGGGATGGCTATGGATCTGGGCCAGCGGCTTCCAGTTTTCGTGTAGCCGGTGCACGACTTCCCCGAGGGCTGCGGGAGAAACATGATAATTGCCCCATGTCATCCGTTGTCGCGGGGCGACGACATATTTGACATCGCCATGCCCGTCGCGGTCGCGCACGCCATACCAAAGCACGCCGCTCTCGCGACGACCGGCGCGCCGTAACAGCTGGATTGTCGCCTCAATCGCAATGCGCGGCACCCTAAGGTGGATATGTCCGGCTTTATAGGGAGATAACGGCGGCGGTCGGCGGAAATCTTCTTCACTGTCCATGGCGCGGAAAAGGCCCCTTATGGTGCGATGCCATAGCTTTCTGGATCGCCGTCAGCGTCGTCAGAAACGTCTCTTTCCCTCGCCACACGTGATGCGCTTCGACGGAATGCTTCACATCGTAAAATTCCTGCGTCGCGGAACAGCAAATAAGTTGAACCGTGCCGCCGCCGGGATTTGGATACGCAATGTGCGTATGGCATTCGGGGCTTGTGAGTTGCGGCACGTGGTGTTGATCGGTGGGATGGCTGTAATTTCTTGTTGCCGGATTGACGAATTGAGCGCTCGGAGGCCATGCCCGATATGCCGCAAAGCCCAGTTTCAGAAGATAGGTGTGCTCGGTTTCCTCAAATGTCCCCGACAAGGGAATGAGAAGCGTAATGGCGTTGGGTCGCTCCCATCCCAACGCCTCAAGCGACGCAACGCCGAGAACGTCCAGCACGCGAGGAATGTCCTCATTCAGCGCCGCCATGCCCGCTTGGACATCCAGAACCGGCTGTTCGTTTGCGCGCGCCATCTCACGCACCGCCCGTCTCAGAGGCGATGCCGAAGTGATAGTTTTCGATCACGTGCCGCTCGTGGGCCTGATGCAGTGTCAGGCCGAGGTCATTCATCAAGGATTTGGGCTTGGGGCCCCCTGTCTGGAATACGTCTTTCGGCTCGCGAGGAATACCCAGCTTCACATAGGCTTTGTCCCAAACCATCGCGAGCGTCGCATCGGGAGGCTCCTCGAAGGAGGCCTTTTCTGCCTCGGTGACGTGGACGACGTGCACCGTTACGTCCTTGCGCTCGACTTCCTTAAGCTCGTCGAGCGCTTCCGCGATTTCCCTTTCCGCGGCTTGCTCCTCGGACCGTGCCTTGGCCAGGTGTGCCTCGGCCCTTTCCAAATCCTGCTCGGCTTTGGAGAGATTCGGCGGATTCACATCGGATTGACCGTTATTTTCGTGAGACATGTCGAAACCCCTTGCGCAAAGGCCAAAATCAGCCTGTTATTCCGTGCGTTCCAAGCGTAAGACGTATCGGCCCAGAGACACGTCGTCTTACATATGAAACAGCATAGGCTCGATTCCGCCGCCCGGTCAAGGGCGATTGCGAGCCGTCATGGGAGCTTGAATGACACTTCCGTTTGCCGATTTCGGTCGGCTCATCGTAGCGAAGCGCGGCACGCGCGGCGTTCGTGCCGCCGCGGCCGAGGCCGATGTCAGCCCCGCAACTCTCTCGCGCGTCGAGAATGGGCATATGCCCGACCTGGAGACTTTCGCCAAATTGTGTAAGTGGCTCGAGCGTGACCCCAGAGAATTTCTCGGGCTCGAAACCGGGCAAGAGCCGGCCCATCCTGGGGCGGTTGTCCATTTCAAGAAAAAGAAGACCGTGAAACCCGAGACGGCAAAGGCGCTCGGCGAATTAATTCTCGCTGCGCAGCGCGCCCTGCGCGCGCGCGAGGAACTTGTCGGCCGGTGATCGAAATTGCGCCGGGGTTTCAAAGCACAATGCGAGAACGGCGCTGCGGCCGCCCGAAAGGCGCTGAAGCTCGGTCCCGATGACCGTCTGAGCCCTTGGGATTATGCCGATCATCTGGATGTGGTCGTTCTCGATTTCCATGCCCTTGGACTTTCGTCCGATGCGGTTCGCCAGCTGATCTCCATCGACGGAGATAGTTGGTCGGCGATGACGCTGAAAGACGGGGAGACGCACGCGATCGTGGTCAATCCGGCACATCACGACAATCGCCAGCCGAACGATCTCATGCATGAGATCGCCCATATTGAACTCAATCACGTTCCAGCACGTGTTGAAGTTTCAAAAAGCGGTTTGATGCTTTTGAGCGATTATTCCGACGAACAGGAACAGGAAGCGGATTGGTATGCGGCAGCGCTCCTGCTTCCGCGTTGCGGTTTGCTTCGCCTTCGTGGGCTTGGAAAGTCGAGCGCAGAGATCGCAAGCTTTTACGGGGTGAGCAAAGCTCTTTGCGATTGGCGGCTCCGGATGACGGGCGTCGATGTCCAGATGCGTCGCGCCGTGGCTCGATGACGGCCATCGAACATCCCTCGACTCTTCGCATGTTATGGTGCCCAACCAACGTCGGGGGCATAAGAGGCGGCTATATCGTCTTTGCAGTCTGAGTGCTTAGCCGCTCGAAGCTCTTCAGGAAGCGACGCGAATTCACCGGATCGATCCGATCCGCCTGCGCTAAAGCCCATGTCGCCCAGGCTTCGACCTCGGCGCGGGTTTCAGCTTCCGACGCGCAAGCCTTTCGGACGTCGGCGATATAGTTCCGGATTGTCATTGCGTTTTGAAGTGCGGCTGCTTCTTCGAGCAGATTGTTGATACGGGCCTTCTCAAGAGCGGCGATCCGCTCTTTTTCCTTGCGTGCGGCTTCTTCCCGTTCTTTTCGCGTATCTTCGATGTCGCGTTCACGGATCTCGATCTGCCATCGATGATTGCTGAAACAGCGGTCCCGATACCGCATCTCTCCCAGGACCATCAACTCGATGACCGCTTTGCGAAGCTGTTGCTCGATAGGGTGATGATTTTCATCCTCGACAATAGTCGTTGAGGACCTCTCATTCTCGATAACCGCAAGGCGAAGCCGTTCCTTTCGAAGGTTTGCTTCGTCGTCGCCGCGTGGTTTCTTTTCAGCAATGGGTTCCAGAGATAGCGATAGGGCCGTGCGGCCGATATGGACCGAGATTTCATTGGCTTTGTCGCCGCGGACGCTTCCCTTGCAGCGCTGCGCCGTCAGCGCAAGAAAGAGCGCATTGAGAACACGAAGGCGTCGAGCCTGTAACGGCGCATCGAACACCGGCTTGTCGAATGACCATCCCGTTCGCAGGAAACTTTCTCTGCGCCGCTCATCCTTTTGAAGCATCGCGCGAATGGTAGGGTGGGCGAGGTCTAACGTTGAAGCGACCCGTATTTTGCCGACCGCTTTTTCCACGCGCGCGCGGAGGGCCTCGATCGGTTCATCGAATACGGGCTCCGGCGGCAGAGGTGAATTCTCGTCGTAGCGCCTACGATGAAACCAATGCTCATCCTGGCCGATCTTGACCGTATTGGTATCGCCTGGATCGCGCAGCGGAAGGGGTATGCGAATGACGGGTTTCTTTGCGTCCTTCTTCGTCCAGTAGCCGCGTGGCGGAACGGGAATGTTGGCGTTCTTGCAAGCCTTGGCCAGACCGACATCGGAAATCGAAAAGCGCTCGGCGACCGTCCGCATCGGCTCCGACCAGACTAAGTCGTAAAGTTCTTCGCGCGTGAACGTATGCGCCATCACTTCTCCCTCTCTCCTCGCCCAGATTCCAAATGACGATGCCCTGACCGCCGCTCCGCTCTGACGGGGCCGGCTTTTCATGGCTTCTGCCACCGCTCGTGCATTTTCCGAAGCCCCAGAATGGGGCTCGAGAACCAGAGTTGCGGGGAATAAAAGGCTTATTCACCGCATTAAACGCGGTGAATATCCTTGAATTTGCGGAGAATAGTGGGTATAATCACCGCATGATGCGCGGAGAATATGCCTGACGTACATCCATAAACTTAAGACCTGGCCTCAATTCCGCTGGGATGCCAAAGCCTTAGAAGAACCCCTCGCAGCCGTCCGTCACCGGCAGGGAAGGCTCATCGGGCGAATGGAGGGTCTTGGGTTGTCTCTACGAAGCGAGGCTTCCCTCCAGACGCTGACCGAGGAGGTCATCAAATCCAGCGAGATCGAAGGCGAGATCCTCGATCGCGATCAGGTTCGCTCGTCTCTCGCCCGGCGGCTCGGCATGGATATCGGCGCCCTCGCTCCGGCCGACCGAAACGTCGAAGGCGTCGTCGAGATGATGCTCGATGCGACCCAGAATTATAGCGAGCCGCTTACGGCCGAGCGGTTGTTTGGCTGGCATGCTGCGCTGTTTCCTACCGGGCGAAGCGGCATGCACAAAATCATCGTCGGCGCCTGGCGGGACGATGCCAAAGGCCCCATGCAGGTTGTATCAGGACGGATCGGCAAGGAGCGCATTCATTATCAGGCGGTGCCGGCCACGCGTCTCGATCAAGAGATGGATGCTTTCCTCACATGGTTCAACGCGGAGCCAAGCACCGATCCCGTTCTCAAGGCCGCGATCGCGCATTTATGGTTTGTCACCATTCACCCGTTCGATGACGGTAACGGCCGCATCGCGCGCGCCATTGCTGATATGGCCCTTGCACGTTCGGAAGGAAGCCCTCAGCGCTTCTATAGCATGTCGGCGCAGATCCGCCTCGAGCGGAACGCGTATTACGAAATCCTCGAAGAGACCCAGAAAGGCGATCTCGACATCACCGCATGGCTGACGTGGTTTCTGTCCTGTCTCGACCGGGCCTTCGACGGTGCCGAGGTTGTTTTGTCGGGTGTGCTGAAGACAGCACGCTTTTGGGAAAAACACGCGGCCGCGGCCTTCAACGAACGCCAGCGCGACATGCTCAACCGGCTCCTCGGTGACTTCGAAGGCAAGCTCACCTCATCGAAGTGGGCGAAGATCGAAAAGTGTTCGCAAGACACGGCGTTACGCGACATCGCTAGCCTGGTAGAGCAAGGCGTTCTCAAGAGAGACGATCACGGCGGCCGAAGCACCAGCTACTCGCTCGTGCACGCCGATTAACGAAACAGACCATTTGTCACCCGCTCGCGGAAGCGACTTTTTCTTTACATGTTTCAAACGTGTGACGGCTCGTCGGATGGGGTGCCCGGCTTAAGCGTTGCAACACAATCATTATTCCTCAATGGCCCGACTCATCGAGAGTACATCCTTCTTTGAAACGGCCGATCGCCATGTGTTGTGCCGTGTTTAGTCTCGCCATCGGCGCAATTTGACGCCCAAATGACAACCGCGCGGACATCGCCCCAAGCTCTTGAGACCGGCTTGAAGGATGCCGCGCGGGGAATGCGGGAATTCACATCTTTAAAGCCGGAAAACCTCTGGCGCCGTGCGGCGCCGGATGTGCGGACGGCTGCGTCTTGAGGGCTAACATGACGAATGTGAGTGCGTGGAAGCGGAGCCTTCCGCTCCAGGAGAAATCCGTAGAAAATCTCGATCAGCAAATTCGCAACGTTACTGCCGGCAACACCGCCGACGGGCACGCCAGCGACATGCGTCCCATCGCTATTCGCAAGGAACTGCTGACGGAGGCCGGTCCATCGTTTCGCCGGCTTTTCAGAAATCTTGCCTACTTCTCGGGCTCCGAACTCAGCGACAGCACGCGCACGGCGCTTATCTGGAAGGGCCTCGCCCTCGCGCGTCGCTATGGAGACGGCGCATTCGCCAGTCGCACCGGAGCGATCGTTGCGGCTTGGTTCCTGGCGATACGTCCGCGTTACATCACCGGTAAGGCCGGGATGCAGGCTATTCTGAATGACGGTCTCCAGGCGCGAGAACGGTTTCGCAAAAAACGAAAGCAGAAGAGGATTGACGCGCTGGCAGCGCGGTTGCGGGAGGCAACAAGGCCGCCTCTCCGGCCCGTCGTGTGGAAGAATGATGAGTACCGCGTTGAGAGCCTGATTCATCCTTTCCATCTTTGGGAGGAAGGCGTGGCACGACGTAACTGCCTTTCTCGTATTGTGCTCGACCTTCCCGATAATCACCCAGCCAATACCATTACACCCGAGACGCTTGCCGCGCTCGCGTACTGGCGCATCATGAAAGACCACAAGGCCGAAATTCTTTCGCTACGCAAAGGACCATCGCGGCTCGGCCTTGCCATGCTCAGCCGGGAGCACCTCTTCGATTTGGAGTCGGTTGGATCGCGCGACAATTACGAGCTCTTTGTGCAGGCCGTCCTGGAGCTTCGCGCGGCGCGAGGATGGGGCGTGGCCGCTCTCAAACGGAGGCAGAGAACATGATGCATCTCGTGCCGAAAATGCGCCTGCAAGAGACGACCGGCTCCGCCCCGCCTGATCAAGCCGGAATGGGAGGCGCCGGTTCCGATGACATTATCGAAGGCTCGGTCTGGAGTTTTGATCCTGCCGAAGGGCTCGGATTCATTCGTCCGATTGATCCTGGCCCCCTTGTCCTGGCGCGCGCCGAGATCTTTCTTGCCGCTGGCATTCACCGGGCGATCTCCGGCGCACGCGTGAGATTGCGCGCGATCCGGGAAGAACCTTACTGGCTCGCCTCTGAAATCCTATCCATCGACGAAATGACCGCCATGCTGCCGATGCGCTATCGGCATCCAAGCGAGGCCGAACCGGAGAGCGAATGGCAGCACGCCACCTGCAAGTCGTTCAACTGGCTGCGCGGGATCGGCATTCTCGCTCTGCAGAGCGATGCCAGCGAGATTAGCGTGCATGCCCTCACCGTAAAACGTTGCGGCCTCGTGCAACTCGTCCCTAACCAGGAAGTCCTGGTGGTGTGGGGCAGGAGCACGAAAGGGCGAATGGCAGCGGAACTCGCTCCGTGGCCCGCACCGAAGCCCGGGATCATATCCGACACCATGGACCTGCGAAGCCGTCGCGCCGCCTCGGCGAGCAGCGAACCACTCGAATATCCCGATCGAGCAAGGAAAGCGATCGCTCCCCGGCAAGACGGGCCGCATCTCAAGGATCTTGCCGGCATGGACGAAGCGGTGGGATGGGGAACCGCGCTGGCGGCGGATCTTAAAGACTTTCGAAAAGGAAAAATCGCCTGGCGCGATGTCGATCCCGGCGCCGTGTTGCATGGGCCGCCGGGCACGGGAAAGACCCTGTTCGCGCAAGCCCTCGCCAGAACGTGCGACATCGCCTTTTTTCCAACCTCCTATTCCGACTGGCAACGCAGCCATGACGGGTACCTGGGAGACGTACATCGCTCGATCCACGAGGTCTTCGAAAACGCCAAAGCGGCGGCGCCTTCCATTCTTTTCATCGACGAACTCGATGCCATTCCCGCGCGTGGGCGCAACCGGCACAACGATGCGTGGTGGACATCGATCGTGAATGCGCTGTTGGAAGAACTCGACGGCGTGGCTTCGCGCGACGGCGTCGTGGTGATAGGTGCGTGCAACAATGTGTCGATCGTAGACAAGGCGATTTTACGCGCAGGGCGCCTCGATCGATTGATCTCCATGACCCTCCCATCCCCCAAAGCCCTTCACGGCATCCTCCGCTACCATCTTGCAAAAGAACACCCTCGCCTTAAGAACCTGAAGGATATCGCGGTCCTTGCCGCAGGCATGACCGGCGCCGACATCGCCAAGCTCGTCCGTGAGGCGAAGCGCAAAGCCCGCCACGCCAACCGTCCCCTCCTGAAATCCGACCTCGTCAACGTGCTTTGCCAAAAGACAAGCGCGCCGGTGCGTTATCGCCGTGCCGTCCACGAGGCCGGGCATGCGGTAGCCGCGCTTCTGAGCGGCTACGCCCGTGAAGTGACAGCTTCCATCGTGCCGCGGGACGGCCGGGGCGGCCAAACGAGTTTTGTATTCAGCGACGAGGTCGAGAGCACACGCGCCGCGCTCGAGCGGACGCTCCTGGTCTTGCTTGCCGGGCGTGCGGCCGAAGAAGTGGTGCTGGGTGAAATCAGCGGCGGGGCGGGTGGGGACCCACAATCCGATCTCGCCCGCGCAACGCAGCTTGCCAGCGATATGATCGTCAATCTCGGACTTGTCGAGCAATTGAGCTGGCATGGGCAACGGCAGCCCGATGAAACTTCTCTTTTCCAAAGCGGGACGGCCACAAAGGTCGAGGCGCTTTTGCAGAAGGCGTATCGGAATGCGATTGAGTTGATCGCCGCGCAGCAGAGAAAGGTCCACGCGGTCGCCGATGGACTTCTCAAACGCAATGGGCTCGACCATGCGGAGATTGCTGCGTTGATCAAGCGATGCGGGAATAATGATGAAAATTCTTCAACGTCATGACATCACTCGGCTCATTGCATCAAACGCGGTCAGCATACTTTCGTATGCCTCCGAAAAATTTTTAGCAATTAAACCAAGCGTTGAATCCAGGTCCTTCAAATTGTTCTAGTGCGCTCCCACAAAAACAAAAAAGGAGCACACCATGTTGAATCCGATTACCGTCGGAAAGCGGCTTATTCCCCTGGAGCAGGTCGCTTTCGTCGAACGCTATGAGCCCAGGGAAACGGGCGGCATACAGTCCAGTCGTACCTTTCACAGCCGGCTCGTTCTCACAAACCGCGACAGTACGCTTCTGGAAGAGACGCCGCAGCAGTTCGCCAATCAATATGGCTTTCGTTTCATCGAAGCCGACGATCTTTGCATAAACCGGCTCGTCTACTACGCCGTCGAGACGTTTTCTTCCGATGAAGACTTCTCCCCCTCCAAAGCCTACCTGACACGGCTTCGATGGAAGGATAATGGCGCGGAGCATAGCAAGCTTCTCGTCACACCGCCGGAAGCGGTGCTTGCGGCCATCACGGAAAATAGCCCGAAACAAGAGCTGCCGCCGCAGCGGGCGAAGACACAACGCCGGCGTTCCCCGCGGAACGACAAACAGGATTTATCTCAATCCTGATGCCTGCTCTGCGAAATAAGAAAATACGCAGAGCCACGAAACTGGCCGGGGATGCATGCTGCCCAAAGCAAGCACGGCGTGGAAGGTGCGCAGGGGTAGGCGCGTCGTCACGCTCTCGAACACGAACCCGGCCAGACCAGTTTACCGCGCAAGAGCGCGCCGCGATGGATCGCGCGCACAAGGCTCATGCCGTGTTGGATTTGAACAACCCGCTCCACAGGGAAGTTTGGGCACTCCTGCAAGGACGTTGAGAGTGAATCGCAATCACACGCTTTCGCAACCTTCGAATCGGGACCAAAACTCAATAAAGTCAGTCAGTAATTCGGTTAGCGCGTATTCATCTTGAATATTCCGGATAATATACATTACGCTGATAATCGAAGGCAGCTCTCTGCCTTTGGGGTGTGGAAACCTCTTAGTTAGCGGTAATGAGCGTCGCCGATACGAACGCTGCCTCTAGCCTTTAGGGCTGGGAGGCAGTGGCGTATGTCCAAGCCTCCTGGCTTCACGGCCTCGGGCCAAAGGCCCCTGCAATCGTCTAACTACGATTTTCCAACTCCCAGCCACCAGGGGGGGGTCGTATGCTTTTGCGTGTTGCAGCTTTAATGCTTATGGCGCTTGACTTGGCCAATTGTGCGCAAGGCCTCGCGGAAGAGTTCCATCCGTATCTGCTGCTCTCGCCGCGCTCTTCAGTCGAGTCATCTTATTTTGGCGAGTGCAAGAAGCTCACCAATCATTCGAAGAAAGCCGTTGCATACATCCCCGTGGGATCGGCGGCAGTCTGGCATGATTTCAAGAGCCATCGCGACCAAAGCGGCAAAGTAATCATCGAGGTGGCTGCGTGCGCGCAGTAGCTCTTGCGATCATTCTTGCGCTTGCGCCCGCATGCGCCTTCGCTGCTGATGTCTATTACATCGCCAACGGCGCGACACAGACGATCAATGAACTTGGCACTTGCAAGAAGGTGACCAACAACGCCGGCGCCGAGATCATGGTGCCGACCGGCGCCGCCAATGAATGGTACACGGGCGGGAAATCCTTCATCGAGCATCCGCCTGCGGGGGTGACGCTGGCAGCCTGCGGCACGTGTAGTTGGACGAAGTTGACTTCGCTCGGCACGGCCGCATGGTACGGGTCGGCGGTTTCGGCCGATGGCACGCATTTGCTGCTCGGCCAAACTGAGAGTGCTCAAACATCGATTAACGGCGCCGTTTATTACTCATCGAACGGCGGTACAAGCTGGGCTAAGTCTAACGCGCCGGGCGACCAGTATACCTACTTCACCAACTTCTATGACGGCGTTCATGCCGTGACCGTGGGCGGCTATCCTTATCGCACGGCCGACGGCGGCGCGACATGGACAAAGGCGAATTATGGCGTTTTGACTCACCGCGGCGTGGTCGCATCAAACGATGGCAGCAAGGTCATCATGGAAACCGACCTCGATAGCTCATTCAAATATTTTTATACGTCGACGAACTACGGATCGAGCTTCACCGAGCGAACGAACGCCAATCATAAATGGCAGGACGTGGCCTCGAACGGCGCGGGAACGAAAGCGGCGGCGGTTATCCAAGGCAACAACATTTTCGTTTCAACCAACTTCGGCGCTAGCAGTTGGACGCAGGAAACTGGTTCTCCGAATGGAAGCTGGAGTAGCATCACGATGTCGAACGACGGCACGAAGCTTGCGGCCACGCTTGCGTCCGGCGGCATCTATACCTCGAGCGATGGCGGCACGACATGGGCTCTGCAGTCTGGGGCCGGATCGCGCACCTGGAACAGCATACGCATGTCGGCAGACGGATCGCGCATCGTAGCGACCGCGCGCGGTGACTATCTTTATGTCTCTACCGATGGCGGCGTCACCTGGTCGGCACAGACGGATGTTGGAGCGCCGCCTTACTGGGGCAATGCCTCGATCTCTGCCGATGGCAAAACCATTCTTGCGCCGATCGAATATAGCGCAATCTCGCCTTACACGAATGCCTATGCCTGGCTTGGAAAGTGCCCATGACTTCTAATAGGCGCACATTGGGGAGGACCTTGTGAATGAGTTAAAATCATCTTGGCTGATGGTGAGCGCTTTGGCGCTCTTTTTTGTGAGTGGACCTTTCCATCCAGCTTTCGCGGCCGACTGCACCAACCCGGCCAGACCCGAAGGCACGATCGTTTACAACGCCGATTACCACACCATGGTTTTCTGCAACGGCACCAGCTGGATCGGCATGGCGGCGTCTGGCGCGATGGCCGAGCAAGATCCCAAGGTCGGCACACTGACGAACGGCGATTACTGCACGGGCACCGGATCGCAAGTTTCGTGCACCACCGCGAAAGTCCCGGTCTCCGGCCTTAATACGTCCGGCACGGCTTCGAATACGACGTATCTGCGTGGCGATGGCGCATGGGTGACGGCGCCCGGCGGCGTCCCTTCGGGCGCGGCGGGCGGCGACCTGGCCGGCACGTATCCCAATCCCACCGTCGGTGCGGGCACGATCACGATCGCCAAAATGGCGGCCACCGGAACCGCGAGCGCATCAACCTATTTGCGCGGCGACAATACGTGGTCGGCCGTGAATTCGATTCCCACCGGCATGATCGCGGCCTTCGCCACCACCACTTGCCCCACGGGCTGGAGCGAATACACAGCCGCGCGCGGCCGCTTCCTGCGCGGCATCGATAACGGCGCGGGACAAGATCCCGACGGCACGCGCGCGGCGGGTGCCGCACAGGCCGACGCCATGCAGAATGCGACGGGTCAAATTGCCGCTCAGTTATGGGACGGAAACAATACGCAAGCCATCTCGAGCGGCGTCTTCGCGAGTTCGGCGAGCGACCATAAACCCGGCGCATCTTCGGGCACGGGTGTTTCTGTAAATGCCATCAACTTCGACCTCTCGCGCCAGGTTCGCACCGCAACCGAAACCCGCCCCAAGAACGTGGCGGTGACTTTTTGCAGCAAGAATTAAGGAGGACGATGATGGTACTCCCCATTCGCATAGTTCTCCTTTTACTGGCTTCTTTGCTTGCCATTCCTGCAAATGCTTCCGACAGCAGCACGGTTGCCCCCGGCGCCACCGTCAGCATTACCGGCCCCGATGGCGTGTGCCGCAAGGTTACGAATAACAACGGAAGCAATAGCCTTTATGTGGCAACGACGACGACCGCCGAGTGGGAAAACTTTATTTCCAATCCTGGCTCCGCCTCGCTCGCCACCTGTGCCCCGCCGCCGCCAACTGGCTTTGCGGCGACGGGAGGCAATCAATCGTATATTGTGCCAGCTGGAGTAACGTCCATTCAAGTCACTCTTAACGGCGCCGGCGGCGGCGTATCGAGTGGCACCGGATATGGCGGTAAAGGTGGCCAAACCATCGGTACGCTTGCCGTGACCCCGGGTGAAACACTCACAGTGATCGTTGGTGCGGCGGGGGCCAGTCGTGCGATCGGAACGCCGACAGGCGAGCCAGCTACCTTTGGCGGCGGTGCGGCGGGAGGCAACGACAAATCGGGTGGCCAAGGGTGTGCAAGCGGCGGCGGTCGTAGCGCCATACGTCGTGGCGCGACGGAACTCCTCACGGCAGGCGGTGGCGGAGGCGGCGGCAACTATAAGGCCATGAGGGGTGATAGTGGCGGAGGGCTTACAGCCGCGGCTTCAGGTCAAGATACGGGAGAAGGGCCCCATGGTCTTGACGGCAGCCAGTCGGCGGGAGGTGCGAATGGCGCCGGCGGTGGTTCGCCGGGTACACAATTTCAAGGCGGCAACGGCATGAACTACACCAGCAAATACCATTGTAGCGCCGGCGGCGGCGGCGGATGGTTTGGCGGCGGCGGTGGCGGTGCAGATGAGCAAAGAGCGGTCGGTGGCGGCGGCGGTTCGGGCTATTGCGGCTCGGCATCCGGTTGCACCTCAACCGCCGCCGCCGGCGCTCAACCCGCGACGGCTGGCTCTGTCACCATCACGCCGCAGTGAATCGAGATAGGTCATCACTGCTACTGTTACGCTGAAGACTATTGCTTCCGTCCAGGCGTATTGAAGCAGAATTCTATTTGGGGGCTGACAATGCCGATACGAACCGGACCTCAGCTTTGGTTAAGCGCGTTGATGCTCGTTTTCGTGAGCGCGCTTCCACAAGCCAGTCTCGCGGCGAATTGTTCGGCCGGAAACGTCACCGGCGCTTATCAGCTTATTGATGTCGGCAAGTGCAACGAAAGCACGAGCGGACAGACGTCGTTCACATGCGACGCGGCAAAGAATAACACCTCCGTCGTTTGCACCAACGCTGAGCACGGGAGCGCGCATTTCCTCTGCCTCAATGGCAAGTTCGTCCAAGCGGAGTTCGCCAACAAATTCGAAATTTCGGGCTGCGTCAGTCCCGGTTGAGACGGATCAAACGGCAATTTCTTCTCCTGGCCTCACAGCATCAGCGCGTCGCCGAAATCCACTGTTTCCCGTCATTGGCGAACGGCGTCGGGCCGAAGAGATAGCAGGAATGCCGCTTGGGCTGGGTTTGCCATTGGAAAGAAAACGCCACGCAGTGCTTTATCGGTCTGCAATGGGAAGCGCATTCCTGGATTGACCCGACTGTATAGGCGATCCGCGCTGAACCCAGCGTCGTGCCGCCCGTCATCAGCTTGCCGCAGGTGATCTTGAAACCCTTCACATCGTATTGCGCGTGCTGCTCCGGCGTGCACCCGTCTTCGGCTTGCTCGAGCTTCTTATCGAGCCGCCTCGCAGCATCATCGGTCGCTGATTGTGCGCCCGAAGGGCCGGCATGAAACGCGCCCATCGCGGTCCATGCCACCAGGAAAAAGCCTATCTTTGCTCTTCGCATCGTCCCCCTCGCTTGGTTTTGTCAGGAATGACCATCCGGAATTTTGATGTCGGCGTAGTTGGGCGGCAGGTAATCCTTCTCCGGCACCTGCCCGAACGGGCACGCGGCGCCGTTCTGATAAAGCCGCGCAATTGCATTCTGGTCGTAAAGTTGCATCGCCCGGCTCGCAAAATTCTCCTTCACGCCGCGAACCACAAGCTCGAACACCTCCTCGCGCTCGTCTTTCGTCCATTGCGCCTCGCGCATGTAGCGCTGAAAGAGCGCCTCGAAGCGGTTCTGCTTTTCTATTTGGACGTCGGGATTGGGGCTGAGGACAAATTCCTGTTTCTCAAGCGCGCCTGCGACCAGATAAGTGATGAGCTTCTGCTCTTCCGCCGCATGCGATGGCGTGCAGAGATTGACGTTGTCCCGCGCAAGCTGAAGCAGATAATCTCGCGCCTCGGCTCCATAGTGCGCCCGGTCGATTTCCGCCCGGCTTGGCACCGGCGCGCGCATGCGTTGAGGCACCACAGGCGGAGGCGGTGGGGCATACGGCTCGGTTCTGGTGATGATCGACGGAGTGACCGGCTCTTCAGGCGTCGGTCCGGGCAGAAACCACCAGACCAGGCCAAGAATGACGGCCGAGATCACAATGATCTGCGCGAGCGTGATATCGTCGAGAAGGCCTTTGGGCGGCTCGGCTGGTGGTGGCGCGGCATCGGGCTCAGGTTGTGACACCTCCACGGGCCGCGGCGATGGCTGCAGCAGACGAAGGCTTTTGCGCCAGCCGGTAAAATATTCGAGTTCCGCAGCGTCCTTCGGCTGCCGGCCAAGCGTTCCAAAAACTTCCTTGAGCGTAAAAGACGGCAGGCCGGCAAAAATAACCCAATAGGGGGGACGCCAGGCCTCGATCGGATGCATGCCGCGGAAGAGCAACAGCTCGCTGCTGCGCGAGAGCCTTCGGACCTCGTCCGGCGTCAGAAGAGGCCGCGGCGATGACGAAACCGATTGCCCCTGCGACCAGCCGCTGCTCTGCGTGAAGCTCGTCGAATAACTCCTGCTGGTCCCTGAGCTTGATCCGTGGCCGCCTGCGCCGGAACTCGTCCCCATGCTATCGCTATCGCTGATCGACGCCGAATGGCTGTCACCTCCCGTGACGCTGGAGTTTCGCGAGATGTTATCGACCGTTGAGGTCCCCAGCATGCGGGAAAGGTATTCGGCGGTAAAAAGATCGCCGATGCCGAAGGCGCGCAGGAAACAATTGTTGACGAAGGTCTCCCATCCTTTCTCGTAAACCCGCGCCAGTTGGGTGAGATCCTGGATCGCAAGGTGGTATTTGATGTCGTAGCCACGGGCGATTGAAATATCGTTCAGGACGAATTTCAGCTCCGAGAGGTTCGTAAATTCATCGATCACGATGTGCCGCCAGCGCTTGTGCTTGGGCTTTTTTGGATCCGGCTGATGGCGTTTGAAGGCCTTCGAGAACGCCGTCACCATCAGACGCAGCCAGCCGCGATGCGATTCAAAGTAATCCGGACGCATGGTGAGGAAGTACTTGTGGCCGCCGAGCGATGCCTCTTCCAGATCGAGGCTGGCGCCGCTGGTGACGCGCCGCATGGCAGGCGAGTCCACCCATACCAGGTCGCGCTTGATGCCGCTGATAATGCCGGAACGCTCTCGCTCATCGCATCCAAGGATGGATTCCGCTCCACGATGGATCGCGCCTTCGGCAAGCGTGCTGCCGCGCATATGCGCAAGGACATAGCCCGCGAGGGATATTTGCTTAGGCCCGACATAGGCGGCAGGAAGCTCCCAGGCCATGGCGGCGAGTTCGTAGACCCGCATCAGGTTGCGCCGGCCTTCCTCCTGCGGCGAGAGCGCGACCTGCAGCAGGAGAGCCGCAAGATAGTTGCGCGCGGTATTATCCCAATGCGTGTTGTCCTTGGTGGCCGTGACGATCAGCGCATCCGCGAGCGAACGCGCGTCGTCGATGTAATCGGGATTTTTCGGCGTCAGCGTATCGAGCACATTGAGAGCATCGGTCTGTCCCGTCCGACAGAGGTCCCAGGATCGAGAAGATGAACGGTCGGCTTGGCGGCGAACGGCGCCTGGAAGCAGGGCCCCGCAAGCTTTGCGATCTCGCCTTTCGGATCGACCACAACGACGGTCTGCTCGTCGAGCGAACTGCCCAGCAGCATCGGCGCCAGCGCGGTTGTAAATTTTCCCGAGCCAGTTCCGCCGATGATCAGTTGATGGAGATCGCCGTCATATTCGATCGGCCCGAAGTCGTACTCACTTTCAAGCCACCAGCCGAGCTGGAGATGGTCAGGCATCTCCCCCGGCGGCCGGTCGCGCAGCAAGCCCGCGCCCTTCAATTCCCGTTGCGTCGCAAAGCGCGCCGTGCCGAACACCGACATTTTTTCTCAGAGCCCCCGGCGAAAATTTGATTCTGAAAAAATTGGGCATAGGTATGCTGGAGCTTGCGTTTTGAAACGTGACTAGCGCTGACTTTCCGGCGCGGCCAATAAAGTTTCGCGTGACGGGTGACACGGCCATGGCGATCTTCAGCCTCAACCACACCTTTATCGGACGCACGACACATCCGCCGGGCTCCGCCAGCCTTTTTGCGCGCTACATCACCCGCGATCCCGCTTGCACCGAAGTTGTAGGGGCCCGCATGCCGACTTCCCGAGCGGCGCTCATGGCGTGGCTCGATGAGCAGGAGCAAGCCGACAGGAAAAACGCCCGGGTTATCGACAAGGTCGTCGTCGCCTTGCCGATCGAGCTAACCCACGAGCAGAACGTCGCCCTGCTCGAAGCCTATGGCGAGCGCATGACTCAAGGCCGGGCGAGCTGGGCTGCCGCCATTCATGACGGGCCCGGCGACGCCGATAACCCCCACGCGCATATCATCTTCCGCGACCGGGATATTGAGACCGGCAAGCGCGTGATGATGACGACCGAGAAAGGCAGCACCAGTCAGTTTCGCGAAGGTTGGGAAGAAGAGGTCAATCGTACCCTTGAGCGAGAGGGTTTCGAACAACGGGTCGACCGGCGCAGCCTGAAAGATCAGGGCATCGAGCGCGAGCCGCAGCTTCACGTCGGGGCCGGCGCCGAGAAATTGCGCGACAAGCAGCATGAAATCCAGAGCGCGCAGGTCGAGATCACGCGCATCGTCGACGGCGTCCCGACGCAGGTCACCGTCAATTACCCCGTCATCGATCAGGGCCAGACCCGGTTCGAAGAGAACGAAGCCCGTAAAGCGCGCAACGCCGAGCGCGAGCGCGCCATGGATGGCATTGCCGCCAAGGAGAACGAGCTTCAGGAGTTGTATTACAAGACCCTGCAAGAGGAAGTGCTGAAGCCTGCCTCCGATACGGATCTCCTGCCCTGGCTCGTCGCCATCCATATCGCCGAGCGTGAAGCCGCACAAACCCGTGAAAGCCGGATCGGCAACGACATGGTATCAACGAGCGGCGACCCCGCCGAAAAACCGCCGCGCAAAGGCTTGATCGATCTCGTCGGCGGCGCCGGAATGGCCATCGTCGGAAAGATTTCAGAGTCACTTGAGACGCTATTCGATGGGCCAACCAGGCCGACCCCAGAGCAGGAACGGGAGCTACCCATGGAGGACAAAGAGAAGATCGACGCCATGCGCCGCGAGCAGGCCCAGCGCCAGCCGGTGGAGGACGAGCGGGCGCGACAAGCCTCTCTCGCTTATCAGGCATGGCTCGATGAACGTGCCCGCCAGCGTGGGATCGACAGGGGAAGGTAATATCCCCCGCAATCGCGCTCTATTTGAAGGGGCTGGGGGCCAAGGGTAGGATTGTGCCGGAATCATACCCCTTGCAATTGCGTACCAAAAATGGTACATTTCTTCCCGTGGCTTCAGCGTGAAACGACTGCCCGCTTTCTTCTACGCCTTGTCCTCCGGCCGCGAGCCCGTGCGCGAGTGGCTGTTGGAGCTCTCGGTCGAGGATCGCAAGATCGTGGGAGAAGATATCAAGGACGTCGAGTTCGCCTGGCCGATCGGCATGCCGCTATGTCGGTCACTCGGGAAGGGACTTTGGGAGGTTCGAAGCAACCTCACTCAAAGCCGCATTGCCCGGGTGGTGTTTTGTGAAGAGGGCGGGCGGATGGTGTTGCTGCACGCCTTTATCAAAAAGACTCAAAAGACCCCGGCGGCCGACCTCGAGTTAGCCCTGAAGCGAAAGAAGGAGATCTCATGACCAGAAAGACAAAGACCAAAGGCAGGATCGGATCTTCCTTCGACAGCTTCCTTAAAGAGGATGGAAGCTATGCGGAGGTGACCGCTCGCGCCATCAAACGCGTGCTGGCCCGCCAGCTCGATGAACTCATGAGGAAAGAAGACCTCTCGAAAACCGAGCTTGCGACCCGCATGCAGACCAGCCGCGCCCAGCTCGACAGGCTGCTCGATCCCGAGAACGAGTCTGTCACCCTGGCCACCCTGGCGCGCGCCGCTCAGGCCGTGGGACGGAATCTCAAGATGGAGTTGGTGTGATACCGAGAGTACACTGATCGAAATTAAGTGGGCGCCTTGGCTGGTCAATCCTCAAAGCGGTCTGAGTCAGCATAATTGAACGCTAGTGTACCCCTCCGTTCTCGCTGCTCATTCGTCGCTTAGGTGGCTGCCCGCAACTCCTAGCAGGTGCCGTATCAGGTAACGTCAAAAAAATCGTCGCTTGACGATCATTCAATCAGCCGTTCAAACTCTTTTTCCCCGCCGTTCCGCTTGCTTCCATTGCTCTTCTTATTGATTGCACGTCATGGATGCTGACCGTCCCGTAACATCGCGCGAGCATGACAGACTAGGCTTTGCTCCGATAGCCGAGCACCTTGCCAGCGTGATCGCCGATACATCCGCGAAAGACGGCCTTGTGCTGGGCATCGAAGGGTCGTGGGGATCGGGAAAATCCAGTATAATTTCGTTGACCAAAGAAGCTCTCACCAGGCGCGAAAATAGTCCGGAGATAGTCGATTTCGCGCCGTGGCTGGTAGGGCCCCGTGACACCCTGTTAGGAAGCCTTTTCGCGGAACTAGGCATTGCTGCAGCTAAAATTGATCCTACAGATCAAGCCCTCGCCGAACAGGCAAGAATCGAAGGCAATTCGCTTCGCAGTTGGTACGACAAGCTTCGAAGCGATGAGCTTTGGAAGTTGAAGAAAAAAGAAGAGATACGAAAAAAAATCGGTAAGCAGCTCGACGCATTTGGTCTCATCGCAGGATTTGCCGGGAAGGCTGCTAAGGTGGCGGGCGATGCTGGTGTTCCGATCGCTGGCCACGTCGGCTCCGCGATCGAAGGTAGCATTACTTTATTATCGGGCCAGAGGACGTTGGCGAAGCAGAAAGCGGCGCTCGTCGCCGCCCTCCGGCAGATTGCTCGCCCCATCGTCGTTTTCGTAGATGACCTTGACAGGCTAGAACCGCGAGAAGCAGCGGAGGTTCTCCGTCTTATTAGGGCCGTCGCCGATTTTCCGAATGTGATCTATATTCTCTCCTATGATCCCAAGGTCGTCTCGAAACTATTGGAAAAGGCCATTCAAGTAGACGACGGAGCGGCATTCCTCGAAAAGATCGTTCAGGCGAGCTTCCGTGTTCCACGACCACAGGCGTTTGACTTACGCCTGTGGTTCCGTGCGGAAGTAGAACGGCTTTTCGCGTCCTCACTGGGCAATATCAACGCCTATCGATTTACGCAGGCGATCGATGTTCAAGGTGGCCAATATCTTAGCCGGCCACGAGACGTCGTGCGCGCCCTCAATTCTTTACGGCTCCATGCCATTCCCGTTCGCGACAAGATCGATATCCCCGATATGATCTGGTTGCAGCTTATCCGCATAGGAAAGCCCGCGCTTTATGAGTGGATCGAAGAATATATGACCAACGTGGCGGCGATTGCGGGCGGAGCCCAGATCTCGAATGAGGCAGCACAATTCGGGGGCCAAAGGCTTGCCGAATTGTTGAGGGCCGATGGGGTAGATCTCGATCGAGCCCGCATCGACGTCGCGACAATACTGCCCGGCATAGGAGATGCGTTCCGCTTTGGCCGTGGAGAAGATCGACCGATCTACGGCGATCTCGGTGGTGATCGATTGGCGCCGTTCATTCGGGATCGCCGCCTCGGAAGCCCTGAGCATTTTCGCTTTTATTTCGCGTTCGCAGAGCCTGCAGGAGCACTGACCGACGATGTCATTAAGACGTTTATTGCGGCGGCCGAGAGAGCACCTCTGGAGGCCGCTGCTCAATTCCAGCAGTTGATCACTCAAGAGCGACCGCAAGGCGGCAGCATGGCTGAAGTTTTGATTTCGCGTCTTATTGCTGAAACTCCGAGGATACCACTGGCGGCAATTCCTGGCATCGTCTCGGCGCTCGCGCAGCATATGGACCGCTTCGCCTCCATTCCGAACCAGACCGAAATGGGTCGCCCACGAGCGTGGCCTCCGGCTGAATACTTGACGCGTAAGCTCTTTAACGCCACCGACCCTCAAAGGAGGACGGCTTCAATTGAGTCTTTATTTGCACGCGGTCAATCACTTGGGTGGATAACCAGCATCCTTCGGTCTGAAATATTCGCTCATGGCCGTTTCGGCGATCGTCCAGAGCCGGCTGACCAGTGGCTGTTAACCGGCGAGGAATTTGATGCAGTACTTCCTGCCATGCTTCGGCGTTATGAGGAAGCAGACCCCGATCGATTGCTCAATACACCTGAACTTGTGAGCCTACTTTACGGATGGTCACAAGGAGGCGGAGAGGAAGCCGCCCGTAATTGGGTCGCAGCAAGAACAGAAACCGACCGTGGATTACTCGACTTCCTATCTCGCGCACGGGGATGGCGCGCATCAAATGATCGAGTGTACTACCCTTTAAGCCGGCAGGATATCGGTCGTTTTATGAATTTCGATGAGGCGTTGCGAAGATTGCAGCAAATCGCTGACAACGTAGAGACCCGGCCGGAAGATCGGCAGCGGGCCCGCGATTTACTGCAAGCCGCTCAGCTCGACCGCGACGACGATTGACCCTAGCCAATGCCGGAATTAGCGCGCGCGCAAGCCATGCGCTGTCTGACACATCGCGCTTGGCAAGGGGCTCCGCCCCGTTGCATCCCCAGGTGCGATAACCCTGTGAGTCCGTCTATAAAAAGGGCTACGCTCCCTGCCGCTTATCGTGTTTAATAAAGCCGAAACCTGGACTATTCCAAAAGTCACCCGCGCGGACAAAAGGCCCAACGGCGCCAGAAACTAGAAAATGACGATGTCTCATGAATGCACTCTTCCTGCCTCACCTGGTGGCTGACCAACAGGAAGCGACCCGATCTTGCGAAATTCATTCTCACGATTTCCTGCATCACATTGCTCGATCCAAATCAAAAATACTCCTTGAACATGGCGACCCGCTGGCCTTTTGCGAGTCGCTCATAGCAGGCAAAACGTCCGCTCTTTCCCAATCCGCCCGCCAAACCTTCGAGCAGGCGTCCTTTGACCTGCGCGACTACCTCATCGCCAGCTGCTACGCGCTCTTGATCGGCGAGGAACGACGAAAGGAATTGTCCGCGTACTTCACGCCCCCAGCGTTATGTAGCGCAGTCCTCGATGCAGCGAGACCTTTCTTCGATAACCGCCAGCACGCGCGTGTTCTTGATCCGGCATGCGGCGGGGGAGCATTTCTCGTTCCGGTCGCACGATACCTTGTAAAAAAAGCTATTGCCCAAGGACGTTCGACGTCCAAAGCGGCGCAAATTACGATCGAACGTCTTCGAGGTTTCGAGCTGGACGCCGGGTTAGCGGCAATTTCCCGGAAACTTATCGCCGCCATGTTCAAACGCGAGTTTGGTGTGATGATCGGCCGAGAAGCGCGCGCCGTTGTGAAAGAAGCCGATACTCTTGCCGAAACACTTCCACGCAAGTTTGATCTAGTAATTGGCAATCCCCCCTATGGCCGGATTCGCGATCGCGTTCATCACTCGATTGCAGCCGCAGCTGGCAGGGCGCATTTTGGGGGGCATACGAACTTCTATTCCTTGTTCCTTTTGAAATCGCTGGATACCCTGAGACCGGGTGGAGGATTGATTTTCGTTTTGCCTACGAGCTTTGTAGCGGGCCCCTATTTCTCGGGTCTCCGACAAGAAATTTTGGATCGCGCGGCGGTCGTAAGGCTAGACCTGCACCAAGATCGCGAAAATCTCTTCTTGGGCGCCGTGCAAGACGTTTGTCTTCTAGTGCTGCAGAAACACGGCTCCAATCAGCTCCCCCTAGATCAATACGAAATCGGGATAATTGATAGCACCGGGAAGCGCCGCGTTATGGGTGCGTTCAAGACGTCTGCCGCTGGCGAGCCTTGGACGCTTCCTGTCGACACATCGCATAATCGCTCGCAACCTCGGTCGATTGCGAATGGGCAGCTTAGGCATTTTACACTTGCAGACTACGGATATCGCATTCGTGTGGGCAAAGTCGTACCGACACGCGAACGGGCGGCTCTTCGCACCAGGCCGAGCGCGCATACGTTACCTCTTATTTGGGCCTCTGCTGTAAGACCCGATGGTAGCTTCGAAGCCGAAGGAGGGCAGAAAAGTAAAAATTCTCTATGGTTTCGGCCGCCCAAGAAGGATGTATCCTACGCGACCAAGGTCCCGAGCGTGATCGTTCAGCGCACGAGCAATCGCGAACAAGCACGACGCCTTAACGCAGCGGCAGTGACACCTAAGTTTCTAGAAGAAAACCGACAATATGGGTTCGTAGCCGAAAATCACGTCATCGTGCTTGAGGTAACGAGTCCAAGGCCTAGAGTACCGCCTGCGCTGCTAGTCAAAATTCTTAATTCCGAAGCGGCCAACGAGCGTTTTTCGGCCGTGTCGGGAAGCTTCAGCGTTTCAGCGAAACTTCTTGCACGGCTGGCGCTTCCGGACCCTGCGCTGCTACCAAGCGTGAAGGACAAATACTTCACCCGTAAGCTCTCGACGTGTTTCAGCTCGATCGACGGCGTGCTCGTTCCGCTAGCTACCCCGGATGGCGCGCAGAACACCGTCAATTAGACGAGAAACTTGCGCAGCCGCTTCGCCATCGATCACCACTCCGGCCTCCAGGCTAGCTGCTTCGCTCGACCACAAGAGGTTGGCCGATCCAACATAGGCGAGATGATCATCCGCCAAGAGCATTTTGGCGTGAAATGTTTCGTTGTCCAATTTGCGGCCCGATCGGGGGTTCATGCGCTAAATGATAGTCTTCTATTTTAACATTGAGCGCAGCAAGCCAGTCCTGATGATAAACGGAGATTGCCGCCGCGTACTGGCTCAAATCCCGAAGTATCAGGATTTTCTCGACCTCAGGTCGTGCAGCACTAAAAACGCGGCGAAGCCATTCAAACCCGCTTTGATCGATAAATGGCACCATAACAACGAAACGGCGATTGGCGCTTTGCGCAATCCGGACAAATGCCGAAGAGGTGTCGAGAAATCCTCCGCGACGTCCCCCAAGTGCAGCAAGCTCTCGCTCCAAATGACAGGGCGCGAGCGGCATGGTAACGGCGAGTTCAATCGACGAACCATCTCTCCTCAACTGCCGATAATGCTCGGCGCCCTTCAAGATCTGCGACAATCTCAAGAGCTCATCCGGGGTTTGGTTTGATGCCCAGCGATCGCTTTGATCGAAAGCCCCGAGACCGGAAACTTGCAAGCCGGCCAGAATCTGGGCCGCAACTCCCGTATCAATTCCCGCAGCTGCCGCCGCGCATACCTGCTCGACATCCCAACTTCCAGAACCCAAAAGTGCGAGACCCTCGAGCACCATGGCAGCCGTGCCGGGCCATGGCGCCGCGCAACGCACCACATCGGCGTCAACAGACATCAGCCGTCTCCGACAAGCCGTTCCTCACGGAGCTTGGCAACGACCTCATAATAGCCGGTAAGACGTGTTTGATTTTGATCCCATAAAGGTGCGCGCCCACCCACAAGCGTCGCGCGAGATAAGAGTTGGTTATTGGCGACACACGAGGTTTCCGGGACCATCACGCATGCCGGACATGCACCACCCCGGTGATCGCATAATGTACCCGAACCGCATCTTAGTTCACGCCGTGACACCAGATAGCGCAGAAAAGCGCTATTCTGATCGCGCCACATCGACGAGATATTTCCAAGATCTTCCGTCATTCCACGCCGGTGAACCAGAAAGGCGAGGTCGGCGGGAAAAATGACCTCGCTCAACGAGCCCAAGTCCAATCCGGAAAAACGCGATATCCCATGCATCACTTGATGGGCCATCGTATGCAAAAGCATAAATGTCAGCGAAGCTACATCCCGCCCTCGAACCCGCGCCTCCGCGTCGCGCACAGAAAATTCCTGCAAGAACCGTCTGAAGTCGACGTAGTTTTCGATCAAGACGCCGCCGATCGTCTTGGGAGCTGCTGGAACGGCGGAAAACACGCCGTTTTCGATGAGAAAACCACCGACCGCTTCCGCGTCTAATCTAATGTAAATCGCTTCGTTTTGTTGCTCGATGACGTAGACGGGACGCTTGCCATTTTGAAGTGGCGGAAATCCCATCAACCGAACCGGCATGCGCCGATCTTTCTGCACGGTTTCGGGCGTCGCGGAAACACGGCTAAAGCCAAAGGAAAACTCGACCATATCGAGATTGCGAATGAGCCGAGCGTCCTCGATGCCCGCGCGCGAAAGGTCTCGAGCGACGCGTTGCTCGTAGACGGTTTGCAAGTCAGCATGACCATGCTCGGGACAGAGATCCGGATGTGTCATCCGAAGGTTTGCTGCCTCGCCCGCGGGCTCCAATTTGCGCCTCCGCAACGCTTCATGCTCGATCGTGCTTCGGATCGGGTCATAGCGGCGCGCGTAATTGGACCGCTCGTCGACTTGACGTTGGAGGGCCGGAGACGGCTCCGCATCGCGCACTACGACCCCAGTTGCGTACCAGCTGTCGAGCATATCTTGGGCGAATTTCCCAAACTGATCGGCCTGGCCGACATTCCCGCCGTTTCGCGCTTTTGCTTCGGCGTCACGCATGGCTTGATAAGGCCCGAACAGGGCTTGCTGGCCTTTAAGAAACAGTTGCTCCTGGATGCGCTCAAATGTCGGCTCCGCGCCGCCGAAACCATGTAAGGCTGCAACACGCGCAGTAAGATCAGCCTTTCGCGCAGGGCTCATCAGGTTCACGACGTCAGGATCATTATCAAAAACGATGAAGCGCGCCGTCTGCACATAGAATACCGGGGAAGCGCGATAGGAGACTGGGATCATATTGATCTCGCTCCATTGATGCGGCGCTCCTTCATCGATGCGGGGTTTCAGAAGATTTAGTGTAAAAGGATCGGTCTGAAAGACTTCTCGCTCCGCGTTGCAACCCGTGCATTTGAAACGCCATCGAGAAAATTGATTGCCTTGCTTAAAGAGACGAAATTCTTCCGCGCCGCATTTGCAGCGCGGTATCTTTCGAACGGTCCCGTCGCGATCGGCGGTAAAGCGATAAGGCGATAAACCCTCGAGACCACCCGACCAATGAACATAAACAACATCCAACTGGCGCCACGCGCTTAGGTGCTTCTCGCCGGGGCCAGGACATTCTGAAGGTAACGGTTCCGCGACTTGATGGGCTGGCGAAACGAATTCCCTCACAACTTCGCACTTGTCGCATCGATATACCAGCGGCCCCGGTATGTATCCGATTTTTTCGGGCCGCAGAAATTCAAAGCGATCCAGCGCTATATCGATCGACGCCAAGCCACGGTGCATCGGATTATGAAAACATGTGTCGAGCAATTGTGTTTCATATACGGGTGCATCGCGCTCGATTGCCAATCCTCGCGATAACCAGGTTTGGCAGAACTCAGTAAGAGTATCGACGATTTGATCCCGCCGTGTTTGCTGGGTTGAAAAGTCGATTGCGGTGCCGTCGCCGGTCGGCACAGCGATGCAGGCGCCTTTGCCACCCTCCCACGTGAACATGGCTCCCGGTGCATAAGCCGTCGCCAATTGCGGCTGCGATCGCGACATGCGTGGTGGAAACTGCCGGCTTACAGACTTGTTGGACGGAGCAGATCCGCTGAATCGATTTCGATATTCGGCCATCTTGATCAATCCTCCACATCGACAGGAAGCGGTTCTGCATCAACGTCGGTTCGATTGGCGAGACGTTGGCCGCGAATGATGCGCATGACTTGCCGCGTCGTTTCGAGATTTATATTGCGCCCTCGGAAAGGATCGCGCGTCGCTCCTTTGATAATTCCGGATGCATCCACATCCCGCAGGGAAGTCATCGGCTTTCGGAGTTCCCGCGTTTGTTTTGCTTCCCAAAAATTCGACAACCGGCTGCTATCCGTCCGGGTAACAAACAGATCAAGGATGGACCGCATGCGATTTTCTACAAATTTCTCGTAATGTTCCGTGTGGCTCGTCGCACCGGTCCGGCGCTCGCCCCGTCCTTCGAGGCCCACGGCTTCGAGAGCGAAATCCGTCGCCGCTCGGATCGCAGCAGGGTAACCACCAAGATCACGTTCCGCCCATGACTTGATCGCCGAAGGTGTAGTGAAAAAACGGGCGCGAGCTTTTTCAGACGATTTAGCGCGGAAGAACGCTTCCTGTTCGACTACGCCACAAAGGTAGGCCTGAAGGATACTTGGTAGTATTCGGCGAATGGCTTTCTCCGCCCATCGCTGGACCGCCGGCGCAGGGATCATCCGTTCCAGAAAGCGATGAAATTGATCATGCGTCTCGACGACATACCGATCTCGCCTGCTGTGAGGTGTTGGGATCAGTAGGCTAAAGCCGATATGCGTACGACCGACACGACTAGACGCTTGAATATATTCTGCAATGTCGGAGGGAAGTCCCGCGAAGAACATCGCATTGAACTTATCGACGTCGACACCATGACTAATGGCAGACGTAGCGACGATATTTCGCAAACTATTGCCAAGATCCGGAAAAGGCTTGCCTGCTTCGACGCCTCGTTCCGCAGTCTGCATAATATCCTGAATTTCAGAAATCGTGACGCCGCCTGATATCAACTGCGTCTCAAACGGAAGGTCGCCAATCCCATCATTTTTTTGATCGCGCTCGACCTGCGTTTGGAGTGTTTCGATAATTTGATCGCCACCTTTTTTGTTTGTTACATAGGTGAGTGAAATCCGCTGAAGATCGAGCAGAGAAGCAAGGATATTTGGTCCATCAATCCGCTTGCCGATTTCATCGAGCGCGCGACGCCTAAGAGGCGTTAATGCATCTCTCGGATCGAGGACACGGCTCAATTCGGCAATAACATCTCCCGGCCGGCCCTCCTCGATGAGCTTCTTCCAGAGACGGGTGACCGTCAGGTGATAGGCCGACACCACCGCACATGTTGTCATTGTATGGGAGCGGCCATTGGTCATGACCGATACGTAATCCCGCATCCAAGGAGACGCGCGCTCGGCCCGATCTCGGTCCGGAAGCGTTAGGGCGAACGCCTTCCTTTCGGCCAGGGAAGGCTCGCGCGGGATTGCATAAAATGATTCGTAAAGATTAGGGCCCGGACATGGAAAACGAAGCGGCTCACGCTGGTAGAGTACTTTAAGTTGTCGATCTGGGTCGGAGATAGTCGCCGTCGCCGCGATCACCTTTGCCAGCCTTGGAAGCCGTTCTTGGGATTTTTTATCCGGCTGCCAACTCGCGACGATTTCCTTTAGCACCCCCTTGCCGAGACGCATGAGCATCGCTTCGAAAACGGTTTCAAATAAACCGGAAAACGTGCCGAGGCTCTCCTCCAGCAGGTGGCCTTCATCCTGTATGACCAGACTTGGAAATGGATCGACAAAAATTTTTGCGCCGTCGTTAAAGGCGGGATAGACAGGCATCCACCCATTATCGACCGCTTGCTCAAGCCCTCGCTCCCCGCGCGGCATATAGAAATGCCGGCTGTCCGGGTCCATGAAGCGAGCGGCGCCCAACATGCCGACGATGGCATTGATCGTGCGGTCATGCTGTCCGATCAGCGCGAGCTTATCGATCGTACCAAGAACGACCGATGGTGCCCGCTGATAGATGGTGTCGTCTGTGAGTAAAAAGGGTAGAGGCGTTCTGGTGCTGATATGCTTATGGGCGACATTCCATTCACAGTTATCATTGAAGCAGACAATGCCGATCCTGCCGGACTGTTGCGGATATTTTCGCATACCCGTTTTATTGCCGCAGCAGGGGCATGTCCTCAACTTGTCGTAGGATTCCAAAGCCTCCTTATAGTGATCCGAGCGCCTCCGAGCTGCCTTTGCCTGATCCGAACTCCCTTCGGGCGGATTGAGAAGGGCTTCGTCGGTTTCATTTCCGGCAGCGGAAATCGAAGGCACGCCGCCAAATCCCTGAGCGACTTTGTTTGGCGTATTGCCTGATCCAACCCAAAACCCAATTTCAAAGGGTGCCCCCGGAATGCGCCGCCGAAGCCGAAGCAATTCGGCCTGTACGAGAAGCCGGGCGAGGCGACGGGCCTGTTGCAAAGTCAACAGCCGAAGAGGGTAGCGAACCAACGCCGTTACGCCGCGGTGCTTGCCCCGAAGCCGGTCAAGAAACAAATTGAAGAGCAGCAGTCCAAAAAAAGCTTCCGATTTGCCACCACCCGTCGCGAAGTAGAGCAGGCTGGCTGACAATTCATCTCGAGACGCTTCAAATCGGTTTTCGTATTCAGGCATGCGAGAAGCGAGCGTCGGGATATGCGCCAGAATGAAAGCGAGCTGGAAAAGGCGCCAGTCCGTGAATCGCGCTTTCCCATAGATATTGAAGGTTTCATTCGTCCTCAGCCAGGCTTCCCATGGCGCGGCAAGCCGCCGAAGCTTCGGCCGGTCGGCCTCAGCCGCGCCGTCAATCGATAGGGCAGCAGCACGGGACTCCGCGAGCAGCTTTATGCCTTCGCGGATGTAGCGGCTTTCCCGGCGATAGGCTTCGATATCAATCGTGTGCTGACGTCGTTCCTGATCTGCAACATCTGTCGGCAGCCCCTGCCCAGCATCGCTGCGCGCCTGCACGGCAATCCATGCATCATAGGCATCTGGCAGAGCCAAGAGCCGATCGATGTTAGTGCTTTCGCGTGCTAACTCGGCATAGCCCGTGGGTACGCCTGGTACCGTGCGTGGCTCTATGCGTGGCTGACTATAGTGGGGTGACCAAGTTGTTCGCAGCCGGATCATGCCGTGCGCTTCAGTTATCTCCTTCACACCACAGTTAAGGCCCATGGCAGGGTATTCCAGCCAATCCTTAAACCGGTAGGAAGGCTGCACCCGGTCGAGCTTAAGACGCCGATGGCAGACCACTGGGACGACGACCTCAAGAGCGACCTGAAAGACGCTGGGTTCTGTATCGAAGAAGACCCGACGGCCTGGAGTTTCGGCGCCATTCTCAAGAGCCACACGCAAATTTATCCTGGCCGGGTCGACAAAATCGCCATCCGCATCGACGACCAGCGACAAGCCATCAAGATTAGGCAAGATGTCTGCAACGGCTGCAGGGCGCCGTGCGACAAGATCATTCAGATATTTTTCCCAACTTTGTTTGCTCGAAAAATTGCTAGGAAGAATTCGTTCTCCCGGCCGATAGGCCCAATTTTGCCCCTCAACAGAAGCCAGCCAATCTTCGATGGTTCGCCTTGCGGTTTCCAGTACTTCTCGCTTAAAGCTATCTCCAGCCTCTTGGCGCGATGTTTCGGTCGCATAGTCAAACGAAAGTGCATTCAGATTCAGACAAAACCGTCGCCACTTTTGTGGAAGCGGTTGGGGCGCGGCATGGTGATCATCAAGCAAGCCGGCGCCGGGTTGAAGAATGCTGGCAGCTCCAGCTACCGCTTCGGGTTCTTGCCCTTCCGTCTCCACCGTGATGGTCTCAGCGCCGTCCTCAGAACTAACTTTTGCAGTCTCCTCAAGATCATCCGCCCGCATCGTTCTGCTATGCGGTTCGCCTTCATCTGCTGAGGTGACACGAATACCGAGCTCTGCGAAAGCATGATCGAAAGCTTGCCGTCGTATCGCCGCCGTTTCGGCATTCCGCTTTCTCCGCGCGCTTATACGCGCGGCGGTAGCCTCCATTCGAAGCGCCGCAATTTTTTCCGCGCGCTCGGCTGCTTTTGTTGCTGCTTCGGCTTCTCCCTGCGCATCCCTATCGCTAACGCCACGTTCCGCCAGTCTTTGCTGCGCCTCGTCCGCTTCATCTCGCGCCCGCGCCGCATCTGCCGACGCATCGCCTGGATTTTCTTCGCTTTCATCGATGTCCGGAAGCGGCGGAAGATTTGCGATCGCTTCTTCGATAATTTGCCGCGCGCGATCTTCGATCTGCCTTCGAACTTCTTGCGAGAGCTGAACTTGGGGCATCATATCGTGGCGTGGATCGTTGATTTCTTCCCATGTTGGAAGAACCCGAACGTAGATCGAAAGCTCGGGCTGGATTGTAATTTGCCCCGAACGATCAGATGCAAGCTGAAGATCCATCCCCATCGTCGCCAGATGAATATCGCTTGTTTCGTCTTCTTCCCCGCCTTCCCGAAAACGAGGCAACAAGAAGCCACTTACAAGCCGCGATGAAGGTTTCGTCCCGTAGATGAATTGCCCGTCAGGGCCATCACCAGTGCAACGCTCGACCGTCAGGGCGACAAGTCCGTCGACAAAGGCTTCTTTCGCCTCGGTAAGATCGTGTCCCACTTCCTTGATTAGCTGACGCTCGATGTTCCCGATATCGACCGCCGCGAGAGGTATGTTTTTCGCTATTAGCTCGCTCACTTAAGCCCCCTCTCGGCCTGCTTATTCGTCTTTGTCTGTACGACGCCATCAAGGTGTTCGCGCGCACGCTTGCGCAATTCGCCGATTTTTTCCTTGATCTCGGGTGTCAGATTCGAGGCGCTCCCATGCGGATCGACGAGCACCGAAACGAAGGCTTGCGCCATTCGTGCTCCCGCGCGCCTGCGATCGATCCGAAGTGGTTCGATGCCTTCACGCCAAATTTTATCCGCCAAGTCTGGCGATAGACCAAGAACGTTGGCAAATGCTCCAAACTCTCGCCGTCGCATCGGAGCATGAGGTCGTAGGACCTCGGCAGCTGCTTTGCGGTGCTCGGTAACTTTCAGCCAATCGGCGACGGCTTGCACCGACACCTGCCTCACGGTGTGCTGCCCCATTTTCTGTCTGACCGAGCGGGCCTTGGCCGCGAGGCTATCGCCCTCAAGATTTTGAAGCGCAGCTTCCACCGACGCGTGGTAGATATCGATCCATCCTTGAGCCAGCACTTTGACAGGCAATAATTTTCGCGCCTCTGCTAGAAAGGCGACATCAGGCACGACGATCGTGTGGCCAGTCTTGACCTCACGCGCCAGAAGTCGATTGAAGGGATTAACCTCCGCCTCGACCTCATGGCGTATGATAAGCGTGTGAGGCCGTGCCCGAAGAAGCCGTCCGCTCTCTAAAGTCAGTTCGACGATCTCGCCATTTTCTTCGTCTTCGTCGTCTCCAGCCAAATCGATGACCGATTCATCCCTCTCCGGGGGGCGATGTGCCGAAAGTTCTAAATCCATCGCCGGTACGGCACGCGCCTCAGCCTCGGTGCGCGCGGCAGCGGCCGCCGCCGCGAGCCGCATACCGATCTTGTCAGGGCCGGCCAAATCGGGATGGTTGGAAAGCGGCCTATATGTCGAAGCGACACGCGCCACAAACTCGCGATCGCCGATAACTATTATTTCGTCGGGCAACCATTTCTTTCCGAGGATCACTGCCAATTGCTCTGCGCCCGGAGCGATGACGATTAAGCGCTTCCAATAGTTGCGGAGATGTGTGGCTTGGATTTCTTTGAGGGGCGTCTCAAGATCACGGCAGGTAGTAATGCGCATATGTCCATCTTCAAGCCTCCGGCGTACCGCCGCGCCTAGATCGTCCTTTCCAGTGATACGAAACTCTCCAAGTCGTCGATCACCCTCGGACGCAAAAGCGAGCAGGCTTCGCGTCGATTTGCGCACCAAGCTCGTCGCCAGCTCGACAAGAAGTGACCCAATGGGCGTCTCGGTTTCGAACCCCTTGAAGGCGTCGCTAACCGCCTTTTCCGCGTCTTGAATTTTCGCGCGCTCGCTGTCGCTTTCGCAATCCTCGGCCGCTCTTCTTAATGCATTTACGATTTCACCTTCTGAGCGATGCTGAAGAAAATCTTCTGCGGCTGATTGGCCTTCCGTCTCTTCGATGAATTGGTAAGCCGCGCTCAACCCACACGGCAGGCTCATGGCTCGCCGTAAATCTCCTATTTTTTGGCGAATTCTACCCGCCATCGAGCGGTCGGCCAACTCCTTAGCGGCATCTGCCAAAGCACGGATGGCTTTCGGGCCATCGCCACTTGTCGAGTGAAACATGAATTGCACCGGCGAGACTGCCCCCTGCGGAGGATCTTCTTCCAGTGGATCTTCGGATGAGCGCACAACGATGGTTGATCCAACCGTGCCCCGAGATATGTCGTTGCGCCTTTCGAGCATCGTTTGTACGCGCCGGTGGACGTATATATCCGATGTGACGGACATGATCGGTGTCGCCGGATGAAGGGCATCAAGCTGGTCGATGAAATCGGCGATTGATCCTTCCCAATCAGGTCCGAGGCGCGACAAGCCGGGCGGACCTGCGTCTATGATACAGACATCCGGCGCGCGGCCCTTGCCCGGAGCTCCGCTAATCGGTGTTTGCGAAAGCATGCGCTTCACGTCGGATCGCGGGCAAATCCCAAATAATCCAAAAGGTGCCGTGGCAGGCTGGCTCAACCCCCCACGAAAATCAGTCAATTCGGAGAGGCGCGCGCCGTATGCGACGCGGTTGTATAGTTCGTTGATCGCACTCCTAAATGGCCGAGGCGCGCCTTCGCCGCCAAGTGCGGCGAACATCGGAAACATTTCATAGAGACTAGGATGCGCGAGATGAGGTTTTTCCACGTCTCGCTTTTTGAGCGTTCCGAGATTGCCAAGCGTTTTATGTAGACATTGCATCTCATCGCTCGCCTCCGAGGCGCCCACCGCAGAGCGGGTCAAATGGTACATGTTTTGTTTGATGACTTCGTTGCGCATCACCAACAGGTCGCGCAGATTTGCACCCGTGGCGTTTCCTCGCCACGGAAAGTAGAGGGTGCGAAAATCTTGCACGGCCTCGCACCACGTATACCCGTTGCTTTGCATCGGAGGAGGAGAGGCCATGATACCCAACATGGCCAGTGGATGGACGAGAGCAATGTCGCGCTGGCCGTACGGCCATTGCAAGACGCTCAAGGAGCGTTCCTGGCGAAGAACGGACAAAAAAGATCGAACGAGTTCAAGAGTTGGGCGATTGAAACGTTGATCCGTTCCTTTTTCGCCTCGCTCTAGGTCCCAAATTCGCAATCCAGAAATGGCTGCAACGGCCCTCTCTACATTGATAAACTTGAAGCGCGCGCGCTTCTCGTTGAGAGCTTGAGCAATCGCGTCTTGTTTGGCGACCTCGGCCTGGAGCAAAGTCTCTCGTGTTCGCTCAGCCGCTTCTTTTTCGTTCTTCAGGCGCTGCAATATCTCGCGGCGCTTTTCCTGCGCGCGTTGCTGTCCTTCACGAATTTCTCCAATGCGATCCCGAGCCCATTTCACGCCCAGCCTCATAAATTTTTTGTCTAAAATGCTCTCCCTGTGCAATATGCTGGCACAGGTTTTCTCGATCGTCCACGCTCTGGTGAATTTTCCCCCCAAATCAACGCAGAGGACGAATATCTGCCCCTACCGAATCGACGACACCCTAAGCCTGACTTTAGGCTTGGCAAAAGAACCAACCGCCCTACAGGCGGGCATAGTCGAACAAAATTATTTTGAATAAAGCACGATCTCGCAGACTTGCGAACGGCTTTGCTATCTTGCCTGCCGCTCAACGATTAAATGATGCTGCGAAGATGTCCTACTCCAATTCAGCCTCGCGGCCCTGCCGCGTCTGCTTTCGAGTGTCACATGAAGAACGTCTCCATCTCGATAAAAACGCACGGCAATCCGGATATTCAATCTCCGACTATGCTAGACGCATTCTTCTTGGTGCCAAACCGCCCCGCAAGGCGCACATTCCGGCTATCGAAAAAGTATTGCTAACGCGCATCCTTGCAAAAATTGGCGCTATCGCATCAACCGTGCAACTCCTGGCTCAAGCCTCGCAAACGGCAAAAGCACCAATCATATTGGCACCTGCGACCGAACGCGATCTCATACTAAGCCTCCACATGCTTCGCGATTGCTCGTTTCAAATTTTTCGAGCCCTTGGCCGCAAGATTGGTCCCCTATGATCATCAAAGGCCGTTCTCGCGCAGGTGCGCGGCAACTCGCGTCTCACCTCTTACGAACCGATCAAAACGAAGTCGTGCGGGCGTTTGAATTCAGGGGAACCACATTTACCACTGTGCAAGCAGCGTTGCTTGAAATGGAACTATTCGGCCTTTCTGCCAAGAGTGCAAAACCTCTCTATCATGCTTCTATCAACCCAGAATGGAGTCGGCCGCTCACCGATGAGCAAATTCGCATTGCCGTCGACACGCTTGAGTCTTCCCTGGCATTCGACAACCAGGCGCGCATGATAATCGTCCATGAAAAGAAGGGGCGCCGTCATATTCACGCGGTGTGGTCGCGCGTCGATATTGATCGCGGCCGGGTGATCTCGGATTCCTGGAATTACCGCGCACACGAGCAAGCCGCCCGCGCGCTCGAAGCTATGTTCAGCCACCGGCCCGTGCCCAATTCCCACTCGAGTGGGGCAAAGAGGCGCCGAACAATCAACGAATATGAGCTTCGGCAAGAAGAGCGAACCGGCCGGAGCACAGAAGCCATCTCAGCAGAGATCACCGATATCTGGCGGAACGCCGCTGATGGGCAGGACTTCGTCACAAGGCTGAAGGCAGCAGGCTATCGCCTCGCGCGCGGCGATCGCCGCGTGTTCGTCGTCATTGACCGAGATGGCGAAACCCATTCCCTCGCAAGGCGCATCTCCGGCTTTGACACGCAAGCTATTCGGTCCCGCCTAAGCAATATTCGGATTCAGGCGCTTCCCTCCGTAGCTGAGGCAAAAGAACGACAAGCTCTCGAAACCAAGAGCGTAGAAACTTTTCGGGTTAGCGCGGTCGAGGTTGGGTTGCGGCGACAGGGACTTCGGCCAGCGTGGTTTGAGCACCCCGCCGCCTCCAGTGGTTCCAGATCTTCACGACCGACTAAGCGGATTTCTATTTCGCGATCAAATGCAGATCGTATGCTTATCATTGCAGAATTCGCCGCGAAGATTGCCAATGCACAAAGAACTACGCCGGATCATCAGCTTGCAGCGACATTGAGCGCCTTATATGCGGCGCGTGCAGCGGCGCTCGAGGCATTTCACCGGCAAGAAGCCGGAAAAGTGATTTTCCGGCAGCGGCTCAAACGCCAACGCCGTTATAAGACACGGCGATTCTTACAACACTCCGTGATCCGGAACGCGACACAGTGATAGGCGAGCGAGGTGCGTATTTACATAGCTTCCGGCGCTTCGCGGTGTGCCTTCCCCATGATAAATTTCAGGCATGCCCGAAGCGGTTACTCGCAAAATCATCCACGTCGACATGGACGCCTTCTATGCGTCGGTCGAGCAGCGCGATAATTCGGAGCTGCGCGGCAAGCCGCTAGCCGTCGGCTATGGAGCGAAGCGAGGTGTCGTCGCCGCGGCAAGCTACGAGGCGCGGGAATTTGGGGTGCGTTCTGCCATGCCATCGACAACCGCGCTGCGACAATGCCCCGACCTTATCTTCCTGCCGCCGCGCTTTGAGGTCTATCGGGCCGTCTCAAGGCAGATCCGGGAAATCTTCGCTGAATATACGCCCCTCATCGAACCGCTCTCGCTTGATGAAGCCTACCTTGACGTGACGGAGAATTTACGCGGCCTTCCGACGGCATCGGACACCGCGGCCGAGATCCGTGCGCGTATCCTGGCGGAGACGGGCCTGACGGCATCGGCGGGCATCTCCTATAACAAGTTCCTTGCCAAGCTCGCTTCCGATATGCGGAAACCTAATGGACAGTTCGTCATTCCGCCGCAACGCGGAGAAGAATTCATCGAGGGCCTTCCGGTGAAGAAGTTCCATGGGGTGGGGCCGGTGACGGCGGAGAAGCTCAGCTCGCTCGGCATTCACAACGGCGCCGATCTCAAAGCGCAATCACTCGCATTCTTGGAGCAGAACTTCGGCAAATCCGGCGCCTGGTATTACAGCATCGCACGCGGCGAGGACGATCGGCCGGTCGAGCCGAACCGGCCGCGCAAATCGTCGGGTTCAGAGACGACGTTCTCAAAGGATCGCTTTCTTCCTGCCGAGATTGAAGCGGGGGTTCTTGAAATGGCTGACGAAGTTTGGGCCTGGTGCGAGAAGACTCAGAGCTTCGGCGCGACCGTCACCGTAAAAATAAAATTCGCCGATTTCCGGATCGCCACGCGCAGCCGGACGGTTGGACGGCCCGTGACGACGCGCGAGCTGCTTTATGAACTCAGCCTTGCCCTGGTACGGTCGGTGTATCCTGTTTCAATAGGCGTGCGGCTCGTTGGCGTTGCCGTTTCAAAATTTGTTGCCGATGAGGATGCGCAGCTCGACCTTGCTTTTGGCGAGCGGTAAAACCCGCACCAGGCGCCCAGTGCCTCGGACGCCAGCCCACGTTCACCTTACCCTTCTGCGGCCGTACAAAGCGGTCATCGCCCGACCATGAACCGATTGACGGAAATATTCGCGTCTGCGACAGAGATGAATGATCGGCGCGGGGGAATATCGTGTCAAAACCGAGCAAGCGATATGCGGCGCTTTTTGCGAAGGACGGTCTGCTCATCGAACCAACGAGCCGCACCGAGTACGGGGAGTTGATACTCGCAAATTTATTGACCTACCGCATCGGGATGATCTTCAAGCCTACGCCCGTCAATCTCTTCTTAAAGAAGAGTCTCGCCGATACCGATCGCATACCCAATCTGCCTAATAGCACGCCACCCGAGGCGAGCATCGCAAACTACATGGCGGCCTTCCACGCGCGTTCCGTGGTCGCCGATGCGGATTTTGACGCCTTGAGCCCGTTCACGATCGTCTCAAGACCCAATAAAACATGTTTTCGGCGTCCGCCCTTGCCGTCGGACCTTCCCGATATGCAAGGTCCACGCCTTCCAGAGCACAAAGATTTCCCCGACGACGACCGGTTGCGGATCGCCGCCATCGGACATCGCGTGCTCGTGTCCCTGTTCGACGGCATGGGGTTCTTGGACGAGGACCTTTGTATTCTGCCCAAGCAAACAGGCGGCGGCATATCCGTCCAGAAACCCTTCGCCTATAGCGAGATGGAGGGCATCAATCGGCTTGGACGAACCCTTATCAGCGACCCCAGCATCGCCCCGGCCTGGCTAAAGGGTGTCACGGATAAAATAGCGACCGCCCTAAGACGGCGCTCGCACATCGTGGTCCTTCCCGAATTCGCCCTGCCGCCAGACATCGGCGGGAACTCAGTGGCGGCCGCCGTCACGGCGACGTGCGCGAACTTCGATGCGGAGGTCGGCGGCTCACACGGCTATTTCCTGTTTGCAGGCTCCCGCCACGAGGGACCATACAATCGCGGCCTCATCCTTACCCGCCAGCCGCGCGGCGGCGATTACGAGACCTCCGAGCCATTGTGGCATTATAAGATCGCCTCGGCGCAATCCCAGCGCGAGAACGTTCTGGGTCCGGGCTTCGACCGCTTGCTGTCCTATAACCTCTTTATCGAATTGCCAGCGGCAGCAACGAGCGACAAACCGTCGGCGCAGCGCAAGGCCTTTTTCACGGTCTTCGTGCCAATCTGTTATGACGCATTCGACCCGGCGGTGTTCATGGCACTCGCAAGTGAAAGCCGCAGTAGCGCTTTGCGAACACCCACCATCATTCTCGTTCCTTCGTTCAATCGGTCGAGCGAGTTCGTCGCGCTCCTTCGGGACTTGAGCTTTCTCGGCCGATGCACCGTTGTCTACGTCAATTCCTTAAACGGCGATTCCCATCTTTTCGTTTGCGGCATTGACCTTGCCGACCTCCACAGCAACACGACATGGGAAAAAATCGTCGCTCAGTTGACCCCCTTCAGCGCCGAACTCGAGAAAGCCTTTTCCGAGATCACCGATCCCATGCAGGATCGCCTGCGCAGCGCACCAAAAGATGCCACCAAGAGCCTTCTCGAAATTCTGCGCTCTGACGATTTTAGCAGCATGGTTACCGTCGAGCGCTGCACACAGTGCGAGGCCTCCAGCCCGCAACCCCATCGCTATTCATGCAACCGGGATATCTTGTACTACAATATCGATCTGAAACTGCTGCGCGCGCTGGCGGACTACCGCCAGTTCGTTCTCGCGGACGAATCCTTTCTCGCCCCGCCGCTGCGCGCCCAGGGGCTCACGGCAAGCAAGCGTGGCAGTTGATCAGCCGTTGGCGAGACGGGCACGTGCTTCGTGCTTGTCGCCGCTCGCTTTCGGCCGCACCGCGAAAATCCGATCCTCGAAGCGTTCCGCGATATGGTTCGCTAGATACGCCGAAACGACTCGTGCGCCGGACGGTCCACGCGCCATGAGTTCCGCTAGGTCCGGCTCGTCGGCGGGGAAATTGCGCAGACCGCCAGCGCCATTACGGCGGGTAATGCCCGTGACATGCAGCTCACGGCGTCCGTCCTCAACCCGATCCCTTTGCACGTACACGCCCGCGATTTGGTCGAGATCTGGAAATTTCTTGATCTCCGTGTCGGTGAGGCTCCACGGCAGCACTTTCACCTCCGCGTCGTCGACAGCCACGTTTTCGATGTCGTCAACAAACTCGGCGAATTTGACCTTTCCACACCGCTGAATATCGGCGCGATACGATTCATCATCGGCACGTCCGACCTTGGCGGGCGGCAACTGATCAAGCACAACCGCATCAAGATATGCGCCGACGAAGGGATCGAAATCATCGGCAAAAGTCATGCGCATGCGTTCATCGCTTAAGGACAGCCCGACGGCAACGCCAGCCTGCTCTCGGACGAATTCCTCAACTGCTTTGACAAAGAGGGGCAGTGACCGGTCAGAACCGGCATCCAGCGCAGCGAGAACCGTAGCGAGCGGGTAATAATCGATGCCGCGAAGCGGCAGAACCTCTGACGTCGCCCACACCTTCGTCCGCGCACCCGTGTGCTCGAGCGCGCACGCCGTCAAGGTGAAGCGCAAAATCACGCGCGCCTGGAAGTCGCCGGATCTTACGTCAAAGCGCAGAGGCGGTAAGCGCGTGACAAGCTGCGCATCGCCATCTTCCTCCGGGCCGAAGACGCGGACAATATCCGGCTTTTCGACTTCTCCGGCGCCGTGTACATCGCTGCCGAGTGTCGAAAGCGCCAGCTTAAATTCAGCGATGGCATTGGCGTAGTTCGATCCCTGCGCTTCGGTTGCCGCAGCCATCCGCTCTGCCAGCCGCAGACTGAAATCCTCCGGCGCATCGCCCGGGGGAAAAGGCGCAGCATCGGATGCGGTCACGAATGCACCGACGCGGTGTACGATGAATTCCGGCAGCATTTTATTATTTGATGGCATAGGAAGCACGTGGGTTCGAACCTTGCGATCCCGAGAGGCTATTGAGCCAACTTCGAACGTGCTTGCCGAATCGTTTCCGTCGCCCCCCGGTGACGTCGCTGACCCTAAGCAAAAAGATCTTCTAAAATCAATGTCATTCATGGCGTTCGAAGCAGTTCTTCAGACCGTATAACTTTTATCACACGCCGAAAGTGGCGGCCGGAAGGAGAGTTAATCTGCGGCTGCCAATAGACCCTGGCTTCTCCTTCTTCAACCCATTGCGCAAAACCATCCTGTGGGTCGCATCACAGCTCCCCTGGGAACACATAGGCCGGGAGGCCAACGGCCATGGCTGCCTTATCAATAGTTGCAATAGTTTCAATAAGAAGAGGCGCTGCCCGGGCGCGCGTGGCGGCATCAAGTCGCTTCCAGCTCGCAGCCGCCAAGAGGAGACGATTGGCAGGAGCAAACTCAGGCCACTCGAAGGGCGCCTGACGATAGAAGCACTCAGACACGCTGGCATCCCTTGCCCGCGGCTCAAAATCTTCCCGGACAGCCGCCGAGAACGGCAGGATCACGGTGCGGACAATCCGCCTACGCACCGTATACGCGGTGACTGGCATTCCAATATCCTTGGCAAAGACCAGATCCGTCAGATCGGAGAAGGCCAGCCCAGCCTCGCGATCCATCCGATCCGCTAAGCTCTTGATAATCGGCCCTGCGCTGTCCTCGCACTCGACGCCCCGAACAACGCCGCCCGGCAGGGTCAGCAGGCCAGAAAATTCGTAGGCCTCCTTCTGGGCCTTTCGGACGCAAACGAACCCGCGACCGTTCTGTGCCAGCAGCACTGTCCCTACCGCGCATGCCCCCTTTAAATGGAGGATTTGATTGCTCGCAAAGGCCAACGGGCCCAACCCCGCCAACACAGCAGCGGCCTCGTCGAAAGGATCTCGTGTCAGAGGCACGCCGCGATCTCCAAAGGGTTTCTCGTATGGCCGCGCCGCTTCTGCCCTGTCCACGAGGGCTATTGCGACGACCGTAGATAGTAAGCACCCGTCTGCGGCTTTTTCAAATCCGAGCCGTGACGGTTTCGCGCGAACAGCTCTCGACGTTAGCGGGGGCATCCTGCTTCGCTAGGGCTACGCAGTACCGGGCTCTATCCCGCTTCGCTACGCTACGCGGGACCGAGCCGCCTAAGAGGGCGTCTCGGCCCTTCGGGTAACGATCCCTTGCCCGGCGGGCTATCGCCCGCTTGTCGTTTCCTAAGGGGCGCTGCCCCTCGCGCGCGCAAGGCATCCAAACAAAAGCCGCCGCATCCCCGCGTATCCCCATGCTTTTTCTTTTTGATTTTTTTGAATGGGGCCCCGCGCGCGGAGCCTCGGCGCCTTTCGTTCGGAGCCTCCTTGCACTTGCTACCCCCGGTCTCGGCGACGCCAGGGGTTGAGGCGCGGCCTCAACCCCAAAACCAACCAAAGGAGTCGCCAATCATGAAACTGTTACTCAACGAACAAATCGCCAAAATGCTGGAGCAAGGACGGTTCAACGCCATCCGCCGAAGCCAAGGCGAATTCGAGATCGACTACAAGCCGGTCGTGAAGCTCTTTACGCCCACCGCCGGATGCACATGGCTTTTGAGCGAACTCGATCCCGACGATCCCGATATCGCCTTTGGCCTTTGCGATCTTGGTATGGGCTTTCCTGAACTCGGCACCGTTCGCATCTCGGAGCTTGAGAGCTTGAAAGGCCCCCTCGGACTTGGCGTCGAACGCGATATCCACTTCAAGGCGACCAAACACCTCTCGGAATATGCCGAAGAGGCGCGCCGCGCCGAACGCATCGTGGCTTAGAGGGAGGCACGCATGAAACGCATTGCTACCCTCAAACGCTATGCCAAGCTTCGCCGCCGTAATCCGCCATCCTCCTACCATTACCGGCGGGTGCTTGCCCGCCGGAAGGATGGTGCCAAATGAAAGCCTTCCGCTCGATCCGCGATGAGATGCGGGACACCGCCGCTTTCATCTCGCATCCTTATGACGGCTCCAGCGCCGCACCCATGCGGCGAGAACCGGATGAGCCGGACGAAGAGGGACTTCCTGCTGGTATCGAGCCGTGGATGGAATCGGCCTTCGAACTCGTCACGCACGCGTCCGAATTGGGCGCACCCATCGTGCTCGCTCCCTGCCTGATGAACGGCGAGCCCGCCGCCGTGATCTGCTTTGCCGAGCAACGCGGTGGACGCACCCATGTCCGCCCGCTGTTCGTCGCCTGTCAGGAGAGCATGGTGTTCACGGCACAGGCCAGAGACCGCGGCGGCGGGGGAGGCGGCATTGCAGAAGCCGAGGAACTTGCGCCCTGAACTCAAAGACGCCTCATCCTCCATGGATGGGGCGTCCCCCTCCCGAGCGGACTCGCCAAAGCACAAAAGCCATACAGGCGCACTTATGGGTTTTACGCCGGCTGCTCCGCAAGGCATTGATTTACAAGGAATGAGCGAGGATTTCGGCCTTTTTTAACGCTGGAATTGTATCATCAAGCCATATTCGGCCGGTTTCCGGCTCCAAACTATCTTTGTGGCATTTGATGACCGACCTGACCGGCCATTTCGATGATCCTTCATGCCTGGACGCATCCGCGCCGACGGCGGCTGACGCCGCCGTTCTCCAGCTAGCTGGAGAAGCTTCCCCTCGCGACTTAGCTGACAGCCATGGTTTTGCACCGGCCCAAGATGTTCGGCGCGAAGAGGTTCGCGCCATCTTGGTAGCCGCTATTCCCTTGGTCGCCCCCCGCAAAGACATCCGCATCTCAAGTCGTGAAATCGAAAACCTCGCTACATGCCTCGTGGCCTCTTTCTCTTCCGGCGCCGTCGAAGAAATCCTGAGAGGCGAGGGTGACGTCTATCAGCTACTCGACCGCATGATCGAGAGCCGGTTCGATAAGCTGGAGGGCGAGAAAATCTTGCGCCTCCTATGGGCGAGTCAGACAGAAACCATTCCAAGCGAAGATGAAATCGGCCGTGCCATATATCTGTGGCTTCACCATCCCGTCGCCAATCACATTGGAAGTAAGGCCTTTCGCTGGCCGAGCGCCGAAATGGTCGGTGGGTACATCCGCTCGATCGCCAAGCGGCCCGTCAACATCACCCTGCCCGAAAACGCGCGCGCTTGGATTTGGTACCAACTCGATCCTGTTCGCTGCCGCGCCGTGTCGAAAGACGAGCCCAATTTGCTGCCTTTCCCCGATGAGACCTCGGGCCCCGACAGGCCTCGCGTGCCGCTCATCATCCATTGCCCGCTTTTACCCGCAGTTCCGGAGCGCTTTCGGAACCCAGATCAAAAGCACGCTTCCCGTAGAGCTAAGGCCGTGAAGGAAGAGACGGATCATGCCTGACACGCTCCCGCCCGAGAATGACTCCACCATGCCGCCGCCGATGATCCACGGCACCACGACCATGGACCGGCAGCGGGGCGCGCCGCGCGATCGCGGCTTGACGCACTATGAAGCCGTCGCGCGTTTTGGCGAAGTCAAAGTCACCAAGCTTCATATCCGCGTGGTCGAACAGTTGCGCGCTTCCAAGCTTGGCGAACTCGGCGTGCCAATCGATGTTGTCGCCAACCTCATTATCGAGCACTTGAGCCCCAAAGAACGCGGTCAGCTTGCGCGCGGTGAAACGCCATCGCGATTTGCCGAGATCGCCGAGTCGGTCGCAAAAAGTGTTAGTGCAAAGGAAAGCGATGCCGCCCGCCAGGCGGCCGATGAGAAGAAAGAATCAAAAACCAAACTCCGCGGCGACAAATTTCTGCACGGGCGGCGTGCTGATCTTGGACCGCTTAAGGAAAGTCACCAGGCGGTCGACGCGCACATCAATCGTAGCCGCGACGAGGCGATCGCTTATCTTGAGAGTCTTGGGCGCGATCCCGCCTGCGCGTGGATCAGGCATAATGAAGCGCTGCTGAATCTAGGCCGCTCTGCGGTCGAAGCCATCGCGACCGCGCATTTGAAGGAGGAGCATTTCAAGAAGATGGAGAAGGCCGGGTTCACGGCAAAAGACTTTGGTGACTTCGCGAAATGGGCAAACAGGGAAAAGATTGACGCGCCGAAGCTGGTGGACGCCTACGCCAAGACGAATGACGACCTCACGACACAGGAGCGTGCGCAGCATCGCAATGCCTTCCGCGCGCTATTCTCGGGGACCAAGGAAGGGAAAGATCAATACGCGCGGCAGATGCTGACATTTGAGGATGCGCACAAGAACGATCCGAAGGCGCGTCAGCACTTTGAAGATGAAGCCCGCCGGGCTCATGTTGATTTGGATCAGTATAGAAAGCAGGCTGCGGTGACCAAAGCCAAGAATGCCGCCGCAGAGAAGAAAGATGCCAACGTCGGTGATTTAGCAGACGCCTTCGATGCGGCGACACCGGATATCCCGAAAGCGGCTCCACCGGCGACGGTGATTAAGACCCCTGGCGATGTTAAGCCCCAACAAGCTGCGAGTGCTCCGAGCGCGAAGTCCAAGGACGTTGAACCCAATCGTCCTCTGCAAATAAAAACTGCGGCTGCTTCGCCGCAGAAGCCCTCAGCTTTGACCACATAGATTGAGCGGTTCAGGCTCTGCGACAGCGCGCAATCATCGAGGTCACGGACCTCCTTGGGGTGGGTGTTTGAAGCAATAATAAATCAGCATCGCGACGACTATATAGCCGAGCACTAGCCCGCCCATGCGATAGTCTCCCTGCAAAGGGAAAGCGATCAGTTCAGACTTGGTGAGACTTCGGCCTTCTTGCCGAACCCGTAATCCTTCGCGATAGGGCAGGCGTTGCTGACATTCAGTTTGCCGCCGGCTTTCTGAACGATTTGTGCCTTGTCAAACGCGCCGCTCCTCACGCCAGCGGTGAGATATTTGATGCAATCGGCGGCAGCGTCGGCAGCAGCAGCACGCACATCCGCAGCATCACCCTCGCGCTTCAGCCGCGCGGTTTCGCTTTCAACGGCATTGATATAGCACTTACCTCCAGCTGTCGGCTGCGATGGCCCGTATTTGTCGTCGCACGCCTGAAGCTTGCTGCTCAGCATGTTGCGGTCCACTTCGCTCGACGCGACTTTCACATCCTGCGCAAAAGCGGGAGCGGTGACATAGATCGCCGCCATGCTGGCAAGCAGCGGAAGAGATTTTGCGCGCATCGAGAGCATGACAGAGCCTCCGTAAGAAGAACCCGATTATACCTCGCAAGCTACTGAAACTAATTAGCGAAAGTGATTGAAAACCAACAATTATACCGCAACGTTACTAGGCATAATGTTGAACCCCTTCCATTTTTGAGGTATGAAGGGGTTCTCTTCTGCCGAAAGTCTTAATGAGTTACGCACTAACCTTCGAAGCCACTGAATCTCTTCAGAAAGTCCGCGAAAACCGAATGCCTAGTTCGGTTTCACGCCCTTTAGCCCGGCCGGCCCAAGGCTGGGGCAGGACGGACGGGCTCTATGCCCACGATGGCGGCCGGAAATATGTGAATCGCTCCGAGCGGCAGAGGGTGATCTGCGCAGCCAGGAAACTTGATCCCGAACGATCACTCTTCAGCCGGTTGCTCGCCTGGACCGGCGCGCGCGTGAGCGAAGTGCTGGCGCTCACCCCGGCATCTTTTCAGATTGAAAGTGGCGTCGTGACATTCGTCACGCTGAAACGGCGCAAGCATTGTGTGCGCGAAGTACCGATACCGCCCGCGCTGATGAAAGAACTCGATCAATATTTCTCGTTGCGTAAAGCGCAACAGGAAGTTGGGTCATCCGGTCTTCGTCTCTGGCGCTGGTGCAGGGTCACCGCATGGCGCATCATTAAGAAGGTGATGACCATGGCGGCCGTGACAGGCGCGCAAGCGTGCCCCCGTGGCCTGCGGCATGGATTTGGGGTTGCAGCTCTGCATGCGGCCGTTCCCTTGCATCTCATCCAGCGGTGGATGGGCCATGCTCGTCTGGCCACTACCGCGATCTACATGGATGTCTGCGGCCCGGAGGAGATCGCGTTTGCCGAAAAGCTATGGGGTGAGCCGCCGTTACGAAATATTCCCGTGGTACCGAGTTACGCATGAGGACGATCCCGGAACTCGACCGCATTATCGGCTGGAACATTCGCCATCTGAGAGAGATGAAGAGACTGAGGCAATGGGAGCTTGCCGCGCCGCTTTTGATTTCCTACCAGCAAATTCAAAAGTTCGAGCGCGGTGAGAACAGCATATCCGCCTCGCAGCTCTTTATCATTTCGGTCACCCTAGGTTGCTCTATGGAAGCTTTCTACCGAAGAGATCCGGAAGATATTGAATCGCATCAAGCTCAGGAATGAAGGTGACGAACATCAACGATGAGAGATGACGAACGCGTCTATTCCGTAAGGCGCATGCTGCACAGCTATGTCAGTAGCCCCTCGCTCAAACACATCCGCGATCACAACTTTCTCAATCAATTAGCTCTCGAAATCGTCAAGAGCCTCGATCGCTCCTATAGCATCTGGAAGAAGTGGGACGGCCAGCGGGAAGTGCTTCTCAAGTCGGCGCTCGGCTGCTGGGTGCCGCTTGAGGATCTGCGGGGATTTTCTCAACCAAATGCCTGGGCCGCTCCTGACCCGAACCGATGTCGATCAGCGCCTGAAGGCCTTTGAAGCCGAGGATTACAGCTATCCAAACGATGAATTGAAGCCGAGTTGCCTTGCGATTTATACGCGGGAAAAAGAGGAAGGAACCGAGCTTCCTGCCATTATCGGCTTACTCCAGGAGCATGTAGCGGAGGAAGAGGAACGTCTCCGCGCGGAAAGGGACAACGCCTACCGCCGCCACCGGGAAGAAGAGCAGGATGCGCAAGAGCAGCGGCTTCTCTCCGGCGCTGACTGCAAATGGACGCAATTTCGAAAGTCACCGCATTGGTTCTGCCGCGTGAACGGAAGAACCTACCGGCTGTCGCCGACGAAAGACAAACGCTGGCAGTTGCTTCGCGTAAACACGACCGAAGCGGATGAGAAGGGCGCGATACTCGGCACCTATCAGGGCCGGGGCGATGCAACCAAAGTCATTGCCAAGCTCGCTTATCAACCTGATCTGCGATAGCGCTGGCTCGAATGCCGTGGCGGAACAAAATGGCTTAGGTGCTTCTCATGCCGGGCGCACCACACATGGAAACCATTGTAGAAGGCAGGATCGACCCGCCGGATATCTGCCTGTGTCATGCCCCGCGGCACATGCGGAGCATAAACGCGCCGAAAGAACTCGTCCGGTTTTTCCTTTTTGTTCCTTCGATCCCGATACAGCTCAGGCGCCTTGGGAAAATTGTAACCCGTGACGTGGTTCGCCTTTATCCAAGCGATCCGCTTGGCCAGGTCCTCCTTCAGATCGCGAAACAACTCGAGCAGCGCGGTTTTCGTGATGCCGTGTTCGAAAGTCAGCGCATCGAGCGCATCCGCGATCGCATCCATCTGGTTCGCGCGGAATTCCGGTTTCTCTTTCGCTTTCGCCGCCTTTGCCGACAATACGGCGACGACCATCACATAGAGATCAAGGTCCCTGTTCCGCGCAGCGGTTTCGAGCGTCGCACACGACGCGGCTGAGAGAGGCCAATCCGAAGGGTTTTGGTGCACGCCAAGCATGTAGACAAACACCTCATGCATGACCTGTGCGGCTAGATCGAGATCCCGCGGCGTAAGTGGAGCGAGCGAAGCAAAGCGCGTTCGCATCTGGAGCAGGCGACCGTAGAGAGCGGTTACATGTTCGTTGAACCCCTCCTCATCGAAGGGCATGACCGGATCCGATCCGCGCGTTCTAGCCACGTTGCCTCGCTATGAGAAAACGACGGTAACGGCTCAACCTCTTACAGCAATCCCGGCAAATCAGCAGCACCGCGTTAGCCAGGAAAGGTGCATGCCATGCCGACGATTGCTTATAAGCAAAATTCTTCCGAACAAAGCATCCTCGTTGATCAAGAGGCAGGTCCTCTGGTCTCTTTCGGCGAACCAGTGCCGGAGGAATTTATGCGCGAAGTTTTGCGTATCGGAAAACGTCTGATCTTGATCGAAGAGATTGTTCTCGTCGAACCATTCACTTCTTCTGCGGATGGCTATCCGCGATCTGACAGGGACTTCAAAGGCCGTATCATTCTCCTCGATAAAGATACCGCTCTTTGCGAAGACAGCCCGGAGGACTTTGTGAGCGGCCAGGGCTTTCGATGGGTCACCGACGATCGCGTCGCGCTCAATCCGGCCATTCGGTTTGCGGTCGAGGTGTTTGAGCCCAAAGAAGGGTTTCAGCCGCAAAGAGCCTTTAAGACCCGCCTTCTCTGGAGGGAGCCAAACGGCGCCACGCACAGCAAGCTTCTCCTCGCGCCGCCTGACAGCGTGCTCGCCGTATTAGGGCGTACGCGCGCAAGGCGTGCTCGCGAGCGCGGCGGAGCGAAATCACCCAAGACTGGATACTTCTCGAACTAGCGAGCATGCGCCGTGACATCGCGTCGATCCGTCAAGCGACGAACAGGCAAAAGACGAGCGGCCGTTCAGCCGCTCGTATCTTCTGTGCCCTGGGCACCGGTTCCCGCTAGTTCGCAATTTATCGATGAAACATTGGCCTTTTGGCAGCCGCGCACGACGCGCGTGCTGACCCGCGAAGACGGTCGGGAGATTTTTCAGAACCTTATCGCCTTCTTCAGCATCCTCGACGATTGGGATCGCGCCGAGCGTCAGGCAGAGAAAAACACCGCGTCGCCTCCTGATGCGGAATGATCTTGCCGGATTGCGAATAGCGTTGCGCTGCGCGCTCGAGAGGCGCAGAATCCGTTCGTTCAAAAACCACCGTCGAGAGTTTGCGCCATGTCACGTCAGCGCTGTGCCATACCGTCCGCCATTCCTCAGACCAAAGTTCTGATATATGCGCGCGTCTCCTCGAAAGAGCAGGAGAAGGAAGGTTTCTCGATCCCATCCCAGCTAAAGTTGCTGCACGCCTATGCGTCGGAAAATAAATACACCGTCGCGAAGGAATTTGTGGACGTGGAGACCGCGAAGGAAAGCGGCCGCAAAAACTTTGAGGAGCTCGTTCGCTATCTCAAGTCTCATCCTTCCGTTCGGACCGTTCTCGTTGAAAAAACAGATCGTCTTTATCGAAACTTTCGCGATTACGTATGCCTCGATGATCTCGACATTGAGATCCATCTTGTAAAGGAGGGCGTCGTGCTTTCGCGCGACTCGCGCTCTTCCGAAAAGTTCGTTCATGGCATCAAGGTCCTGATGGCCAAGAATTACGTCGATAATCTTTCCGAGGAAACGCGCAAAGGCATGACCGAAAAAGCCGAGCAGGGCATCTGGCCATCCTGGGCACCCCTCGGCTATCGCAATATTCTCGGGCCGGATGGCAGAAAGACCATCGAAGTCGATCCCGAAACGGGGCCGATCGTCTCCAAGCTTTTTGCCTGGTACGCCACCGGGCTCTACTGCCTCAAGGATTTACGAGAGAAGGCCCGGGAGGCCGGCCTCTCGACGCGCAAGACGGGCCAGGACATCAGTCTAAGCACGCTGCATGCGCTTCTGACCAAGCGCATCTACACCGGCGACTTCGATTGGAAGGGACGCATCTACCACGGAAAGCATGCGCCATTGGTTTCACACGAGCTTTGGCACAAGGTCCAGAATGTTCTCAATGAAAAAGATCGGTCCAAGGTTCGGGGGCGCAAGGAGTTTGCGTTTTCCGGCTTGATAAAATGCGGCCATTGCGGATGCGCCATGGTGGGGCAGATTCAAAAGGGCCGCTACGTCTACTACCACTGCACCGGTTATAAGCAGGATTGCGGTGAGCCCTTCGTGCGGGAGGAAAAGATAGCGGCACAGTTTTCTGATGCCCTGGCATATCTCGACTTTGGCGACGAGGTTCTCGCCTACGTGAAGCAGGGCCTCCGGGAAAGCCACGCGGATGAGCAGCGCGAGCATGAAGAGGCCCTCCAAAAGCTCCAATCCGAATATCAAAGGTTGCAGTCGCGCCTTCACGCGATCTACGTCGATAAAGTCGAGGGGATCATCGACCGGCACTTCTTCGAAAAGCTCTCCAACGATTGGCGGGCAGAGCAGTCCCTCATCCTGGAACAGATCGCCAAGCACCAACAGGCCGACCGCACCTATCTGGAACATGGAGCGCGGCTTCTGGAACTTGCCTGCAAGGCGAAGGGTCTATTCGAGCAGCAGAATGCCGAAGAGAAGAAGCGTTTGCTGAAATTGGTACTTTCGAACTCGACTTGGAAAGCCGGCCGGCTAACGATCGCTTGGCAGCAACCCTTTGATTTGATTTTTAAAACATCGGAAAAGGCGAGGGCTGAAAATACCGTTGAAGACGGGATTTCGGGTATAAATGAAAACTGGCGACCCCGGCAGGATTTGAACCTGCGACCTACGGTTTAGGAAACCGTTGCTCTATCCAGCTGAGCTACGGGGCCCGGCCGACCCTCTGGCTACGTTTGTCCGACCGAATTTCCCGCGTTCCGGGCGGGCAGCAAGAGCTATGCGGTGACCGCCGACAGAGGTCAAGCGCGGCGGCCGGCGAGTCCCGCGGCATGGCGATGCCTTGGTGACGCAAATCTTCTCCTACAAGCGATCGGACTAGAGCATCTTACGTGTTCACGGTCACCGAAGCTACTTTTGGTTGTGTTATGCTGGTTTTCGAGATAACTGGTTAACTGCCGCGAGCGGGCGGGCGGCCGAAAGGCTGGAGCGGGGCCTGCGAAGAGGGCCGCTCGCGGCAATTGTTTTTATGTTGTGCCTGCGACTCCCACGGGAGCCGGCCGCCAGGCACTTGTTCAAAACTCTGGTACCCGGTTCTAGGTGACCACGGGGGCCGATCACATCCCCGATTTGAAGCGAACGCGCGCCCTTCAGTCCGCGGCTACCTGCCGCGAGCCAGAAATGGCACAGTGCAATGACGGGCGACAGAGAACCGGCGGTACGCCGTGACGCCTCCTTGCTTTTGAGATACTGAGTAAATCTCGGACGTGGGACTTAGCTGCGCAAATTCGAAAATTGAAGGTGGTGTCGCGTCGAGCGCAACGCCGCCTTGAAATAAGAGTTGTCGGCAGCGCATGAGCTGCAGCGCCGTAAATGCCCCTAAACGGGATCTTTTTATGGTGGCAAGCTGGGCTAAAGCGTGGGGAATATCTCGTGAAAAAGTCTGTGGTTGCGCTGGCGCTGTCGCTTCTATCGCTACCCGCGGGCGCCGCGATGGCACAGAGCCTCCCCGATGACATAAAGCCCATCGGCAGCATGGGTTATCCCTATAATCTCGTCGTGCCGAACTATACAGAGAAGCCCCTTCCCTCGTCGTGGGAGGGTTTCTATTGGAAGCCGACGCTCGGCTATAACAGCATGTCGTTTGGTGGCACCGGCGGCCGGCTCAGGGATGCGGATGGCATTACTCTGGGGGCATCAGGCGGTTACGATTTCCGCTTCGGCAATATTGTGTACGGCCCGACGGCCGATTTGAGCTACGATTTCCTCTATGGAGATAGCTCTCGGATCGACGGCATATCGGACTACAAGGCTCATACCGATTTTGACGGCTCGGTCGGGGCGCGCGCTGGATTTTTGCTGTTCGATCGCACGTTGATCTACGCCACCGGTGGCTACGCATTCGCCAATTTGGAAGTGCGCAACGGCGGTCTTGGCGCCAGCGACACCAATTTCCTATCGGGCTGGACAGCCGGCGGCGGTATCGAATATCTCTGGAGCGACAGCAACAGCCTGCGCTTTGAATACAAGCGCGTGGAGTTCTCCGGCGACAGCTTCGACTCCTTGCCAGCCGGGCATGATGAGGTTGAAGCCACGATGGACAAGTTCAGCTTCGGCTTCGTCCATCGCTTCTGACGACCCCACGCAGAAGCGTTTATTTCGATCTTTCTCCTCTTGGCGAATGCCAGCGCGCATGGTCTCTCTGTGCAATGGCGGGACCGCGATGGACATTGCTGTTATGGCTTGCGGGGGTATGCGCTCCCGCGTGGGCTATGGCTGATCCCGAAGCGGCACCTTCCAAACCTTGCACGCTCGAGCCTGGCCCGCTCAGAACCGTCACGCGTGTTGTCGATGGCGAGACGCTCGTCCTGGACGACGGCAAGGTCGTCCGCCTGATCGGCGCGCTATCCCCGCGCGCCCGCGACGCTGATGCAACCGCTGGTGCGTGGCCGCCTGAACGCGAGACCATCACGGCCCTGTCCGACCTCGTCCTTGCAAAAAGGGTCAAGCTCGCCTTCTCTGGTCGACGCTCTGACCGTTACGGGAGACAATTGGCGCAAGTTTTCCTGGAAGATCGCGGTCAGGAAGAGTGGGTGCAAGGCGCTCTTCTCAGAGGCGGTTATGCGCGTGCCTATGGCTTGCCCGAGAACTTTGCTTGCGCGCGTGAGCTGATGGCGAACGAAGCGGAAGCAAGACGCAATCGACTTGGGCTTTGGAACAACGGCGTTTATCGCCTGCTGCCCGCGGAGCACCCAGGCGAGATCATGAAGCGGCGCGGCAAGTACGAACGCGTAACCGGCACAATCGCGTCGGTCGGGCGAACGAAGAGTGCGACCTATCTTAATTTCAGCAATGACTGGCGAACGGATTTCACGGCGCGGATCGACAAGAAAGTTCTGGCAGCGAACCCCGACTTCGATCGATCGCTCGATGGGCTCGTGAACAAGGCTGTCGTCATTCGTGGCTGGATCGAACGTCGAAACGGTCCACTGATCGACATTGCGGATCCGTCGCAAGTTGCACTTCCCGACGACGCAACGTCGACGACGGCCCCACAAGAGTTGCGCCCGGCTCCGCCGGAAGGTGCGGAACCGAGCGCGGTAAATTTCAAGTCTCTATAAGACTCGCAGACCGAAGCTACGCAGCTTCTTCGACAGATGATGATTCACTTTCTGCGAGACGGCGGCCCTTGGCACTCTTCGAAAGAATTTCGGTGATCCGCTGAACGGCGCCACGCTCGTCGAGCTTTTCAACGGCGGCAAGCTCACGCGCCATGCGATCGAGCGCATCCTCATAGAGCTGACGCTCGGAGTAAGACTGCTCGGGCTGCGCTTCGGAACGATAGAGATCGCGAACAACCTCTGCGATCGAAATAAGATCGCCGGAGTTGATCTTTGCGACATACTCCTGAGCACGGCGGCTCCACATCGTGCGCTTGACGCGCGCGCGGCCCTTCAATGTTTCCATGGCCTTTTTGACGAGCCCTTCGTCGGCGAGTTTGCGCATGCCGACGCTGGCGAGCTTGCCGGTCGGGACACGCAGCGTCAGCTTCTCCTTGTCGAAAGTGATGACAAAGAGCTCAAGCGACATGCCGGCGATCTCCTGCTCTTCGATGCCGACAATGCGACCCACACCGTGCGCAGGGTAAACGATGAACTCGTTGGCCTTGAAGCCATGCCGCTGATTGACTGGTTTCTTTTGCACGGCCAGAATCTGACGCGCAGCAGTCGCCTTCTCGGCAACATCCTTCGGCGTCGCAGGTTGCTGAGCAGAAGCGACGGGGGCCGAAATCTTTTGGCTCGCGGCCTTGTGCGCATTGGCCGGTACGGCAACCGTTCTCTGCGGCGCGACCGGAGCCGCTGCCTTGGCCGCCACGTGTGATGCCGGCGCATGTGTCGCGACATGCGCAGGGGCGGCAGGCTTCTTAGCCGGAGCCGCCTCAACCTTGATCGTTGATTTCGGCGCGACAGAGACCGGCTTCTTGGCGGATTTCGTCGCGGCAGGATGAGCGAGCTTGGCCTTGGCCGCGGCTTCCGGCTTCACTTTGGCAGCGGGAGCAGGCTTGGCCACCTTGTTGGCTGTTGCAGCAACCTTTAAAGGCATCGACTTACGGACGGCACTCTTGGCTGCGGACTTGGGGCTGACCGGAGCTTTTTTCTTTTGAGCCATATCGAATCTCTCACTCTCGCATACTGGGCTGTGCCGGGAATCGCCGGCTTCGCCATCAGGCCGCTCCCCGGGGGAAAGAGCGGTTCTTGGGCCGCGGACAAGACGATGTCCGAACGACACGCGCGCATTGATCCGTGCCTCGTCATTTCCGAGAGGCCGTCCCCTGCGCGCTCATTTGTGGCCTAGCTTCGCAAATCCTGTCCGACTCTGAAGTGGCCCATTGACGCCCCATAACGTCTTATTAGAAGCTGCCTCTCAGAGGGAGACAACCACCTTTTGTTCGCGGCCGTTCTGGATTTGTGCAGACTTAACGCCATCGCAACAGAGACTAACACAGTCTTGCCGGCAAATGAAGGGTCGGCCTCTGAGACAATCTAGACGAGCTTAAGGCCAACTTTAAATTACCGCGTCAAACCAATGCCTTATGTAAGAATTGACGTAACGGGTTGCAAGGACTGCGGAAGGAAGAAAATTTAATCCCCCGATCCGGGATTGGGAGAAAAATATTTTTCAAACTTGCCGGTTTCGTCCTTCACAGCTTCGGCTTCAGGAAGAGCAGGCTTCTTAGCCGTGATGTTCGGCCAGACCTCTGCGTATTGGCGGTTAAGCTCCATCCACCTTTCCATGCTGGGCTCGGTGTCGGGCTTGATGGCATCCACTGGGCATTCCGGCTCGCAAACACCGCAGTCGATGCACTCGTCGGGATGGATGACGAGCATGTTCTCGCCTTCATAAAAACAGTCGACCGGACAAACCTCGACGCAATCGGTGTATTTGCACTTGATGCACTTCTCGTTGACGACGTAGGTCATTCGAATTCCTGGTTCTCGAAACGATCAGCCCGGTATGGGCTGAAGGATCCAAGCTCGAATAGCTCGATCCGGCGGCGCCCTTATTACCATAGCGATCACGGCTGCCTAGGTGGACCGGGCGTCACAGCTTCAATTGCGGCCTCTGAATTTCTCAAGAGCACGGCGCTCATGCTTGGTCGGCCGCCCGCTTCCTTCAAGACGTACCGCCTGCTTAAGCGCGGGTGAAGGGGCCGTTTCTTCAGATTGCTCAGACATGGGCGCCGGCGGTAGCGGAGTCAAATTCCGGTAAAGGGCCTGGGCTTCGGTCGCGGGACCCCGCCTGACCCCGATGCCCAGGATCTCTATGCTGATCACCCTCGGGCCAAGCGATAGTGTCAGGACGTCCCCCCGGCGCACGATCGTACTCGCCTTGTCGATCTTCACGCGATTGATGCGGACTTTGCCGCGTTCGATCAGCGCCTGCGCCAGAGTTCGGGACTTGGCGATACGGGCAAACCATAGCCATTGGTCGACACGCTGCAGCGCTTCCCGACCAGCGTCCGCCATGAGGTCAGGTCGAGCCGGACCCTTCACTCCGCTTCTCCATCTGTGCTTTGAGCGCTGCGAGCGCCGCAAATGGCGAGGAGGATTCGCTACTCGTCGATTTCGGCGGCGCGGCTGTGATCAGCTGCGGCGTGCGGCGGTCTTCACGGCGACGGCTTTCGTCACGGCGTCCCCTGCGGTCGTCGTCGCGGCGCGGGCGATCTGCATCGTTTCTCCGCGGGCCCTGCCCCGGTTTTCGATCGTCGCGTCTCTCAGCATGGCGATCGCGGTGGTGTGACCGATCGTGGCGCTGCGGCGCGGCACCTGGCTTCGCGTCGGCCGACCCCGAAGCGTCAGCCGCATTTGGCTGCGCCGCGGCGTTTTCGAGTGAGGTCGTGCCGGAAGCAGCAGCCTGGTGGTGCGGGTTTGCGTGATGATGCGAACGGAAGCGGCCGTGTCCGCCTTCTCGACGCGCATCGCGCCGTTCGCCGCTCCTACGTTCCGGACGCTGGTGGCGGCGCGGGCGCCAAATCTCCTCGAACTTCTGGGCCTCAGGCGGCGCAGCGACTTCAGACGGCGCTTCCGCGGGCTTAGACTCGACAGGAGCCGTTTCGGTTGACGAGGCCGCTTCCGGCGTCGCCGCTGGAAGAGCGGTTTCTGGCGTCGGTGCATTCGCCGTCTCCGAAGCCGCCTCCAAGGTTGCAGGCGTTTCGTCCGTGGCGACCACAGCATTCGTGGACGCGGGTTCTTCAGGCGGGAGCGGGCGGCGTTCGAGACGGAAGCCAAGAGCTTTCAGCACCTCGCCCAGCTCATCGGCCGAGCAGCCGAGGATCGACATCATATCGTCGGTCGCTTTGAAGCCGCCGTCGCCCGTCGAACCTTTCGGCGGTGGTTCCATTTTTTCAGGGCTCGACCGCCAAGCCAGCAGAGGCCGGATCAAATCAGCAAGCCGTTCAAGAATGTCGAGGCGAATCGCCCGCGGGCCGCAGACATGGAAGCCATGAGCACGATACAGCGCTTCGGGCGTTGCTGGGTCGACCACGACAGACGTCAGTCCCGGACGTGGCAACTGCGGAATGACGCCATCGGCGGATGGGTGCTTGAGAAGCCAGAGCGTCGCGGCGAGATCAGCCGGGGCCGGCTTCAGCATGATTGGAAAGAAGATATTGAAGGCGCCGAAACGCAATCCAAACTTGCGCAATTCTGCACGAGCCGCCTGATCGAGCGCATTGACATCGCTGGCCACGGACTCACGTTTCAGGGCTCCAAGTCCTTCCTTCAGCTGGAAGGCGATACCGCGCGCCAGCCCCTGAAGCTCGGTGCTCTTTGACATTTCGACCAACGGCTTCAGCTTGTCGGCGATGGTCTCATCTATCCAGGTCTTGATGCGCGCCTGGACCTTCTCGCGATCGGACTCGCTCATGGTCTCATCGGCGATCAGCGTGACGCCAGGATGGAGCGGATCCTCGGCCGGCTCGAGCTTCGCAATCTCATCGTCGCGCCAGATAATGCTGCCGTTCCGCAAGAGCTTGAACGCTTCGTTCTGTGCCGCAGCGACACGGCGCGCGCGCATGCCCAGTTCCCGCGTGACGACTTGCATCGCGGCCTGTCGCGTCGCCTTCTCGTGAATACCGTCACCCGCGGAATCGAGCGTGAAGCGAAAGCCTTTGAGCCGGCCCACAAAGTGGTTCTCGACCGTGATGGCGCCATCGTCCGCGATATCCGCCGTCAGTTCGTCCTTGTCCCGCATGCCTTTCATCAAAGCGCTGGTCCGACGATCCACGAACCTTTGCGTCAGGCGTTCGTGCAAGGCATCGGAAAGACTGTCTTCGATTGCGCGCGTCCGCTCCTGCCAATGCGCAGGATCCTTCAGCCAGTCGGGCCGGTTGGCGACGAAGGTCCAGGTCCGGATGTGCGCAATGCGCGTCGCCAGCGTATCGATATCGCCGTCGGTGCGGTCCGCGAGAGCGACCTGCTTCGAGAACCAGTCCTCAGGGATCCGATTTTCGCCGCCAGTCAGATGTTTGTAGAGGTTCGATACAAGCTCGGCATGGCTTTGACCGGAAATCTTGCGATAGTCGGGCAGCTGGCAAACTTCCCAGAGCAATTCGACCCGCGGGCGGGACGTAGCGACATCGGTGATCTCGCGATCGGAACTCAAGGCTTCGAGCGCGGCGACGTCGTCAGCGGTTCGCGCGCGCGTGAGGCGCTGCTCGCGCGGCAATTCGCGGAGAGATGCATGGAGGGCGTCCAGTGAAGAGAAATCGAGATTGCGATTGCGCCACTGCAGCGTGCGCACGCTGTCGAAGCTGTGGGTCTCCAGGCGCTCGACCATGTCGGCGTCAAGCGCCTCCGCGCCGCCCGTTACGCCGAAGGTGCCGTCATTCATATGGCGACCGGCGCGTCCGGCGATCTGGCCGATCTCGCCCGGAGTCAGATTGCGATGGTTATAGCCATCGAACTTCCGAACGGCTGAGAATGCAACGTGATCGACGTCGAGGTTGAGGCCCATGCCGATGGCATCGGTCGCGATCAGGAATTCGACGTCGCCCGACTGATAGAGCGCAACCTGAGCG
>Ga0164243_10000447_pt1 | contig 78260 bp, 68 predicted proteins | sample OricompcompostOP_FD_108781 | JGI IMG/M metagenome (GOLD analysis project Ga0164243, IMG submission 108781) | Organic Plus compost microbial communities from Emeryville, California, USA - Original compost - Organic plus compost (OP) | ecosystem: Engineered > Solid waste > Mixed feedstock >... | reverse complement strand
TCCCGGTACCTGCTCAACTTCGACCCCGCCGACCTGCAGTGGCTGCTGGAGATGATGGCGCAGGCCGGCGCCTCGCCGTTCGCCTACAACGGCGGCTCGGCGATCACCATCAACTGGACCGGGCCGGCGCAGATGCGGTTCGCGGGCTACTGGCAGAAACTGCTCAGCGCGCAGGCCGTCACCACCGATGACGACTTCGGCAACGTCGCGCCCACCCGGTTGGACAAGGGCGTGGTGGCGTCGGCGATCGACTCGGCGTGGGCGCCGTCGTACTTCGCGCCGAACGCGAAGAAGACGATGGGCGACTGGCGCGCCGCGCCGATGCCGCAGTGGACCAAGGGCGCGAACGTCACCACCGACTGGGGCGGCTCCACCTACCCGGTCCTCAGCCAGAGCCGGCACCCGGCCCAGGCGGCCCGGTTCGTCCGCTGGCTGACCGCGTCCGACGCGGCGTGGAAGATCCTCAAGACCCCGCCGTCGTCGCTGTTCCCCGCCTACACCCCGCTGCTGCGCTCCACGGACTTCCAGGACATCACCTATCCGATCTCCGGGAAGTCGCACCCGAACCGGGTCTTCGCGCCGGCCGCCGACCACATGGCGCCCATCCAGTGGCCGCCGTTCATGCCGGCCGCGCTGAGCCAGGCCGAGACCACGTTCGGCGCGGTCCTCACCCGCAAGAGCACGCTGCCGCAGGCGTTCCGGAACTTCCAGGCCCAGATGGTCAAGTACGCCAAGGACCAGGGCTTCACGGTCCGTACGAGCTGAGGAGGTCGCCGTGAGCACGCGCGTGCAGCTCGCCCGTCCGGCCGGCGCGTACGGCACCGGCCCGCGGGCGGGCCGTACCCGCAGGTCGTGGGCGGCGCGGCGGGAACGCCGGGGCATGGGGTTCGTGATCCCGTTCTTCGCCGGGTTCGCGATCTTCACGATCGTGCCGCTGGCGTACGCCGTCTACACGAGCTTCTACAGCACGAAGCTGATCGGCGGCACCAGCTTCAGCGGCCTGGACAACTACCGGGAGACGCTGGGCTCCGGGCCGTTTTGGAACGGCGTGATCCGGGTTGTGATCTTCGGTTCGATCCAGATCACCGTCATGCTGATCATCGCGTTCTTCTTCGCGTCGATCTTCGACCTCGGCCTGGTCCGGTTCGGCGGGTTCTTCCGTACGGTGTTCTTCATGCCGTTCGCGGTGCCGATCGTGGTGGCCGCGCTGATGTGGGGCTTCCTGCTGGAACCGCAGTACGGTCCGGTCTCCCGGTTCGCCACCGCCCTCGGGCTCGGCGACGTCAACTTCTTCTCGCCCCGGCTGATGCTGCCGTCGATCATCGTGATCGTCATCTGGGAGTTCACGGGCTACAACATGGTGATCCTCTACACCGCGCTGCGGTCGGTACCGCGTGACGTGGTGGAGGCGGCCATCCTGGACGGCGCGCCGCTGCACACGATCGTGCTGCGGGTGAAGCTGCCGATGGTGCGGCCCGCCATCGTCATGCTGATCTTCTTGAACGTGATCGGCGCGTCCCAGCTGTTCGTCGAGCCGCTGATCCTGAACAACTACCAGGCCGGGGTGATCACCTCGGACTACACGCCGACGTACTACATCTACAACACCGCGATCCACAGCGGGCAGTTCAACCTGGCCGCCGCGATGGCCGTGACGCTCGGCTTCGTGGTGGTCGCGCTGTCCGGCGTGGCGCTGCTGTTCCGGCGCGGGAGGGACGTGACGGCATGAGCGACGACCGGATCCCGCTGCGGCTGTACGGGCTGCGGCGCGGCACGGTGCCGCTGTGCACGGCGCTGTGCGGCGTGTTCGCGCTCTTCATCCTGACGCCGTTCCTGTGGATCGCGATCAACGCGACGAAGACGCAGGCGAACATCTTCCAGTCCTTCGGCTTCTGGTTCGCCCGGCCGTTCGTCGCGGTGCACAACTTCGCGATGCTGTTCGCCGACGTCGACGGCAACGGCGTGTACATGCGCTGGTTCGGCAACACCGTGCTGTACGCGGTGCTCGGCGGCGGCGGCGCGACCGTGCTGTCCGCGCTGGCCGGGTACGGGTTCGCGCGGTACCGGTTCCGCGGCTACAAGGCGCTGTTCTACCTGATGATGGCCGTGCTCCTGGTGCCGATCTCGGCGCTCACCCTGCCGCTGTTCCTCTTCTACACCAAGGTCGGCCTGATCAACTCGGTGTGGGGGATGATCCTGCCCAGCATGATCAGCCCGGTCGGGACGTACCTGATGCGCACGTACATCGAGATATCGGTGCCCCGCGAGCTGCTCGACGCGGCCCGCATCGACGGCGCGGGCGAGCTGCGGATCTTCGTCCGCGTCGCCGTGCCGCTCATGCTGCCCGGCCTGATGACCGTGCTGCTGATCAGCGTGGTCGCGGTGTGGAACAACTTCTTCCTGCCGCTGATCATCTTCAGCCGCAACGAGCTGTACCCGCTGTCGGTCGGCATGGGCGTGTGGAGCCAGCACGCCACGACCAGCGGCGACAACGACCTATACCCGCTCATCGTGATGGGCGGCCTGGTCACCATCGTGCCGCTGATCGCGCTGTTCCTCGTGCTCCAGCGCTACTGGCGCGGCGGGCTGCTGCTGGGCAGCATCGCCAACTGATCACCGGCGCCAGCGGCGGCGGGTGCCCGTGCCGGCGGCCGCCTTGGCGCGCCACGACGGGGTGAAGCCGGGACCGACGCCGGCCACGTACAGGGCCAGGAACAGCAGGCCCAGCGTGGTCAGCGTGCCGCTGGTGAGGATGCCACCGGCGGCGACACCGGCCCAGTCGAAGATCAGGGAGAGCCCGAACAAGATCGCGGCGACGATGGCGAGCATGTCACCCACCTCCTCAGGGGATACCGGCCGCTCGCGCTACCAGTGCCCCGACAGGAGCGGGCAAACGTCACCTCTGGGTGCTCGCCACGATGGCGGCCGCCACCGCGTGGATCTTCTGGTTGGTGTTACGGGCCTGGTCGCGCAGGTAGGTGAAGGCGGCGTCCGGGGTGGTGCGGTGCCGCGCGGCGAGGACACCCTTGGCCTGCTCGATGACGATCCGGCTGTCCAGCGCCTGCTGGAGCTGGGCGACCCGGGCGGTCTGGCCGGCCAGGGTGCGGGCGCCGGCGATGGTGACCGCCGTGGTGTCGGCGAGGGCCTGCGCGATGTGCCGGTGGCTCGCGTCGAGCGGCGCGTCGGTGTATAGGACCAGCGCGCCCTGCGTGCCCGCGGCGTACACGTCGCCGGCGCGCAGCGGGTGGCCGTGCGCGGTGGTGTAACCGGCCTCGCGGGCGGTGGCCGCCAGGTGCGGCCACGGTGACGGTTCCACGATGCGGACGGGGCCGAGGGGTCTGCCGTCGCGCAGGCAGTCCACGCTCGGGCCGCTGCCGGCCGCGAGCTCCTGTTCCAGCAGCGCGCGGGCCTGCGGCGTGGTGGCCTGGCAGGCGGAGGGGGTGCTGCCCGCTTCGGCGGTCAGGATGGACGCGGCCGCCGCCCGGGTCAGTTCCAGGCTGAGCCGCAGCAGCCGGCCGAGATGCGCCGGCATCCCGGCATCGGCAGGAGGGGTTCGCGTCAGCTCGGCGAACGCCGACGCGATTTCACGAGGTTCCGTCACACCTTCGCTCCCGTATTCGATTAACCGGCCGCTGGGTGATCGCGGAATGGACAAGTCTAGATGAACGAACCGGTGAGTGTGACCCGTCGAGATACGCCACGTACCTCGCGAATATCAGGCGTACGCAAACCGGGGTTACGGATGATCGCAGCTCCGACCGCACGTAGAAGGACGGCGCGCCGGTGACCAACGACAGAATGATCATCGGCGCGCCGCCCTTTCGACACGATTTTCGGCGCTATTTGAACGGCTTTCCGCTCAGCTACCGGTGAGCGCCCGTTCCCGGGCCTGCGATTCGGTCCGTACGGCCAGCTTCTGCCCCTCGATATCGAGATTCGGAAGGATCCGGCCCAGCCGGCGCGGCAGCCACCAGGCGCCCCGGCCGATCAGCGACATGACGGCCGGTACGAGCGTCATGCGCACCACGAAGGCGTCGATCAGCACCCCGACGGCCAGCGCGAAGCCGACCGACTTGATGATCGCGTTGTCGGTGGGCACGAAGCCGCCGAACACCGCGGTCATGATCAGCGCGGCGGCCGTGACGACCTTCGCGTTGTGCCCCATGCCGCTGGTCACCGCGTCGCGTGCCGGGGTGCCGTGCGCGAAGTCCTCCCGCATCCGCGAGACCAGGAACACCTCGTAGTCCATGGCGAGGCCGAACAGGATGCCGACCAGCAGGATCGGCAGGAAGCTGACCAGCGGGCCGGTGGTGTCCAGGCCGATCAGCGAGGCCAGGTGGCCCTGCTGGAACACCGCCACGGTGATGCCGAACGTGGCGCCGACGGTCAGCAGGAAGCCGAGCGCGGCCTTCAGCGGCACCAGGATGGACCGGAACACCAGCATGAGCAGCAGGAACGACAGCCCGACGACGATCAGCAGGTACACCGGGAGCGCGTCGGCGAGCTTGTCGGACACGTCGATGCCCTGCGCGGTCGCGCCGGTCAGCTCGATCGTGGCCCCCGGGATGTCCGCGACGCGGTCCCGGATGTCGTGCACCGCCTGCTCCGTCTTGGCGTCGGTGGGCCCCTTGTCCGGGATGATCGGCAGCATCGCCACCGTGTGGTCGCCGTTGAACTGCGGCTGGGCGGGGGTGAGCACGCCGTCCACGCCGGTGATCTCGCCCGCGGCCCGCTGCAGCGCGGCCGCGGTGCTCCGTGCGTCGTCCCCGCTGACCACCGCGATCAGCCGGCCGTTGAAGCCCTCGCCGAAGCCCGTACTGATCATGTCGTACGCGTCGCGCGCCTGCGTGCCCACGGCCTGCGTACTGGCGTCCGGCAGGGCGAGCCGCATGTCCTGGGTGGGCAGCGCCAGGGCGCCGAGGCCGAGCACGCCGACGATGACGATCGGGATGCGCAGCCTGGCCACCAGCCGGCCCCAGCCGTACCCGAGGCCCCGGCCGTCCGGCGCCTCCTTCGCCCGCGCCCGCCCGGCGCGGTCGCGGCGCCGCAGCACCCGGTCGCCGGCGAACCCGAGTACGGCGGGCAGCAGGGTGAGCGCCACCAGTACGGCGACGGCGATCGTGCCGGCCGCGGCCAGGCCCATCACGCTGAGGAACGGGATGCCGACCACGGACAGGCCGGCGAGCGCGATCACCACGGTCAGCCCGGCGAACACCACGGCCGACCCGGCGGTGCCGATGGCCCGCCCGGCCGCCTCGCGCCCGTCCAGGCCATCGGCGAGGAATTGCCGGTAGCGGGACGTGATGAACAGGGAGTAGTCGATGCCGACGGCCAGGCCGAGCATCAGCGCGAGGATCGGCGCGACCGAGGTCAGCTCGACCACGCTGCTGAGCGCGTACAGCCCGGCCATGCCGGCGCCCACCCCGATCAGCGCGTTCACCAGCGTCATCCCGGCCGCGACCAGCGACCCGAAGGTGACCAGCAGGACGATCGCCGCCACCACGACGCCGATCGCCTCGGTGGAGCCGACGTCCGGCGCCTCGGTGCCCAGCTCGGCGTGCTTGACCTCCAGGTGCGGCGCCGACGCGCCGACGTCCTCGTACGCGGACCGCTGGGCGTCGGTGATGTCGTCGGCCGGCGTGGAGAACTGGACCGCGACCAGCGCGTACGCGCCGCGCACCCCGGCCGGCCGCGCGGTGCTCACCCCGTCGACCCGGTTCGCCTCCGCGATGATCGGCTTCAGCCGCGCCGGCGTGACCGGCTTGCCGTTCTCCGCGTGCACGACGATCGTGCCGGACGCGCCGGCCGCCGCCGGGAACTCCTTCTGCAGCGAGGACAGCGCCCGCTGCGACTCCGTGCCCGGCATCTCGAAGCTGCCGCTGGTCGGGCCCTTGAACAGCGCGGCGGACACGCCGAGCACGGCGAGCAGCAGCAGCCAGACGGCCACCACCCGCCCCCGTCGGTGAAAACAGAACCGGCCGAGCCGGTGCAGCGCAGAGGCCACCCCGAGTTACCCCCTCTAGGCGTCATATGGCAGGTCAGGCCCGTTCCCCGTACATCCGCCGTACGCCGCGCAGCAGTTCCGCGCGCAGCTCCGCCTCCGGCAGCTCAAGACCGCTCGCCGACGGCATGACGATCGCGCCCAGCGCCATCCACGCGCGCAGCCGGTCCCGCCGGTCGGCGGACCGCCCGGACAGCGCGTCCAGCAGCCCCTCCACCCGGTCCAGCGGATCGCCGTCCCAGGCGCGGTTGCCGGTGGTCTCCGGTACGTCGGACAGCAGCAGCGCGATCTCCCGCCGGAAGCGCAGCGCCAGGTCGACGAAGCCCTCGACGGCCGCGCCGGCCACCTGGTCGTCCGGCACCTCGCGCAGCCGGGCGTGCAGCTCGCCCACGGCCGTGACGGCGGGCGTGAGCAGCTCGGTGAGGATCGTCTCCTTGCTGCTGAAGTGGTACAGCAGCGACGCCTTCGAGCAGCCGACCTCGACGGCGATGTCGTTCAGCGACGTGCCCCGGTACCCGTGCGCCGCGAACAACCGCAGTGCCGCGTCCAGCAGCCGTCCCCGCAACGAGGACTCAGAACGAGCCATACCGTCACGTTAGCTGTCCGATCGGTCAGTGCTGACCGATCGGACAGTGTCGCTGATCACGTGACCCGGGTCACGCCTGGAGGTCCTCCAGCGCGACGGCGGAGGTGCGCGGGCCGAAGATCCCGACGGCCACGGCGACGACCAGCCAGCAGGCGCTGATGTAGACGAACACCCAGACGTAGCCGGCGCCGGAGAAGATCGCGGCGACGATCAGCGGGCCGACGATGTTGGCCAGCCGGCCGGTGCCGTACGCGAAGCCGCTGCCGGTGTTGCGCAGGGCCGTGGGGTACAGCTCGGGGGTGTAGGCGTACAGCAGGGCGGCGAACGTCTGGATGAAGAACGACACGGCGAAGCCGAAGACCACGATGGCGGCCTGGTTGAACGAGACGCCGTACAGGACGCCGCAGATCGCGATCAGCACCGCGACCACCGCGGTCGACGCCTTGCGGCCGTACCGGTCGGAGATCGGCCAGGCGAGCAGCGCGCCGGGCACCGCGCCGATCGTGGTGAGCGCGGAGAACGTCAGGCTGTCCTCGAGGTTGAAGCCGTGCTCGGCCAGCAGCGTCGGCACCCAGGACACGAAGCCGTAGAAGCCGAGCGTCTGGAAGATCCACGCGACGAGGAGCAGCAGCGTACGGGGCAGCAGCCGGCCGCGGAACAGCGCGCCGAACCCGGCGGGCGCGGGCTCCTCGGCCGGTCCGGACGCGGGCGTCTCCGGCAGCGCGCCCACCTGCCGTTCCACCGCGGCCTCGATGCCGGCGAGGGCCTCCTCCGCACGGTCGGCGCCGCGGTGCTGGAGCAGCCAGCGCGGCGACTCGGGCAGCCGGACGATGATCGCCAGGGAGACCACGCCGAGTGCGCCGAACACGAACACGATCCGCCAGGCCTCCGGGCCGATCGGGATGACGCCGCGGGCGATGAACGCCATCACGGGGATGCCGGCCAGGCCGGCGGCCAGCGTGGCGGACTGCATCCGGCCGCGGCGGTCGCGCGGCATCAGCTCGGACAGGTACGTGATCGCGATGACCGTCATCGCGCCGAGCCCCATGCCGGTGAGCAGCCGCGCCCCGCCCAGCGTCGGCACGTTCCAGGCGGCCGCGTTGAGCAGGGAGAACAGCGAGTACCAGACGATCGAGCCGATGAGCCCCCGGCGGCGGCCGACGCGGTCGGCGATGCGGCCGCCGAGGGCCGCGCCGAGGAACATGCCGAGGAAGCTCAGCGAGGTGACCACCGCGATGTCGTCGACGGAGATGCCGACGTACTGCTTCAGGGCGGGCGCCGCGTAGGAGAACGTGTTCAGGTCGGCCAGCTCGAAGAAGAACCCGCCGGCCAGTCCCAGCAGGACACGCCGGTGGAAGCCGGTCACGGGCAGGCGGTCCAGCCGGGCCGCCAGGTCGGTCGCGTTCATCCGCCGCCTCCTTCTCGGGCGTGCGCAGGGTGCCGCCCACCGTGGTGCATCATGGCATCCAGTTGTATGCAATCGTCAACAGTTCGGAGTGTGAGGGTCCATGGATCTGCGAATCGCCGGCAAGACCGGCCTGGTCACCGGGGCGAGCAGCGGCATCGGGCGAGGCATCGCGCTGGCCCTCGGCCGGGAGGGCGTACGGCTGGCGCTCAGTGCCCGCCGCGGCGACCGGCTCACCGAGCTCGCCGATGAGATCGAGGCGGCCGGCGGCCCCCGGCCGGCCACGGTGACCGCCGACTTCCTGGACCCGGAGGCGCCGGCCCGCATCCACGCGGGCGCGGCCGAGGCGCTCGGCGCGGTCGACATCCTGGTCAACAACGCGGGCGGCAGCCGCGCCTTCACGCTGGAGACCGGCGAGGAGGCCTGGGAGGAGGCGATGACGCTGAACTTCACCCGCCACCGCCAGCTCACCCAGCGCGCCATCCCCGGGATGATCGAGCACGGCTGGGGCCGGATCATCAACATCACCGGCAAGTCCGAACCCGAAGGCATCAACGGCGCCTTCGCCGCCAAGGCCGCCGTCCACTCGTGGTCCAAGGGCCTGTCCCGGGAGATCGGCCGGCACGGCATCACGGTCAACTGCGTCCCGCCCGGGCGGATCATGAGCGAGCAGATCGAGCGCAACTACGCCCCCGAGTACCGGGCCCGCCAGTCCGCAGAGGAGATCCCGGTCGGCACGTACGGCGACCCGGCGGACATCGCCGAACTCGTCTGCTTCCTCGCCTCTCCCCTGGCCCGCTACATCACCGGCGCGGTCATCCCCGTGGACGGAGGGCTGCGCCGCTACCAGTTCTAGGGGGCGCGTGAAAAGGCCTCGCTTCGCGAGACTGATTTTTTTGCGCGTGGGGCCGCCGTGGCGTCGCGCTTGCCTTCCGGAGGTTGCCTCCGTATTGTCGGGTGCGGGCAAGCGGAGGCAGCCTCCGGAAGGGGTGCGGGCATGGTGGCGACGGACGCGGTGGCCGGGGCGCGGCGCCGGATGGGGCGGGTCGGGGTGTGGCTGAACAACGCGGTCACGGCATCGGCCCCGATGGACGCGCAGCGGCGGGCGCTGGCCCGCATCGAGGAGCTCGGGTACGGCTCGGCGTGGACCGGCGAGGGCCCCGGCGGGCGGGACGTCTTCGTCAAGCTGAACGTATGGCTGGCGGCCACCGAGCGGCTCGTCGCCGGATCCGGCATCGCCAACCTGTGGGCCCGGCCGGGGCCGACGATGGCGGGCGCGGCGCGCGCCACGGCGGAGGCGTACCCCGACCGGCTGGTGCTCGGCATCGGCGTCGGGTTCGCGAAGCAGGCGGCGAGCCTCGGCCAGGAGTACGGGCGCCCGCTGGCGCGGGTCCGCGCGTACCTGGACACGATGGACACCCCGGTGGACACCGGCCTCGCGCCGCCGCCCGCGACGGCCGCCTACCCGCGCGTGCTGGCCGCGGTGGGGCCCAAGATGCTGGCACTGGCCGCCGAACGCGCCGACGGCGCGCACCCCTTCGCCGCGCCCGTCGCGACCACCGCCGAGGCCCGCGCCATCCTCGGCCCGGACAAGCTCCTGGTCCCCGAGCAGGTGGTGATCTACGAACCGGACCCCGTACGGGCCCGCGCGGCGGCGCGTGAGTACCGCGCGTTGCTCCTTGAGGGGTATCGCCGGGCTGCCGGCGACCCGGCGGCCATGCCGTACAGCCGCAACCTCCTCCGCCTGGGCTTCACCGAGGAGCAGGTCACCACGGTCGACGACCGGGTCATCGACGCGACCATCGCGTACGGCGACGAGGCGGCCATCGCCGAACGCCTCCGCGCCCACCTGGCCGCGGGCGCCGACCACGTGCTGGTCAACCCGGTCGGCGCCGACCTGCCCGCCATCACCGACACGCTCACCCGCCTGGCCCCGACCGTGCGGGAGCTGTGACGCCCGCGCGGCCGGGGAGTCGTTCTACGCGGTCCAGGAGGAAGACGTACGCGAGCAGGCCTACGGCGGCCAGGGCGCAGACGAACAGCAGGGCGGCGTCGAAGGAGCCGGTGCGGTCCAGGATGACGCCGATTACCAGGGGGCAGACCGCGCCGCCGAGGTTGGTGAAGAAGTTGAAGACGCCGCCGGACAGACCGAGCATGCGCAGCGGGGCGATCTCCGAGGCCAGGGTCCAGCCGATGGCGCTCATGCCCTGGGCGAAGAAGGCCAGCGACATCACGGCGATCACCAGGCCGGGGGCGTCGGTGTAGTTCGCCGCGACGATCACGCCGGACAGCACGAAGCCGATCATGATGGGCGTCTTGCGGGCGGCCGTCGGGGACACGCCGCGGCGCAGCATGCGGTCCGACCAGTAGCCGCTGAGCAGCACGCCGGCCAGGGCGGCCAGGTACGGGACGGCGGCGAGGAAGCCGGCGTCGAGCAGGCTGATGTGCTTGGCGTCGGTCAGGTAACTGGGGAACCAGGTGAGGAAGAACCACATGACGCCGTTGGTGCAGAACTGCGAGACGTACATGCCCCACAGCCGGCGGCGGCTCAGCAGGTAGCCGACGTCGCGCCAGGTCGGGCGGGTGCGCGGGCGCGGCGCGGTGGTGCCGGCGTCCAGCAGGTCCAGCTCGGCCGCGTTGGCCTTCGGGTGCCGGCGCGGGTCCTCGTGCGCCCTGCGGAGCCACACGACGGTGAGCACCACGCCGAGCGCACCGGTGGCCACGAACATCGACCGCCAGCCGAGCGACACGGTGATCCAGGACAGCAGCGGCAGCGCCACGGCCAGGCCGATGTACTGCCCGGACGTGTACACCGCGGTGGCCCGGGCCCGCTCGGCGTGCGGGAACCAGGTGGTGACGAGCTTGTTGTTGGCCGGGTAGGCGGGCGCCTCGGCCACGCCGAGCGCCATCCGCAGGCCGAGCAGCGCGGTGAAGCCGCGGGCCAGCGCGAGCGCGGCGGTGCACAGCGACCACAGCAGCACGGCCCAGCCGTACGCGACCTTCGGGCCGACGCGGTCCAGCAGCCAGCCGCCGGGCAGCTGGGCGAGCACGTACATCCAGGAGAACGCGGACAGCAGCAGGCCCTCCTGGGTGCCGCTGAGCGCGAACTCCTCCTTGATGTGCGGGAGGGCGATGGACAGGTTCGTACGGTCCAGGTAGTTGACCGCGGTGATGGCGAGCAGCAGCGCGAGCATGCCGTACCGGGCACGCGACGGCCGGGGGGTGGGCACGGTTCACCTCAACGGGGGCGGGAGCGTGCCCGGCGGGGACCGGGCACGCCCGGGGTCAGAGCACTCCGGCGGCGGCCAGCGCGGCGCGGACCCGCTCGCGTTCGGCGGCGGAGACCGGGTTGGTGGGGGCGCGGCCGGCGCCGCCCGGGCGGCCCTGCAGCTCCAGGCCGGCCTTGATGCGGGACGGCATGTTCGGGCCGTCGATGGCCCGCCACACCGGGAGCAGCTTGTGGTGCAGCTCGCGGCCGCGGGCGTGGTCGCCGCGGCCGATCGCGTCCCACAGCTCGACGCACAGTCCGGGCACGATCGACAGGGTGGCGGCGATCGCGCCCTGCGCGCCGAGCGCGAACGACGGGTACAGCAGGTCGTCGATGGCGCTCAGCACCTTCCCGCCGGTCGGCGCGAGGTGCAGCAGGTCGGCGAGCGCGTGGATGTCGCCGCCGGACTGCTTGACCGCGACCACGCCGGGCACCTCGTTCAGGATCCGCGCGACCGTCGCGGGCGGGATGGTCGCCCACGGCACCACGTTGTAGATGACGATCGGGAGGCCGGTCTCCTCGGCGACGGTCCGGTAGTAGGCCACCATGTTGTCGTCGTCCGGCTGGAACAGGTAGTGCACCGGGGTGACCTGGAGCGCGTCCACGCCGGTCTCGCGCAGCGCCTTGCCGTACCGGACGACCTCCCGGGTGGAGTCGCGGATGATGCCGGCGACCAGCGGCACCGCGCCGCGCACCTCGGCGGCCGCGGCCCGGGCCACCGCGACGGTGTCCTCGGCCGACAGCGCCGCCCCCTCACCGGTGCTGCCGGTCACGCACACGCCGTGCACGCCGGTGTCGAGCTGGTACCGGATCTCGGTGCGGACCGCGGCCTCGTCGACCCGCTCCTCGTCGTCGAACGGCGTGACCACGGGCGGAATGATCCCGTGCAGATCAAGTGGCATGCGTACGAACTCCTCGCGGGTTACGGTCAGTGGAATGTCACCGGTGACATCGGCATTGCCGCCGAGTTTCCTGGGCGTATCTTCGGATGTCAAGGGTGCTGGCTGTCACCGATGACACGGCGGCGTCCGGTGTACCGTCGCCCGATGGCCGTTCACGTGTGTTCGCTGAAGTTCGACGCCGACCGCGACGGCGGGCCGCAGTCCGTACCGGGCGGCGACGACTACTACCTGGTGAGGTTCCCGTTCGGCTCCGCCGAGTCCTACGACCCGGAGAACATGCACGCCTCCGGAGCCGACAGCCGGCTCATCACACCGGGCGCCCGGGCCTGGGGCCGGCTGTACGCGATGGTGCAGTGGGAGACCGCGTCCGGCGCCGCGACGAACGAGTTCCGCGACCAGTTCGCCCGCGACCCGCTCGGTGCGCTCGACACCACCTGCACCGAGCACCACGCCGGCACGCCCGGGATGCAGTGCTTCGCCAAGACCTGGGGCATCTTCGTGGAGCCCGGTACGCCGCTGGGCCTGCGCGTGGCGCACGGCGCGTCGCACGCGCTGGACCTCGTGCTGGCCGAGTTCAAGCTGGAGTACCTCACCTGACGTCGCGCCAGCCCGGCGGGGCCGGGCCGGTGAGCGCGCCGAGGTCCAGGTCGTCGCGCCCGGGCACGTGGATGCGGGTGAACCGCTCCGGGTCCGCGCCGGGCGGGACGGTGGCGTCCAGGCCCAGCTTGGCGCCGACGCCGCCGTCGGTGGACGGGTCGAGCCGCGACCCCTGGGTGCCGCCGACGACGACCAGGTCGCGGTCGGCCTGGAAGCGGGTGGCCACCGCCCACTCGACCTCGCCCGCGTCGTACGGGTCCACGTCGGCGTCCACCACGGTCACCTGCTTGATGTCGTAGTGCAGGCCGAGCGCGGCCAGGATCAGGTTCTTCGCCTCGCCCGGCGCGGGCCGCTCGACCTGCACGCGCAGGTGGTACCGGCACGTGCCGCCGGCCGGCAGGTGCACGGCGCGCACGCACGGGAACGCCTGCCGCAGCCGGCCGAGGAACGAGCCCTCGCGCGGAATGGCGCCGAGCAGCAGGTGCTCGCGGCCGCCGCCGACGATCGTGTGGTAGATCGGGTCGCGCCGGTGGGTGACCGCGGTGACCGCGATGACGTGCCGCTTCGCGCGCGGCCCGTAGTACTGCGGGAACTCCCCGAACGGCCCCTCCTCCTCGCGGACGCCGGCCAGCAGCCGCCCCTCCACGACGATCTCCGCGTCCGCCGGTACGCGGACCTCGCTGTCGAGGCAGCGCGCGACCGGCAGCGGGCCGCCGCGCAGCGCGCCGGCGATCTCCAGCTCGTCCTGCCCGAGCGGCACGGCGGCCTGCGACGCCATCAGCGTCAGCGGGTCCACGCCGATCGCGACGGCCACGTCCTGGTCCTCCCCCGCGGCCTCGTAGTCGCCGAAGAACGCCGCGGTGTGACGGGGCAGCAGCAGCACGCCGAGCCGGTCCGGGCCGGTGACCTCAAGCCGGTGGATGGCCACGTTCTGCGCGCCGGTCCCCCGCTGGCGGGCGATGAGCAGGCCGGCGGTGATGTACGGGCCGTGGTCGTTCGCATTGTGCGTCGGGATCGGCAGCAGCGCGGACAGGTCGGGGTCGCGGTGCACGACCTCCTGGCAGGCCGCGTCCGGGACCTCCTCGGACGGGATGGGCGTACGGCAGGCGGCGGTGAACCGCTCGCCGGTCTCGGCCGCCGGGACGCCCATCGCCTCGGCGATCCACGTACGGTCGGACAGCAGGCCGGATACGACCGGGACGGGGTGGCCGGAGGGGCGCGGGAAGAGCACCGCCTGGTGGCCGTCCAGACGGGAGGCGATTCCGGCGACGCCGAAGCGCAGGTCGGCGCCGGGTTCGGCGAGGGCCAGGCGGCCGGTGGCGCGCAGGTGGTCCAGCCAGGTGCGCAGGTCGGCGCCGGGGGTCATGGGGTCCGCTCCGTGGCGTTGGGATCGTGGGCCGCCGTCGTGGTACCGCCCGGAGCCGGACCACGGCGGAGGAAATGCGCGATCGTCATGACGATCAGCGGGGCGGCGACCGCGATGAAGGCGTCGTCGACGCCGAACGGGTCGCCGGCCAGGAACCAGCCGATGGTGGCGAGCAGCGCGATGACGATGCTCCAGAACGCGCCGCGCGCCGTGCCGTACCGCGGCGCGTAGAACATCAGCAGCACCAGCACGGCCAGCGCCGCGCGCAGCGACTTGGCCAGGAACGTCACGGACAGCACGTCGGAGGCGAACAGCGCCAGCAGGATCGGCAGCAGGCCGCACACGACCGTGGCCACCCGGATGAAGACCAGGTTGCGGCGGTCGTCGCCGCCGCGGTTGAGGTACGGCTGGTAGAAGTCGCGCAGCAGCAGCGTGGACGCGCCGATGGTGAGCGCGGCGATCGTGCCGAACATCGCCCCGGCCAGGCCCGCCACGACGATCCCGGCGAGCACCGGGGTCAGGTCGATGGCCACCGCGGGCATCGCCTGGATGCTGGGGATGCGCGGGTACAGCACCACCGCGCACATGCCGATCACCGAGGCCAGCAGCCCGTACGGGATGAGGATCGCGGCGGAGTAGAACCCGGCCCGCTGCGCCTTGCCGCCGTCGCCGACCGTGGTGATCGCCTGCACGACGTACTGCGTGGCGAACGTGGCGCCCACCCCGGCGATCATCCACGCCAGGATCTGCGCGGGGCCCACGCCGTCCCAGGAGAACATGTGCGCGGGCAGCGCGGCGTGCAGCGCGCCGAACCCGCCGACCCGGGTCACCGCGATCACCGCGAGGACCGCCACGCCGATCATCTTGACCAGCGCGTGCAGGAAGTTGGTGTACACCACCGAGCGCATGCCGCCGACGCTGACGTACACGGTGGCCAGCACGCCGGTGATGACGATGGCCAGCGGCCGGTCGATGTGCAGCAGCCGGGACAGTACCGCGCCGCCGCTGGCGTACACCGACACCGAGACGATCAGCAGCGCGCACACCATGATGATCGAGGTGGCGGTGCGCACCCGCTCGCCGTAGCCGCGGGCCAGCGCGCCGGAGATGGTGATCTCGCCGAGCGACCGGTACTTGCGGGCGAGCAGGAACGAGAACAGCACGAACCCGACGCCCAGCGAGGCCACGTTCCAGGCCGCGGAGATGCCGGACTCGTACGCCTCCTGCGCGGTGCCGACGCTGGCGGTGGTGCCGATGAACTCCGAGGCGACCAGGAACCCGATCAGCACGGCGGGGAACACCCGGCCGCCGGTCGCGAACGTCCCGGACGTCCGCGATGAGCGGCCGACCAGGAAGCTGATCGCGGCCAGCACGACCATGTACACGACGACGATGGCGACGACGATCCAGGTGGCGTTCATGGGCCCACCCCCATTTCCGCGCCAAGTCCAGTCCGATGCCGATCACCGAACAATGCGCGTACGGAAATGGCTTCGATAGGCAATGCCTATGGCACGCGATGCCATTTCCGGGGTACCGCATGTCATGCTGTGCCGGTATTCGGGAGGTTGAATGGAATTCGCCCCGCTGGACCACATCGTGTACGCGGGCCCCGACGTCGACCGCCTCGCCGAGGAGCTGGCCGAGCGGACCGGAATCGCCCCGGCGCCCGGCGGCCGGCACGTCGGGAAAGGCACCCGGAACTACCTGATGGGCCTGGGCGGCCGCGCGTACCTGGAGATCATCGGCCCGGACACCCCGGCGGACCGCGGCACCACCCGCTTCGGCATCGACCGGCTCACCGGGCCGCGCGTGGTGACCTGGGTGGTCGAGCCGGCGGACCTGGACGCGACCGTACGGAACGCGCGGGCGGCCGGGTACGACCCGGGCGACGTGGGCCCGCTGTCCCGGCGCACCCCGGACGACGTGCTGCTGGAATGGCGGCTCACGCCCAACCCGCCGCCCACGCTCGACGGGCTCGCGCCCGCGCTGATCGACTGGCTGGAGGCGCCGCATCCCACGTCGGGCGGCCTGCCGACGGTCGAGCTGGTCGCCCTGCGCGGCTTCCACCCGGACCCCGAGACGATCACCCGCGCCCTCGACGCCCTCGGCGCGCGCCTGCCGGTCACCGCGGGCGAACCCGGATTCGAGGCGGAACTGGAGACCCCGAACGGCCGGATCACCCTGCGGTAGGAGAAAAGCGGACGCTTCGCGTCCGCGGGACCGCGCGGACGCACGCGGAACCCGCGTCCGCGGGACTGGTACGCATGGACGCGCACGCGGAAGCCGTGTCGCGGGATTGGTAGGAGCATGACCCTGAAACTCGGCCTGACCCTCCCCCAGCGTGGCGTCTTCTTCGACGCCATCACCTACCCCGAGCTGGTCGAGACCGGCCGCTACGCCGATGAGACCGGGCTGTTCGACTCGCTGTGGATCGGCGACAGCCTGCTGGCCAAGCCGCGGCCGGAGTCGATCGCGCTGTTCGGCGCGCTGGCCTCGGTGACGTCCCGGGTCCGCCTGTCGGCCGGCTGCATGGCCAGTTTCCCGGTCCGCGATCCCGTTCTCCTGGCCGACCAGTGGGCCACGCTGGATCAGCTGACCGGCGGGCGCATGCTGCTGGCCGCCTGCACCGGCATTGTGAAGGCCAAGGACGCATCCGCCCGCGAGGGCGCGCTGTACGGCGTGACCGACGCGTCGCGCACCGGCCGCCTGGAGGAGAACATCGGCCTGCTGCGCGACCTGTGGACCAAGGACCACGTCACGTTCACCGGCCGCTACACCGCCATCGAGGACGTCACCGTCCTGCCGAAGCCGGTACAGCAGCCGCCGCCGATCTTCATCGCGTCCAACCCGCCGCCCGAGGCGATCGCCCGCAAGGCGCTGAACCGGGTGGCGCGGCTGGCCGACGGCTGGATGACCACCCGCAAGAGCCCGGAGCACCTGACCGTGAACTGGCCGGTCGTCCAGGAGTGCCTGCGCGAGCAGGGCCGTGACCCCGACGCGTTCCCGGTCGTGGCGTACCACAACCTGAACCTGAACCCCGACCGGGAGGCCGCGTACGACGAGAGCTACCGGTTCCTCGGCGAGTACTACGGCCCGGTGTACTCCCGCGAGGACGCCCGGCACTGGACGGCGGCCGGCACCGTCGCGCAGGTGGTCGCCGACCTGGAGCGGCTGGCCGACGACGGCGCCACCGAGGTCACGCTGCGCATCACGTCCTGGGGCTGGCGCGACCAGCTCCCCATCCTCGTGAACGAGGTCATTCCCGCGCTTCGCGCGCGCGGCCGCTGATCGGCAGCTCGCCGCGGGCCAGCCGGTCCAGCGTGTCGCGCCAGAAGCCGAGCGCGGCGCGCTCCATGGCCAGGCCCAGCTCCAGCGGGATCATCCGGGCGGCCACGTCGTCGATGGCGCCGTACTTGCGCTGCATCTCCTCATAGATCGCGATGCGCGCCTCGTGCTGCTCCGCCTGCTCCTTGGCGAGCCGCTCGACGTCGTCCGGCGTGGCCAGCTCGCTGAAGAACAGCTTGATCTCCGCGACGTCGCGGATCTCCAGGTGCGCGCCGACCGGCTCGGCCAGCCAGTCACGCAGCGCCGCCCGGCCGCCCTCGGTGATCGTGAACGTCTTGCGGCGGCGCCCCGCGGCTTCCTCGTGCAGCTCCAGCAGCCCGGCGTCGGCGAGCCGCTTTGGCTCGGAGTACAGCTGGGCGTGCGGGAAGCTCCAGAAGTACCCGACCGAACGCCCGATCGCGCGCTTGAGGTCGTAGGAGGTCGACGGGCCGCGCAGGGCGATCATGCCGAGCACGACGTACGAGGTGGTGGACAGCCGGACCCTTGACACGGTCTGAAGCGTACCGTAGCTTCCGAATCGTCTGAAACAGACGGTCAATTTCGTACCGTCTGCCCCGGACCGGAGGAACGGTCATGGACCTGGGAACGGTGCTGAGCTGGACCGCCGAGCGCTATCCGACGCGGCGCGCCGTCGGTGGCGACCACCCGATGACGTACGGGGAATGGGACGCGCACACGAACCGCCTGGCCCGGGCGCTGGCCACCGCGGGGGTCGGCCCCGGCGACCGGGTGGTACTGGCGCTGGCCGGCGGCGAGCCGCTGGCCAGCCTGCACCTGGCCGCGCAGAAGCTCGGCGCGGTCTCCGTACCGCTGTCGTTCCGGTTCGGCGCGGACGAGCTGGCGTACTGCGTGCACGACGCCGGGCCGGCGCTGCTGGTCACCGACGAGGCGACCGCCGCGGCCGCTTCGGGCGTGGCGGAGGTGCCGCGTAAGGAGGCGGACGAGCTGGCGCGGCTGGCATCCGGGGAGTCGGCCGCGGCCGTGCCGTCGGGCGTGACGGACAGGGACGTCAGCGTCATGCTGTACACCTCCGGCACGACCGGGCGGCCGAAGGGCGTGCCGCGCACGCATGGCGCCGAGCACCTGGCCGCGGTGGCGCACGTGATCCAGACGCGGCTGGCGCCGTTCGACCGGACGCTCGGCGTCATGCCGATGTTCCACACGATGGGCCTGCGCACGCTGATCGCCAGCGTGCTGACCGCGGGCACGTGGGTGCCGCAGGTCCGGTTCGACGCGGACCGGGCGCTGGAGCTGATCACCGCCGAGCGGGTCGACGCGCTGTACCTGGTGCCGACGATCTTCTGGTCGCTGCTGCGCACCGGGCGGCTGGGCGAGGCCCGGTCGGTGCGCAAGCTGGCGTACGCGGGGGCGGCGATGACGCCGGCGCTGGCCGAGGAGCTGGTCGCGGAGCTGCGCCCCGAGGCGTTCGTGAACCACTTCGGCAGCACGGAGATCTACACGTTCAGCATCGGCCCGGACGTGGCGGCCAAACCGGGCTCGGCCGGGCGCGCCGGGATCTTCACCCGCATCCGGCTGGTCGACCCCACGCCCGGCGCCTCCCCCGACGCCGTGGTCGCGCCCGGCGAGCAGGGCCAGCTCGCCGTGTCGATGCGCAGCCCCGAGGCGTTCGCCGGGTACTGGCACCGGCCGGACGCCGACGCGAAGACGATCCGCGACGGCTGGTACTTCCCCGGCGACCTGGCCATCGCCGACGAGGACGGGGACCTGTGGGTCGCCGGCCGGGTGGACGACATGATCAACTCCGGCGGCGAGAACATCTACCCGGACGAGATCGAGGACGCGCTGGTCCGCTGCGCGGCCGTACGGGAGATCGTCGCGGTCGGCCTGCCGGACGACCGCTGGGGCCAGGCGGTGACCGCGTTCTTCGTCCCCGAGCAGGGCGTGTCCCCCGAGCAGGCGGTCGACGACCTGGCCACGTACGCGACCGTGCTGCCGTCGCTGAAACGCCCCAAGCGGCTGATCGCGGTGCCGGAGATCCCGAAGTCCGCGGTCGGCAAGATCCTGCGGCGCGAGCTGACGGCCGGGCACTTCGACGCGCTGGCCGACAGCCGTACGGAGAAGGACGGTGCCCGGTGACCGCCCGCGTGGAGGACCCGGCCCTGCTCACCGGGCGCGGCGCGTTCCTCGACGACCTCGACCCGCTGCCCGGCACGCTGACCGCGGCCGTCGTGCGCAGCCCGCACCCGCACGCGCGGATCACGGCGGTGGACCTGGAGCGGGCGCGGCGGGCGCCCGGCGTGGCCGCGGTGATCGGGCCGGAGGAGGTGGTCGCCGGGCTGCGGCCGTTCCCGCTGGCCGTGAAGGCGCCCATGCCGTACTACCCGACGGGCACCGACCGGGTGCGGTTCGTGGGCGAGCCGGTGGCCGTGGTCGTCGCCGGGGACCGGTACGCCGCCGAGGACGCGGCCGAGCTGGTGGACGTCACCTACGAGCCGCTGCCGCCCGTCGTGGACACCCGCGCCGCGCTGCGTACGGACGCGCCCCGGCTGCACGAGGGGGCCGACGGCAACGTGGCCACCGACCGTACGTTCACGTTCGGCGACGTCGACGCGGCGTTCGCCGGCGCGCACCGGGTGGTCACCGGCGAGTACGACTTCCCGCGCTACTCCTCCACCCCGATGGAGTGCTACTCCGTCATCGCCGACTGGCAGGACGAGGCGGACGGCCCGGCGATCCGCGCCTGGGCCAACTTCCACGGCCCGTTCTCCATGGTCGCGGTGCTGGCCGGCGCGTTCGGCGTCCCGGCGTCGCGGATCCGGCTGCACGTGCCGGGCGACATCGGCGGCAGCTTCGGCATCAAGGCCGGCATCTACCCGTACGTCGCGCTGATGGCGCTGGCCAGCAAGCACGCCGGCCGCCCGGTGCGCTGGACGGAGGACCGCGTCGAGCACCTGCTGGCCAGCTCGGCCGGGTCGGACCGGGTGATGCGGTTCGAGGCGGCGGTGGACCGCGACGGCCGGGTGCAGGGGCTGCGCGCCGACCTGGTGGACAACGTGGGCGGCTACCTGCGCCCGCCCGAACCGTCCACGCTGTACCGCTGCTTCGGCAACATCACCGGCGCGTACGCCATCGACGCGGTGCGGATCCGGTCGCGCGCGGTGGTCACCAACAAGACGCCGACCGGGCTGAACCGCGGCTTCGGCGGCCAGCAGCTGTACTTCGGCCTGGAACGGCTGATGGACCGGATCGCCGCCGCGTACGACCTGGACCCGGTCGAGCTGCGCCGCCGCAACCTGGTCCCGGCGGACGCCTTCCCGTACGCCACCCCGACCGGCGGCGTCTACGACTCCGGCGACTACCCGGCCGCGGTGGACCTGCTGCTGCGCAACGCCGGGTACGACGCGCTGCGCGCCGAGCAGCGGCGGGCGCGGGAGCGCGGCGAGCTGCTGGGCGTCGGCGTGGCCACCGTGGTCGACCCGTCCGCCACCAACATCGGCTACGTCGGCCTGGCCACCCCGGCCGAGCAGCGCGGGCGGGGCAAGTCCGGGTCCACCGAGCACGTACGGATCACCGTCGACCCGAACGGCGTCGTCTCCGTACTGCTCGGCACCGTTCCGCAGGGCCAGGGGCACGCGACGGTCGCCCGGCAGGTGGTGGCCGCCCGCCTCGGCCTGCCGGAGGAGCAGGTACGGCCGGTGGTGGAGATGGACACCGCGACCACGCCGTGGACGATCAGCTCCGGCAGCTACTCCTCGCGCTTCGCCCCGCTGCTGACCAGCGCGCTCGTCGAGGCCGCCGACCGGCTGGCCGGGACGATCCGCGTCGCCGGGTCCGTACTGCTGGGCGTGCCGCCCGAGGACACCGAGCTGGTGGACGGCGCCGTCCGGCTGCGCGGCGACCCGGAGAAGTCCGTCGCGTTCCGGCACGCCGCCGGGGTCGTGCACTGGGATCCGGGCGCGCTGCCGCCCGGCACGCCCGCCCGCCTGTACGAGGAGGCGGCGTTCACCCCGCCGGAGTCCACCGCGGCCAGCCGGACCGACCAGATCAACTCCAGCCTCTGCTACGGCTTCGTCGCCGAGCTGGCCGTGGTGCGCGTCGACCCGCGGACCTGGGAGATCGGTGTCGAGCGGATCGTCACCGTGCACGACGCCGGCACCATCCTCAACCCGGTGCTGCTCGAGGGCCAGGTGCACGGCGCGCTGGCGCACGCGCTCGGCGGGGCGCTGCTCGAGGAGATGCGGTACGCCCCGTCCGGCCAGCCCACCGCCACCTTCATGGACTACCTGTGCCCCACCACCGCCGAGACCGCGTACGCGCTGGACAGCGACCACCGGCAGACCCCGTCGCCGCTCACCCGGCTGGGCGCGAAGGGGTGCGGTGAGGGCAGCTGCATGAGCCTGCCCGCGGCGATCGCGAACGCGGTCGCCGACGCGCTGGCCCCGTACGGCGTGGACGTCACGAGCCTGCCGCTGCACGGCGACGTGCTGCACCGGCTGATCACCGAGAGGAAGGACGGTTGTTGACATGGCGCTGACCGGAGGCGAGATCCGGCTGGACCGCGGCCACGACGGGCGGGTCGCGTACCTGACGCTCGAGCACGGCAGATACAACATCATCACCTGGGAGACCCGGCAGGTGATGGCCGAGCGGTTCGCCGAGATCGACCGCGACCCCGACGTGCAGGTCGTGGTGATCGGCGCGGCGGGCGAGCACTTCTCCTCGGGCGGCGACATCGCCGGGTTCATGGAGGTCGACCCGGTCGACTTCACCGACCTCGGGCACAACATCACCGCCGCGTCCCGCAGCCCGAAGCCGGTGATCGCCGCGGTGGACGGGTACTGCTTCGGCGTCGGCTTCGAGCTGGCGATGTCCACCGACATCCGGCTGTGCACGGCGCGCAGCGAGTTCGCGCTGCCGGAGATGCGGCTCGGGATGATCCCGGGGTCCGGCGGTACGCAGCGGCTGGCCCGGCTGATCGGGCTGTCGCGGGCGAAGTACCACATCATGACGGCGACGCGGATCTCGGCCGCTCAGGCGGGCGACTGGGGGCTGGTGGCGAGCGTCTCGGACTCCCGGGAGGCGCTGGACGCCGAGGTGGAGCGGGTCGTCGGGGAGCTGCTCGCCAAGTCGCCGCTGGCCGCGCGTACGGCCAAGGAGGTGCTGGACCGGGGGGTCGACGCGCCGCTGTACTCCGGGATCGAGCTGGAGCGCAAGGCGTACGCGATGCTGCGGGCCAGCGAGGACTTCGCGGAGGGGGTCGCGGCCTTCACCGAGAAGCGCAAGCCGAAGTTCCGGGGGCGGTGATGGGCGGACCGTTGACCGGGGGCACGCCGCCAGGGCGCGAAGCCGTCCAGGGGACGCGTCGCCTGACCCGGCGATCCGCGAGGCCGCGGCCATGAAACCCGCGCCGTTCGCCTACGTCCGCCCGGCGCGCCTCGATGACGCGGTGGCCGAGCTGGACCGCTCCCCCAGCGCCAAGGTGCTCGCGGGCGGCCAGTCGCTGGTCCCGGTGCTGGCCATGCGGCTGGCCCGGCCGGACACGCTGGTCGACATCAACGCGATCCCGGAGCTGGCGTACGTCCGCGACGACGACGGGCACGTGGAGATCGGCGCGGGCGTACGGCAGCGGGACGTGGAGCGGTCCGCGGTGCCGCTGCTGCGCCGGGCGCTGCCCTGGGTCGGGCATCGCGAGCTGCGCGGCCGCGGCACGGTCTGCGGCAGCCTGGCGCACGCCGACCCGGCCGCGGAGCTGCCCGCCGTGGCCTGCTGCCTGGACGCCTCGCTGTCGGTCGCCGGGCCCGGCGGCATCCGCCGCGTCCCGGCCAGGGGGTTCTTCACCGGGGCGATGACCACGGCGCTGGACCCGGCCGAGATCCTCACCGCGGTCCGGTTCCCGCGGGCCGGGCCGGGCGAGGGCTTCGGGTTCGGCGAGATCGCCCGGCGGCACGGCGACTTCGCGCTCGCGGGGGTGGCCGTACGGGTCCGCGTCGCGCACGGCGAGGTGACCGGGGCGGTGCTGACCGCATTCGGCGTCTCGGACCGCCCGGTCACCGCCGAGGTCGGGGCCGAGCTCGGTGCGGCGCTCGACGCCCACGCGCAGGCGGCCGACGAGCCCCGGGACCGCCCGGGTCGCGCGCGGACGGGCGCCGGGGAGCCGAGCGCCCGCGCGGACCTGGCCGAGGCGCTGCGCGAACCGCTGGAGCCGGTCGCCGACCGCCTGGTGGACACCGACGGCGACGCGCACGCCTCCCCCGCGTACCGCCGCCGCCTCCTCCATACCCTGGCCTGCCGCGAACTGGCCCGCGCGTACGCGCGGGCCACGGGAGAGGAGCCGACATGACCACCGACCACGCGGCCCGTACGGGGCCAGGCGCAGGGGCGGGGCCCGCGGGCGCGGCCGCGGCCCGTACGGGGCCGGGCGCGGGCCACGCGGGGAAGGGCGCGGCGGCTCGCGGGGAGGCCCGCCCGGTCCGGGCCGAGGCCGGGGAGTTCGTCGAGGTCGCGTTCACCGTGAACGGGGCCCCGGTCACGCTCCGCCTGCCGCCGCGCGTCACGCTGGCCGACGCGTTGCGCGAGCATCTCGGGCTGACCGGCACCCATCTCGGCTGCGAGCACGGCGTGTGCGGGATGTGCACGGTGCTGGTCGACGGCCGGGCCGCGCGGGCCTGCCTGCTGTTCGCCGTCCAGCTCGACGGCGCCGACGTGCTCACCGTCGAGGGACTGGGCAAGCCCGACGACCTGCATCCGCTGCAGGAGGCGTTCGGCCGGAACCACGCCCTGCAGTGCGGCTTCTGCACGCCCGGGTTCTTGATGAGCGGGTACGACCTGCTCACCACCCGCCCGGACGTGCCCGACGCCGACCTCCCGTACGAGCTGTCCGGCGTCCTGTGCCGCTGCACCGGCTACCGCAACATCGTCACCGCCGTCCGCGCGGCCCGCGACGCCTGCCCGGACGGCCCGCCCGCCCCGCGCGCCCTGACCGCCCGTACGACCACCCCTCCGGCCGAAGCCGAGATCGAGGCCGCCGAACCGGACACCGCCATCACCCTCCCCGCCGGCGAGCCCACCGCCACCGTCCAGGTCACCACCCGCATCGACGCCGGCGAGGACGCCGTCTGGCGGGTCCTCGACGACGTGCGCCTCCTCGCCACCTGCCTCCCCGGCGCCGAGCTCACCGAGGACCTCGGCGGCGACCGGTACGCCGGCCGCGCCCGCGTCGCCGCCGGCCCCATCCGCCTGGCCTTCCACGGCGTCGCGCACCTCGCCGAGCACGACCGCGCCGCCCGCCGGATCCGCGTCCTGGCCCAGGGCCGGGACACCGGCGGCGCGCAGACCCAGGCCGAGATCATCCTGCGCACCGCGCCCGAGGACGACGGCACCGCCCTGTCCGCCGACGCCCGCCTGTACCTCACCGGCCGCATCGCCCAGTTCGGCCGGTCGCTGGCCGGCGACGTCAGCCGCCGCATGTTCGCGTCCTTCGCCGCCGCCGTGCGCGACGCCGCCACCGGCGCCCCGGCCGTACCGGCCAAGCCGCCGAATGCCATCGCCCTGGCCCTGGCCGCGTTCTGGCACCGCATCCGCGCGCGGCGCGGCGGGTGAGGGAGCCCACCCTGGCGCCCTTGTCGATCACGAGGTACGACGTGATCTAGGTGAGGACCGCGAACGTATGAGGTGATCGGAATGGAGCTCCATCAACTCCGGTACGTGCGGGCCATCGCCGAGGCCGGCAGTTTCACCCGCGCCGCGCAGCGGCTCTATCTGGCGCAGCCCTCGCTGTCGGTCCAGGTGCGCAAGCTGGAGCGGGAGCTGGGCGTGGACCTGTTCGTCCGGCTCGGCCGCCGGGTCGAGCTGACCAGCGCGGGCGAGGCGTTCCTCGAACACGTCGAGTCGGCGCTGTTCCACCTGCGCCGGGCCCGCGAGCAGGCCGTCGCGGTCGGCGGGCTGCAGCGCGGGCGGGTGGCCATCGGCGCGCTGCCCAGCGTCGGCGCCGCGCTCGTACCGGACGTGATGGCCGCGTACCGGCACGCGCATCCGGGCGTGGAGCTGCGGCTCACCGAGCACAACGTGTCCGGTGAGTTCGAGCGGCTGGTGCAGTCCGGGAAGCTGGACCTGGCCGTCACGCGGGCGCCGTGGAGCCGGCCCGGGGTGACCGGCCGCATCCTGATCCGCGAGCCGATGGTGGCCATGCTGCCGCCCGGCCACCGGCTGGCCGGGCGCGACCGCGTCGACCTGGCGCAGCTCGCCGGCGAGGAGTTCGTGGCCATGCACACCGGGTACGGGCTGCGCGCGCTGCTCGACGCCACCTGCCTGCGGTACGGCTTCACCCCGAACGTCACGGTCGAGACCGGCGAGCTGACCGTGCTGTGCGGCATGGTGCACAGCGGCATCGGCGTGTCCGTCGTCCCCCGGCTGGCCGCGCGCGGCCACGCCCCGGCCATCCCGCTGGACGACCCGGGCGTGTCCCGCGCGCTGGCCGTGGTGTGGCGGGACGCGGCCCCGCTGTCCCCCGCCGCGCGCGCCTTCCTCGACCTGCTGGTCACCGCGGCCGACGACCTGCCGGACACGCCGCCGGCCCATAGCCGTCCCCTATCGCTGCGGTAGCCGACCGCGCATCGCGGCCGGGCGCCGCCGCGCGTGCAATGGAGGCATGACGGACGGTTTCCCGCCCCGCGTCGTCGTCGGCATCTCCGGCGCCTCGGGCATCGCGTACGGCATCCGCGCCCTCGAACTGCTCCGGCAGGTCGGCGCGGAGACCCACCTGGTGCTCACCCGCGCGGCCCGGGCCACGCTCGCCGAGGAGACCGGCATGCGCGCCGCCGGCGTACGCGCGCTGGCCGACCACGCGCACGGCGAGCACGACCTGGGCGCGGCCATCGCCAGCGGCTCGTTCCCCACCGACGGCATGATCGTCGCCCCATGCAGCGTCAAGACGCTGTCGGCCATCGCCACCAGCTTCGACGACAACCTCCTCGTACGGGCCGCCGACGTCACGCTGAAGGAGCGCCGCCCGCTGGTCCTCCTCGTACGGGAGACGCCCCTGCACGCCGGGCACCTGCGGCTGATGGCGCAGGCCACCGAGGCCGGCGCGACGATCATGCCGCCGGTGCCCGCCTTCTACACCCATCCGGCCTCGGTGGACGAGCTGGTCACGCAGACGGTGGGACGGGTCCTGGATCAGCTGCGGATCCCGCATCCGTCGACGGCGCGCTGGACGCCGGAGTCGCGCGCCCCGCGACGGCCCGGCGGGCGTCCTCGGCGACCAGATCCGCGTTGATCTGCGCCCCGGCCAGCGCACCGGCCGCCGCGGCCGCGCCGACCTGGGCGGACAGGTCGGTGACGTTGCCCGCCGCCCACACGCCCGGCACGTCCGTACGGCCGGCCGCGTCGGTGGGGACGTAGACGCCCATCGGGTTCTCCGCGGTGGCCGGCCCGAGCGCCGTCAGGAACCCGGCGCGGGCGACCATCCGCGGCGCGACCGCCACCACCTCGCGCGGCACGACGGTGCCGTCGGCCAGCCGCAGGCCGGTGATGCGGTCGCCGGTGATCTCCAGGGACTCCACCTTGCCGTCCACCAGCGGGACCCCGAGGGCGGCCAGCTGCTCCGCGTCCTCCTCGGACGGGGCCGGCGCGGTGTGCGTGAACAGCATGACGTCGGCGCTGAGCTGGCGGAACAGCAGCGCGTGGTGGACGGACATCGGGCCGGTGGCCAGCACGCCGATCGGCCGGTCGCGCACCTCCCAGCCGTGGCAGTACGGGCAGTGCACCACGTCGCGGCCCCACCGTTCGCGCAGGCCCGCGACGTCCGGCAGCTCGTCGGTCAGGCCGGTGGCGACCAGGATCCGCCGGGCGTGCACGGTCGCGCCGTCGGCCAGGCTCAGGCTGAAGCCGTCCGGGGTCCGGGTGACGCCGGTGACCTCGCCGGGGACGACCAGGCCTCCGTACCCGCGCACCTCGGCGCGGCCGCGCTCCAGCAGCTCCGCGGGCGGCATGCCGTCCCGGGCCAGCAGCCCGTGCACCCCCTCGGCCGGGGCGTTGCGCGGCGACCCGCCGTCCAGTACCAGCACCGACCGCCGGGAGCGGACCAGCATCAGCGCGCCGTTCAGGCCCGCGGCGCCGCCGCCGATCACCACCACGTCATTGAAAATGGTCATCATTTCCACCTCCACGGGGATCGTGCGGCACGACCCGGCATCCCGGCAAGCTTTATTGCCGTTCTGGCAAACTGGCGGGCATGGACGACGACCTCGACCAGACGCTCGACGCGGTCGGGCCGCGGCTGCGCGCCCTGCGCAAGCGGCGCGAGACCACGCTGGCCGACCTGTCGGAGGCCACCGGCATCTCGGTGAGCACACTGTCCCGCCTGGAGTCCGGCGCCCGCCGGCCCACGCTGGAGCTGCTGCTGCCGCTGGCCAAGGCGCACGGCGTCACGCTCGACGAGCTCGTCGACGCCCCGCCCACCGGCGACCCGCGCATCCACCTGCGCCCGGTCACCCGGCACGGCATGACCCACCTGCCGCTCACCCGGCGGGCCGGCGGGATCCAGGCGTTCAAGCTGATCATCCCGCCGCGAACGGGCCTGCCCGAGCCGCAGACCCACGAGGGCTACGAGTGGCTGTACGTCCTCGACGGCCGGCTGCGGCTCATCCTCGGCGAGCACGACCTGGTGCTGGCGCCCGGCGAGGCCGCGGAGTTCGACACCCGGCTGCCGCACTGGTTCGGCCCGGCCGACGACCGTCCCGTCGAGGTGCTCAGCCTCTTCGGCCGCCAAGGCGAGCGCGCCCATCTGCGCGCGGCGCCGAAGAAAAAGGGGGCTTAAGCCTACCCGGGCCGGGCCGTAGGCCCACCGCCGTACGGCCGCGGGGACACCAGGATTTCGTACCGCCAACGAAATCCCGGACGGAAAGATCCCCCGATGAACGAGATCCTCGCACGCCGGTTCACCGGCTGGTCGGGCCTGGCCGCCGCGGTCGCCCTGATCGTCGTCGTACCGCTGTACTTCGTCTACTCCGGCCCGCCGCCGGACGCCAACGTCCTGTCCCGCCTGCTGGTGTCCATCCTGGCCCTCGGCGCCATCCTGCTGTTCGTGACCGGCTTCCGCGAGCTCGTCGCGACGGTCAGCCCCGAGTACCGCTGGACCGGCTCCTTCGTCTTCGCCGGCGGGCTCGGCTACGTGCTGGTCAACCTGGTCTCCAACGGCCTGGAGGCCGGTTCCGTGATCGCCGCCGCCCGGCCGGTCGACCCGACCATCGCCGAGTCCGGAACGTACGTGCTGTACGGCACGGTCGGCCGGATGCTGATGGGCATCTTCCTGATCGCCGTCGGCTTCGCGGTCGCCCGCACCCGCGTGCTGCCGCGCTGGACCGGCCGCGCCGCCACCGTTCTGGGCGTCCTCAGCCTGGCCATGATGCCGTCACTGTTCTTCGGCAACGACCCCGCGTTCGGCTACGCCGCCAACGGCTGGGGCACCACGGCCACCATGAGCGCCCTGTTCAGCCCGTGGCTGCTCGCCACCGGGATCGCCACGGTACGGAGCGGGGCGTGGGCACTGAATCGATCTGTTTGATCGACAACGCTTGATTCCCGGGGCGCGGATGGCTTAGATCGGCGTGGGCTGTTACTCGGGAGGTCTCGTGGTGGCGTCGCGGCGTACGGTTCTCCGGTCCGGTCTGATGGGCGCGGCCGCCCTCGTCGGCGGGCTGGGGGCGCTGGCCGTCCCGGGTCCCGCGGCGGCCCGGACGGTCCCGTACGAGGGCGGCGTGCCGCTGAACCGCGGCTGGCTGTTCGGCGGCGAGTACACCGACGGCGCCGCCGACCCGGGCTTCGACGACGGCGGGTTCGCCGAGGTCACGCTGCCGCACACGGTCACCGCGCTGTCCTGGCGCGACTGGGAGCCGGCCTCCTGGCAGAAGGTGTGGATCTACCGGCGGCACCTCGACGACGTGCCGCTGCCAACGCGCGGGGCGCGGGTGTTCGCCGACTTCGACGGGGTGATGACCAGCGCGACCGCCTGGCTGAACGGACACGAGCTCGGCGGGCACCGGGGCGGGTACCTGCCGTGGTCGGTCGAGCTGACCGGGCGGCTGGCCGAGCGCGGCAACGTGCTCGCCGTCGCGGTGGACGGCCGCTGGCAGGCGGTGCCGCCGGACGGCGCGGCCGACGGCGCGGTGGCCGTCGACTACCTCCAGCCCGCCGGGATCTACCGCGACGTGCGGCTGCGGGTGGTCCCGGAGACGTACCTGGCCGACGTGTTCGCCAAGCCGGTGGACGTGCTCGGCGACGGCCGCCGCGTCGAGGTGACCTGCACGCTGGACGCGGCGGCCGCGCCCGCCGGGCCGCTGCACCTCGACGTGGAGCTGCGCGACGGCGAGCGGCGGCTGGCCGGCGCGTCCACCACCGTACGGCCGTCCGGTCCCGGGCCATCGACGGCCGGCGTGACGCTGACCGCCCTCGGCCCGATCACCCTGTGGAGCCCGTCCTCGCCGCGGCTGTACACCGTAGTCGCCACGCTGACCTCGGCGGACGGGCGGCACACCGTACGCACCCGCGTCGGGTTCCGCGAGGCCCGGTTCGAGCTCGACGGCTTCTACCTCAACGGGGAGAAGCTGAAGCTGTTCGGCGTGAACCGGCACCAGCTGTACCCGTACGCCGGCATGGCCATGCCCGCGCGGGTGCAGCGGCGCGACGCCGAGATCTGCCGTAACGAGCTGAACGCCAACATGGTGCGCTGCTCGCACTACCCGCAGTCCCCCGACTTCCTCGACGCGTGCGACGAGCTGGGGCTGATGGTGTGGGAGGAGCCGCCCGGCTGGCAGTACGTCGGCGACGCGGCGTGGCAGGAGCTGGCGCTGGCCGACGTGCGCGCGATGGTCACCCGCGACCGCAACCGGCCGAGCGTGATCATCTGGGGCACCCGGCTCAACGAGACGAAGAACTTCCCGGACCTCTACCGCCGTACCCGCGCGGCCGCCGACGAGCTCGACGGCTCCCGCCCGACGTCCGGCGCGATGGCCATGCACTCCACCACCGACTGGGCGCAGGACGTCTTCGCCTACGACGACTACCACGTCGACTCCTCCGGCGACGCGACGCTGCTGGCGCCGCTGCCGGACGTGCCGTACCTGGTGACCGAGGCGGTCGGCGCGCTGGACGGCCCGCACTACTACCGCTGGACCGACTCCCAGGACGTGCTCGCCACGCAGGCCCGCATGCACGCGCGGGTGCACGACATCGCGCGCAGCAGCGACCGGTACGCCGGGCTGCTCGGCTGGGCCGGCTTCGACTACGCCTCCCTGCACGGCTACACCGCGGCGCACATGAAGTGGCCCGGCGTGGTGGACACCTTCCGGGTGCCCAAGCCCGGCGCGGCCTTCTACCGCAGCCAGGTCGACCCGCGGGTACGCCCGGTCATCGAGCCGGTGTTCTTCTGGGACTTCGGCGAGCACTCCCCGCCCGGCGGCCCCGGCGCCGACGCCATGATCGCCACCAACTGCGACCGCCTGGAGATCTTCGTCGGCGGCCGGCACGCCGCCACCGCCGAACCGTCCCGCGACCGCTATCCGCACCTCGCCTACCCGCCCGCCTTCGCCGACCTCACCGTCGACGGCACCGCCCACCCCGACCTTCGCATCGACGGCTACGTCAACGGCCACCGCGTAGCCACCCGCCACCTGTCGTCGGACCCGTCCCGCGACCGCCTGGAGGCCGCCGCCGACGACCCGGTGATCACCGCCGACGGCTCCGACGCCACCCGCATCTGGTTCCGCGCCGTGGACGCCCACGGCAACCAGCGCCCGTACGTGACCGGCGCCATCACCCTCACCGTCACCGGCCCCGGCGACCTCCTCGGCGACAACCCCTTCGACTTCGCCGCCTACGGCGGCGTCGGCGCGGTCTGGATCCGCTCCCGCCCCCGCCGCCCGGGCGGGATCCGCGTGACGATCACCCACCCGACACTGGGGCGGCGGACGGTGGGGGTGCACACGATTCCCGCGCCGTCCTGAGCCGGGCGTCAGACCGTCGTGATCTCGATAGGGGCGCCGTGCGGGTCGATGGCGGGGAGCCAGTGGGACGGGAGGTAGTACGGGCGGCCGGGGACGAGGGGGCGGTGGCGGCGGGTGGACCACAGGACGCGGTCCTTCTGGCGGATCTCGATGTGCGGGTGGTGGGCGATGGTGGCGGCCCAGAGGATGAGGCGGTCGCGGTCCGGGCGGGCGTCGGGGTGCAGGAGGTTGGGGGCGGCCCAGCGTAGGGCGCCGCCGGCTCGGACGGGGACGAGGTCGGAGGTGGGAGATGCGGCCAGGGTGGTGCCGCTCGCCGACGGGGTGGTGGGCGGGGCGGCATTGAGGTGGGCGAGGATGGAGCGGGCCGCGGCGCGGCCGGCCAGCGCCGCGTTGTCGGCGGTCTCTACCGGGTGGACGAGGTTTCCGGCGGCGAAGACGCCCGGGTGGGTGGTGGACAGGGTGGCGGTGACGGCGGGGCCGCGGGTGCCGGGGTCGATGGCCAGGCCGGCGCGGCGGGCCAGTTCGTGGTCGGGGATCCAGTCGCCGGTGAACACGACGGTGTCGCAGGCGATGACGGCCTCCGTGCCGTCCGGGCGGCGGACGCCGACGCCGGTGACCCGGTCGCGGCCGTGGATCGCGGTAACGGTGTGCGCGGCGAGCACCGGGATCGTGTACGCCAGGCGCAGGGCGTGGTGGAAGGCGGCGTAGGACTGCTGACGGGGCAGATCGGTGAGCAGCGCGCGCACCTCGACGCCGGCGTGCCGCAGGGTGAGGGCGGCGGAGTACGCGACGTGCTCCGTCCCGACGACCACCGCCCGGCGGCCGATGCGCTGGTGCCGGACGTAGACCTCCTGCTGCAACTGCCCCGTGGTGTACACCCCCGCGGGCCGCGACCCCGGAACGAGCCGCGCACTGCGCGGCCGCTCCCGCGCCCCGGTGGCGAGCAGCACGGCCCGCGCGCGGATCCGCTCCAGGCCCCCGGGTCCGGTGGTGGTGACGACGAGCGGCGCGGCGTCCCGCCCCTCGCCCCAGGCCGACCCGGAGCGGCCTGCGGCGCCGGTCTGATCGGCCCAGGCCGCGGCGCGAGGCGCGGTCAGGCCAGGGGCGGCGGGCGGGACCGCGCGGCGATGGCCGGGACCGGAGCTCGCGCCCGATTCGGTCCGGGCGGACGCGCCGGGCAGGGGGGACCAGCCGGTTACCGTTACGCCCGTGCGGAGGTGGGCGCCCGCGGCCAGGGCGGCTTCGATGTGGTGGCGGGCGTAGGACGGGCCGGTCAGGATGCGGTGCAGGTCGCGGAGGCCGTAGCCGGTGTGCCGGCTGTGGCGGGGGATGCCGCCGGCGGCTTGTTCGCGTTCGATGACCTCGACGGTGCCGGCGCCGGCGCGGGCCAGCTCCGTGGCGGCGGACAGGCCCGCCGGGCCGGCGCCGACGATCAGGACGTCCACCGCGCGTTCGGTGCGCGCCTCGGTCATCAGGCGTTCCTCTCCCCCGTGGTGGCCGCCTCCAGCAGGGCGCGGACCTCGGCGCCGCAGTAGAACGCCTGGCAGCGGCCGTTGGTGGCGCGGGTGCGGCGGCTCAGGCCGCCCGGGGTGCGGGCCGGGACGTCGGCGTGCAGGGCGTCGCGGATCTCGCCGCGGGTCACCCGCTCGCAGTGGCAGACGATCTCCCCGTACGCCGGGTCGGCGGCGATCAGGTCGGCGCGCTCGTACGGGCGCGGGAACGCCTCGCCGAGGTTCGGCATGCGGGGCGGCGTGCTCTCTCGCGGCTCGCCGAGCGGGAGGCCGGCCTCGGCGAGCAGGCCGCGGACGTGCTCGGCGATGGCCAGGGACGCGGTCAGGCCGGTGGAGCGGATGCCGCCGACCGTGACGTACCGCTGTTCGGCGTGCGCGGTGATCTGGTAGTCGGCGTGCTCGGTGGCGGCGCGCAGGCCGGCGTACACCGCGGTGACCTCCTCCTCGAGCAGCTCCGGCAGGATGGCGGCGCCCTTCTCGCGCAGCATGGCCAGGCCCGCGGCGGTGGAGCCGGTAGCGGTCTTGTCGTCGAGGTCCTCGGCGGTGGGGCCGAGCATCACGTTGCCGTACACGGTCGGCGCGACCAGCACGCCCTTGCCCATGGCGGTGGGCACGGGCAGCAGGATGTGGGCGGCGAGCGGGCGGGACAGCTTGTCGAACACGATGAGCTGGCCGCGGCGCGGGGTGACGGTGAACGCGGCGTGGCCGAGCATGCGGTCGATCGCGTCGCCGTACAGGCCGGCCGCGTTGATGAGGTACCGGGTGCGCAGGACGCCGCGGCCGGTGTGCACCTCGTGCCCTTCGGGGCCGGGGGTCACGCCGGTGACGCGGGTGTTCAGGCGGAGGTCGGCGCCGGCGCGGACGGCCTCGGTGGCGTAGGCGATCGGGGTGGTCCAGGGGCAGATGATGCCCTCGTCCGGCACGACCAGGCCGCCGAGCGCGCCGGGGCCGAGGTGCGGTTCGCGGCGGTAGCACTCCTCGGGGGTGATCAGCTCGGTGGCGTGGTAGCCGTTGGCGGCGGCCTTCTCGGCCAGGGCGGGCAGGGCGTCGCGTTGTTCCTCGGTCCAGGCGACGAGGATCGCGCCGGTACGTTCCACCGGGATGCCGGCGCGGGCGGCGTAGTCGCGCAGCAGGTCGTGGCCGCGGCGGACCAGGCGGGACTCCAGGGTGCCGGGGGTGGCGTCGAACCCGGTGTGCAGGATCGCGGTGTTGGCCTTGGACGTGCCCTCGCCGACGTCGGCGGCGGCGTCGACCAGGGCGGCGCGCAGGGGGTGGCGGGCCAGGTCGCGGGCGATCGCGGTGCCGACCACGCCGGCGCCGATGATCAGCACGTCGTACGCTTCGCCGTCCATCACCCCTCCTCCAGGAGCCGGTCGAGGAGCGCCCGGAAGGCGCCGCGCCGCGAGGCCGCCTCGTCGGGGCCGATCCGCGGCTCGTACACCGCCGACGCCGCCCCGGCCCCGCCAGGCGGAGCGCCGGTGGCGCCCGAGGCGCCGAGGTGGGTGAGGGCGGCGGTGCCGAGGGCGGTGGCGTCGGGGGTGGGGGCTACGCGGACCGGGAGTTGGGCGAGGTCGGCCTGGGTCTGCATGAGGAGGTGGGAGCGGGTGAGGCCGCCGTCGGCGCGTAGCTCGGACGGGGGGTGGGCGGTGTCGTGCGCGACCGTGTCGATCAGCTCGGCGATCTGCGCGGCCAGGCCTTCGATCAGGGCGCGGACCAGGTGGCCGGGCTCGGTTTCCAGGCCGAGGCCGTGGACGGCGCCGCGGGCGTCGTCGCGCCACCAGGGGGCGCCGAGGCCGGACAGGGCGGGGACGAAGACCACGCCGCCGGTATCGGGGACGGTGGCGCCGGTCGCGTCGAGCCGGTCGGGGCCGTCGAGCACGCCGAGGCGGGTCAGCCAGCGGACGGCCGCGGCGGCGGCATAGACCTGCGCGTCCACGCAGTACGCGGCGCGACCGGACAGCCGCCAGGCCACCGACGTGCTCAGCCCGGACCCGGACCGCACGGCCGCCTCCCCGGTGTTGGCCAGCAGGAACGCGCCGGTGCCGTACGTGCACTTGGCCTGGCCGGCGGCGCGGCAGCCCTGGCCGTACAGCGCGGCCTGCTGGTCCACGATCGCGGCGGTCACCGGCGGCTCGCCGCCGAACGCCGTGGTGCCGCCGATGGGCCCGGCGCAGTCGACCACCTCGGGCATTTCCTCGCCGGCCAGGCCGAAGATCTCCAGGGCCCGCGGCGACCATTCGGTGCGGTCGAGGTCGAGCAGCAGGGAGCGCGACGCCGTGGCCGCGTCGGTGACGAACGCGCCGGTCAGCCGGTGCAGCAGCCAGGTGTCGGTGGTGGTGACCACGCCGGCGCGGGTGCACCGCTCGCGCAGCCAGGCCAGCTTCGGCGCCGTGAAGTACGGGTCGAGCGGCAGGCCGGTCAGCGCGGCCAGCTCCTCGGCGTACGCGGCCCGGGCGGCGGCCACCCCGGCGGCCCGCTTGTCCTGCCACACCACGATCGGGGTGTGCGGCTCGCCGGTGGCGCGGTCCCAGGCCAGGACGCTCTCGCCCTGGTTGGCCAGGCCGACCGCGGTGACCGGCACGCCCGCGTCGGCGATCGCCGCGCGCCCGGCCGCCAGCACCGAATCCAGCAGCTCCGCCGGGTCCTGCTCGACGGCGCCGCCCTCGCCGTACCGCGGGTGCACGGCGACCTCGCCGGTGCCGAGCACCGCGCCGTCGTCCCCGACGACCAGCGCCTTGGTGCCCGAGGTGCCCTGGTCGACGGCCAGCACGGCGCTCACGCGCCGGCTCCGCGCGACCGGGCCAGCGCGCCGGGGTGGCGCAGCCGGACGTAGAGGTAGCACAGCGCGCCGACCGCCAGCGTGCCGAGCGCGTAGTACTGCGCCTGGCGGAACTGGGCCGGGATCAGCAGGATGCACAGCTCGTAGGCCAGCCAGAGCAGGGCCAGCGCGACGACGGGGATCTCCCAGCGGCCGAGGGTGAAGTCGCCCGGGCGGGCCGGGCTCTTCTTCCGGGTGAAGACGTAGAGCAGGACGGTGGCGGCGTACAGCACGGCGGGCATCAGGGTGCCGGCGCCGAGCAGGTCGGTCAGCGCGGCGGCGTTCATGCCGAAGCCGAGCACGATCAGGGCGCTGACGCCGAACGCGGTGACGGTGGCCCACAGCGGGCCGCCGGTGGCGCGCGGCACGGCGGTGAGCGCCGTCGCCGCGGGCAGCCGCCCGTCGCGGGCCATGGAGTGGATGAGGCGGCTGTTCGTCACCATGATCACCAGGCCGCAGGCGAAGATCGCGATGCACACGACGACCAGCGCGAGCGCGCGCGGGAACGGCCCGAGGGCCTGGCCGATGATGGTGGCCGCCGGTGCGCTGTCGCCGGCCAGCGCGCGGACGTCGTGCGCGCCGGCCACCAGGACGAGCAGGAACAGCATGCCCAGCACGCCGGCCGCGAGGATGGCGCGGACCATGGCGCGCGGCACGACCCGGCGCGGGTTGCGCGTCTCCTCGGCGAGGTTCGCCGCGGACTCGAAGCCGACGATGGTGAACGCGCCCAGCAGCGTGGCCAGCATGAACGGGCCGAGCCAGGAGTAGTACCCGGACGCGGGGACGGCGCCGGTCGAGGTGATGTTGGACCAGGAGCCGTGGCCGAAGAACGCGGCGGCGACGGCCAGGCCGATGGTCAGCCCGGCCATGGCGATCACCTCGGCCCACACGGCCACGTTGTTCAGCACCGCGGTGATCCGGGTGGACCAGATGATCAGCGCTGCCTGCACGACCAGCACGGCGAGCGTGGTCAGCGCGGCGACCAGCGGGGAGAACGCGATGCCGAGCAGCGGGAGCAGGGCGGTCTGGGTCAGGCCGTAGTCGACCGCGACGGTGACGATGGACAGGAACGCGAACGACGTCCAGCCGAACCACCACCCGGCGTTCGGGCCGGCCAGCCGGGACGCCCACTGGTAGGAGTAGCCGGACAGCGGGATCTTCGAGGCGAGCATGCCGTACACCAGCGCGACGAGGATCTGGCCGGCCACGACGATCGGCCAGGTCTCGATGCCGCGCGGGCCGCTGGAGGCCAGCACCGTGCCGAACGTGCTGAAGATGCCCGTGGTGATGGAGATGAACGAGAACGCCACGGCGAACGACTCGAACGAGCGCAGCGTACGGGCGAACTGCTGCCGGTACCCGGCGCCGATGACGTCGGCGTCGTCGGGGTGGGCATCCTCGGGGGCGACGCGGGGGGTGGTCATGCGTCCTCCTTGGGCCGCAGCGTCTCGGTGCCGGCCTCGGCGAGCGCGGCGGCCAGGTCGGCCTCCGGCTCGCCGTCGGTGATCAGGCCGTCGAGCCCGGCCAGCGGGCAGACCCGGCGGACGGCGATGACGCCGAGCTTCGTGGCGTCGGCGAGCGCGTAGGTACGGGCGGAGTGCCGGAGGACGACGCGCCGGACGTCCACCTCGTCGGGGTGGTAGTCGGTCAGGCCGGCCTCGGCGTGCACGCCGCCGGAGCCGAGGAACGCCAGGTCGGCGTGGTAGTCGGCGAAGAAGGCGCGCGCCGCCTCGCCGGAGCAGGCGAGGTCGCCGCCGCGGACCCGGCCGCCGCTGGTGAGCACCTCCACGCCGGGCCGCCCGGCCAGCTCGGCGGCGACCAGCAGCGAGCCGGTCAGCACCCGCCCCCGCCAGCCGGCCGGCAGCGCGCGGGCCACCTCCAGCGCGCTGGTCCCGACGTCGAGCACCACCGTGTCCCCCGGCCGGACGAGCGCGGCGGCGCGCCGGGCCATCGCCCGCTTGCCGGCCGCGTTGCGCTCGGCGCGCTGCCCGTACGGGTCCTCCACGGCGCGCGGCGCCTCGGGCGGCGTGGCCCCGCCGTGCACCCGCCGCACCGCGCCCGCCTGCTGGAGGTACAGCAGGTCGCGCCGGATCGTCTCGGCGGACACGCCGAACCGCTCGGCCAGCTCGTCTCCGCGCGTGCCCGGACGCGCGGCGACGAGCTCGGCGATGGCACGGCGGCGTTCTGCGGCGAGCACGATCCCTCCCAGCCTGCGCGTGGACTCTTGTGGACTTTCGCGGACCAGTGTGGATTTCCGAGGTACGGACCGTCAACTCATTTACTACCTTGCATTTTGCAAGTCAGCCTGCCTAGCATGTCGCGCATGCACACTCGGCTCGCGACGGGCGTCGTCGTGCTCGCGGTCTTCATGACCAACCTGGACCTGTGGATCGTCAACGTGGCGCTGCCCGCGATGGGCCGCAGCTTCCCCGAGGACGGCGGGCCCGCGGCGCTCGGCGACCTGTCGTGGGTGCTCAACGCGTACGCGATCACGCTGGGCGCGCTGCTCGTCGTGGCCGGGCGGCTCGGCGACCGGATCGGGCCGCGGCCGGTGTTCCTGGGCGGGGCCGCGGTGTTCACGCTGGCCTCGGTCGTGTGCGCGCTGGCACCGTCGCTGTGGGTGCTGGTACTCGCCCGGGTCGTGCAGGCGGCGGGCGCGGCGGCGCAGCTGCCGACCTCGCTGGCGCTGCTGCTTGCCACGGTTCCGGTGGCGCGCCGGACGACGGCGACGCGGGCGTGGGCGGCCGTGGGCGGGCTGGCCGCGGCGGCCGGTCCCGTCGTCGGCGGGCTGCTGGTCCAGCTCGACTGGCGCTGGGTGTTCGTGGTCAACCTGCCGATCGGCGTCCTCGCCGTCACGGCCGGGGCGCTCCTCCTGCCGCGCACGGCCGCGCGGGAGACCGGACGGCTGCCGGACCCGTGGGGCGCCCTCCTGGTCACCGCCGCGGTGGCGGCCTGCGCCGGCGCGCTGGTGCAGGCGCCCGTCTGGGGCTGGGCGTCCGGCCGTACGCTCGCCCTCATCGCCGCGGCCGTCCTCGCCGGCGCGGGGTTCTGGTTCCGGTCGGCGCGCCATCCGCGGCCGCTGCTCGAACTGGCCCTGCTGCGGCTGCCGCGGTTCGGCGCCGCCGGCACCGGCACGTTCGTGTTCGGCGTCGCGTTCGCCATGAACCTGCTGTCGAACGTGCTGTGGTGCCAGGAGGTCTGGCACTGGAGTGCGCTTCGTACGGGCCTCGCCCTGATGCCCGGGCCCGCGCTCGTGCCCGTCGTCACCGCGCTGACCACCCGGGCGGCGCGGCGGTTCGGGCACGGGCCGCTCGTCGCGGCGGGCGGGCTGGCGTTCGCGGCCGGGATGGCCTGGCGGGTGCTGTTCGTCTCCCTGACCCCGGACTACCTCGGTGACCTGCTGCCGAGCCTCGTCCTCAGCGGTACGGGGGTCGGCCTGACGCTCGGCACGCTGGTGGCGGCGGGCGTGCAGGCGCTGCCCGCCAACCGCGCCGCCACCGGATCGGCGCTGGTCAACGCGTTCCGGCAGATCTCGGCGACGCTCGGCGTGGCGGTCGTCGTCACACTGCTCGGCGCCCGGGTGAGCGCGGGCTCGCCGGACGCGTTCCGCTGGGCGTGGGCCGCGGCCGCCGTCCTCGCCGTCGCCACGGCGGCCGTAGGCTGGACGCTCACCCGCTCGCGTACGCCCGCACCGGCGCCGACAGGGTTGGAGGTACGGTGACCGCCCCGTCCTGCCCGATCGCCCGCGCGGTCGCCGTCGTCGGCGACCGCTGGAGCTTCCTGATCATGCGCAACGCGCTACTCGGCACGACGCGGTTCGACGGCTTCCGGTCGGGCCTGGGCATCGCGGACAACATCTTGTCCAACCGGCTGTCCCGGCTGGTGGAGGCCGGTTTGCTGGTACGGGTGCCGTACCGGGACGGCGGGCGGACGCGGCACGAGTACCGGCTCACCGAGGCCGGCGCGGATCTGCTGCCCGTGCTGAACGCGGTGGCCACGTGGGGGGCGCGGCACACCGAGGACCCGCATCCGGACCGGCCGATGCGGATCCTGCACGGCGTGTGCGGTACGGAGATCACCTCCGGCGCGTACTGCCCGGCGTGCGGCCGGGACGTACCGAACGGCGAGGTCCGGTGGGTACGGCCGTGGCTGGGCGCCGAACCCACCGCGCTCGCCGGCGCGATGGAGGCGTGAGCCGCCACCGGGCATGACCGGTCCCTTCGGCGATGGCGGACCGGTCACGACCGGGTTCGCGCTAGGTGGCCGGGCGGCGGTACACGCACAGCGCCCAGATGACGGCGACGTCGAGCGCGATCATCAGGATCGACCACACGGGGTAGTGCGGCAGGAACAGGAACTGGGAGATGGCGTTGAGCACCGCGAACGTGATGCCGACCGCCCGCGCCCACACCTGGCCGCTGAAGATGGCGAACGCGGCCAGGAACACCAGGATCCCGATGATCAGGTGGATCCAGCCCCAGACCGTGACGTCGATGCTGTACACGTAGTTCGGCGCGACCACGAAGAACTGGTTCTTGAAGATCGCGGCGAGGCCTTCGAGGATCTGGAACAGGCCGATGACGCCGATCATCACCGACGCGAACGTGGCCAGGCCGACGGCCCAGCCGCTGACCGGCTCCCGCCCGTCCTGGGACGCGCGAGACGGCGGCCGCGACGGCTGCGACGCCTGGGAAGACGAAACCTGCTCGGACATGGGATACCTCCTCCTACCGTGCCTCAGTCGTCGCCCTCGCCGTGCAGGGCCTGCTGGAGCTTCTCCTCGGTCTCCTTCGACAGCGAGGACTTCAGGACCGTGCCGCCGTACGCGCTCAGCGCCGCGACGGCCTTGTCGGGGGTGACCTTCTCGATGACCAGGAACAGCGCGGAGGTGCCCGGTTTGACCATGTCCCGGACCTGTTCCTGGAAGTGCTTGTCGATCCCGGCCTTCTCGACCTTGCCCATGAGCGCGCCGAGCCCGGCGCCCACCGCCATGCCGAGGAACGGGACGAAGAACAGCATCCCGAACAGCAGGCCCCAGAACATGCCCCAGGACGCGCCGCCGGCCACCGAGTGGTGGCTGGTGCTGACGTGGTACTTGCCCTCCGGGTCACGGCTGATCACCGCGACGGCGTCGGGCTGGATGATGAGCTCCTGGCTCAGCCGGTTCACCTCGCGCTCGGCCTCGGCCGCCGTGCTCTCGTCCGGGTAGCCGATGGCGATCAGTTCGGCCATGTCGTTCGCTCCTTCCGAGCCGCGACATCGGTTGCTGTCCCGAAGTGCACCTCGGCCGGAGCGCGGCGCCATCACCCGGTACGGATGACCCTGCGGCGGCGGAGTTAGAATCCCGTCCAACAGGTTCCCCGGCCCCTGGAATCCGCGGTACGCCCGATCACCCCTCCACGTGGGGATGTGCGGATATGCCCAGATGGCGGTTGCGTCCACCGGCGGCCCCGGACGACGAAGCGCCGCGGTCCCGCGCGCCCGCGGCCGAGCCGCGGCACCCGTGGGTGCACCGCCCGGCCGCGGTCACCGCCCTGAAGAACGCGTTCGGGGCGCGGCTGATCGTGCTGGCGGCGCCCGCCGGATACGGCAAGACCGGGCTGGTCGCGGAGTGGCGGGCCGCCGCGGACCGGCCCCGGGCGTTCGCGCACGTGTCCCTCGACGCCGCGGACAACGACCCCGCCGTCCTGTGGCCGAAGCTCACGGCGGCGCTCGGCGACGCCGTGCCCGCGCCCGCCGGCCCCCGCCTGGCCGGACTCGCCCGGGCGCGCCGGCCCGACGTCGAGGCGGACCTGCTCCCCCGCCTCCTCACCGCGCTCGCCGCACAGGCCATGCCGGTCGTCCTCGTCCTCGACGACCACCACCGGCTGACCGATCCGGCCTGCCACCGGCAGATCGAGGCGCTGGTCGACCGGCTGCCGCCGGAGGTGCAGGTCGTGCTGTCCGGCCGGACCGAGCCGCCGCTGCCGCTGACCCGGTACCGCGCCGGCGGGGAGCTGCTCGAGCTGCGGATCCGCGACCTGTGCCTGTCCGCCGCGCAGGCCGGCCCGTACGTCCGGCAGGTCGCCGGCGTCCGATTACGCGACCCGGACGTCCAGGACCTGGTCGCGCGTACGGAGGGCTGGCCGGCCGCCATCCACTTCGCGGCGCTGGCCCTGCGCGAGACCCCGGACCCGGCCGGGTTCGTCGCCGCGTTCTCCGGCACGAGCCGGTTCGTCGCGGACTACATCGAGGAGGAGGTGCTCCGCCCGCTGCCCGCCGGCCTGCGCCGCGCGCTGGTACGGGCCTGCGTGCTGGACACCTTCACCGCGCCGCTGTTCCGGGCCGTGGCCGCCCCGGAGCCCGCCGGCCCGGACCCGTTCGAGCGGCTGGTACGGGCGAACCTCCTCGTCATCCCGCTGGACGAGCACCGCCTCCGGTACCGGTACCACCGCATGCTCCGCGACGTGCTGCGCGACGCGCTCGACCGCGACGCGCCGGACACCGTACCGGAGCTGCACCGGCGTGCCGGCGCCTGGTACGCCGACCACGGCGACGCCGACGAGGCCATCGGGCACGCGCTCGCCGGGGGCGACCACGACCGGGCCGCCGACGCCCTGGCGCGCCACTGGGTGACCTACGCCGGCACGGGACGGTTCGCCGAGGCGGCGGACCGGATCGCGGAGATCGGCGCGGCCCGGATCGCGCGGAGCCCCGCGGCGTCTGTCGCGGCCGCCTGGATCGCCGCGTCGTCCGGCGACCGCGCGGCCACCCGGCACTGGCTCGGCGTCGCGGAGTCCCTGCCGTCCGCCGGCCCGCTGCCCGACGGGTCGCCGTCGGTGCGGTTCGCGGTGGCGATGGTCCGCGCCGTGTTCGGCTTCGACGGCGTGCCCACCATGCTCGCCGCGGCCGAGACGGCGGTCGCGCTCGCGCCGGACCCGATGACGCTGTGGCACGTGTCCGCCCGGGCCGCGCTCGGCTACGCCCGCTACCTCTCCGGGGACGCGGAGCCGGCCATGCTCGTCCTGGAGGAGGCGGTCCAGGCCCGGGCGAACGTACTGCCGCCGGCGTTCCGCATCCTCACGCTGTCCGTCCTGTCGCTGGCGGCCAACGACGCGGGCCGCGGCCCACAGGCGGGGCGGCTGGCCGCCACCGCGTACGACCTCCTGGAGCGGCACGGGCTCACCGAGTCCACGGCCGGCACGCTGGCCGCGATCGCGCGCGGTGAGGCGTACGGGCGGGAGGGCCGGTACGCCGATGCCCGCCGCGTGCTGGAACACGCCCTCGACGTCCGGAGCGCGACGATCGGCCTGTCCCCCTGGCCGGGCGTGCAGCTGCTGGTCGCGCTGGCCCGGACGCTGCTCGACGCCGGCGACCGGGAGGCCGCGCGGGCCCGGCTCGACGACGCGCGCGGCATCGTCGCGGCGGAGGCCGACGCGGGCGCCCACCTGCGCGACGTGCTGCACCGGCTGGACCGGCGGCTGTCCGGGCCGGGCACCGGCGACGGCCCGGCGGAGCCGCTGACCGAGCGGGAGAAGACCGTGCTGCACCTGCTCCAGGCGGACCTGTCGCTCCGGGAGATCGGCGAGCGGCTGTTCGTGTCGGTGAACACGGTCAAGAGCCACACCCGGGCGGTCTACCGCAAGCTCGGCGCGTCCTCGCGGGAGGAGGCGATCCGCCGGGCCCGCGACCTCGGGATCCTGTGAGGCGGCGGCAACCGCGTCACAGCAGCTCCAGGTGCCGGGCCCGGCGTACGGCCTCGCCGCGGCGGGTGACCGCCAGCTTGCGGTAGATGCTGCGCAGGTGGGTCTTCACGGTGTTCACCGAGACGTACATCTCCGTGGCGATCTCCTCCGAGGTCCGCATGCCGGCCAGCAGGTGCAGGACCTCAAGCTCGCGGGCGCTCAGCTCGACGTGCGCCGTGCATCCGGCCGGCGCCTCCGGGGGGACGCCCGGGGGCGCGTCGTGCGGGCCGAGGCCGTTGAGGAACCGGCGGTGCGGGCGGAGCAGCTCGGGGTCCTGCCGGAGGACGGCCGGGAGCCAGGCGCGGGCGGCGGCGAACGGCAGCCGCAGCCCCTCGCGCTCGGCCAGGCGGAGGGCGCGGGCGAGGGAGCGGCGGCCGCGCAGCTGGTCGTCGGCCGCGTACGCCTGGCGGGCGTCCAGGAGCCAGGCCTCGACGCGGACCTCCGCGGGCAGCGGGGCGGACTCGACCAGCACCGGGTGCAGCGTGGCGGGCGCGCGCGGGTCGCCCAGGGCGAGCCGGGCGCGGGCGAGCGCCACGCGGGCGTCCGGGGTGGCGTCGCCGGCCGCGCGGATCTCCTCAAGCGCCGCCGCGGGGTCGCCGGCCGCGGTGTGCGCCTCGGCGGCGGAGAGCAGCAGGCGGCGGTGCAGCCACGCGGGCCGTACGCGGCGCGGCCCGGTGGCGGACGGCGGCCGGCCGTACGCGGCGTCGAGCCGGACCGCGACCAGGGTGGCCAGCGCGGACAGCGGCGGGTCGGGCGCGGCGTCCAGCGCGCGGTGGGCCGCGTCGAGGGACCGGCGCGCGGCGTCCAGGCGGTAGGCCATCAGGTCGGTCCAGGCCTGGGCGAGGTGCGCCGCGGCGACCGGCCGGCCGGGTGGCGCGGGGATGCGCGCGGCGCGGGCCGTCCAGCGGGCGGCCTGGCCGAACCGGCCGCCGAGGGCCTCGGCGAGCGCGAGCATGCCCAGGCAGCGCAGGCGCGGCGCGGCGCCGCCCGGTTCCAGTCCGGGCAGGGCCGCGCGCAGGGACTCGGCGGCGGCGGCCGGCCGGCCCGCGCGCAGCTCGGCGGTCCCGTGCGCGTACCGGACGAGCGCGGGGATCTCCGGGTGGTCGGCGAGCGGGCCGCACGGGAGGCGGGACAGCAGCCCGTCGAGCTCGGTGACCAGCGCGGTCAGCGCGGACTGCGGCGGGAGGCCCGGCCGGCAAAGGCGGATCAGGCCGGCCGCGAGCCGGGCGGCGGGCGGCGCGGCGGGGAGGGCGGACATGAGGTCCTCCGCGCGCCGCAGGTGCTCCGCGCAGGCCGCGTCGTCCCCCCGGGCCGCGGCGACGGCCGCCGCCACCAGGGCGGGCTCGGGTTCGGTGCCGGTGGCGTTGACGTCCAGGCCGGCGAGCAGGTCCTCCGGGGGCGGGCCGTCCGTCAGGCCCAGCACGGCGCCGATCGCGAGGCCGTCCACCAGGAGCCAGGAGGCGTAGCGCCAGTCCCCGGCCAGCACGGCATGCCGTACGGCCTCGGCGGGGGTGCCGTGGCGGGCGAACCAGGCCGCGGCGCGCCGGTGCAGGTCCGGCACGTCGGACGGGTGCTCGTGGTGCAGCGTCAGGCGCAGGGCGTCGCGCAGCATGCGGTGGTAGCGGTACCAGCCGTGGCCGAGCGGCCGGATGAACGCGAGGTCGCGGACCAGCGCCGGGAACGCCTCGTCCGCGCCGGTGAGGGCGGCGGCCAGCGCCGTGTCGAACCGGTCGGCGACGCTCAGCGCGAGCAGCAGGCGGCGCGTCTCGGGCGGCAGTGGGTCCAGCACCTCGGCGGCCAGGTACGCCACGACGGCCGGATCATCGCCGCCGAACTCCTGGGCGGCGGGCTCCGGGGCGCGGCCGGCCGCGGCCAGGGCGGCCAGGCGCAGGCCCGCGGCCCAGCCCTCCGTACGCTCCCGGAGGGCGCGTACGGCCGGGGCGGGCAGGTCGACGCCGTGCGCGGTGAACAGGGCGTGCGCCTCGCGGTCGGTGAACGCCAGGTCCTCGGTCCGCAGCTCGGTGAGCGCGCCGGTCAGCCGGTACCGGTGCAGCGGGATCGGCGGGTCGGTGCGGGACAGCAGCACGACGTGCGGCTCCGGGCCGACGGCGTCGAGCAGCTCGTGCAGCGCCGGGCCGCGCACGTCCTGGACATCGTCGAGGATCAGCACGGCCGGTTCGGCGCCCGCGTCGCGCAGCGCGGTGTGCACGCGCGCCTGGAGGGTGCCGGCGTCCGCGCCGACGTCGTGCAGCGAGGCCCAGGCGACCGGGCCCGCAGGGCCGTCGGAGGCCGCCCAGGACGCGGCCAGGACCGTCTTGCCCGTGCCGGGCGCGGCGACCACCACCGTCAGCGGGCCGCGGGCGGCGCGGGTGAGGCGGTCCGTCAGGCGGTGACGGGGGACGTTCACCGTCGGCGGGGCCGGTGCACCGAGAGTGAGCATGCTTCCGGTATCCACCGCGTACGGGTGAGGCCGCATCATCCACCCGCCGATCCCACCCGGGTGAAACCCGGGACGAAAGACCGTTCTCGCCCCTGGTGAGCGGGCGGAACCTGAGATATGGCGGCAACCGCGCCAGTGAGGACGGGAGCGATGCCGGACGGTCGGGTGCTTCACGAAGAGTTACGTACCGTACGCCGGATCGGCGTACCGGCCGTGCTGCCGTACGGACTGCTCGCGGCCAGCTGCGCGGTCGCCGGCGTGCTCGGCGAGCCCGCGTACGCGCTGGTGGCCGGTTCGGTGGCCGGTGTGAAGCTGGTCTGCGCGCAGCTCCTCGCCGCCCGGATCGACCGGGCGGCCGAGCCCGACGCCCTCCTCGTCCGCATCGTCACCCGGGCCGGCCGGCCCGCCGCCATCGCCGTTTTCGGCCCGGCGCTGGCCGGCGCCATCGTGCTGCTGCACGACCGCGCCGGCGTCCCGGCGGTCGCCGCGCTCGCCCTCCTCACCCTCGCCGTCCCCGTCGAGCTGCCCACGGTCGTGTCGGCGCTGCTGACCGCGGGGGCGCGGCGCATGGCCCGCCGCGGCGCCGTCGTCCGGCGGCTGTCCACCGTCGAGGCCCTCGGCGCGACCACGGTCATCTGCGCGCACACCACCGGCTTCCTCACCCAGCGGCGGGACGCCGTCACCACGGTCGTCGCGGACGGCCGGGCGTACCGGGTGAGCGACGGCGGCGTCGGCACCGGCGCCGGGCCGGCCGCGCTGGGCGACGACGCGGCGCTGGACGCGTGCCTGCTCGCCGGTCTTGCCTGCAACGACGCCCGGATCGTCGACGAGCACCCGCCGATCCGGGTCAGCGGCGCGGCGCCGGACGCGGCGCTGCTGGTGAGCGCGGCCCGGCACGGCGTGGCCAAGCCGCCGCCGCGGGTCGCGACGCTCCCGTTCACGCCGGACCGCCGGTACATGGCCACGCTGCACCGTGGCGCCCGCGGCGAGCCCGGCGTCGTCTACGTCAAGGGCGCCGCCGACCGGGTGCTCTACCTGTGCCGGGAGCGCCTGGACCGCGACGGCGCCCGCCGGCCGCTGGACCGCGACGTCGTGCTCGCCGCCGCGCACACGCTGAGCGCGCGCGGCCACCACGTGCTCGCGTTCGCCCGCGCCGACGTGCCGGCCGGGCTGAGCGCGCTGACCGAGGAGTCGCTGCCCGGCCTGGTCTTCCTGGGCCTGCAGGCGCTGCTCGACCCGCCGCGCGGTACGGCCGCCGACGCCGTGCACGCCTGCCGCGACGCGGGCGTCCAGGTGAAGCTGCTCACCGAGGAGGACCGGACCGCGGGCGGCGCCTTCGCGGCCTGGGTCGGGCTCACCGGGCGGCCGGTCACCAGCGGCGCGGAGCTGGCCGGGCGCCGCGCCGGCGACGTACCGGACACCGCCGGGCGGGCCGCCGTGTTCTCCCGCATGTCCACCGCCGACGAGCTGCTCCTCGTCGACGCGCTGCACGAACGGCGGCAGGTCGTGACGTACCTGGGCGGCGCGGACGCGTCGGCGGCCCGGCGGCGCGCGGACACCGGCGCCACCACTCCGGGCACTCCGGGCGACGGCCCGCTGATCGTCACCGACGGCGACTTCGCCTCGGCGGTCGCCGCGGTCACCGAGGGCCGCCGGGCGCTGCACGACGCCATCAAGGCCATCGCCGGCACGCTCGCCGCGTTCACCGGCCTGTGCGCCGGCACCGCCGCGCTGCTGGCGGTGACCGCGCCCGACCTCGCCTGGCCGGCCCTCGGCGCGCTGCTGCCCGTCGCGGTGTTCGCCGTCGCGGCCGTCCGCGCCGGGGCGCAGGACGGCACCCGGCGACTGCTGCGGTCCGCGCCGCCGCTCCCCGAATCATCCGTTGCGGGTGACGCCCCGGAGCCCCGCCCGCGGGGAGGCTCCGTGCATGGATGCGGAACGTGAGCGCCTGGCACAGTCGGCGGCCATGGACGCGCCGTGGCGGCGGTGGGGACCGTACCTGAGCGAGCGGCAGTGGGGCACGGTCCGCGAGGACTACAGCGGGGACGCGCAGGCCTGGTCGTACTTCCCGCACGACCACGCCCGCTCGCGCGCCTACCGCTGGGGCGAGGACGGCCTCGGCGGCGTCTGCGACGACCGGCAGCTGCTCTGCTTCTCGGTGGCCCTGTGGAACGGACGCGACCCGATCCTGAAGGAGCGGCCGTTCGGGCTGACCAACGGCGAGGGCAACCACGGCGAGGACGTGAAGGAGTACTACTTCTTCAGCGACAACACGCCCACGCACTCCTACATGCGGTACCTGTACAAGTACCCGCAGGCCGCGTTCCCGTACGAGGACCTGGTGCGGGTCAACGGCGCGCGGGACCGGCACGCCTTCGAGTACGAGCTGCTCGACACCGGCGTGTTCGACGACGGCCGGTACTTCGACGTCACCGTGGAGTACGCCAAGGCCGCGCCAGAGGACCTCGCGATCCGGGTGACCGTCGCCAACCGCGGCCCCGAGGACGCCACGCTGCACGTCCTGCCGACGCTGTGGTTCCGCAACACCTGGTCCTGGGGCGGCGGCACGCCCAGGCCGGCGCTGCGCGCGACCGCCCCCGGGGTGGTCAGCGCCGAGCACCCCGACCTCGCCGTCCGCCACCTGTACGGCGACCCGGGCGCGCCGCTGCTGTTCACCGAGAACGAGACCGACAACGAGCGGGTCTTCGGCACGCCGAACGCCTCCCCGTACGTCAAGGACGGCATCGGCCGGTACGTCATCGAGGGCGCGGCCGGCGCGGTGAACCCGGCCCAGACCGGTACCAAGGCCGCCGCCCACCACGTGCTCACCGTGCCCGCGGGCGGCGAGGAGACCATCCGGCTCCGGCTCACCAGCGCCGAGCCCGCCGACCCGCTCGCCGTCGACGACCTGATCGCCGGCCGCCGCGCCGAGGCCGACGCCTTCTGGGCCGGGGTCACCCCGGAGGGCGCCGGCGAGGACGAGGCGCGGGTGCTGCGGCAGGCGCTGTCCGGCCTGCTGTGGAGCAAGCAGTACTACGCGTTCGACGTGGAGACCTGGCTCGCCGAGCACCACGTGGACCCGTGGACGCCGACCGACCTGCGCGACCACGCCTGGTTCACGCTGTCCGCCGCGGACGTCATCGTCATGCCGGACACCTGGGAGTACCCCTGGTTCGCGGCCTGGGACCTGGCCTTCCACGCCATCGCGCTCGCCCTCGTCGACCTCGACCTGGCCAAGCACCAGGTCGAGGTGCTGCTCGGCGGCCGGTACCTGCACCCCGACGGGCAGATCCCGGCGTACGAGTGGAACTTCAGCGACGTCAACCCGCCCGTGCACGCCTGGGCGGCGCGGTTCATCAGCGCGCTGGAGCGGCGGCTGACCGGCACCGCCGACCCGGACTTCCTTGAGCGCGTGTTCAGCAAGCTGCTGCTGAACTTCACCTGGTGGGTGAACCGCAAGGACCCCGACGGGCGCAACGTCTTCCAGGGCGGGTTCCTCGGCCTGGACAACATCGGCGTGTTCGACCGCAGCGCGCCGCTGCCCACCGGCGGGCGGCTCGACCAGGCCGACGGCACCGCCTGGATGGCCTTCTACGCGCAGGCCATGCTGCAGCTCGCCGTCGAGCTGTCCGACCGGGGCCCGGCGTATGAGGACCTCGCCGTGAAGTTCGCCGAGCACTTCTTCTGGATCTCCGCCGCGGTGGACCGGGTCGGCGACGTCAAGGACGAGATGTGGGACGCCGAGGACGGCTTCTTCTACGACGTGCTGCGCACCCCGGACGGCGACGCCACCCGCCTGAAGGTGCGCTCGCTGGTCGGGCTGCTGCCGCTGTGCGCCTCCACGGTGTTCACGCCGCGCGCGGATCCGGACGAGGCTCGCCTGTACAACCGGATCCGCGACTTCGCCGGCGGCCACCGCGAGCTGGCCGCGGGCCTGTCGGCGGCCGAGCGCGCGGGCGTCGGCGGGCGGCGGCTGCTGTCCCTGGTCGATGAGGACAAGCTGCGCTCCGTACTGGCGATCATGCTGGACGAGGAGGAGTTCCTCGGCCCGTACGGCATCCGCGCGCTGTCCAAGCGGCACGCCGCCGAGCCGTACCGCTTCTGGGCGGACGGGCGGGTGTACGAGGTGGCGTACCTCCCGGCCGAGTCCGACAGCGGCATGTTCGGCGGCAACTCCAACTGGCGCGGCCCGGTGTGGTTCCCGATGAACACGCTGATCATCCGGGCGCTGCTGAACCTGTACGCCTTCTACGGCGACGACCTCACCGTCGAGTGCCCGACCGGTTCGGGGAACCGCATGACGCTGTACGAGGTCGGCCGCGAGCTGTCCCGCCGGCTCACCTCGATCTTCCTGCGCGGCGCGGACGGCCGGCGGCCCGTGTACGGCGGGCAGCGGCTCTTCCAGGAGGACCCGCACTGGCGCGACCACATCGCGTTCCACGAGTACTTCCACGGCGACAACGGCGCCGGCATCGGCGCCGCGCACCAGACCGGCTGGACGTCCCTGGTCGCGGTGCTGATGGTGCTCTACGGGAACATCTCGGCGGCCGACATCTTGGCCGGCGGCCTGGCGGGAGGTCCGGCGACATCATGACCGAGCCTGTCATCTACGAGGTCAACACGCTGGTCTGGCTGCGCGAGCTGGGGCGCAGGCACGGCGAGGCGATCACCCTCCAGAACGTCCCGAAGGAGGACTGGGACGAACTGGCGCTCCCCGGGGTGGACGTCGTCTGGCTGATGGGCGTCTGGCAGCGCAGCCCGGCGGGCCGGGCCATCGCGCTGGCCGACGCCCCGCTGGTCGAGTCGTTCCGCGCCGCGCTGCCCGGCATGACCGATGACGACATCGCCGGCTCGCCGTACTGCGTACGGCGGTACGTCGCCGACGGCCGCGTCGGCGGGCCCGAGGGCCTCGCGGTGGCGCGCGCCGAGCTGGACCGGCGCGGCGTCGGCCTGTACCTGGACTACGTGCCGAACCACGTCGCGCCGGACAGCCCGTGGCTGTTCGACCGGCCGGAGTACTTCCTGCGCGGCACCGCCGCCGATCTGGCGCGCGACCCGGCCGCGTTCGTCGAGCTGCACGGCACGGTGTTCGCCCGCGGCCGCGACCCGTTCTTCCCGCCCTGGCCGGACGTCATCCAGCTGAACGCCTTCTCCCCCGACACGCGCGCCGCCACGGCCGGAGTGCTGTCCGGCATCGGCACGCAGTGCGACGGCGTGCGCTGCGACATGGCCATGCTGATGATGAACGACGTGTTCGCGCGCACCTGGGGCGACCGCGCCGGGACCGCCCCCGCCGAGGACTTCTGGCCCGACGTCCTGGCCCGCGTCAAGGAGCGCCACCCCCGGATGACGTTCGTCGCGGAGGCGTACTGGGACCTCGAGTGGGCGCTGCAGCGGCAGGGCTTCGACCACTGCTACGACAAGCGGCTGTACGACCGGCTGGTGGGCGAGGACGCCGCCTCCGTGCACGACCACCTGCGCGCCGACCTGGACTACCAGCGCGGCCTCGTCCGGTTCCTGGAGAACCACGACGAGCCGCGCGCCGCCGCCGCGCTCGGACCCGCCAAGGAGCGCGCCGCGGCCGTGCTGACCGCGACGCTCCCGGGCGCGGTGTTATGGCACGAGGGCCAGTTCACCGGCCGCCGCGTCCGCCTCCCGGTCTTCCTCACCCGCCGCCCCGACGAGCCGCCCGACGAGGACCTGGCCGCCTTCTACGACCGGCTGCTCGGCGCCGTCCGCGACTCCCTGCTGCGGCACGCCGACTGGCGGCTGCTCGACGCCACCGGCTGGCCGGACAACGACTCCTGCCGCGCGCTGGTCGCCACCTGCCGCACCGGCGCGTCCGGCCGCCACCTGGTGGTCGTCAACCTCGGCGGCGCCCCCGCGCAGGCCCGCATCCCGCTGCCGTGGGACGACCTGACCGGCGGCTGGGTGCTGCGCGACCTGCTGTCCGGCGCCACCTACGTACGGGACGGCGCCGAGCTGCGCGACCCCGGCCTGTACGTCGAGCTGCCCCCGTACGGCCACAACCTCTTCCAGGTGCGCGCCGATGGCTGACACGGCGGTCGGCTCCCGTACGGTGCTGGTGGCGCTGGCCACCCAGCAGCTGCTGATGGCCTACGACTCCACGGCGATGAACGTCGCGCTGTCCGACATCGTCACCGACCTGCACACCACACTGACCGGCGTGCAGTCGGCGATCTCGCTGTACGCCCTGGTCATGGCCGCGCTCATGCTCACCGGCAGCGAGCTGGGCACCCGCCGCGGGTTCGTGCGGATCTTCACGCTCGGCGCGATCGTGTACGGCACGGGCGCGCTGCTCACCGCGTTCAGCCCGAACCTGCCGGTCATGCTGTTCGCCTGGTCGCTGCTCGAAGGCATCGGCGCCGCGCTGGTGCTGCCGGCCATCCTGTCGATCGCCACCCAGCGGTTCGACGGCCCGGCGCGCACCCGGGCGCTGGCCGTCATCGGCGCGGCCACCGGCGTCGGCGCGGCGCTGGGGCCGATCCTGTGCGGCGTCATCGCCACGTACGTCACGTGGCGGCTGTCGTTCCTGATGGAGACGGTGGTCACCGCCATGGTCGTGCTGATGATGCGGCGCACCATGGAGACCCGCCGCGAGCGGTCGGCGCAGCGGTTCGACGTCGTCGGCATGGTGCTGTCCGCGCTCGGGTTCGGCCTCATCGTGCTGGCCACCCTGCTGATCGGCAAGTACGGCGCGTGGACCGCACGGCAGGACGTCGTGGTGGGCGGCACGACGCTGCTGGAGAAGGGGCAGATCGCGCCCACCGTGCCGCTCGCCGCGGCCGGGCTCGTGGTGCTGACCGGGTTCGCCTGGTGGGAGCGCATCCGGTACCTGCGCGGGAAGAAGCCGCTGGTCCGCGTGTCCGTACTGCGGCGGCGCACCACCCGCGTGGGCTCGTTCACGCTGCTGGCCCAGTACCTGGTGACGGCCGGGCTGATGTTCCTGGTCCCGGTGTTCGTGCAGACCAGCCTGGGCTACAACGCGCTGGAGAGCGGCGTCACGCTGCTGCCGACGACCGTGCTGCTGATCGTCGCCGCGCTGGCGGCCACCCGCCTGGTCGGCGGCGGCCGGGTCAGCCGCCGGGCGCTGATCATCGCCGGGTTCCTGCTGATGGCGGCCGGCGCGGTGATCGTCGCGCTCGGCTTCGACCCGGGCGGATCCGGCCTGCGGCTGGCCCCGGGCCTCGCGGTCGCCGGCATCGGCCTCGGGCTGTGCACGCTGCTCCCCGACCTGGTGCAGTCCTCCGCACCGCCGGACCAGGTCAGCGACGTGTCCGGGCTGTCGCGCAGCTTCTCCTACCTCGGCCAGTCGATCGGCGTCGCGCTCGGCGGCGCGCTGATGATCGGCGTGCTGATGAGCGCGCTGACCTCAGGGGTGCAGGCCAGCACCACGTTCACCGCGCAGCAGAAGTCCCGGATCAACGCGTCCCTTGAGCGGCAGAGCCAGGTGTCGGCGATGAGCGACGCCCAGCTCGACGCCGCGTTACGTAAGAAGGGCGTCGGCGGCGGCGCGCGGGACGAGCTGGTCCGCCTCAACGCGGGCGCCCGGGACTCCGGGCTGCGCGCGGCCATGGTCGGGATGGGCGTGTTCGCCCTCGCCGGCTGCGTGCTCGCCCTGCGCATCCCGCGGTCCCGGCCGGAACCGACCCATCCCTAAGGAGGCCCCCATGGTCAACGACGCGACGGACACGGCCGAGGCGACCGTCGGGCGGTTCGTCCGCTCCTGGCAGACGCTCCTCGTCCTGGGCCTGGTCACCCTGCTGATCGGCGTTTTGGTGCTGGCCTGGCCGGAGGCCAGTGTCGGGGTGATCGCCGCGCTGTTCGGCGTGCAGTTACTGGTGCTCGGCGTCGTGGGCGTGGCCCGCGCGATCGGCGGCCACGAGGGCACCCGCGTGCTGTGGGCGATCCTCGGCGTGCTGGGCATCGCGGTCGGCGTGCTGGTGCTGCGCCACCTGGTCGCGACCGTGGTGGCGCTGACCATCCTGTTCGGGCTGACCTGGCTGATCACCGCGATCATCGACCTCATCGCGGTGATCGGCGACCGGAACCGCGCGGCCCGCGGCTGGGCCGTCGCGCTGGACCTCCTGACGATCCTGGCGAGCATCGCGATCCTCGTGTGGCCGGGCCCGTCCGTCGTCCTGTTCACCATCTTCATCGGCACGTGGCTGATCGTCTGGGGCGTGCTCACGGCGATCAACGCCCTCCTGGTCCGCCGCGCGCTCACGCGGGGGTGACCCGGCATGACCGAACCGGCCGCCGCGCGTCCGCCCGCGCGCGGCTTCATGGTGCTGATCGGGCTGGCGTGCGCGGTGATCGCGCTGGGCGGCCTGCACGTCGTCGCGTCCATCGCCGGGCCGGTGTTCCTGGCGCTCACCCTCGCGATCGCGGTGAGCCCGGTGCGCATCTGGCTGGCCCGGCGCGGCGCGCCGGTGTGGGCGTGCGTGATCGTGCCGGTGGTGCTCGTCGTCGTGCTGCTGGTCGGCGTGGCGACCGCGCTGCTGGTGTCCGTCGGGCAGCTCGTGGCACTGCTGCCGACGTACGCGGACCGCTTCCACGCCGTGATCGGGCAGGTCAGCGACGCGCTGCACCGGCTCGGCGTCGACCCCGACCAGGTTCGGCACGCGCTGTCGTCGGTGAACCCGACGACGATCATCGGCGTGGCCGGTGAGCTGGTGGCCGGCCTGCTCAGCGTCACGTCCGCGCTGGTGCTGATCGTGGTGCTGCTGTTCGCCATGACGGTGGACGCGCTCATCCTCGACCAGCGGTTCACCGAGGTCGAGCGGGACCGGCCGCACCTGGTCGGCTCGCTGCACACCTTCGCCCGGCAGACCTGCAAGTACCTGCTCGTCGCCACGGTGTTCGGGCTGATCGTCGCGGTGCTGGACACCGGGGCGCTGATGCTGCTGTCCGTGCCGCTGCCGCTGATGTGGGGCCTGCTGGCGTTCATCACCAACTACATCCCGAACATCGGGTTCATCGTCGGCCTGGTGCCGCCCGCGCTGCTGGGCCTGCTGGACTCCGGCGGCGGCACGATGGTCGCCGTCATCGCCGTGTACTGCGTGCTGAACTTCGTCATCCAGTCGCTGATCCAGCCGCGGTTCGCCGGGCAGGCCGCGGGCCTGTCCATCACGCTGACGATGCTGTCGCTGCTGGTGTGGACCTGGGTGCTCGGGCCGCTCGGCGCGATCCTGGCCATCCCGCTCAGCGCGTTCGCCCGTGCGCTGCTGCTGGACGCCGACGACTCCACGCACTGGGCGTCCGCGCTGCTCGGCGCGGCGCCCCGCCGCCCGCGGGCCCGCCGCCGGTGGCTCCGCGCGCCGCGTACGGCCGGCCGGGCCGCGCCGCCGCAGGAGGAGTGATCAGCCCAGGTCGCGTACGGCCCGGTCGACCGGTACGTCGCCGCCGGTCAGCTCCAGGGTCCGCCCGGCGGTGCCCGGGGCGCCGAGCAGCGCGACGACGACCGCGGCCACGTCGTCGCGCGGCACCTCACCCGGCCCGATCGACGGCGGCCCGAGCGTGACCGTGCCGGTGGCCGGGTCGTCGGTCAGCCGGCCCGGGCGCAGGATCGTCCAGTCCAGGCCGCGGGACCGCAGGTCGTCCTCGGCCTGGGTCTTGGCGTCGATGTAGGCGGCCCACACCTCGCCGCGCTCCGGCGCCGGCGGCTTCCCGGCGCCCATCGTGGAGATCTGCACGAACCGCCGTACGCCGGTGGCCTCGGCGACCCGGGCGAGCAGCACCGAGCCGCCCTTGTCGACGGTGTACTTACGCGCGGTGCCGCTGCCGGGCCCCGCGCCCGCCGCGAACACCAGCGCGTCCGCGCCGGACAGGACGTCCGCGGTCTCGCGGTCGGTCGCGCTCTCCAGGTCGAGTACGGCGGCCTCGGCGCCGGCCGCCGCCAGATCCTCCCGGTGCGCCGGGTCGCGGACCAGCCCGACGGCCGCGTCCCCCCGCCCGGCGAGCCGGGCGGCCAGCAGCAATGCGATCTTCCCGTGTCCACCCGCGATGACGACGCGCATGGGCGGGATCATGCCCCGGCCGGGCCGTGCGACACGTCCTCAGTACGTGACGGGCAGCCGCGCCAGCCCGCGCAGCACCAGCCCGGGCCGCCACACCAGCTCCGACGCGGGCGCGGCCAGCGCGAGGTCCGGGAAGCGGCGGAGCAGGGCGCCGATGGCGATCTGGCCCTCCAGGCGGGCCAGCGGCGCGCCCAGGCAGTAGTGGATGCCGTGGCCGAACGCCAGGTGCTGGTTGTCCGCGCGGGCCACGTCGAGGCGGTCGGCGCCGGCGAACTGCGCGTCGTCGCGGTCCGCCGCGTCCAGGCCGATCAGCACGTACTCGCCTTCCCGGATCGTCGCGCCGGCGATCGTCAGGTCCTCGCGGGCGGCCCGTACGGTGGCGATCTCCACCGGCCCGTCGTACCGGAGGAACTCCTCGACCGCGGACGGCAGCAGGCCCGGGTCGCCGCGCAGCAGCGCGCGCTGGTCCGGGTGGGTGAGCAGGTGGAACACGCCGTTGCCGATGAGGTTGACGGTGGTCTCGTGGCCGGCGATGAGCAGCAGCAGCGCCATCGAGATGAGCTCGTTCTCGCTGAGCCGGTCCCCGCTGTCGTGCACGGCGACCAGCGCGGACAGCAGATCGTCGGCCGGCGCCGCGCGCTTGTCCGCGATGAGGGCGGTGATGTAGCCGGTCAGGCTCTCCACGGCCTCCGGCAGCTGGTCGCGCGCCGCGTGGCCGGACACCACGGCGTTGGACCAGCGGCGGAAGTCGGCCTGGTCGGTCACCGGCACGCCGAGCAGCTCGCAGATGACGGTGATCGGCAGCGGGAACGCGAACAGGTCCAGCAGGTCGCCCTCGTGCCGCGCGGCCATCGCGTCGAGGAGGTCGCCCGTGATCGTCTCGACGCGCGGGCGCAGCTCCTCGACGCGGCGGACCGTGAACACCTTCGACACGAGCCGGCGCAGGCGGGTGTGGTCCGGCGGGTCGAGGTTCAGCATGTGCAGGTTGAGCCAGGGCGGCAGGCGGCGGTCGCTCAGGTGCCCGAACCGGCGGACGTCCTTGATCAGCCGCGCGTCGGACAGCAGTGCCCGGGCCTCGGCGTACCCGGTCACCAGCCAGACCGGGGTGCCGCCGGGCGCGGCGATCCGCTGGACCGGGTGCTGCGCGCGCAGCCGCGCGTAGTCCGGGTACGGATCCTGCCGGAACCGTGCCTCGTCCGGCCACCGCGGCAGGCTCGTCCTGTCCCCCGTACGCGTCGCCTCGCTCACCCGTCCGCCTCCTTGTCGGCGCCCCTTACCGCACCGATCGTCCGTTACGCCGGGAGGCGGCACAAGCCGCGCTGGTCACAGGCGGCAGCTCAGCTCCATCCCGTCGGCGACCGGGAACGTGACGCTCTGGTAGCCGTTCGCCGGGTCACGGACGTGGGCCAGGTACGGGCGCAGGTCCGGCAGCCCGATGTCGTCGGCGACGACCAGCGTGCCGGGGGCGAGCCGCGGTTCGAGCAGCCGCAGGACGGGCAGGCAGAGGTCCTTCCAGCCGTCGAGCAGCACGAATTCGGCGGGCACGCCGGCCAGCGTCTCGCGGGCGTCGCCCTCCAGGAGGGTGATCACGTCGGCCAGGCCGGTCTCGGCGAAGGTGCGGCGCGCGGCGGCGGCCTTGTCCGTGCTCAGCTCGGTGGTGACCACGCGGCCGGCGCCGTTGTCGCGGACGGCGGCGGCCAGGTACAGCGTGGAGATCCCGAAGGACGTGCCGAACTCGACCACGGTCTCCGGGCGGGCCGCCCGGACCAGGCTGTACAGCAGCCTTCCGCCCTCGGCGCCGATCGGCATGTAGACCTCGGCGGCGGCGTCGGCCTGCTCCTGCGGCGTCATCGCGGCGAAGTCGCCGGCCTGCCCCGCCAAGATGCGCTCCAGGGCGGTCTCCGACCGCTCGGCCAGGTCGAACATGCGGTCCAGGGTGGTCGCGACCCGCGGGTCGGCGAGCGTGTTGGTGTACGTCATGCCGTTTAGAGTAGACGCAACGTTGCGTCTACTCAAGGCCTGATATCAATTGCGGGACGAGGGAGGGACATGGAGCGCACGGCACGCCACCACGGCAACCGGCACGGGCGCAGCGAGGAGGCGCGTCAGGCCGTGCTGTGGGCGGCCGACGACCTGCTCGCCGAGAAGGGCTTCGCCGGCGTCACGATCGAGGGCATCGCGGCGCGCGCCGGCGTCGCCAAGCAGACGATCTACCGCTGGTGGAAGACCAAGACCGCGGTCCTGCTCGACGCCCTCCTCCAGGACGTCGCCGAGGACCTGGTGCCGCCGGACACCGGCGACCTCGCCCGCGACCTGCGGGAGTACCTGACCCGGCTGGGCCGGTTCCTCACCGCGTCCGACCCCGGCGCCGTCTTCCGCGCGCTGCTCGCGCACGCCCAGCACGACCCGGAGTTCGCCGCCGAGTTCCGCGCCCGGTTCCTCGACGACCAGCGGCGCCGCGACCGGCTGCCGCTCGACCGCGCCGCCGAACGCGGCGACCTGCCCGCCGGCCTCGACGTCGCCGCCGAGACCGACCGCGTCGTCGGGCCGCTGTACCACCGCGCCCTGGTCACCGGCGACCCGGTCGACGCCGCGTTCGTCGACGGCACCGTCGAGGCGTTCCTGCGCCGCCTCGGTTAACGGCCGCGGCTCCGTACGGCGCGCCGGGCACCGAGGATCAGCAGCACGAGGGCCACCGCACCGGGCACCATGTGCACGGCCAGCACCCCGGCCGCGGACGGCCCGCCCCAAGCGCCCGCGTAGGACGCCGGGTCCGACAGATCGATGACGAACGGCTCCACCGCCGCCCGCCCCACGAGATAGACCCCGAACAGCACGGCGAGCCCGGTCCCGGCACGGATGAGGAACGTACGCATGCCGCGAAGCTACGACCGCCCGCACTCGGAGGTCGTCCCCCCACGACGCCAATCCCGGCGTACGCCTACGGAGTGACGCACACGCCGATCTCCGAAGGCCTTGCTCCGCGAGACTGATTCGCCCGGTGAGAGCGTTGGCCAGGTCCCGCTCCGCTCCTGCCCGCACTTCGCAAACGGCGCCCCGCCACGCACGGCGGCCCCACGCGCAAAAAATCCGTCTCGCGAAGCGAGGCCTTTCGCGCGGAAGCGCGCAGAGCGCGGGCGCACGGGCGCGCGGAACACGCAGGCCCGGGCCGAGCTTGCGACCGCCTAGGCCACCCGGTCGAGGACGTCGAGGAGGCGTTCCAGTGGCATGCCCGGGTCGCCGGGTGCCTTGGCGGCGTCGTCCCAGCGGCGCAGTTCCACGGCGTCGCCGGCCCACGGGTGCGCGGCGAACGTGGCGGCCTCGTCCGGGGTCATCGGGCCGCCCTGCACGCGCAGCGACTCCACCGAGGCGGGCGACAGCCGCGCCGCGTAGCCGGGGTCGGTGGCCACCAGGTACCGCTTGGCCGGCACGTGCTGCCGGATCACCCACGCCACCCGCTCGCCGAGGTACTCGCGCGCGAACGCGGCCCCCGCCTCCTCGTGCGGCCCCGCGTACACCCGGCGTACCGGCCCGGCCCGCCCGATGTCGTGCAGCGCCGCCGCCAGCACCAGCTCGTCGTCCGCGCCCGCCCGCGCGGCCAGCGCCGCCGCCTGCATCGCGTGCGCGTACTGGTCCACCGGTTCCCCGCCGTACGGCAGGTCGCGCAGCCCCTTCAGCAGCGTGCTCAGCTCCGCGCGCCCGAGCCGCGGCGGCAGGTCCACCTGCTGTTCCATGTCGGCCCCTCTCCGTCCGCTCCGATCGCGAACAGCCGACACGTCCGGGATGACGGCCCGGCGGCGCCCACCCGAACGCCGACCGGCCCGCAGCCCATGCTCCGATGAATCCCCGCTACGCCGACGGCCGGGTGGGCCGGTGCAGGTAGCGGCCGGTCGGGGTGCCCTGCACCTTGCCGTCGCCGTACACCCGGTGGCCGCGCACGTACGTGTCGGTGACCGTGGCGCCGATCTCCAGCCCGCGGAACGGCGAGTACTCCTGGGTGGACTCCGAGTCGGCCGGATCGACCACGTACGACCGGTCCGGGTCGACGAGCGCGATGTCCGCGTCGTACCCGGGCGCCAGGTCGCCCTTCGTCGCCAGCCCGTACCGCCGCGCCGGGTTCCCCGCGACCAGCTCGGCGACCCGCCGCAGCGGCAGCCCGCGCTTGCGGCCCTCGCCGACCAGCCCGGGCAGCAGGTACTCGGTGCCGCCGAAGCCGGACTTCGCGGCGAACACGTCCTCGCGGTCCGCGCCGAACTTGGTGGCCTCCTTGCAGCAGGCGTGGTCGGACACCACCCAGTCCACGTCGCCGTTCAGCAGGTACCCCCACAGCGCCTCGACGTCCTCGCGCGGCCGGATCGGCGGGTTGACCTTGCTGCCGATGCCGTCGGCCGTGGTGATGTCGGTGAGCAGGTGCCCGATGGTGACCTCCTTACGGAAGTCCACGTGCGGGAACGTGCGGCCCATCAGCACCGCCGCCTCCAGCGCTTTGGCCGAGGACAGGTGCAGCAGGTTGATGTTCGGCAGGCCGGTCTCGTGCGCCAGGTACGACGCGATCGTCACGGCCAGGCCCTCCGAGTGCGGCGGCCGCGACGCGCTGTACGCCTCAAGCCCGGTGAGCCGCCCCTCCTGCTCGACCAGCCGGGTGTAGGCGGTCATGATCTCCGCGGTCTCGCAGTGCAGCGACAGCGAGATGGAGTCGGCGATCTCCGGATACCGCTCCCGGGCGGCCTGCACGCCGCGCATCACGAACTCGAAGTGCGCGATGTCGTACCGCTCGCCCTCCGGGATCATCAGGAAGGAGTTCTGGTCGGCCGACCGCCCGTGCAGGCCGTGGCTGCCGTAGAACATGAAGATCTTGAACGACGTGACGCCGTGCGTCGCGATCAGGTCGGGGATCTCGTCGATGTGCGACGCCTGCATGGGCGCGAGGTGGAAGGCGTAGTCGACGTACGCCCTGCCGTCGGCCTGGGCGAGCACCTCGGGGAACACCTCGGCGTACGGGCCGCCGCGGTTCAGGTAGTACTGCCCGGTGCGCATGTACGTCAGCGAGGTGGTGACGCCGCCCTGCGCGCACGCCCGGCTCTCCGACGCGGTGTCCTCCGACAGCGGGTTGTAGATGCCCCAGTGCTGGTGGGCGTCCACCGCGCCGGGGAACGCGAGCCGGCCGCCGCCGTCGGTGACCTCGGCGGCCCCGTCGACCGGCAGGTCCGGGCCGATCTCGGTGATCCTCCCGCCGGTGATCGCGATGTCGGCCAGGGGGGTGTCGTCCACACCGGGCCGGACGACGCGGACGTTGCGGATGATCAGATCGGTCATTGCGCACCTTTCGTGTGGGTGGCGGCGAGGTAGGCCAGGCCGAGGGCGGGCAGCAGGCCGTTGCCCGCGAGGTACCCCGCGGCGCCGTGCCCGGACATGCCGACGGCCGCGCCGCCGGAGGCGTACAGGCCGGGGACGGGGGTCCCGGCGGCGTCGAGCACGCGGGCGTGCCCGTCGACGTCGAGGCCGCCCTGGGTGTGGAAGAGGGCGGGGATGATGCGGACCGCGTGGTATGGGGCGGCGAGGGGTTCCTCGAAGCCGGTACGGCCGAAGCGGTCGGCTTCGCGTTCGCCGGCGGCGACGGCGGCGGCCTCGGCCAGCTCCTCGGCCAGCGCCGGCTCCGGCACGCCGGTCTCCTTCGCCAGCTCCGCGACCGACCCGGCGGTGCGGATCGCGCCGGCGTCGCGTACCTGCTGGTAGTCGGTGAACGGGAGGGCGGCGCGGTGCACGCGCTCGTCGTAGACCAGCCAGCCGGTCGCGCCCGGCTGGGCGGCCAGCGTGGCGGCGTACTCGGAGTAGCCGGTGGTCTCGTCGCCGAAGCGGCGGCCGTCGCGGTTCAGCACGACGGCGCCGTGCATGACGGTGGTCCAGGTGACCAGCGTGCGGGCGTGCGCGGACAGGCCGGCGTGGCCCTGGTAGGCGTCGAGGTAGGAGGCGTGCGCACCGAGGCCCGCGCCGATGCGCAGCGCGTCGCCGGTGGAGTGCTCGCCGCCGTGGTACGTCGCGCCGGCGATCTCCGGGAGGTGCCGGGTGACCAGGTCGCGGTCGGCGCCGTAGCCGTTGGTGGCCAGCAGCAGCGCGGCCGTACGGATCTCCTCCGTACCGCCGTCCGGGTAGGCGATGGTGGCGGCCAGTTCGCCGCCCTCGTGACGGGCGGCGGTGAGGCGGCACGGGACGAGCAGGTCGATGGCGGGGTCCCGGGTGACCGCGTCGGCCAGGTACCTCAGCAGGCCGGAGCCGTGCCGGCCGGGGATGGAGTGCACGCGGGGCACGGCGTGGCCGGGGTAGGCGAAGTCGGTGGGCAGCTCGATCGGCATGCCGACGTGGTCGGCCAGCCACTCGACCAGCTCGGCGCTGACCTCGGCCAGCGCGCGGGCCACCGGTTCGGCGTGGTCGCCGCCGGTCTTGCGGGCGACGTCGGCCAGGAAGCGCTCGGGGTCGTCGTCGATGCCCGCCGCGCGCTGGTACCGGGAGCCGGCGCCGGGGACCATCGCGGTGGACATGGATGTGTTGTTGCCGCGCTGGAAGTGCGCGTCGGCCTCGACGACTAGCACCCGCAGGCCCCGCTCGGCCGCCCGCAGCGCGCCCGCGAGCCCGCCGCCCGCGCCGGCGACGAGGAGGTCCACGTCGGCCATCAGGCGGTCTTCCCGAGTACGTGCAGGGCGAGGGCGGCCGGGTCGACGAGGCGGGGATCGGGCTCGACGTCGACGGCCGAGCAGCCGTTGATCACCTTGGTGGCGCCGCGGTCCGCGAGCCCGTCCACGGCGGTACGGAGCGCGGCGTTCCAGCGCGCGGTGTCGGCGATGTCGGCGACGTCGAGGTCCAGGACGACGACGTCGAGCAGGCCGGTGCCGTACGCGGCGGCCCGGCGGCGCAGCTCCCCGGCGATCACCTGGTTACGGGCGACGCCCGCGACCGTGTGCCCCTCCCGCGCCAGCTCCGCCAGCACGAGCTCCAGCATCCCGCGCGCCTTCGGGCGTACGGGATCAGGCACGGCCGGGTCGAGCACGCAGTCCGGCATGGCCACGTCGTACCCATCGGCCGCCGCCAGCGCGTCGGCCACCGCCCGGTCGCTGGCCCGCAGGTCATCGGCGGTCGCCAGCTCCGGCGGCGCCGCCGGGCCGACGTCCACCAGGTGCACGCTCACCCCGTCCGGGCACAGCTCCGCGTACCGTCGCCGCCGCCGGCACAGCTCGGCGGCGTCCACGTGGATCGGCGTCACGGAAAAGATGCGGGTCATCGAACCAACCTTCTTCGCGTTCATCCGCCTGCGAGCGGCGCGAGCAGCGCGCGGGCGCCGGGAGTGTCGATCAGCCCGGCGGCGACCCCGCGCGGCGCGTCGAGCAGCGCGGCGTCTCCGAGCAGGCCGGTGAAGATCTCGGTGAGGGCGGCGTCGTCGAACGGCTCGTGGTCGCTGTCGCCGACCGGGTTGGCCGCCTCCGCCACGTGCTCCGTGCCGTCGTCGAGGCGGACCACGATCCGTACCGCCCGCTCGTCCGGGAGGCGGCGGGTCAGGGCCGGGTCCTCGATGACCCGTACGCGCGCGGCCAGGTCCGCGACGTCCGGCGCCGACTCCGGCAGCAGCGCGGTCTCCCGCGGCGTCACCCGGCCCCGCAGCAGCGAGACGGCCGCGACGAACGGCACCGAGAACATCGCCGACAGCGGGTTGTGCCACGTGGCCCGGTCCAGGCCGGCGGCCAGCGCGTGCGTGTGCACCTCGACGGCGCCGACCCGGGCGACGTCCGGCAGCTCCGTACGGGCGTCGATCAGCAGGTCGGCCACCGGATGGGTGTAGGAGCAGGAGGCGTGCCGCTTGAAGTAGTTGCGGGTGAGGTCGTACCGCTCTCCCAGCTCCGCGGTCAGCTCCGCCGGGTCGAAGGAGCCCAGCACGTCACCGAGCGAGAGAGCGGCCGTACCGGTGTTGCGCGCCAGCCCGGCCGCCGCCAGCCGCGCGGCCGCGATCCCGGAGGCGTTCGCCGCGCCGATCCACGCGTCCCGTACCGGGTTCCCGTCAAGCGCGGACGCGAAATGCCCGGCCACCGGCAGCCCGGACCCGGCGTCGATGGCCGCCGCCGTCCGCTCCGCGTCCAGCCCGAGCAGCCGCGCGCACCCGGCCGCCGCCCCGGCCACGCCCCAGCTCCCGTGCGGATGCGCGCCGGGCCGCAGCGCGGTGGCCCGCCCGAACCGGCTCGCCACCTCATACCCCGCGACCAGCGCGCACGCCAGCTCGCGGCCCGGGACGTCCAGGTCGGCGGCCAGCGCCAGCACGGCGGGGAACACGTGCGCGGCCGGGTGGCCCTTGGCGAACTTGTTCCCCTCGTCCAGCTCCAGGCAGACGGTCGCCTGCCCGTTCAGCCAGGCCGCGGTGACCGGATCCGTCGCCGTCCCCCCGGCGACCAGGGGGCTGTCGCCGGGGGGACACGGCCAGGCGGCGCGCAGCGCGCGCTGCCCGTCCGTACGGGCACCGGTCAGCTCGGCGGCGAGCACGTCGAACAGCACGGTGCCCAGGCGGGCGGCCACCGTGCCGGGGACGTCGTCCCACCGCAGCCCGGCCGTCCAGGCGCCGAGCTCGTGTACCGCTGAGCGGACCATGTTCACGATGGCGATGCTGGCACTCACCTGATATCGACGTCAATCCCCTTGACAACGTGGGCGAACACAATGGCAATATGTTCCGCCAAGCGGTACACCGGAAAGGGCGGGCGGATGACGGAGACGACCTCGGGCACCGAGGCGGCGGCGCGGGTCGCCGACGTCCTGCTGTTGTTCACCGACGGCCCCTCCACGCTCGGCGTCAGCCACATCGCCCGTGAGCTGGGGCTGAGCAAGGCCGTCGTGCACCGGATCCTGCAGTCGCTGGCCGCCCGCGGCATGGTCACGCTGGACGCGGAGTCCCGGCAGTACCGGCTCGGCCCGTCCGCCACCGCGCTCGGCGCCCGCGCGTTCCGCGACTCCGACCTGCGCTTCTCCGCGCTGGAGCTGCTCCGCGAGCTGCGCGACAAGACCGGCGAGACCGCCACGCTGACCCAGCTCGTCCCGAACGGCCGCGTCTACCTCGACCAGGTCGAGAGCACCCACGAGATCAAGATGACCGTGGAGCTTGGCCGCCGTTTTCCGCTGCACGCCGGCGGTACCGGCAAGTGCATGCTCGCGTACCTTCCCGAGGCCACCCGGGAGCGGATCCTCGGCCACAGGCTGGCCGCGCTGACCGGCGACACGGTGACCGATCCCGAGGCGCTGCGCGCCGAGCTCGACGAGGCCCGCGACCTCGGCTACGCCTGCTCCGGCGGCGAGCGGCAGGCCGACGCCGGCTCCGTGGCCGCGCCGGTCTTCGGCATGACCGGCGACGTGATCGGCGCGATCTCGGTGTGCGGCCCGCGGTACCGCATCACGCCGGCGTTCGTGACCGAGGTGGCGCCGCTGGTCGTCGACGTGGCCGCGCGGATCTCGCGGCGCCTCGGCCACCCCGGCTGACCCCCGCAGCGTAGGAACCGGCACTGGAGGTTGTGCATGTCCGATGAGCCCCGTCCGATGGCCTTGGAAGGGGTACGGGTCCTCGACACCGCGACGCTGTTCGCCGGGCCGATGGCCGCCACCATGCTCGGCGACCAGGGCGCCGACGTCGTGAAGATCGAGCATCCGCGCGGCGACCCGGCGCGCACGCACGGCGCCAGCCGCGACGGCATCGGCCTGTGGTGGAAGATGCTGGGCCGCAATAAGCGGTCGGTCACGCTGTACCTCGGCTCCCCGGAGGGCCAGGAGGTCTTCCGGAGGCTCGCCGCCGACGCCGACGTCATCATCGAGAACTTCCGCCCCGGCACGCTGGAGCGCTGGGGCCTCGGGTACGACGAGCTGTCCCGCGACAACCCCGGCCTGGTGCTCGCCCGGGTCACCGGGTTCGGGCAGTTCGGCCCGTACGCGAGCCGCCCCGGATTCGGCACGCTGGCCGAGGCGATGAGCGGCTTCGCGGCGATCACCGGCGAACCGGACGGCCCGCCCACGCTGCCGCCGTTCGGCCTGGCCGACGGCGTGGCCGCGCTGACCACCGCGTTCGGCATCATGACCGCTCTGCGCGCCCGGGAGCGCACCGGCCAGGGCCAGGTGCTCGACATGGCCATCACCGAGCCGCTGCTGACCGTCCTCGGCCCGCAGATCCTCCAGTACGACCAGCTCGGAACGCTCCAAGAGCGCACCGGCAACCGCTCCACCAACAACGCGCCGCGCAACACCTACCGCTGCGCCGACGGCAACTGGGTGGCGGTGTCCACCAGCGCGCAGTCGATCGCCGAGCGGGTGATGCGGCTGGTCGGCCGCCCGGAGCTGATCGACGAGCCGTGGTTCGCCACCGGCCACCAGCGCGCCCAGCACGCCGACGTCCTGGACGCCGCGGTCGGCGACTGGATCGCCGAGCGGAACCGCGACGAGGTGATGGCCGCGTTCACCGAGGCCCAGGCCGCCGTCGCGCCGATCTACACCGCCGCCGACATCGTCGAGGACCCGCAGTTCGCCGCGCTCGGCTCGATCCTGCGCATCGACGACCCCGAGCTCGGCCCGGTCCGCATGCAGAACATCCCCTTCCGGCTCAGCGACACGCCGGGCCGGATCCGCACCACCGGCCCCCGGCTCGGCGAGCACACCGCCGAGGTGCTGTCCGCGTACGGCGTGGACGCGAACCGGCTCGCCGAGCTGCGCGACCTCGGCGCCGTGGGCGCCGCCCCCGACGAAAGGAACGACGCATGACCGACTCCGTGACCGGCGCGCTGCTCGCGGCCGTGGCACAGGGCGTCCGTACGGTGGAGCTGGGCCAGCCGCTGTTCACCGGCATGCCCTGCTCCCCCAACCACCCCGGCTTCCGGATGACCCTGCAGCGGCGGCACGGCGACATGACCCGGCCGGACGGCGGCTCGGCCAGCAACGAGGTGATCATCACCGGCGGGCACGTGGGCACGCACATCGACGCCCTCTCCCACGTCAGCCACGACGGCAGGCTGCACGGCGGCGTGGACGCCGCGGCCGCGCAGCAGGGCGGCGCGTTCCGCGAGCACGGTGCCGAGCGGATCCCCCCGCTGGTCACCCGGGGCGTGCTGCTCGACGTGGCCGCCGTGCACGGCGTCGACACCCTCGAACCCGGTTACGGCGTCACCGGCGACGACCTCGCCGCGGCGGCCGGCCGCGCCGGTACGGAGCCGCGGCCGGGCGACGTCGCGGTGGTCCGTACCGGGTGGGCGCGCACCTTCGACGACGCCGCGCGGTACATGGGCCACGACACCGGCGTGCCCGGCGTCACCGAGTCCGGCGCGGACTGGCTGGCCGCGCGCGGCGTGGTGGCCACCGGCGCGGACACCACCGCGTACGAGCAGATCCCGGCCGGGCAGGGCCACCGCGTGCTGCCCGTGCACCGGCGGCTGCTGGTGGAGGGCGGCATCTACATCATCGAGCACCTGAACCTGGAGGACGCCGCCGCGCAGGGCCTCACCGAGTTCCTGTTCGTGCTGGCGTCGCTGCGCATCGTCGGCGGCACCGGCTCGCCGGTACGGCCCGTCGCGGTGGTGGGCGCGTGAGCGGGCCGACGCCCGCGCAGCGGCTCGGCGAGCTGGCCGCGCGGGTCCGTACCGAGGGGCTGCCCGGTGAGCTGCGCGACGACCTGGCCGGGCGGGTGGTGGACCTGCTCGGCAACTGCCTGGCCGCGCTGCGCGAGCGCCCGGCCGAGGTGGTCACCGAGGTGGTGCGCGGCTGGGGCGCGGCCGGCTCCGGCGGCGCGTCGGCGATCGGCATCGGGCGCAGGCTGCCCGTACCGTCGGCCGCGCTGGTCAACGGGACCCTCGCGCACAGCCTGGACTTCGACGACACGCATCTGCCGTCCGTACTGCATCCGTCCTCGGCGGTGATCCCCGCGGCGCTGGCGGTGGCCGAGGAGACCGGCGCGTCCGGCCCGGCGTTCCTGGACGCCGCGACCGTCGGCATCGAGGTGACCTGCCGGCTCGGCATGGCCGGGTACGACGCGGAACGGTCCAACTCGGTGTACTTCGACCGCGGCCAGCACGCCACCGCGATCTGCGGCACCGTCGGCGCGGCGGTGGCCGCCGCGATGCTGCGCGGCCTGGACGCGGACGGCATCACCGCGGCGATCGGCATCGCGTGCAGCATGGGCGCCGGGGTGATCGAGGCCAACCGTACGGGCGGCACGGTCAAGCGGGTGCACTGCGGCTGGGCGGCGCACGCCGGCGTGGCCGCCGCCGACCTGGCCCGGCACGGGCTGACCGGACCGCCGACCGTACTGGAGGGGCGCTTCGGGTTCCTCCAGGCGTTCCTCGGCGACCGGTTCGACATCGGCGCGGTCACCGACGGGCTCGGCGAGACCTGGGACACGCCGGGGATCTTCTTCAAGCCGTACCCGTGCAACCACTTCACCCAGGCCGGCGTGGACGCCGCGCTGCGGATGCGCGCGGACGGCGTCGACCCGGCGGCCATCACCGCGCTCACGCTGGGCGTACCGGAACCCGTACTCCGCACGATCGGTGAGCCGATCGAGGAGAAGCGCCGCCCGCGCTCGGGGTACCACGGGGCGTTCAGCGGCCCGTACACGGTGGCCGCGGCGCTGCTCGGCGGCGGCGGGCTCGGCGTGTTCCACGAGGACTTCACCGACGCCGCGGTGGCCGACCCGGCCCGGCAGGCGCTCGCCGACAAGGTGACGTGCGTCGCCGACCCGGAATGCACGGAGATCTTCCCGCAACAGTTCCCGGCCGTGCTCACCGCCGAGCTGGCCGACGGGACCGTGGTACGCGAGCGCGTTCCGTACAACCGCGGCGGGCCGCGGAATCCGCTCAGCGAAGCGGAACTGACCCAGAAATTCACCGCGAACGCGCGCCGGTCCATCAGCGAGGAGGACGCGGCCCGCCTCGCGGAACGGACGTGGCGGTTGCGCACGGACGGCGATTTGTCGCAGGTAACCGACATGATCCGCCTGGCGGAACGCTGACCTGCGATTAAATCCCGATAACGGGCATTGATTTTGCCAAGGGAACCGCGCATACTCACGCCAATATCAATTTAGGTGTTCCTCCCAGCGGAACGGTGGATCTGGAAATGCGGACACACTTTCGGTGGGCGACGGTCGCGCTGATCGTCGTTCTGGTCGTCATCAACTACATCGACCGCAGCGCGATCTCCTACGCCGTGGACCCGCTGTCGAAGGAGTTCGGCATCACCCCGGCGGGTTACGGCGTGATCAGCAGCGCCTTCTCGATCGGGTACATGGTCTTCGCGTTCCTGTCCGGGCCGCTGGTCGACAAGTACGGGCCGCGCAAGGTGCTCCTCGCCGGCATGGTCATCTGGTCGGTGGCCACCGCGGTCACGCCGGTCTCCGGCGGGTTCACCGGGCTGCTGCTCATCCGCATCGTGCTCGGCGCGGGCGAGGCGCCCGGGTTCCCGGCCGCGACCCGGGTGGTCAGCCGGTGGCTGCCGCAGGTGGAGCGCGGGTTCGCGCTGGCGCTGGTCGGCGGCGTCGCGGTGTCCGGCAGCCTGCTGATCGGCGGGCCGATCATCACCCAGCTGATCGCCACGATGGGCTGGCGCGGCATGTTCTGGGTGCTGGCCGTGCTGGGCGTCGTGTGGGCGCTGGTCGCCGCCGGGCTGCTGCGCAACACGCCGAACGAGGCGCCGAAGGTGTCGGAGGCCGAGCGCGCGTACATCGCGTCCGGCCAGCTCGCCGAGGAGACCACCGGCCAGCAGGAGAAGCTGAACTGGGGCGCGATCCTGGCCAACCGCAACCTGTGGATCGTCGGCATCGGGTACTTCGCCTGGGGCTTCATCTTCTGGGCGTTCATGTACTGGCTGCCGGAGTACCTCGGCAAGTCCTACGGCCTCAGCATCACCGAGGTCGGCGCGTTCGCGGTGGCGCCGTGGGCGGCCGGGGTGGTCGGCGCGATCATCGGCGGCGTGCTGGTGGACCGGATCTACGCGCGCACCCGCAAGATCCGCAGCCGCTTCATGATCATGGGCGTGGCGCTGCTGCTGGCCGGCGCCTCGCTGATCCCGATCCTGGTCGCGCCGTCGCTGGTCACCGCGATCGTGTTCATCTCCCTCGGCGTCGGCTTCGGCTTCGTCACCGGCGGCATCTGGTGGGTCGCGGCCATCGACGCCGAGCCCAGCCGCCCCGGCAGCGCCGCCGGCTTCGCCGACGCCTGCTTCGCGCTGTCCGGCATCGTGGCGCCGCTGGCCATGGGCCTGATCGTCGAGGCCACCGGCACGTTCGCCAGCGGCTTCGCCGTGATGATCGTCCTCGCGCTGCTCGCCGCGGTGCTGTTCTTGTTCGGGACCCGCGAGCCGACGCGCGAGGAGGCCGAGACGGCCGCCGTACCGGACTGAGCCCGCGTACGGTCGTCCTATGCGTCGTGCCCTGCCCGGCCTCGCGGCCGCCTGCGCCCCGTTGCTCGCCGCCTGCTCCCTCATCGGAGGAGGCGGCGACGACGGCCCGTTCCCGACGATCTCCCCGCAATCCGGAATGACCGGCACGTCCTGGCGGAACTTCGCCTTCGGCGCCCCGTCGGAATGGACCACGCAGGACGCCGGCGGCGCCCCCGGCGGCGCGGCGACCGACACGTACTGGAGCGACGCGAACAACGCCACCCAGATGTCCGGCAGCCAGGTCGGCATCCAGGACTGCCCCACGGCCACCGGACAGCGGCCCAATGGCACGACGCTGACCGCCGTACACCGTTTCCACGTCCCCGGCGCCGGAGGCGCACTACGGCTCACCCTCACCGGCGGTCAGCACGGCGGCGAGACGGAACTGGTCGTGTGGACGCCCGGCTGCGACGAACAGCTCACCCTGCACATCTACGCCCAGGACAAAGCCGACCGCATCGCCGACACGATCATCGCGAAGGCGGACCCGGACTAGCCCGGCGTCATCGCGCCGGCTCCTCCTCCGGCAGGCGGCGGGCCGTACGAGGAAGGGCGAACGTGGCCGCGAAGCCGAGGGCCAGGGCGGCGGCCGCGAGGCCCGCCGTGATGCGGCTGGCGTCGATCATGGCCTGGGCGGCGGCGTGTCCGGCGCCGGGTGGTCGGTGCAGGCCGGCGATGGCGTTGCCGCCGCTGTCCTTAACGATGGCGGTCAGGCGTTCCACCACCGGGCCGGGCAGGCCGAGGTCGCCCAGGTTCGTACGCGTCCGGTCGGCCAGGACCGACACCAGCAGCCCGCCGAGCAGCGCCACCCCGACCGCGGACCCCACCTGCCGGACCGAGCTCTGCAGCCCGGACGCCTGACCGCTCTCCCCCACCGGTACGTCGGACAGCAGCAGCGACGTGAGCTGCGCGGTGGCCATCCCGACGCCCACCCCGTACGCGAACAGCCACGCGCACAGCGTGAGCGTGGACACCTCCTCAGAGAGGGTCAGCGCGAGCCCGGCCACCGCGAGCGCCTCGACGGCCAGGCCGGACTGGACGACGGTGCGCTGCGACACCCGCCCGCCGAGCCGCGGCAGGACGCCGGACACGAGGAACGTGCCGACGGCCAGCGCCAGGATGATCGTGCCGGTGCCCAGCGCCGAGTAGCCGAGCGTGCCCTGGAGCAGCAGCGGCAGGATGAACAGCAGCCCGAACTCGCCGAACGCCACGATGAACGCGGCGACCAGGCCGGCGCGGAACGTCGTGACGCGGAACAGCGACAGGTCGATCAGCACCGGCCGCCCGGCGCGGGCGCGGCCCCGCTCCACCACGACGAACACGCCGAGCAGCACCAGCCCGCCGGCCAGCGCGAACGGCACCGGCGACAGTTCCCCGGAGTCCTGCCGCCACCAGCCGAACCAGGCCGACTCGATCAGCCCGAACACCAGCGCGCCCATGCCCACCGCGCTGAGCGCCACCCCGTACGGGTCCCGGCCGGTGGTGGCGGAGGCGTCGCGGGTCTCCGGCACCGTACGCAGGATGCCGATCAGCACCAGCACGCCGACCGGGATGTTCAGCCAGAACGCCCACCGCCACGACACGTCGGTGGCCAGCCAGCCGCCCACCAGCGGCCCGACCGCCGCCATGCCGCCGATCGCCGAGCCCCACACCGCGAACGCGATCACCCGGGCGCGGCCGGTGAACGTGGCGTTCAGCGTCGACAGCGCGCTCGGCGTGATCATCGCGGCGCCCAGGCCCTGCACGAACCGGGCGCCGATCAGCTGCACCGGGCCGTGGCTCGACCCGGCCACCAGCGAGGACGCCATGAACAGCACCATGCCGGCGGCGAAGAACCGGCGGCGGCCGTGCAGGTCGCCCAGCCGTCCGACGGTGATCAGCAGGGCACCGAAGACCAGCGAGTACGAGGCGTTGAGCCACTGCGCGTCGGACGCGGTCAGGTCCAGGTCGCGCATGACGACCGGGAGCGCGACGTTGACGATGGTCGCGTCCATGATGACCAGCGCCACGCCGAAGCCGATGGACAGCAGGGCCGCCCAGCCGCGGCGGTCCAGGACGCGTTCGCTCATCCCCGGATGTTATCGACACCGTGTCGGCAAAGTCGAGCGGGCGGCGGCTCGATAAAATACGGCCGTGCCGAAGATCCGGGCGGCCACCGTCGCCGAGCACCGCGCCGCTCAGCGCGCCGCGCTGCTGGACGCGGCCCGCGACCTGCTGTCCGCCGACCCCACCGGCCAGCCGCCGAGCCTCGGCGACGTCGCCCGCCAGGCCGGGCTCGCCCGGTCCAGCGTGTACTCCTACTTCCGCTCGCGCGACGACCTCCTCGACGCGCTGCTCGCCGACACGTTCCCGCGCTGGTCGCAGTACGTCCGTACGCGCATGTCCGAACGCGACGCCCCCGGCGAGCGGGTGCTGGCGTACGTCGACGCCAACCTGCACCTCGTGGCGCGCGGCGACCACGCGCTGGTCCGCGCGCTGGCCATCGCCGTGCACACCGAGACGGTCGTCGAGTCCAGCCGGCTGCTGAACGACGAGCTCCGTACGCCGCTGGTCGCGGCGCTGACCGAGCACGGCGCGGCCGATCCGGAGCGCATGGCCGAGGTCGTCCAGTCCGCCGTCTACGCGCTGAGCCGGATGATCGAGGACGGCACGAGCGAGGAGGCGGTCACCCGGCTGGCCCGCGAGCTGCTCGGCCCGTACCTCACCCCCGGCGGGTGATCACCGGCGCTCGGCGGCGGCGCGCAGCTGCTCGGTGGCCTGCTCGTACGCCGCCGCGGCCCGGTTGAAGTAGTCGAACAGCGTGGCCAGCTCCTCGGCCGAGTAGCTTGCGAAGATGTCGCCGACCAGCCGGCGGGCCGGGTCGAGCACGTCGTCCAGCGCCACCGGCCGCCCGGTCGGCTCGACCCGCACCTTCCGCCGGTCCGCGCCGTCCGGCACCCGTCGTACGTGGCCGCCGCGCTCCAGCCGGTCGATCAGCCGGGTGGTCGCGCCCGTGGTCAGCCCGGTGCGCCCGGCCAGCTCGCCCGGCGTCATCGACTCGGCGGCGGCCAGCACGCCCAGCGCGTACAGGTCCGTGCCGCCCAGCCCCACCGCGGACGCGCTGGCCTGGCCGTGCAGCACGACCGCGGCGAGGTACCGCAGGTAGATCGCGTGCGCGTCGTCCGGCAACCGCGGCCTTGACATCGCCGTCCGTCCTCTCTAATTTATCTGCACGTATGCAGATACTGTTCTTACGAAGCTAAAACTAGCACGGGGAGACCACGATGTACGGACGGTTCGTCTCACACGAGCTCCGCGTCCGCGACGTCGACGCGGCCGCGGCCTTCTACGGCGACCTGCTCGGCTGGGAGTTCACCGACCACCCGATGGGCAAGTCGATCACCTGCGACGGCACGCCGATCGGCGGCGCCAGCCCCGTCAAGCCCGGCGTCCCCGACCACTGGGCGGCGTGCGTGGCGGTCCCCGACGTCGACGCCGCCGCGTCGGCCGCCCGCACCGCCGGCGGCATCGTGACCACCGGCGACCCCGTCGACATCCCCGGCACCGGCCGCCTGGCCCCCATCCTCGACCCGGCCAAGTCCATCTTCCTGACCCTCACCCCGGCGCCCGGCACCCCGGCTCCTGGCTTCCCCCAGTCCGCCGCACCGGCCACCGGCCACTTCATCTGGCACCGGCTCCGTACTCCCGACGCCCAGCAGGCGGCCGCGTTCTACCGCGAAGTCCTCGGCTGGACCACCGTCCCGTCCCCCGACGGCACCGCCGCCATCGCCCACCTGGCCGACGGCACCCGCGTAGCCGAGCTCATCACCACGACGGACGCGGCCGGCTGGCTCCCCTTCGTCCTGGTCCCGTCGGCCGACACCGCCCGCACCCGAGCGGAGTCCCTCGGCGCGACGACCACGGACCCGGTCGACATCCCCGGCGTAGGCCGCTTCACCGTGATCACCGACCCCCAGGGCGCGGAACTCGCCGTGCACGAGGCCCGCTGACCCGCCGCCCGGCGACCTCGGCTAGGGGTGTTCCCAATTATGGCGAACGATTTTCCGGGCCATGGCCCGGAAAATCGTTCGCCATAATTGGGAACCACCGACTTTGAGACACGCCCTAGGAGTCACGTACGGCGCGGGCGATCGCCGGCACCAGCCCGTCATCGAAGACGCTGGGCACGATCGTGCCCTCGGCAAGGTCGTCCTCTGGCACCCGGTCGGCGATGGCCCGGGCCGCGGCGAGCTGGGCGCCGGTGGTCAGCCGGGTGGCCCCCGCGTCCAGCAGCCCGCGGAACACCCCGGGAAACGCCAGCACGTTGTTGATCTGGTTCGGCTCGTCACTACGCCCGGTCGCCACCACGGCCGCGTGCTCCCGCGCGACCCCCGGCTCGATCTCCGGCTCCGGATTCGCCAACGCGAACACCACCGGCTTCCCGGCCATCCCCGCGACGTCATCCGCCCCGATCAGATCCGGCGCGCTCAACCCGACGAACACGTCCGCCCCCGCGAGCGCATCCCCCAGCGCCACGTCCACGCCGGGCGGATCGGTGTACTCGGCCAGCCGCCGCTTCACGTCACCGAGGTCGCCCCGGTCAGGGTGCACCGGACCGTGGCTGTCGTACACCGCGATGCTCCCCACCCCGGCCTCCTGCAGCAGATAAGCGGTCGCCACCCCGGCCGCGCCCGCCCCCGACACGACGACCCGCACGTCCGCCGCCCGCTTGTCCACCACCCGCAGCGCGTTGGTCAACGCGGCCGCCACCACGATCGCCGTACCGTGCTGGTCATCATGAAAGACCGGCACGTCCAGCCGCGCCCGCAACCGCTCCTCCATCTCAAAACAGTCCGGCGCCGCAATGTCCTCCAGATTCACCCCACCGAACCCTTCGGCCACCGCCGCGACGGCATCGGCCATCGCCTCGACGCCGTCCCCCGTCACACACAACGGAAACGCCTCAACCCCACCGAACCGCTTGAACAGCGCCGCCTTCCCCTCCAGCAACGGCAAAGCCGCCCGAGCCCCCAGATCCCCCAACCCGAGAATCGCCGACCCATCACTGACCACCGCAACAGAATTCCCCCGCGTCGTCAGCCGCCCCGCAGACCCGGGCTCATCCGCGATCGCCCGACAAGCATCCGCCACCCCAGGCGTATACGCCTCGGCGAGCTGCTCCGCGTCATCGATCGCCACGGTGGGCCGCACTTCGATCCGTGGTCCGTCCATACCGGTGCCGCTACCCGCACGGCCGTCGCGATCACCTGAGCGTCTGCCGGCTTTCGGCTATTCGCGCGGGTCCACCCCTCGCATCTCTGCTTGGTCCCCTGTATCCGAGTTCCCGGAGGGGTCGGTGTCGGTCACGATCTTCGGGTCCTCATAGTCGAACTGATATTTCTTGCCCCGCAGCGACGCGATAAGTCGGGGATTATCCCGCCTCTCGTCGTTAGCGGTCTTCGGCAACGGAAGACGCAGTCGACGGTAGAGCTCGAAACGGTTCAGATCGATCAGCACTCCGAGGGTCTGGCCGAACGACTCGGCACTGATGACCGCTCCCCGATAGGCGAGATACGCCGCCCCGTAGAACACCAGGGCGATCATCAGCCACCAGCCGTGCCACCAAAGGAAGGCCACACTCATCGCCGACGCGATCAGCGCGGTCACGACCGTACGGACAGCGAGCTCCACCTTGGTCGCCTGATCCTCGAAATATTCAACCTGGTCGGCCGGGGCCACCAACGCGATCAGCGGAATGACGGTAATAGCATCAAGGTTATAGACCGCTCCAGCCGAACGCTCATAACGGCGGAGCATATTACCCAGCCGCGTCGGCATTATTTCACCTTCATCGTCCGGATAGCGCCCAATAAGCCGATCGGCCTCATTTGCGACATTCTTCCAATAAATCCCGGACCCGTCTTCAGCGCCGGCCAACAGGGCCGAACCGGCGCGCATTGACTCGTCCTTCAATTTCTCAAGCCTGCTGCGATGATAGAGGATGCGCAGGCGGCTCGCGTTACGGGCGAATTCGTTCAGGCCCCAGTACCCTTCGAATAGCTGCACGAGTGTGAACTGAAGCGGGTGGAGCACGAGAGACAGAGCCAAGGTGGCGAGCACCAAAAGAAGCGTTCCACCGATGCCGAGCGCGCTCAACGCCTCCCAGGATCGGGCAAAGTCAGGCGGCCCCGACCACGCACCACTGTTCAGCAGCACAAAGAACAGCACCACGAGGAATAGCGATGGAACGGTGTTGATCACATTGAAGTAGCGGCCTATCGTACTGGCCACACTTGTGGCCGCAGCTTCCAGTCCGCCCATCGTCATCGAAGGTGCTCACCACAGTAGACCGGCGGCCTATCCGCCGAAAAATCTTCCAGGTAGGGCACAGCCAAGAAGATGGGACACTCAGAGTTTCCGCATTTTTGCATCACGTGCTTTTCACATGCCTCGCATACGAAGACCTTTTCCCCTTTCGCTTTAACCACCCTGGCCGTACATCGATCATTCGACTTGCCTCGCAGCGGGTATCCGCATGTCCGGATATAAAATTCATGCTTGCCGCATCGATAAAAATCACCCTCAGAAGACGTCACTTGCATAGTGAGATGCTTATTCGAAGAATCAGGACACAGAGTTTGTGATTCTGGCCATGGTTCCCCGAGATCCCGCGGCACGACAGTCGCTTGCGGGCCTGCCGTTCCCCATGAGGTGTATGTCCCTCGGTTGAGCCCCATGAGGGGGCCGAGCATCGCCGCGATCTGCGGCCCGATGAACAGAAAGCCATGTCGTCGCGGCATCGATACCTCCCCGCATCGACACCCGGATACCGCGAACGTACGACCGCTCATCGGGCTCGGGAAGGAACTCGTCCGGAGGCGGCCACCATGCGAGGATCGGAGCGTGTCGACTGGGGACGAGAGCAGGACGGCGAGTGAGCCCGGCCGTCTGGCTTACGGCGGTCCGCTATGGGTGTGGCCCGCGGTTGTGATCGCGCTGGTCGCCGTGCTCGGGGTGTTATTCGGGTCGGATATCGCGTTGATCATCGCCGGGCAGGTGCTCGCGATCACCGTGTTCGCCGTGGCCAAGCAGCTCGGCGGGAATCAGTGGCTCGCAGCGGTTATTGCGCTGCTCGTAAGCGGTGTTCTGGTGCTCGCCGGTATGGCGCAGCTTGGCCAGGGGTTCACGTTCGCGCCGTTCCGGGGGATCACGGGGGCGTCTGGGAGTACGCGGACGGAGAGCCCGGCGAATGGTGATCTTCGGAACCGCGATCTTACGCAGCAGGATGTTCGGTCGATCGACTTCCGGCGGGTCGATCTCGCGGGGGCGAACCTCGACGGGCTTGATCTTCGGGGGCGGAACTTCGATGGGGTGGACGCCTCTGGTACGTCGTTCCGGGGCAGCGATCTCTCCGGGGCCAGCCTTCGCGGCACCATCCTCAGTGGGGCGTGTCTGCGCGGGGCGCACCTTCAAGGGGCCGATCTCACCGGTGCCGATGTGAGCAGCGCGGACATCGCGGGTGCGACGGTTCCGCCTGGGGCGGCGAAGGCGGCGGGCTCCTGGCCGAGCGCCGACGCGACCTCGACCGCCTGTCAGTGAGCGCATGCCCCCCGGTGATCGCCTCTCGACCTCGGGTGAGGTACGCCGCATGATGGCGGGATGGCGTTCACGTTCGGGATCTTTGACTCGTTCGATCTTGGTGGTTCGACTCCTGGGGCTGTTCTGGCTGATCGGCTGGAGTTCGCCGTGGCCGCGGAGGCGGTGGGGATTGGGCATTATCACGTGACCGAGCATCATGGGACGCCGTTGTCGGTGTGTCCGTCGCCGAATCTGTTCTTGGCGGCGGTCAGTCAGCGGACGTCGGTCATGCGG